>Ga0209544_1002681_pt1 | contig 15248 bp, 17 predicted proteins | sample MesohylPK_FD_187297 | JGI IMG/M metagenome (GOLD analysis project Ga0209544, IMG submission 187297) | Host-associated microbial community of the marine sponge Aplysina aerophoba from Gulf of Piran - sponge mesohyl, lysed by proteinase K... | ecosystem: Host-associated > Porifera > Sponge >...
CAAAGCGCCCGGCGCTTCGCGCCGCTCCGCTGTGATCGCATGCTAAACCGATGATTTATCTTTCGGTTGCAAGCGGTCTCCAAAACCGAATATCACATCTGGCATCACAGCCGCAACGAGCCGGCAGCCGCGAGTCGAAGGGGGTAAACGGGTAAGCGTTCGTAAGCGTTCGGTCGTGGGGGTATGGAGCAGCCGCCCGTGTCACTCTCCGGCCGGCAGAGACCGATGTTCGTGGTCCGGCGTTCGGCGGCCTCGCCAGGGCGGGGCAGCGGTGGTTTCCTGTGGCAAGAGCGCGCCGACAACGCCGCGCTGCGCCAGTGTTTACACGACTGCGCGCAGATCAAGGACGACACGAGAATCGTGGGCGACCAGCACGGCGAGATCGCCTTGTTGTCCGACGGCATCGCCCTCGCTCTTGGGATGCGCCGCAGCGGTGCGAAGCACGGAGGGACCGCCACATACCCCCACGACCGAACGCCTACGAACGTAGAACAGTCTCGATCAACCCGACCAGCGGGCTCCGCAACCGCGAGCCGCACTGGTCGTGTTTCACGAGGTCGGGCACGCCCTCGGCTTCTACCATGTCCCCGGGGATCACGTCATGAATGCCCACTCGGTGCGCCCACGCTTTCGGACGCCGAGCGCCGCCATGCGCGGTTCGCCTACACGTTGCCTCGCGGCGCCGTCTATCCGGGCTACTGACGGGCAGCGCCGCGGATGCGGCGCTGCCACAAGACCGGCCTGCGAGCGATTGAGAAAGTGAACGCTCGCCGATACCCTGCCTGCATGAGCAGGTGCGGCTTCTTCGGAATGTTGCTCGGAGTTGGACTAGCCAACGCCGCGCCCGCCCGGCCCGCCGGCCGGTGGGTCTTCCTCACCCCCGAGAAGATCGTCAGGCTCCGCGCCCTGCGTGAAGCCCTCCGCCCTTGGGACAAACCCCGCAAGTCCTTCTAGGACTTCGACAATCCTCTGAATCTGTAGGTTAGGCTGGTAGAGCCCTCCCGGGTTCTCCTCATATTCCCTGATCGCCGCGATTTTGGCACGGAACCAGGCTTCGTCTTTGGGCATGTTGAGCCTCCTGACAGGAGAGGGTTGGGGCTATCCGGCTAGCGCGCCGAGGGGTCGAGTAGGCGCTCTCGGATCTTCGAGGCCTCGTCGAGATGTTGCTGCATCCGGGTCTTGGCATCCTGTAGGACATGGAGCAATCCGTCAATCTCGGCCATCTTTTGCCGGCTCGTTGCCAGGACGGCGTCCAGTTCGGTCGCAAGTTTCTTCCGGTTTTTGAGCGGGAGCATTCCCGTCAGACCCACCATGGCCTTGACGCTCGCCATGGAGGTCTCAAGCCGTTCCAGTAATGCCGTGACCTCTTGCGTCCGAGTGGCTATGTCGCTCTTGCGATCGCCTGAGGCCGCGGGCTGACGCCTCCGAGGAGGAAAGAGTTGGGCCATCATCGTTCGCAGGCGTGGCCGTCTTGGTCGCGGTCCCGGCCCGTGTTCAGCGCGACGATGGCCTTTCCGTCCTCGGCCATGAGGACGGTATCTCACTTCTGAGTCGCACGCTGCGGAGTGTGGCGGCGCGCGCCGCGCCAGTCAAATTTCAGACTGATCCACTACCAAGCGGCGCGTCTGGGGACGACGGGGAATCAGGCGTGCCGAAGCTCGCGCGAGAGCATGACCATCGCCCTGCTCTGCAACTGGCGGATCCTCTCCGCCGAAACCTGGAGTTCACGCCCGATCTCCGTGAGGCTGGCCTCATCCGAGCCGCCGAATCCGTAGCGCCGCTCGATGACATGCCGCAGGCGCGCCGGAAGATGGGCAACCGCCTCCCTGATCCGGGTGCGCTCCTCCGCCCGGGCTGCCGCGTCGCACGGGTCCGGTGATCCCGCGTCTGCCAGCAGGTCCCGCAGCGGAGGGCCACCCTCGGTTCGGGGAGCGTCCAGCGATTTCACATCGGGCACCCGCCGGATCGTGGCCCGGAGCGCTTGCGGATCCACGCCGATCTCGTGGGCGTCGTCCTCCGTCGTATGCGGTCGATGCCACCCCGTGCGGCATTCGTCGTTGCGGTATCGCTGTTCGACATCCGCCTCGACGCTGGCGGCACGCCGCCGCAGCGCCAGTTGGTCGAGAGGAATTCGAATCGTCCGGGACTTCTGCGAGAGCGCCCGGCAGATCGTCTCGCGGATCCAGCCCGCGGCGTAGCGCGGGAATCGCGGGGTCCGCGCCGGATCGAACCCGCCGGCCGCCGTGATCAGCCCCAGGTTCCCCTCCTGAATCAGATCCGCGAGTGGCAGGCCCATCCCCTGGTAGCGCCGTGCAATCGAGACGACGAGTTCGAGGTTGCCCTCAATGAGCAGGCAGTCGCCGCGAGCGCAGCGGCCCCCGAACGTCTGCTTCGGTCCTTTCGATCCGGAGTTCCGCCAGCGCGCGTACCGCAGGAAGCGGCAGCATCGCCGTTCCTCGCGGCCCGTCAGCCGACGCGTTCGGCCTGCGTCGCGCAGATACAACTGCATCACCCCGAGATCGTCCGGACTGTCACCTCCGGGATCACGGAAGTGGGTCTCCGGCCGGTGTTTCGCCGCCCCGGCGAGGGCGTCTTCCTGCATGGTGCGGCACCCGGCATCTTCGTGCTGCGTTTCCGCTTTCCCCTTGGAGTTGGGAGCGCCCATGGTCATTCACCTCCTGTGGATGTGATTTCCCGAGGCCGGCTGACATAGGTAGTAACGGATTCTTGATGGCTCCGGTTCTCCAGGTGCCCCTCGGGTTCGACCCTGGAAGAGCGCGCTCCCACCCACGGACGCTTCGATGGGGGCGCCGAAGCCAGCCGATCCCGACAAGCGATGCCCACGATCTCACCCCCTACAGCGCCTTCAGAACGCTCCACGGGCTCGAACGGAGTTCCCGCCAGGCCACCGCCGCTGCCGCGGCCCAAAGCGCCAGCCCGAGCAGCGCGGCCGGGCCGAGGAACATTACGGTTTCGGGAGTTCCCACCCAGGGAATCCGGTGCATGAGGACACGCATCAGGAGGAATCCGCCGCCGAGTCCAGCGGCGATACCGGCGGTCACCGCCAGCGCCGTCCGTTTCACGACCTCCCACTGGAGCGCCCCCGGCTCGGCGCCGAGAGCCTGGCGCACCGCGATGGATGGCGCTTCGCGCGTCAGATGCTCGCTGACATGCCCCATCCCGCCGAGAATGCTGAGCAGGACTCCGGCGGCGCCAAAGATCACGAGCACGAAGGACCCGAGCACCGGGCTGCCGAGTTCGCGCGAACGCTGCCGCCACACCGATTCCGCCCGCAGCACGCGGAGCCGCGGGTCCACTTCCCGCACCGTGCGCCGGACGGCCGCCAATACTTCCGCAGTCGGCTCGCCGGCAGTGCGAACGACGATCTGCGCTCGGGGAAACGGGAGGGAGAGTCCGGCCGGGGACGCATACGGCCTATAGATGGTCGGGCTCCTGGCGGTCAACGGAAAGGTGAGCACGTCCGGGACAACGCCGACCACCTGGTACGCGCCACCCATGACCCTGACCGTCCGGCCCAGCGGGGCGTCCCCAAGCCGGCGCGCGAAGGAACGGTCGAGGACCGCGACCTGCCCGGCGGAAGGACCGTCCGAGGCGAGGAGTTCCCGGCCGGCGACTGGCTCGATGCCCAACACCCCCAGGAACCCGGGGCCGACCCGTCGTTCAGTGAAGTCAACGGTCCGGCCGTCGTCGTCATACGAACCGCCCCTGCCGCTTTGTTCGTCGGGCATCGTCTCCCCATACGCCGCCGCCCGCACCGCGGGCAACGCCGTAAGTCGCGCCACGCTCCGGTCGAGCAGCGCCGCGCGTGTTTCGGGCGCGACCGCGCCATCACCCCAACCGCTGAAATCCACCGTGACCCAGGTGAGCCCCTCCGCGGAGTAGCCGCCCCTTCCCTCGCGGAGCGCCAACACGCTGCCGCCGAGCGCTACGACCCCGGTGAGGACGACGACGGAGGCGGCCGTTCCGGCAGCCAGGAAAGGGAACGCGAACGGTCGCGCGACGATCTGGCCGCGCGCCGAATCGAGCGCCGAATGCCGCCACGCCCGCGCCGTGGCCACGAGTTGCGGCAGTTCCACGAGAGTGGCCGCGACGAGCGCGGCGAGGAACCCGGTCGCGAGCGACGCCGCGCCGAGCCGCCAGGTCTCGGCGAACGGGAGATCACTCCCGAGGCTCCGCATTCCGCCGAGCACAGCCCAGCCAACGAACACCGCCCCCAGAAAGATCACGAGCGCTCCGGCGACGACGCGCACCGCGCTCGCGACGAGTTCGTCCCGCGGGCCGGCTCCCAGTGCCCGGCGGATGCCGGCGGCTCGCCGTTCCGCCAACGCGCGCGAAAACCGAAGCGAACTCACGCTGAAGGCGCTGACCAGGATCAGGAGCCACGCTCCCGCGCGCAGGACGAGGAGCGTGGGGCGCAGCGAAGCCGTCAGGTCCTCCTGCATCGGAGTGATCGTCACGCGCTCCTCTCCAGTCCGCCGATCCAGGTTCGCGATCACGCTGGTCGCCTCGGCCCCGGCCGCGGCCGGCGTGACATGCGGCTTGAGGCGGCCCACGACGGGGAAGCCGATCGTGGAAGACCTTCCCGCACCTTCGCCAGCGAGCCCTTCCAGCGCCTCCCTCGCCGGCAGCCAGATCCGGATGCCGGATGAGGGGAATACGAACTCCGGCGGCATAACGCCCACGATCCGGAACGGCCGGCCGTCCAGCGTCACTTCGGCGCGACCGATCTCCTGTCCAGCGAACCCGCTGAGCCACAGGTCGTGGCTCACGATCGCGACGTCGCGCGCCGGTTCCGGGAACACCGAGTCCGCAGCCGATGCCGCGGCGTGGTCCTCGGCGGCGAAGAGGCGTCCGGCCTCGGGCGCAACCCCCAGCGTTTCGAGCATCCCCGGCGACACGAGTGCGGCGCCAACGTACGCTGCCGTCGAACCTGATTCCAGGACATACGCGCGGGGCGCCCAGGTCCCGATCCATTCGAATGCCGACGAGTCCCGGCGCAGCGACTCAACCTCGGAAGGCATCAGGTTGTCGCCAAGGCGGCCGGCAGGCGCGGACGCTCCGGGGGTAGATTCGAGGGAGACGTTCACGACGTTCGCGGGATCCCGGAAGACCAGCGGGCGGACGATCGCCGTGTCCCAGACCGCTTCGACGCCGAGGGCGGCGCCGACCGACACCGCAAGCGTGAGGCACACGCCGCCGGTGTTCCAGGGAGCAGCGCCAAAAGACCGCAGCGCGGCGATGACGGCGGCGCGGGTGCGGATCACCCGGATCTCCCGACCCGGCGTTGACGCGTCCAACGCGCCTTCGTGTCCGCGAAGGAACCCCGGGGCGCTTTCGGAACAAGATGCGCCCCGCGCTCCATTTGATCAATCGCCAGAAAGCAAGGTGCACCCGGAGAAGCCGGTCTGACAGCCTCCCCGAGTTTGATGCGGATCGAATGTTCCCCGGCGCCTGGGGTCTTCCTGTGCTGCCCGGCGTCAGTTCGCCGCCGAGATGCTCTCCAGAAGCAGACCACCGATCCGACCAAGGTCATGATCGTTCCTAGATGCAGACCAGGATCCAAGCGCAGTAGCCGCCGATGCACACCCAGACCAGGTAGCAGTCAGCAAACGCGACGGATGCCGTGAGCCCCAGGAAGGCGCCAGCCGAGGCCAGCAGACCGACGAGGTTCCTCTTGAGTGAGAGTCTCATTTGCAACACCTCCAACGGTGAAGAGTCAGGTGAGGAGGTCGCGAAACCGTGCGGTCTCACGAGAACAGCGCAGTCTTCGACTGCGCCGAACCGGCTCCGGAGGGGCGCGCGGCCGGTGGGCGCGTTCGCAACCAGGTGCGATGCTGCGCCTACTGGATGTGAGTTCGCCACGGCTGACATCGAGCGACGCCGCAGCGACGCTCGCGCGCGGACGATCCATCCGGCGATGGCAGCGGTCGTCAACTGGCACCTCCGTCCGGTTCGCCGCAGCACCCCGCATCGCGGGGGAATCGGCAGCAGACCTGCCGACTCCGGCAATACCGTCCCGTGCGGTGCGGAGGACGCCCATGGTTCCTATTCCTCGCTGGCCTGCTGCAACGCTGCCTGGACGAGTTGCCCAACCGGACCCGGAATCCGGGCCAACAGATGGATGTCAGAAACCTCGTCCAGCCTGGCGCCGTGCTCCAGCAGCAGCTCCAGGAGCGGCGCATCCTGCATGGCGACGACTGCCTTCAGGGGTTCGTCGCCGCTCCTGTTCTCCAGATTTGGGTCGGCGCCGCGCTCAAGCAACAGCCGCGCGAACCCGATGAGATCCGACCCGTTCGGGGATGCCTCGCCCGTCATCCGGCGGCGGAACGACCCTCCGACCAGATGCGTCAGCGCGGCGTTCCCGTCCGGATCGTGCTGTGCATTGACATCCGCGCCCGCCGCCAGAAGCCGCCGCCCCGCGTCCAGCGCGACCGAATCGGCCGCACGCATGAGCGGGGTGACACCCTGCCCGTCGGGCGCAGACGGGTCCGCGCCGGCCGCCAACAGGACGTCCACCACTTCCGGCGAATTGGCGCGCGCCGCCTGATGCAGCGGTCCATGACCATTCAGCGCTTCTCGCCCGTCTGGGGAAACCCCTTCGCTCAGCAGAGTTCGAACCCGGCCTGCATCTGCCGCGCGCGCCGCGGCCACCAGCCGCCCTACTGTGGTCGTGTCGTCGATCGCGGCCTTCTTCTCGGCCTTCTCGACCGTCTCCTCCAGGTCAGTAGAGGCTTCGATGCGAATGGCCGGAGGCGGCTCTTCCGACGGCGTGCCGCTTACAGCCCGGTCCGACCCCAGTCGGGCGATCGCGGTTGTCCCGAGCGCCACCAGCGCGGCGGCCACCGCGCCATAGGCCCCCAACCGGACCCGTCTTGCTATTCGTGGACTCATTCTGTGCCTCCCGGGACTCCCATGCGGTCCCTGTCTACCCTTGTGTTAAGCGTGCCGCGCGTCGGATTTCAAGGCCCAAATCACGAGATCGCTACGGGGCCGCAGGAACGGCGTTCCGGTCTCCCCAACGGTCCCCGCGTTTCATCGGGGAGAGCGGCCGCGCGGGCCGGTTCGGCGTCTCGTTACCGCAGACGGATCTGGTCCCAGGTGTCCCAGACGGACGTGTCGGAGAGGATGATCTCGTCCCCCTCCGCGAGGCCGTTGAGCACCTCGATCCGGTTCGCCGAGGCCCGGCCCAGCTCCACCGAGACACGCACTGCCGTCTGACCGTCGGGGGCGATCCGGAAGAGCCCCACCGCGCTCCCCGGCTGGCCGTAGGCCGGCCGGCCGACGTGGAGGGTGTCCTGAATCCTTTCCAGTTCGATCGTGCCGTCCACCGAGAGGTCAGGACGGGCGCCCCGAGGAAGCTTGCCTTCGAGCCGGATGTCTACCGCCACGGTTCCGTCCCGCACCGCGGGATCGACCCGGGACACGACGCCTTCCACCACTCCGTTCCGGGTGTCCACCAGCGCCGACTGTCCCGGTTCCACATTCCGCGCCTGGGTTTCGGCGATGCGCAGCACCGCCTGCAGTTCCCGGGGGTCGGCAACGCGCGCAAGGTTGTGCCCGGGACTCACTTCCTGCCCGGCTTCGACCGGAACCTCCAGCAGGACGCCTCCCCGTCCCGCCCGCACCGTGAGCGCCGCCAACTGGCGCCGGCGGAGTTCCAGCGCGGCGCGATACTGGGCCACCGTCGCCTCCTTGGATGCGATCTGGGCTGCGGTCGAATCGGAAAGGATGGCGAGTCGTTCCTCTTCAAGCGAGTGGCGAGTTGCGAGTTCTTCAGCGGTCAGATGGCTGCGCCGGTGGATGAGTTCGCCGACCAGTCCCGCCTCGGACAGCCTCTTGTCAGCCTCGGCGCGTCGCCGCGCCTTCGCCGAAGAGAAAGCCAGCTGTCGGGCCGCGTTTTGCTGGTCCAGCAGGTCCGATCTGGTCTGATCCACTAGCCGGCGGAGGTCCGCTTCCTGGGCGTGGAGCTCCAGCTCGGCCTCGCGGGTCTGCTCGACAAGCTCCGGATTCGAAAGCACCAACAGCACGGTGTCGGCCTCGACCGGAGTCCCCGGCAAAACGCGCCGCTCCTCGACCCGTCCCCGGGTCTCGGCGGCCAGCCAGCGGACCTGTTCGGGAGGGACTTGCAGGCTGCCGGGGCCGCGCACTTGGTGCAAGAACCCACCCCGCTCAACAACGCCGGTCCAGACGACCGAACGCTGCACGTCGGGGGCGGCGGGGACGATCCGTCCGAGCCCGATCAGGACCACCGCGAATGTGACGGTCCCTCCGGCGGCCAGGATCAAACGCCGGCTTCGGCGTTTCCGCCGTCGGTCGGCGATTCGGAAATCCATCGGGCGCCTCCTTCTGACCGGATTCCTCTACACCGGATTCGGAACGATCCGGCCGTCGAACAGACGAATGGTCCGCTCCGCACGATCCGCGTAGCGCGGGTCGTGGGTGACCATGCAGATGGTCGCCCCGCCCTGGTGGAGTGCATCCAGCATGTGCATCACCTCGGTTCCGTTCTTTGAATCGAGGTTGCCCGTAGGCTCGTCGGCGAGCAGGATGGAAGGCTCCCCGACGACGGCCCGAGCCACCGCCACCCGCTGTTGCTGGCCCCCGGAAAGCTGTGAGGGGAAGTGATTGCGGCGGTGCGACATGCCGACGCGTTCCAGCGCCTCCAGCGTGCGCCGCTTCCGCTCGGTGCCGGGGGTCCCCCGGTACACCAGCGGCAGTTCCACGTTCTCGTACACCGTGAGGTCGCCAATGAGATTGAACGCCTGGAAGATGAATCCGACCTCTCGGTTGCGTATACGAGCGCGCTCGGCAAGACCCAGGTTCGCCACCGAGCGGCCGTTCAGGAGGTATTCCCCCGCGTGCGGCGTATCGAGCAGCCCCAAGATTGAAAGCAGCGTGGACTTCCCGCACCCCGAAGGCCCTGAAATCGCCACGTAGTCGCCCGCATCGAAGCCCAGGCTGATTTCGGACAGGGCGTGAGTCTCCACCTCGTCGGTATGAAAGATCTTGCTGATGCCACTCAGTCGGATGACAGGGTCAGGCATGACGTCTCCTTTCGCCGACGGTTGGAATTCCCGCTTTCGGCCTTTCTCCGCTGGAGCGTTGTATCGAGCGTGGTCATCGGAGGCGTATCCGGTCGTGCCCGTCCCAGGCCGAGGTGTCGGAGAGGATCACCGTGTCGCCTTCCATCAGGCCCTCCCGGATCTCCACGGTGTTGACCGAGGCTTTGCCGAGGCGCACTCGCACGCGGACGGCGTGGCTCCCGTCCCCGGCAATCCGGAACAGATCAACCTCCTCCCCTTCCTGCCCGAACGCCGGACGACCGACATGCAGCGCATCGTCGAGCCGCTCGATCTCCAAAAGGCCCTCTACGGAGAGTTCGCTCCGGGTGCCGCGGGGCAGTTCGTCGGTCAGCATGACATCTACGGTTACCGCGCCGTCGCGGACAGCCGGTTCCACCCGGGTAACTTGGCCGGAAACGACTCCGTTCCGGGTGTCCACGCGGGCCGTCTGCCCAACCTCGATGTCCTTCGCCTGGGCTTCCGCAATCCGCAGCTCGGCCTTCAGGCGGGACGGTTCGGCGACCCTGGCGAGGCTGTCTCCCGGCGCAACCTGTTGGCCGATCTCCACCGAAACCTCTTGAACTACGCCAGCCATTCCAGCCCGGACCTCGAGCCGGGACACCATCGCGTGCTGGAGTTCCGCCACCGCCCGCAACCGCGCGACGCGCGCCTCCTCGGCAACCAGCTCGGCCGCCGCCACCCGTTTCCCGAGGCGGAGACGTTCTCGCTCGCGCTCGGCGCGCATTCGGAGTTCGGCCGCGGCTTCCTCGCTGTCCTCCAACGCGATGCGGCCGATGATCCCCTCGGCGTGGATCTCCGCATCGGCTTCCGCGTTGAGGGCGGCCTGCCGGGACTCCGCCTCGACGGAGGCGAGCACCGACCGCTGCTGCAGCACGGCGCGGCGAAGCTGCACCCGCCGGTCGTGCAAGCTCGCCTCCGCGGCGGCGAGATCCAGCTCTGCATTGGTCCGTTCCTGGACCAGGCGCGGGTTTTCAAGGGTCAGGATCACCGTTTCAGGTTCGACCCGGAGGCCCGGGGGCGCGTGCACGGTTGCCACCCGTCCAGACGTTCCGGCCGCTACCCGCCGTACGTCCACCGGCACCAGCGTTCCGGCCCCCCGGACGCTCAGCAACATCTCGCCTCGCCGGACCGTGTCCAGGAAGACAGTGTCCCGGTCCACGGCGGGAGCGGCGGGGGCAAGCCCGAGGATCAGCAGAACGAGCGCGACGAGAAGGACGGCCCCCGAGCAAACCAAAGCGACGCGGTGGCGGCGGCGACTCGCAGCGACTCCTTCGCGGGCTACATCCATGGGTACCGACTTTGTTAAGCGCGCGGCACCCAGGTTTTCAAGACCCGCACCGATCCAATTCGGCACTTTCCTCAAGAAATGGCGCCCCGCGACCACTCGGATCGGCGGCGTCCCCTGCGGGACGACTGGCCGCGAGGTCGGCCATGTGCGGAGTTTTCATCCCAGGCGGCGCGGGAGGACCCGATCACGGGTGTTTCCCCTTGAAATCCGCGCTCCAACGCGCTTAACCCATCCTGTGTGCACCACTGCGAATCGCAATCAGGGAGCTGGGAAATGACTCGACGCCAACTCGACCTGAACCCGGAGGATTACGCCGTCCACTACCGGACGCGGCGCTGGTCTGCTGCGCTCATCGTGGCGAAGACGCTACGTTGGCTGGCAGCCCGAACGGGTCGGTTCGCCCGCCGGTTGGACGCAGCCAGCGTCTCGGTCCCGCGCGGTACGCGTGGTCCCGCCCTCGCCTTTAGGAGCACCACCGGGAGCGGCGGCTCGGCCAAAGCGAGCCCGCGTTCTCCGTGGAGGGTGGGTCGGTAGTCTTCCCGCAGGGATAACCGGCGGCCGCGAGGCGGCGCGCGAAGGTGTTCCATGTTCCCGCCCCTAGTAACCGTTCGGTCGTGTCGGAATGAGAGCTGCGGGCATGGCGAGGCGGGCGCGCTTTGGTCGCCCGTCGCGCAAGTTTCGGGGTCAGCGTTTTCCGGCAAAAGGACAACACCTACCTTTTGCCGCTCCTTTTGCCGTTTCCCGCATACACCGTCGTGCTCGAAAGCGCTTGTCCCCGTTGCCCTTCGGGCAAATCATCCTCTCCCCCATTCTCCGCGTTTCCGCGGAGAATGGGGCTGGGAGCGACCCCCCTCCATCCTCCGGATGGACGGCCCGGAAACGGGCGGCTTTTGCCGCCCCTTTTGCCGCTTTCGGGGTCGCTCCCAGCCCGCGCCTGCGGCGCGAGTGATCCCTGCGGGAAGGCAGCTCCGGGACGATGGCGCCACCCGCGCTCCGGCCCTCGTCGCGTTCATCGAGGACCCGGCCCACGCGCCTCATCATCCCCCTCACCGCAGCCCTCGGCGCGCTCTACCTCACGCTCCGCTACGGCGCGTTCCCCGGGCCTGCCGACGTTTCACCCCTAGACTTCAACGCGTTAGAGCATCCCCTGTTCTCCGGCTTCGCCGGGTTCGCCGTCCCTCCTCTGCGCGCATCGGCATCGTGAGCCGGATTACCACTCTCGGTCTCCCACACGACGACCGCCTCATACCCAGACGACCGAACGGTTACCGAACCATCGAGAAGTCACGACATCCGGTCGGTGCCTGACCTTCTGCGCTAGTGCGCCGGTTTGTCGTGTGAATGTTCGCGCCAAGCGCCCTCCACCGCCCGCACAAAGTCAATGAGCCGCGCCCGGCCAGTCTTCCACGATGCCCCATCGAGGCGGCAAAACCACTGCTTCGGCGCGCCACTTGTGGGAGGAGCGTTCGGCGGTTTCTCCGCTTCAAACGGAATCGCTTCCTTCAGCTTCTCGAATTCCTCCCGACAAAGGCCGACAGCCGCAGGATAAGAGGTGATCCGAATCTTTCCCGGTCTGTCAATCGTGAGCGAGTGCGAACCACGAACACGCACATCCTCGGGCACCGTGATGGTCCGCTGCAGGAAAGTAATGCCGGACTTTGTGTAGTAGGTTCGGGCGCTGTAGTCCAACGCCTGCTTGGCATCATGCCACGTGTCCGCAACACCGTGCTCGATGGCCTTCCGATTCATTTCGGTCGTCCGATTCACGGACGGTCTCGGGGCATCGTCAGAAGCCGGTAGATGCCTACCCATTAGCAATCCGTTGCCTCGGACGTAGCCCTGGAAACCTTCATCCTCGGGGTGGCGCCCCCGACGTTCCGGGACCAGGACCCGGCGAACATCGAAGCGGCTGAACTGGTCGGGAGGCGGCACGACTCGCTGCGGGACGCCGGCTATCCGCCGCACGACCTCGAACGTTTCCTGGTGGGGCTATCGCTACGTGGACGACGAGGAGGACGATGACCGCAACACCTATCTCGGGGCTGGCTGTCTTGGCGTCGTGGTGGCGGGGTTGGTGGTTTTGCTGACCCAGGTTTTGACGCAGCCGCCGGGTTCGGTTAGGTTGGGGGTGCCTGGAAACAACCCGCGAAGGGCGTCCAGGAGCACGGGGCTCGCCCTCCGCATTGGAGGGTAAGAGCCATGACGCGCCACCTAAGAAGCGGACGCTTCTGGAGCATTGTTTCGGCGGTGCTTTTGGCGACGGGGACCATTTGGTTCGCGTGTGACCCGGGACTGGGCGGCGGCCCGCAGGTGCCCACGGTGCCGGCGTCCGAGCAGGCGAGTTCGGGTGCGGAGACGCCGGGCCCGGCGCCGCTCGAGGACGCCGGCGCCGCGGCGCAGCTCCCGGCCGGGGTCGCGGAGGCGCAGTTGGCGCTCCGGATCGTGGCGCAGGCAGTGCTGTTCCACGGCGAAGAGTGGCGGGATCACCTGCCGACTGAGGCGGCAGCGTTGCGGAGCGTGAACTCGCGGCACGAGCAGGTGATGTCCCAGAGTGACGCGCAGTTGTACAAGGCGGCGCTGGAGATCATCGCGAACCCATCGGAGCTGGCGGCGTGGCGGCAGCGTCTGGATCCGGTGGTATTCACCCCGCGGGAGATTGAGCGCCTGCGGGCGTCGAAGGCGCGGCTGGACGCATGGCGCGCGGACTTCAAGCGTCGCGTAGAGGAGAACCGTCAGCGGATCCGGGAGGAGGGTGGCGCCCCTCAAGGCTCGGACAGCTGCGGCGGCGGCCTCCCGGGAGTCTAGGACGACGCGGACTGCAACGTGTGTGACGCGGAGTGCTGGGACGAGGCGGACCATCGCGTAGAGCCGCTGCACCAGTGGCAGGACGACGTGTGTGGCGACCTAGAGGGGGATGCGTACGACGACTGCATCGCGGAGACGGACGGGGTGATCTCGGACAGTTTCCAGGACTACTACGAGGCGTGCTGCAACTCGACGTGCCCGACGTGCCCTGCGGGGTGGTGCGGGCCTTGATGAATAGCTGGAACTGGAGCGCGGATGGCACCATCAGCCCGGAGTAGCCTTCCCGCAGGGATAACTGGCCGCCAGAAGGCGGCGTCGGGAGCGACCCGGACACGGGAGGGGGGTGGAACACAGCGCAGCATGTGTAGCCCCCGACCGTGACGCTTTTCAACACGAAAAGAGGGGGTCGCTCCCGACTTTCCCAACCCGTGGCCCCAGGTGGAGGCGATGCAGCCAAATCCCGGGAGGCCGTTGGGAAATATTGATCTACAGGTGGGTACACCGAGCGGAACACTATGGGGTGTGAAAGTGGTCCAGAGAGGAGCTGGGAGAAAAGCGTGAGACTCCGTTTCGGGACTCCCCCCCGGAACGGTTAGGCTGGCCAAGTGGATCTGCTGGCCAGAGCGCGCCCCCTGAAGGCCGACGGTTGGAGCGGCCGGGAGGCCGAATGGCTGGCCCTCGTGTGCGGAGTCGCGGGCGGAGTCTTCACTCGGGGGCAGTACTGCGAGCGCTACGGCTGCCGCCGAAACGCGGCCCGGCGGTTGGTGGTGCGGCTCGCCGCCGCGGGCCTCGCGCGCGAGTACCCGCGGCCGGGAGCCCCGACGAACGGGCGGTTCTGCCATGTCCGGGCGGCGCGCGTCTATCGGGCTCTCGGGCTGGAGCCACCGCGGGCGCGGGTGCCTGCGGGTGAGCAGTTGTGGCGGTTGCTGCTGGGACTGGACTACGCGGCCGCGCATCCGGAGCAGGGATGGATTCCGACGTTGGAGCAGGGGACGTACTTCCGGAGTCTTGATCTGGACCCGGAAATGCTACCGCGCCGGCTTTACAGGGGCGCGCTCGTGCCGACCGAGCGGGAGTTCCCGATGGGTTACCCGATCGCGGCCGACGCGGGCCGGATGACGTTCGTCTACCCGGACCCCGGGTTCGCCACCGACCGGCCGCTCCGGTACTGGGCGCGAGCCCACGTCCGGCTGTGGACCGCGCTGCGGAAGACGGGCGTTGCCGTCCATGTTGTCGCCGTTACTCGCAACGGGATGGCCGCGCGGCAGCACGAGGCCCTGCTCGCGAGGCGGGTCGGGCCCGTCGCCGAGGGCGCCGAGTTGAATGTCCACGAACGCGCGCTCCTCGACGCTCTCGCCCTCGCGCACGAAACCGGGGACTTCAAACCGCTGGATCGATGGGCTGGTTGGCTCGAAGCCGGTCGCACTGCCGAGCGCCTCAGGAGGCGTCAGGAAGCCGCCGCTAGAGGTGGCGGGTGGATAGACGGTTTCGATACCCACGTGGCGATCACGCTGGACGCCGGGTCAGTCTGAATCCGCTGCCTGACGCCATTACCCGGGGCTCGGGGCGCTACGCGGCCCCGGGCTCCACAACGCCGGTGCTCCGCACCGGGAGAAGACCAAGTCGACGGGACTGAGGTCGGCGCTATTCCGCCAGGAACGTGCTCCACGCCTCCATGAGCGCCCGCCGCCGCTCGAACAGGTCCGAGCGCCGATAGGCGGCCTCGACCCGGTCCCGGTTCACGTGGGCCAGCGCCAGCTCACACACCTCGCGCGGCACCTCCGTGCACTCCGCCGCCCAGTCCCGGAAGCTCGACCGGAACCCGTGCGGTACGGCCCCGATCTTGAGGTCCCGGACCATCTTCCCGATCGTCGCCTCAGAGAGCAGCCCGCCCCGCGCCGAAGGGAACACCAGCCCGGAGCCGCCCGCGAGTCCTCGTGCCTCGTGGAGCACTGCGAGCGCACCCGTGGACAGCGGAACCCGGTGCTCCCGGCCCGTCTTCATCCGCTCCGCCGGAATGCGCCACTCCCGCGCCTCGAGGTCCATCTCCT
>Ga0209544_1002682_pt1 | contig 15247 bp, 12 predicted proteins | sample MesohylPK_FD_187297 | JGI IMG/M metagenome (GOLD analysis project Ga0209544, IMG submission 187297) | Host-associated microbial community of the marine sponge Aplysina aerophoba from Gulf of Piran - sponge mesohyl, lysed by proteinase K... | ecosystem: Host-associated > Porifera > Sponge >...
GGAGCCAGTCGTCAGGGTTGCTTTCAGCCCTGCGCAGCAGCCCTTCGACCTGGTTCTCGCGCACCTGATTGTCATCTTTCGACTTCCCTCCGACGGAACTTTCCGTGTTTTCGGGTGGAATACGCGCTTCCTCCCCAATTTCTGCCCGGCGCGTCCCGTAGGGGCGTTTTCCCTTGACCTGCCTGCGTTTTCGGGGACTTCCGTCTCTCGGAACCAACGTCGTTTCCCTGTACACGCCCATGACACCCGTCAGGCCATCCGAAGCCGCCATCGCCCAGGAGGGCCACGCACGCCCTCCTCGACAGGGCATTCCGCCGTGGCGCCCGCCGCCACGCACTCGATCGCCGTCACGAGCACTGGCCGCGGGAGGCGATGGGCGAGCGAAGGCCGAAGCTTCCATCGTCCAGTGCAGTGGTCGGGCAGGTGCGCCGATGAGACATCCATCGGGGTCGCCCGACTGCCGTACACCTTGTTAGACAGAGGAGCCAGCGGCCGTCACGGCCTGTAGGCGACACGATGCACCAACTACTGGTGGCTGATGGCTCAGCCGCGAGGTCTTCCGGGACCAGGCTGTCCCGCTGTACGAGTTCGTACCGCGTCCGCTCCCGTGCCGCCTCGCCAACGGCATCGGAGGCCGTCTGCTTACCCATCACCCTTTGAACGGGGTTCGTGACCGCACCCCCTTCCAGGCGGTTACCTGCGCGACAGCTTTCGGCGATGCTGGGACAACCGACCGGGAGTTTGAAATTGGACGGCGAGACGGGGCAGGAGACCTACACGGCGGAGCAGCGTGAGCAACTCGAGTCCGGGTTGCGGATACTTGCACGCGTGATTGTGCGGGCCCATCTGCAGCTTCACCAGAAACCTTCCCCTTCAGGCGACGAGTCTGGACTGGAAACGAGCGCGGATGAAGCCAGTTCAGGTACTCCGGACGCCGGCCAGGCCGCGTAGGCGCCCGGGATGGGGTATGCTCCCCTTGCAAGAACGGACGTTCTGGTCTTATCCGTCGCCAAGGACCTGTAAACGTTCAGGCGTCCGCTTCTAGCACTCACAGCGAAAGTGCTTGCTCCGATGCGACAGGTCGGCCACATCTTTACCGAGACCAAACCTGTGCAGGGAGACGGCTCGGTACGCTAAGCGAGAACCGACAGGGAGAAACCAAACCGATGAGTGAACGACCCGACCCGACCCCGGCCGCCCTGTACGCCCGCGTGTCCAGCGACCGCCAGGACGTCGACCTGTCCGTCTCGGCACAACTCCGGGCGCTGCGCGACTACGCCGAGAAGAACGACTACGTGATCGTCCGGGAGTACGTTGATGAGGCGGAGAGCGGGCGTATCGCCGATAGGCCCCAGTTCCGCAAGATGCTGGACGCCGCCGAGCGTCCAGACGCTCCCTTCCGCGAGATCCTCGTCTGGAAGTTCTCCCGCTTCACGCGCAAGCGCGAGCACGCCGTCGCCTTCAAGTCGATGCTGCGACGGCGTGGCGTTCGCGTCGTGTCGATCACCGAGCATGCGGATGACTCCCCCACCGGCAAGCTCATGGAAGCGATTATCGAGAGCGTCGACGAATTCTACTCGGAGAATTTGGCGCAAGAGGTCATGCGTGGCCTGCGTGAGTCGGCTTCGCGCGGGTTCTGGGTCGCTCCCGTCCCTCCTCACGGGTACCGGAAGGTCGCGGTCGACGACGGACCAAGCAAGCGCCAGAAGCTGGATCTGAACCCGCCCGCCGATGGCGTTATGCGTCGCATCTTCGACATGGCCCTCAACGGCGAGAGCGTCCTCGACATCGCCAGAACGCTCAACACCGAGGGAATCCCGAGTGCCAGGGGCAAGCGCTGGAACAAGACCACCATCCACGCGATGCTCGCCAACGAGGCCTACACGGGCACCCTGGTCTGGGGCGCCACCGCCAAGGACGGCCTCGGCGCAGTGCGGGTCGAGAATGCCTTCCCCGCCATCGTCTCCCGTGAGGAGTTCCGGCAGGTGGCGCAGATGCTCCAGGCCAAGGCGCCGGCACAGGTCCATCCCCGCCGCGCCAGCAGCCCCTACCTGCTCAGTGGGCTGGCCAAGTGCCAGACGTGCCGCCGGGCGCTCACGGCCGCCGAGGCCAAGAGCGGCCGGTACACCTACTACGTGTGCCAGTCCCTCATCAAGCGGGGCCGGGGGAGCTGCGAGACGCCCCGGCTGAACGCGAAACACTTCGAGCGGCTCATCATCGAGCAGCTTCGCGATCACATCCTCACCGAGAGCAACATCCGCGAGCTGGTGCGGCTGGTCGACGAGGAGATGGACGGCGTAGCTCGCGAGCAGCGGGTGAAGCTCGAGACCATCGAGGGGGAGCTGGCCGAGGTACGCCGCCGCATGGACCGACTATGGCACGCCGTCGAGACCTCCGACCTAGAGATCAACGACATCCTCCCCCGTCTCAAGCAGCATCAGGAACGTCAGGAGCACCTGGAGACGGCCGCAGATGATGCGCGCCGTACTCTGTCGGAGAGGCGCGCTGTTCTCGACAGCGTGGAGGCCATTACCGCCTTCGCCGAGGAGATGAGCGAGTTCCTGCAAACGAGCGAACTCACGGAGTCACGGGCCTTCATCCGCTCCTTCGTGAAAGAGATCGCCGTGAAGCCGGGAACGGCGACAATCCGCTACACGATCCCCATGCCACCAGACAGCCCCATCGGAGAGGCGAGTTCAGCAGAAATCGGCCTGTCCGACCCTGTTATGAGTACGGTACGAAGTGGCTGCCGAGCAGGGATTCGAACCCCAACCAAAGGCTCCAAAGGCCCGTGTGCTACCGTTACACCACTCGGCAGTGGGGTGGTGGTGTGGTCTGGTGCCGAAGGCCGGACTCGAACCGGCACGGGCTTTACGCCCAACGGTGTTTGAGACCGTCGCGTCTGCCAATTCCGCCACTTCGGCTCAGTCTGACGGTAGCCCCGGCGAGCGCGCCCGGTCAAGGATGGGCGGCAGGGGAAGGCGTGGAGCGGAAGACGAGGGTCGAACTCGCGACCTCCTCCTTGGCAAGGAGGCGCTCTACCACTGAGCTACTTCCGCGCGCCGAGCGAGTATAGCAAAGCCCCTGTTGCCCGCAGCTTCAGCCCTCGCGGCGCTACCCAGCCGAAGGGAACAACTCAAGCCGACCCAGAGACTAATTGCCCAGGCGCGAGGTGTACCCCATCGCCACTACGTCTTCGACGTACTGGCTGCGCCAGCCCGGATCCGGGACGCGCACGTTGCGGTCGCGGAACCAGCGGTGGATGCGCAGGTACTCTTCCTCCATCCGCGAGCGCCAGCCGTCTTCCTCGCGGAACGTGTCCGGGTCCACCTCTTCGAGCTTGCGCGACATGTCCGCGAACTCGATTTCCGCCTCTTCCTTCCAGTACGTCGAGAGGTAGTCCAGCGACTCCTCCAGGTTGCGGCGGCACTCGTCCAGCTGCACACCCATCCACCCTGCCTCTGTCATTAGCTGGCCGTTCACGCGGTAGCGGCTGGCGCACGGTTCGCAGACCACCACCAGCTTGCGCGCGTCGCAGTCCGACTTGTCCGTGCAGTCCTGGCAGCGCATCGCGAACTCCGCCGCTTCGGTGCTGCGGGTGTAGCCCACGATCATCTCGTCGCCAAGCGCCTCGCAGGCCTGGCACGCCAGCGTGCCCGCCAGGATCTCGTTGATCGTCTTGTCCCAGTCGACCGACATTCGCGCCCTCTCCCCCCTGCGTTTTCCCCTCGCGAGCCTATTCCGCAGTATACCAACCGGCCTGTCCCGGCATTTCCTCGATGCCCACGGTCAGCCGCTTGAAGTTGCTGGCTCCCTGCTCCGCCAGGGCCGCCCGCAGGCGCACCGCGAACCACTCCGCCAGGCGCTCCGCCGTCGAGTTGTCGATCGGCAGGGCCGCCACGTCCGACTTGGGGAAGACGTAGCGGCGGTCCTCGTACGAGATCTCCCAGTCGTGCTCCCCCTCTGCGATCGTCAGCACGCGGCTCTCGAGCTGGAGCACGAACTTGTGGTCGAGCTCGTCTGCGATCGCCTTCGTCACCCGCTTCAGTTCGCCGAAGTCCCACACCCACGAGTCCTCCGTGAGTTCCCCCTCCACGTCGACCATCACGTCGTAGTTGTGGCCGTGCAGGGGCTCGCACTCCCCCAGGAACGTGGCGAAGTGGGCGGCGGCGAAGCGCAGCCGGTTGCGCTCGACGGATACGCGGCGGGTGACGGTCATGGCGAGGCCTCCAGGTGGCGTTCGCTCAGATCGTCGCACCCTCGGGCCGCACGCGCTCGCCCGGGAATGTGCCCAGGCGCTAGCCGCGGCCCAGTAGCCCTCCCGCGTCCATCGCGAAGACGCCCTGCATGTCCCGGTTGATGCGGAGTTGCAGGTAGGCGCGCAGCCTCGTGATGAGCGCTGGCGCTTCCGCCCAGCCTTCGCCGTCCAGCCTGTGCAGATGCCCGAGCGCCTCCGTCAGGAGCTCGCTGAGCTCGCCGTAGCTCTCGTTGATGGACGCGAACGCCGGCACCTCCGGAAACTCCGGAGCCCCCGCCGCGCGCTCCGCGATGGCGCCCAGCGCGGCCGCTGCCTCGCCCTCTCGCGATGCGGCCGCGGCGCCTGCTTCGCGCAGGACGAGCGCCATGCGGTTGCATTCGTCCGCCATCCACTGCTGCTCCACGGGCAGACGGCGCTCAACGGAGACCAGCATCTGCTGGATCATCTGCACGGTGACCTTCGCCGCGTTCGTCTGCAGCTCCGGGACCACGTCGCGTTCGAGGCTCTCGCGGATCAACTCCAGTACCCGGGCCGAGCTTGGATTCGTAAACATGGAACCTACTCCTCTGCCTCGGGGTATCCGAGGATCCCGCAGTAGCCGGGCTGGGCGGCGACCAGCGGCTGCAGCATGTACGTACTCAGGAAGTTCTTGCTCTCCCCGCTCAACCCCCGGCGCACCGCGTCGAGGATGGGCGCCGCCAGCGCTGCCGAGGAGAACACCATGAAGAACCCAACGTCCTCCTCCGTCACGGGGATGCCGCTCAGCTTCGAGTAGTGCTGCAGGAAGCCCCCGTCCGCCTTCACGGCGCCCGCCAGGTCGAATCCCGTGATCGCCGAGAGCTGGTAGAGCCAGCCGATGTCCTCGCGGGGATCGCCCACGTGCGCCGCTTCCCAGTCGATGATGCCCGTGATGCGCCCGTCCTCGTACAGGAAGTTCGAGGGCTGGTAGTCGCCGTGGCACATCGCCAGGGGCACCGGCGTGGGCAGCTTGTTCGGCAGGCTCGCATACATGTCGTAGAAGACCGGCAGCGGGTCGAAGGCGATCTGGTGGTAGCTCTCCCTGAAGAACTCCATCGAGCTCGTCATGTACGACTCCCAGCTCGACGCATCGATGCCGACCTCGCGGGCATCCCGGAAGTCGCCCTCCGGGTCGAGCGTGTCGAGGGAGGTCGCGTGCAGTTCCGCGATCCGCTCGCAGAACTCCGTTGCGACCGCCTCCGCCTCGTCCTCGTTCCCGGGTGCGAACAGGGGCGTCAGGTCCGCCGTCCCGCGCGCGCGCTCCATCACCATCGCGGGCCGCTCGAGCACCTCGCCGTGCTCGTCGAGGAAATGCGCCTTCGGGACGGGGATGCCGGTGCGTTCGCCGACGCGCTCGAGAATCTGGAACTCCAGCCGCCGCTTCGTCGGCAGGATGTCGATCTCGGGCGGCGGGTCGCGACGGATGATCAGGGGCAGCGTCTCCGCGCCCCCGCCGCTGTCGATGACGGCGTCGGCCCTGTACGTCTCCTGCGAGTAGCCGCCCGCCAGCAGCTGGAAGTTCTCAACCCGCACCGACTGCGCGTCGGGGCGGTTCTGCTGAATCAATCGCTGTAGCTGATCCTCCATGGGGTACCCTCCGCCGCCGGAGTCTACGGCGGCTCCCCCTTCTGCTCAGCCCCGATCAGGTGACAATCCCGATGCCTTCGCCCCGCAGGTCGTGCGCGGCGGCGATGCCCTGGCCCGTCACCACCGCCAGGCAGGCGCGCCCCGTCCACCCGTCCCACGCCCCCAGCGGCTCGAACGCGAGCCCCTCCCCTCCCAGCGCCTCTCCCAGCGCGTCCGGCGTGCGCGCTTCTGCGTACAGCGACCCGTCCGTGTCGAGCGCCCAACGGGCCGCGTCGAGCGCGTCCTGCGGGTCCGCCCCGCCGCGCACCACGGCGTCGAGCACCTGCACGTTCGTCTGCGGCTGGCGGTGCGCTCCCGGCGTCCCTCCGACCGCTACCAGTGCTCCGTCGCGCGGCCCCTCCGCCTCCCCCGCCAGGGGAAGGTTCGGCTGGGACGTGACGATGTAGCTGTGGAGCGTGTGCATCGGGCGCTTCCCGCCGGCGAGCTCGTTCGGATGGCCCTTTTCGAGGCTGAATCCGCGCATCCGGTTGTTGAACACGACCCCCGTGCTTGCTGAGAGCACCCCGCTTCCCCAGGCCGAGAACACCGACTGGATCAGCGAAACCGCGTTCCCCTCCCCGTCGATCGCGACGAGCGCGGTCGTGTCGCCGTCGCCCCCACCCCCCGCGACTGCCTGCGCTGTCGCCCCGCCCGCGCGCAGCAGCGCGGCCGCATCGAAGCCTGTCACGCGCGGGTCGCCTGCCTCGGCGTCGACCGCTTGGAACGCCCCCCTCAGAGCCTCGACCTGTGCGCTGACGCCTCCCTCCGAACGGCCCAGCCGCCGCAGCGCGAGCATCGTGACGAGCCCGCGCGAGGGGGGTGGCTGCGTGTGTATCAGCACGCCCCCGAACTCGACCGCCAGGGGCTTCGTCCACTCGGCGGGGGCGCGCCAGTCGTCCGGCGTGAAGGCGGCCCCGAGGCCGTTGAGCGTGTTCAGGCACTCTTCTGCGATCTCGCCCTCGTAGAACGCTCCCGCACCGCCCTCTGCCAGCGCCCGGAACGTCCCCGCGAGTTCGGGCTGCACAACAAGCTGTCCCCCATCCCCGGCCACATGCCCGAACGTCGTCTTGAACGCTCCCGCCGGGTAGACCCGCTCGCGCCCGACCCCCACCGCTCGCACCAGCGCCCGCGAGGCGGGGTACCCCTCCCGCGCGATTCGTTCCGCATCCTCCAGCACCCGCGCCCAGGGCAGCTTGCCCTGCCGCTCGTGCAACGCACCCCACCCCGCCACGCACCCCGGCACCGTGACCGCCAGCGCTCCCGTGTCGGGGATGCCGCCCTGCGTGCGGTACGTGTCCGCGTCCGCGCTAGCGGGGGCCGGCCCCGAGCTGTTCAGCGCTTCGACCGCCCCGCTGACGGCGTCGTACGTCATCGCGAACGAGTCGCCGCCGAGGTGGCTCATGTATGGCTGCACGACCGTGAGCACCGCCGCCATCGCGATCGCCGCATCGGCAGCGCTGCCGCCGTCGTGCAGGGCGCGCTGGCCCGCCGCCGCCGCCAGCGGGTGGTCGGCGATGACGCAGGTGCGAGCGCCGCGCAGCGCCCCGCGGCGCGGCCCGTCGCCACCCGCGACCCCTTCGACGCCCTCGCGTCCGCCGCCCGCGGGCTGATCGGTCATGTGCGCTCCCGCGGCTACCCTACGCCCCGCGCAGCAGCTTCAGGACGGCCTCGGCGTTGTCCGCGGCCTTCGCCCGCTTCCACACCTTTGTCAGGGTCCCGTCCGGCCCGATGACGAACGTCGAGCGGGTCATGCCGATGCTCTTTCGCCCGTAGAGCACCTTCTCGCCCCACGAGCCGTACTCGGTCGAGACCTTCGCATCCTCGTCCACGAGCAATGGGAAGGGCAGGTCGTACTTCTCCCGGAACTTGGTGTGCGAGGCCGCGGTATCCGTCGAGACGCCCAGCACGACTGCGCCCTCCTCGCCGATGTCGTCGTGGTTGTCGCGGAAGCCGCAGGCCTGCTTCGTGCAGCCCGGCGTGTCGTCGCGCGGGTAGAAGTAGAGCACGACTGTCTGGCCGTGGTAGTCCTTCAGCCGGTGTGTCTTGCCGTCCTGGTCCTGCAGCTCGAAGTCCGGGGGCGTGTCGCCCGCTCCCAACGTGACTGGCATCCTCTCCTCCTGTTCCTACCGGATGACGCCGGAGACGCGCTCCGGGTGGATTCGCAGGATCACCCGCCGCTGCTGCTCCAGCCAGGCGGGCAGGTCCTCCGGCTCGGTGAAGCCCGAGCCCTTGATGTTCTCGAATACGAGGTGCGTGGCGTGTTCCAGCCCCTCGCGCTCGATGTCGCACCGCCCCTCGACCGTCACGAAGTTGAACGGCGCCGCGTCGTTGAACACCGTGATCGTGATGCGTGGGTCGTTTTCCAGCGTGCGCACCTTGAGTGTGGGTGCAGTCGTGCTGACGACGAGCGTGTCGTCCTCGCGCGCATACGCCACCACCGAGCTGCTTGGCTGCCCGCTCTTTCGCACCGTCGTGATGACGGCCCAGCGGTTCTCGCTCACGAACCGGTCGAACGCCTCAGTCCCGATCATCCACGCCTCCTTCAGGTCCGGCTTGCCGCCGGCTCGCCCTATTCTCGCGAACCCGGGGGCGCGGGTCACGCGGTGGGGTCGCCCCCTACAATGGCGACCGCACGCTTGCACGGGAGGCACCATGTCCCAGCTTCCGGCTTTCACCCTCGCCGACGGCGCCGGCGAAGACCGCGCCTTCCCCTCCGGCCGCCCCTCCCTCCTCGCCTTCGTGAAGGAGGATTGCCCCACCTGCGGCCTCTCCATGCCTCTCATCCAGGCCGCCCACGAGGCCTTCGGCGAGGACGTCGACGTCCTCGCCATCGGCCAGGAGGCGGAAGGCAACGCCGTCCTCGTCGAGCGCCACGGCCTCACCGCCCCCATGCTCGACGACAGCGCCCTGCACGCCTCCTACGCCTACGACCTCGATACCGTCCCCACCCTCATCCTCGCCGGCCCCGACGGGGACGAGCAGAAGCGCTTCATCGGCTTCGGCCGCGAGGACTGGCAGGAGCTCTTTGCCGACCTCGCGACAATCTCCGGCGCCGAGGCCCCCGACCCCGGCTGGGAGGTCTACCCCGACTCCCGCCCCGGCTGCGGCTCCCGTTCTGTCGAGCCTGGCATCGCCGAGCGGCTCGCCGCCGAGGCGGAAGGCAGCCCCCTCCGCGCCCGCCGCATCGACATCGGCGCCGGCGACGACCTGCACGAGTTTCTCTTCGACCAGGGCCTCACCGACGGCCTCCCCGTCGTTCCTCCCACCCCCGAGCGCGTCATGCGCATGCTCGAAGGCACCACCCGCGACGCCCAGGACGTGGTCGCCGTCGTTCCCCCGAACCTGGCCCCCGCCACCGTCGAGAAGGTGGCCATCAACGCCGTCATGGCCGGTTGCAAGCCCGAGTACCTCCCGGTGGTCATCACCGCGGTCGAGGCCTGCGTGACCGAGGAGTTCAACGCCCACGGCGTCTGGGCGACAACCATGGGCGCCGCCCCCGCCGTCGTCGTCAACGGACCCATCCGCAACCACATCGGCATGAACATGCGCCTCGGCGCACTCGGCCAGGGCAACCGCGCCAACGCCTCCATCGGCCGCGCCCTCCGCCTCGTCATGCGCAACGTCGGCGGCGCGAAACCGGGCGGCACCGAGCGCTCCACCCTCGGCACCCCCATGAAGTACACGCTCTCCTTCGCCGAGTGGGAGGAGCGCAGCCCCTGGGAACCCATGCACGTCGAGAAAGGCTTCGATCCCGACGACAGCGTCGTGACCGTGTTCCCCGCCACCAGCGGCCCCCAGCTCCTGGTCGACCAGACCGCCCGCACGGCCCGCGCCCTGACCGGCATCCTCGGCCTCACGATGGCCGCCGTTGGCAACCCCCGCACCCCCACCGGCCACGTCCTCTTCGTCGTGTGCCCCGAGCACGCCGACACCATCTGGCGCGACCGCTGGAGCAAGCAGCAGGTCCGCGACTACATCATCGAAGTCACGAGCATGCCCCTCCGCGACCGCCTCGCCACCGCCGACGCGAGCGGTATCGAGCCCTCCCAGTTCGGCCCCGACGGCCCCACCGAGGAGCAACTCGACAAGCTCTACTCGAAGTTCCGCGCTCCCGAATTCATCCACATGGTCGTGGCCGGCAGCGAGGCCGGGAAGTTCTCCGCCGTTCTCGGAGGCTGGGCCAGCGCACCCGTCAGCCGCAAAATCGAAAACATTCCGTAACGTTCAGGACCGTTTCTCGCTGGCGCGTGCGGGTATCCCCACCTACGCTGGATGTGCGGGTGGCGATGACCGACCCCGGAAGAGGTACTGCGATGAGCGGTGCGATTGGACCCGGCAGCGAGGGCATGAACCTGGAGCACATCAAGACGTGCGTCCGTTGCGGCCTGCGCTACGACTGGCGCCGGTCTTCCAGTACGTCCCTCAAGATGACCTACTGCAGTCACCTCTGCGAAGCCGGCGACCTCGGCTTCACCCTCGAGGCGCTCCTGCACGCCGAGCCCCCCGCCAAGACCGAAGTCGAGGCCTCCGAGCCCGAGACCGCCGCGATCTAGCTTCGAAGCGCGCCGCCTACGTGACGAGCGGCGTGTCCTCCCGGTTGGCCCACTCGTACATCGATCCGTCGTACACGCGCACGTCCTCGTAGCCCAGCAGGGTCAGCGCGAAGGCCGAATGCGCCGCCCGGATGCCTCCCTGGCAGTACGTGATGGTGCGCCCTCCCGGCGCCACCCCCGCCTCCTCGAGCAGCCGCTGCATCTCCTCCGCTGGCAGGAAGCGGCGCGTGTCCGAGCGCTCGACCAAATCCGTCCACTCCAGGTGACGCGCCCCGGGAACGTGTCCGACCCGCTTGTTCCCCCGCGAGTTCGACCCCTCCCACTCCCCATCGCTGCGCACGTCGAGCACCGTGCAGGAGTCCGAGTCGTGCTCCGCAATCAGGTCCTCCGCGCTCGCATGCAGCGACGCGACCGTGCGCGACTCGAACGAGCGCGCTTCCGGGCGCGTCCCGTGGAACGTCACGGGACGCGCCTCGGTGAGCCAGCGATGCCAGCCCCCGTTCAGCACCTTTGCCTTCGTATGGCCGTAGTAGTTCAGCACCCACCAGAGCCGGGCCGCCACCAGCGCGTTGTTGTCGTCGTAGGTCACGACCGTCGTGTCCGCATCGACCCCGAGGCTGCCCATGAGCGTGGCGAACTCATCAGGCGGCATCACGAACATGCCCGCGCCGCCTTCGCGCTCGCCCTGCTCCTTGATGTAGTAGTGAACGGGCAGGTGAACCGCCCCCGGAATGTGGGCGCGCCGGTAGGCCTCCAGCGTCGCGCAATCGATGATCCGCACCTGCGGGTCGTCCGCATGCTCCGCGAGCCAATCCGGCTCCGCCAGCAACTCCGGTCGGGCGTACGGCATCGCTCACTCCTCGCGCTTCGAAGGTCCCGCGAAGGATAGGCCCAGCGCCCCCGCCCCGCTACGGCGCCCAGCGCAGGAAGTCGCTCAGCATCCAGCCCTCAAGCCCCTCGTCGGTGCGGACATGTATCCAGTAGCAGTCATGGTAGCCCTCGTCGTCCGTGGCACAGCCTGAATCACTCCGTTCGACAGAGAACCCGTGAAACCACCACGAGTGATCCTGATCCTCCCGGTAGTCTGGAGGCGGGGCCACCTCGACCAGCGATCCAGCTGGGAGGCAGTTCAGGCTCGCAGATTCCGTAGAGGGAGCCTCGCGGAGGTGGAGGCAGGGGCCGCTGGTTGATACTTGTAGCAGAAGACGATCTTCGAACGGCGGCAATTCTATCTGGGGCGAGAGTACTGGCTGGTCGAGCAGACGAAGCCAAGCTTCACGCTCGTCGAGGTGGAGCCGCAGTTCACTGCTGGTAAGCCCCCAGGACGTTCGGTTACAGCAGATCGAGACCGCGGCCTTGGCCGAAGCGAGCTGTAGCGTTCCGCGCAGTGCGGCGACTACTTGCCCATCACTTCCCACAACGGTCGCAGCTGGCAGCAAACACCAGCTCCTTTGACGCTTGGACTCCGTCAGAAACTTGGCGCAGTCGTCGAGGCCAAAGGTCCCGAGCCAGGAGGGGCGGTCGAAGCGCGTAGGGTCGTCGGGGGCTGGCAGCATGGGGCCGAGGGGGAACTGGCTTGCCCACGAGCCATCGACGCCCAGGACTCTCGTGCTGTCTGGCGTGTTCACGAGTAGCCCCGAGCTGTCGGCGAGCCATGGGCTTCCTTCGTGGTGGATACGGTCGAACCAACCGCGAGACGGTGCGACACCCTTGGCACGCAGCAGTTCTTCACCTGTCGTGGTATCGAAGAGCGAGGTCACCATCAGGTTCGAGTAGTGGGGGGAGTCGTCCGTTTGCGCCATGCGCCCCGCGTGCACCTCGGGAACAACGCGAGTCAGGGTGGCGACGAATCTGCCGTCGGGGGAGATGTCGATCGGGCTGGACCCGAGATGGATACAGGGCACTAGAACATTGCTCAGGACGTTTCCTGCCCAGCTATAGGCTGCAATCTTGCAGCTACTCCAGTCCCGGTGGCTGAAAGACAGGATGAAGCCCTGTCCACCATCGAGAATCTGGATATAGACGTTCCCGACAGATGGAAACTCGATTTTCTTCCAGCCGCCCTCCCACAAGTCGATCGAGTAGACGCCGTGGTTGGCCCTCAACAGCAGGTGGTCGCCGTTCGGGTCAGCCCACCATTGGGACCTGCTCCCTGCCGGGGCATCCAACTCGAACCAGGCAACTGCCTCCATCGTTGGATTCACCACCGCGTACTGGCTTCCCCTCGAGAAGATGATGTGCTCGTTCAGGCCGTGCGTTCCCTCCACGGGGGCGATGCCGTTCTGCACTACAAGGCCGGGTACATGAAGGCGAAGGGGAGCATCCCACTCAAACGTTCGGCCAGCCGCCCGATCGTGGAGAAGGCCCTGCCGGAACACGTACCGGTTGCCTGGTGAAGGCGAGAGGAGTGCTGTGGTCCCACTGCGTCCGCTGACCCAGCCCTCCACGGCTCCCGTGTCGACACTGAGGAAGAAAAGGCCACCCTCAATGTCAATCCTGATCCCTATCGTTTCCCCCGGGGCATACTGCACCCGCCCCAGGGCTTCGTAGTCGGTCGCAATCTCGCGTACTTCGGGCTGCCAGCGCTTCCTAGTCGCCCCTTCGGACTGGCCTGACGGCGTGGGGGCTGCCGGTACCGTCGGTTGGGGGGCTGGGGAGGGTGTCCCCGTTTGGGAGGCTGAAGTGGTCGGTGTCGACTCTACCGTTGGCGTCGCCACGCTCGAGGGAGTGGCGGCGACCGGTGTCGCCTCCGCCGTGCGTGTGGATGTCGGTGAGGGAGATGGAGGTGGCACTGGTCTCGCGCTAGCCCTCGTGGTCGGCGTTGCCGTTGGCGACGGGCTCGGCTCTGGCGCCGACACTGCTTCCTCACCGCCCCCGCAGCCCGACGCCGCCAGCAGGGCGCATCCCACCGACGCAAGCAGCCAGCCCGTTCGTGCCATCAGAAGGCCAGCCTAGGTTGCGACAGGACGAATTACCCCACCCGCCCCGCTATCCCAGCAGGTGCTCCTCGAAGTACAAGACCAGCCGCCGCTCCATGTACTCCAGGCCCGCCGCGTCGCGGGGCATGTGGCGCTCCTCCGGGAAGATCTGGATGTCGTACGGCTTCTGCGCCGCCGTCAGCGCCGTGATCAGGCGGGCCGTGTGGCGGAAGTGCACGTTCTCGTCGACCATGCCGTGGACCAGCAGGAGCTTCCCCGCCAGCCCCTCCACGTGCGTCGTGACCGCCCCCTCCCGGTACCCCTCGGGGTTGCCGTGGGGCGTCGACATGTACCGCTCCGTGTAGCCGGTGTCGTACCCGTCCCAGTCGACCACCGGCGCTCCCGCCACCCCGACGCGGAACACCTCCGGCGCTCGCATCAGCGACATGCACGTCATGTAGCCGCCGTAGCTCCAGCCGTAGATGCCGACCCGCTCGGGGTCGGCGATCCCTTCCTCGACCAGTTGCTCCACCGCCGCCACCTGGTCCTCGACCTCGACCGTGCCCATGCGCCGGTGCAGGTGCGCCTCGTACGCGAGCCCGCGGTTGGCGCTCCCCCGGTTGTCGACCGCCACCACGGCGAACCCGGCCTGTGCCAGGTACTGCGCGCGCAGGTCGACCGTCAGCGCCCAGTCGTCGAGGACGCGCTGGGCGTGCGGCCCCCCGTACACGGACACCACCAGCGGATGCGGACCCGCTCCCTCGGGCCGGTACAGCGTCCCGAACATGGGCGTGCCGTCCGCTGCCGACAGTAGCCGCAACTCCGGAGGCCGCAGTCCCTGTTCGGTGGCGGTCATGGATCGCTCCTCGAACAGGGTCGCGATCGCCTCGCCGCCGTCGGTGCGCCGCAGCGTCGTCACCGAGGCCCGTTCCCGCGACGAGAACGTGTCGACAAACGCGCTCCCATCCGGTGCGACCGCGCAGCCGTGCACCCCTGCCGCGACCGTCAGGCGCTCCACCTCCCCGCCGTCCAGCCCCACCCGGTACAGGTGCCGCTCGACCGCCCCCTCCCGCGTCCCGCTGAAGAACACCGACCGCCCCGCCTCGTCCACCTCCACGATGCGCGTCACCACCCACTCCCCTTCGGTCATCTGCCGCAACTCCGCCAGGCTGGCGTCGTACAGGTAGAGGTGCCGGAAGCCCGTGCGCTCGCTCGACCACAGCAGTTCGCCCGAGTCGAGGAAACGGAAGTCGCCGAGGTTCAGCCAGGGCTCGCTACGCTCTTCGAGCGTACGCAGGACCGTCCCCGTGTTCGGGTCGAAGAGGTGCAGGTGCAGTTCCGTCTGTTCGCGGTTCAGCACGACTCCTGCGAGCACGCCGTCCTGCCGCCAGACCACCCGGGGCAGGTAGATGTCATCCTCGTCGCCGAGGTCCATCCAGACCGGCTCGCCGCCGTCCGCCGCCACGACCCCCAGCCGCACCCGCGCGTTCGGCGCCCCCGCGAATGGGTAGCGGTGGTGCTCGGTGTCGAGCGCATCCTGACCCTGGTGCACGATCGGGTAGTCGGGGATGTGCTGCGCATCCACCTCCACGAACGCGATGCGCGATCCGTCGGGCGACCACCAGAAACCGTCGGATTGCCCGAACTCTTCCTGTGCGATGAAGTCCGCCAGCCCGTTCGTGAAGCCGTCCCCGGCGCCGTGCGTGAGCTGCCGCGCCTCCCCGCCCGACGCCGGTATCGCGAACAGCTCCCCCTCCCGCACGAATGCGAGCCGCGTGCCGTCGGCGGTCAGCCGGGGCGTGATTGCCCCCTCCGCCCCCCCGATTGCGACCGGCTCGCCGTCCCCCACGATTAGCCGCGGCCCCTCGCCCCCC
>Ga0209544_1002684_pt1 | contig 15233 bp, 9 predicted proteins | sample MesohylPK_FD_187297 | JGI IMG/M metagenome (GOLD analysis project Ga0209544, IMG submission 187297) | Host-associated microbial community of the marine sponge Aplysina aerophoba from Gulf of Piran - sponge mesohyl, lysed by proteinase K... | ecosystem: Host-associated > Porifera > Sponge >...
TCCCGATTCTTGTAGATGGAATAGTTTCTCTAGCATTGAGTTCGCCCTAAAGCATCAGGCACTCGCAGACTGGGCCGCTGTCAAGTGGGACCAATTCGAGATGCGGATCGCCTTGTTTCTAGTATTCTGCGTCCATCTGCGTCCATCTGCGGATTATATAGGGGCATCAACTTATGCGACCGGCGCTTCAAACAACGCCAACCAATCGTCCACGCTTTGGGCCACCAACTCGGGGCGAGCTTGGCTGCGGGCGATAAAGCCAGGGACGCCGTCGCGGCCGCTGGGCTGCGCCGGGTCGCTGTAGCGCAGGTCGAGGCTCCAGCGGACGTGGTCGGAGAGGTTGGGAATGGAGCGGTGGATGGTCTTGTGCTGAATGAGTAGCACGCCGCCGACTTTGACTGGGCAGCTAACTTGCTCGCCGGGAGGCAAATACTGATCGGTGATGCCTTTGAAATTGGCACCGGGACCCAGGCCGTGCTCATGGCCGATGAGCGGGGCGCGGTTGCTGCCGGCAATGACTTCCATGCAGCCGTTTTCAGGAGTGGCATCAACCAAGGGAATCCAAAAATTGACCATGAAGGTCTCTTCCGCGTCGGGCTGCAAATAGCCCAAGTCTTGGTGCCAAGGCACCACAGTGGCGTCTTGGTTGGGCAATTTGGCGCGCAGGTTGAACTGCGGATGAGCCAGTATCTCGGGGCCGATCACAGATTCGACAATGTCGAGCAGCGCCGGTTGGGTCAAAATGGCGAACATGCCCTCGGTTTTGAGCTTGCCGTTGACTTGGCCCAACAGCGGGGAAGGGTCGGCCAACTGAGAGTGGATGTGGACTAGGCGCTTGGCAAAAGGCAGGTCCGCGTGCAGCTCGGCCAGTTCGCCAGCAGCGTGGGCCTCCTCGGCGGCGTTATCGACAATCGCATTGATTTCGGCAATGAGGCGGTCGAAAACAGCAGGGTCGATGACGTCCTCGACGAGGAGGTAGCCTTCGGTGCGATAGAAGTCGAGTTGGTCGGAGGTAAGGCCGCTCATGGGAATTATCCTTTTCGACGTACAGTTTGACGAGAGCCGATTACATTGGGACGAGTGTAGTCACATTGGACTATCGAGGCAAGCACGGCGATCACCCACCCGCAGTACGCCCACACCCACTTTTGACATTGTTCAATCGGCAGGGGAGCTTGAATTCTAAGTGGAGTTCTTTGATATCCCCAACCAAGAAGGAAGGAAAATGCACATGTTTGCGGCCGTGCTCGCCGCCGTTTTTCTCATCGCCGGGGCAGCCGCAGCCGATGAGCAGCCCGCCCACACCGACACCAGCGATGCCCAGATGCAGTTTTGGATGACGCACCCCCAGCGCACCGCCCGCGCTGTGCGGGCTGAGGTGCCGCCGCGCCTCGACGGCGTCATCGACGACGAAATCTGGCTGCACGCCCCCGTACACGAGGGGTTCACCCAGAACGATCCAGACAACGGCCAGCCTTCGACGCAACGCACCACCTTTCAGGTGGCCTACGACGACGATGCGCTCTACATCGCCGGCATCTGCTACGACACCCGCCCCGACAGCATCACCGCGCGGCTGGCGCGGCGCGACGAATGGCGCGAGCGCGACCTGCTCGAGCTCAACCTCGACCCCCATCACGACCATCAGACGGGCTTCTACTTCGTCGTGGGTCCCTCCGGCTGGATCGAGGACGGGATCATCTACAACGACGACGACTTCGACGATAGCTGGGACAGCGTGGTCGAGATAAAGACGGCTCGGCGCACTGACGGCTGGAGCTTGGAGCTAAAGATCCCGTACCACGTCCTGCGCTTTGGCGAGAAGGAGAGCTACACTTGGGGGATCAACGTCTTTCGCAAGATTTCCCGCCGCGTCGAGTGGTCGCAGTGGAGCTTTACCCCCCGAGGAGTCAGCGGCTACACCGCGCGCTTCGGCCATCTCGAAGGGATCGAAGGCATCCGGCCGCAGCGCAGCCTCGAGATCTTCCCCTTCGCGCTAGGCCGCAGCACCCTGTCACCGGCAGATGGCGGCAGCGAGCACGACCTGTTCTCCTCGGCCGGCCTCGACCTGCGCTACGGCCTGTCGTCGAATATCTCTCTCAACGCCACCATCAACCCGGACTTCGGCCAGATCGAGGGCGACCCGGCCGTGCTCAATCTGGGCGTCTTCGAGACCTTCCTCCGCGAGCGCCGGCCCTTCTTTTTGGAGGGCATCCAGATATTCGAATCGCCGACGCCGTTCATCGTCGGCATCCGCCGGCCCACGCGCCTGTTCCACTCGCGGCGCATTGGCCGGCCGCCCTCGCGCTTTGACCTGCCCGAAGACAGCGATGAGGTGGACCGTCCCCACAACACCACCATCCTCGGCGCCGTCAAGGTCTCGGGCAAGACCGCGGGACGCACGGCCTTCGGCCTGCTCAACGCCGTCACCGGCCGGGAGGAAGCACTCATCGACCAGCGCATTATCAACGCCGAGACAGGCCGCATCGACACGGTGCGCCGCCACGTCGAAGTCGAGCCGCCCACCAACTACCTCATCGGCCGCGTGCAACAAGACCTGCTCACCAACTCCACCGCCGGAGCCCAACTCACCGCGGTCAACGGCCGCGGCTTTGACCCGGCTTACGTCGGTGCTAGCGACCTGCACGTCAAGTGGTGGGACAATGCCTACCGCCTCTACAGCCGGCTCGCCGTCAGTCGCGCTGGGCAGGCCGAGGAGCGCGACACCGGCTGGGAGGGTGCGCTCTACTTTCAGAAGACGGGCGGTGCCTTCGGCGGCCAGGCGTACGTGGATGCACAATCGCCCGACTTTGAGGCCAACGACCTCGGCTTCATGCAGCGCAACGACCGCATCCAAGCTGGCACCCACATCCGTTACGAGAAGCTCGACCCCTACTGGTTCGCCCGCCGCTCCGGGTTCAACTTCAACGCTTGGAACCACTGGAACTTCGCCGGCGAGCGGCTGTCCCAAGGCATCAACTTCAACTCTTGGCACGAATTGCATAACTACTGGGGATTCTGGATGGGCCTCAGCCGCAATTTCGCCGCCTTTGACGACTTGGCCACTCGCGGCGGCCCTCTGATGCTCTCGCCCGCCCACACTTGGTTTGGCATGGACGTGTGGTCCGACGACCGCAAGCCCATCAGCGCTTGGCTCGGCTGGAACATCAGCGGGAGCCAAGGAGGCGACAATTTGGGATCGTGGGTCGGCTTTGAAATCGCACTGCGCCCCGTCTCCCAGTTCGAGTTGGAAATCGAGCCGGGCTACAACTTCAACCGCAACTTCGCCCAGTGGGTAGAAAACGAGGACCAGGACGGCGACGGCGAGGACGACCACTTCATCTTCGGCGAGCTCGAAAGCCGCGTCTTCGAGCTCGGCGTGCGCGGCACCTATGCCTTCACCCCGGGCCTAAGCTTGCAGCTATTCGTCCAGCCCTTTGTGACAACCGGCGACTACGGTGCCATCAAGGAGCTGGTGCGCCCGCGCTCCTACGAATTCTCACCTTACGCCGGCTTTGAGGAAAACCCCGACTTCCACCGCCGCTCACTGCGCTCCAACATAGTACTGCGCTGGGAGTACCGGCCCGGCAGCACACTCTTCGCGGTCTGGCAGCAAAGCCGCGACCACGCCTTCGACGACGTTAGCGACCCCCAGTTCCGCCCGGCCGGCGACTTGAGCCGCGCCTTCGCCGACGACGGCGACAGCATCTTTTTGATCAAGCTCAACCGCTGGTTCGGGCTGTAGGAGCCGTTGCGCGGCCCAGTCCGGCTTAACGAAATTCGGATTAGATAGCCACAGGCACCGCAGCAGTTCAAGCAGTTGCTGATGGTGTCAGGCTTCGACCGCTACTTCCAGATCGCGCCCTGCTTCCGCGACGAAGACGCCCGCGCCGACCGTTCTCCCGGCGAGTTCTACCAACTCGACCTCGAGATGGCCTTCGTCGAACAGGAGGATGTCTTCGCTGTGGTCGAGGAACTCTCTTCCGGTCTCTTTCGCGAGTTCACCGATTGGAATGTGACCGCGCCGCCGTTCCCGCGTCTTTCCCACGCCGACGCCATGCTGCGGTTCGGCACGGACAAACCAGACCTGAGCTTCGCGCTCGAAATCCAAGACCTCTCCGATATTTTCGCAGCCTCCTCGTTCAGGCTGTTCAGGGACATCGTCGCAGCAGGAGGGGTCGTCCGCGCCCTGTGCGTCCCCGCAATGGAAGCGCAACCGCGCTCGTTTTTCGACGGCCTCGAAGCATTCGTCAAAGAAGCGGGCGGCAAGGGGCTGGCGTACCTCATCAACGGAGCGCAAGCCACCGGCCCAATCGCTGCGGCTCTAGAACAAAACGTGCGCAACCGCATTATCGAGCAGTGCGCCGCTGCTCCGGGATCAGCGATTTTCTTCATTGCCGGACCTGCAGCCGAGGCAGCGTCCATAGCGGGAGGGTTGCGCCTGCATCTGGCAGACCGGCTCGACTTGCGGCGGGAGGGTTGCTATGAATTCTGCTGGGTCGTCGATTTTCCCATGTACGAATGGGACGACGAACGCGCTTGCGTGGCCTTTGCGCACAACCCGTTTTCCATGCCGCAGGGTGGCATGGCTGCGCTAGAGACGCAATCGCCGCTGGAGATCAAGGCGTATCAGTACGACATCGTCTGCAATGGCCTTGAACTGTCGAGCGGTGCCATCCGCAATCACAGACCAGACATCATGTACAAGGCATTCGAGATTGCCGGGCACTCGCAGCGGGAAGTGGATCGCAAGTTCGGCGGCATGATCCGCGCCTTGCGCTACGGCGCGCCACCCCACGGCGGCATCGCCCCCGGCATCGACCGCATCGTCATGCTGCTGGCGGACGAACCAAACATCCGGGAGGTCATCGCCTTCCCCATGAACCAGAATGCGCAGGATCCGCTCATGGGCGCACCGAGCGAGGTGTCGCCCGAGCAGTTGCGGGAGTTGCACATAGCGATTCGGGAGTGATGCCAACAGCACCGTCGTTGTTGGGCGTCATATCCGCCTCCAGATGCCCAATCGCTCGCTTGCTAGCCGATTCCGTTTGGGCGTTATTGAAAGACATAGCTCATCGCCTCGGCCTCGACCTAAACCTCCCGCTCCGCTACTCCGGTATCTCTTGGCTTGGCGAGATTCCGATGCCTTGGGAGGTATGAAAGCTTGGTCATTCCTCCACCGTTAGAACGGATCAACGCCAAGCCCCAGTAACGTGGTATATTGGACTGAGGAGACCTCCCGTGGCTCAGAAGTGCCTCGGTGAATCAGTACGAGGACACCAACGCCAACGAGTCCGTTATCCCGCTGCTGTACGGGAGTGTAACTTGCCGCTCGTTGGTAAAGAGAGTGTATTTGGTAGCCATAGTCGGTCAAGGCAAGACAAGAGGCCAAGCGGCCGTTATTTTATGTGATGCTATGATCAACCATAACCTCGCCCCTGTTACGCCAGACTGTTCGCGGCTGAGTATGTGGTTCTTCCGGTGGATTTTTTTCTCTGTCTGCGAGTATATTCGTAGTGTAAGCGACGATGCTGGTGGGCTGAAGGGTATCTTTACATGCGAGGACGTGGCGAACATTCGTATACCAATACCTCTAGGCGAGCAGCATGCCATAATCGCTCGTATCGCAGCCTTGTCAGCGAGGCTTGACCAGCCAGTTATGCATCGCTACAGAGATGTGTTTGATTAAAGAACGACGCGCCGCCGTCATCGCGGCTGCCGTTACTGGGAAGCTTGAGGTGAGAAACGGTGAAGCTGTGCTGTGTGCACCATCGCTCAGTAGTCCGAGCGAGTGAGCCATGCCTATGAAAAAGCAACGCGATCAACTCCACATCAGCGGTTTGCGATGACTAGCGACACCTGAATCTGTCGACTAGTCAAAAACACTGAAGGGGCTGGCTGGGAGACTCTAATTCTTAAATATGGGAGCGTACGACAAGGGATCGTGATCGTGTCTTGCAAATGATACGCCGATTCTTCGAAGGACAATTTGTCGGGAAAAGGTGAAAGCATGAGCGTTAAAGTATTCGATTTTTTCTCCGGTTGTGGTGGAGCAAGCTGCGGTTTCCGTGATGCTAGTATGGATATCGTTTTCGCGCTTGATTGCGATCCCGACTCGCAGCGGACCTTTCAAATCAATTTCCCTTCTACGCACTTCGAGCTCATGAATATTCGCAAAATGTCGGTCCATCATGTTCAATCGCTTGTTGATAAACAAAGACCGAACCCTGTCTTGTTTTGTGGGTGTGCTCCGTGCCAACCTTTCACAAAGCAGAACACGAAGCATCCCAGACGAGAAGATGATGATCGGATATCACTCTTGTCCTGTTTCGCTGAGTTTGTCAAAGCCTGTAGACCTGACATCGTTTTTGTCGAGAACGTGCCTGGCCTCCAGAAATTGAACCGCCGTACGCAGCCGTTTGGCGGATTTCTTCAAATTCTTGAAACCGCAGACTATCATGTCGACTATCGGCCAGTACGACTCATGAAATATGGAGTTCCCCAAAGTCGCTACCGTCTTATACTCTTGGCAAGTCGCCATGGACCAATTAAGCTTCCACCGGAGACGAACGGTCCTGGAACAACTAATCCTTGTTATGAAGCGGTGAAGGATTGGATCGAGGACCTTCCACCGATCGTGGCAGGCGAGGAACACACAAATGTCCCTAACCACCGTGCAGCAGGGCTATCGAAACGCAATCTGGAACGTATACGAGCGACGCCGGAAGGTGGTGGTAATGGAGATTGGCCGAATCGACTTCGACTCGACTGCCATAAGAGAACTCTAGGTTATAGCGATGTATATGGCCGTATGTCGTGGGATCGACCTGCCCCTGGATTGACAACGAAATGTATCAGCTATTCCAATGGTCGTTTCGGGCACCCAGAACAGGATCGTGCCATAAGCATAAGAGAAGCAGCCTGTCTACAGACTTTTCCGCTTGACTTCCTTTTTGAAGGAAGCCTTTCCTCAATGGCTCGGCAGATTGGCAATGCTGTCCCCGTACGATTAGCAACGATCATTGGACGGCACGTCAACGAACACCTGAAGGAAGCAGGAGTACTGATCTAAGATGGTGACATTCAAGACACGCGCACGAACTCTTGACATGCTTGGACGACAACAGATTGCGGGAATCCCCACTGCAATTAGTGAACTGTTCAAGAACGCCCACGATGCGTATGCCGATCGCGTCGAAATCGACTACTACCGAACCGATGGCCTGTTCGTACTGCGTGACGATGGCATCGGCATGACTAGAGAAGAATTCACCAGCCGGTGGCTCACAATCGGTACGGAGAGCAAGCTCAATACCGCTGGGTTGGAACCATTACAATATGATCCCGGCAAGAAGGAACGGCCCATGCTAGGCGAGAAGGGCATCGGTCGTCTGGCTATTTCAACGATCGGTCCGCAAGTTCTCGTACTTACCCGTGCCAGACGTGGAAATTCATTGTCGGACCTTACCGTGGCATTTGTGAACTGGAGCCTTTTTGAGTGTCCTGGCATTGATCTCGAAGATATTCAGATTCCCATACGTACTTTTTCTGGTGGGGAATTGCCTTCATCTGAGGACGTGCGCCAAATGGTGACGGCATTCTCTAAAAATAATGAGCATCTCAAAGCTAAAATAGGAGACCAATTCTATGACCGTCTTTTTAAGGAACTCCGACAGTTTGAAGTTGATCCTCAAGACATAGACTCTTATCTCGGTGATCCTACGCTGCGCGGCTCAGGAAGCGGCACCCATTTTATCATTTTGCCTACTTCCGACCTTCTTTCTGTGGACATAGATGGGGAGCCAAAAATCGATAAAGCAACACCATTAACGAAAGCTCTGCTGGGATTTACAAATACCATGACGCCGGGACATCCACCTCCCGTGATCCAAGCCGCTTTCAAGGACCACAAAACCGAAGATCTAGTAGATAATCTTATCGCCGATGGTGAATTTTTTACTCCAGAGCAATTTGAAAACGCAGATCATCAAGTAAAGGGCCGTTTTGATGAATACGGTCAATTCCAAGGAGATGTATTGATATATGGAGAATTATTTAAAAATCATGTAATTGCGTGGACAGGTGCGGGAGGAAACCCTACTGCATGTGGTCCCTTTTCTATTAACTTTGCGGCGATCGAGGGAGAAGGCAAACATTCAACACTCCCCCCGGAAGATTGGGCTCGAATGACTCAAAAGACGAGAAAGATTGGGGGATTGTATATCTACCGTGACGGTGTAAGGATATTGCCATATGGAGATACCGATTACGATTGGCTTGACATCGAGTTTCATAGAACTAAGAGTGCTTCTTACTACTACTTCTCTCACCGAAAAATGTTTGGAAGTATCGAAATTGACAGTAAAAATAATAAACAACTCAACGAGAAAGCTGGCAGAGAAGGATTCCGGGAGAACAAGGCTTATCGTCAATTGAAAAGCATACTAAAACACTTCATTGTACAAATAGCTACCGATTTCTTTCGCGCAGAAGGTGTACATGGCGAGAGATTCACAGAGCGGAAGGAAGAGCTTACTAAGCTTGAGAGTGATAGGCGTCGCCGAGAACTTTTTGTATCCCAAAAGAAAAAGAAAATGGCTGAAGATTTGACTTGGTTCTTTGAACAACTCTCGTCTAATTCCCCACAAGAGGAAGCTCTTCAGATTAGCCAAGATATTTCTGAAAAACTCAAGCAAGCTTGCTCTATTTCTGATCCTCAGCGTGCTGCACAAGAGATCATCCAAGTTGAGCAACATGCTCAAGCGGAGCTTAGGAAAATAGAATCGCGATACAAGATTTCACGTCCCAGAGTAGCTTTGAGCAAAGCGATGGAAAAAGAATGGAATGATTACTCTGACGCGTTTTCGCAACTCTCGGAGACTGTATTTCGGCAGACCCGAGAGCTGATTGAGGATCTCGTCCGGGATGAAGCCAATAAAGCTCGTGTAGAACTTGATCGAAGATTACGGGTCGAAGCATCACTAGATGAGCTAGCAAAGCAGGCCAAAAAACAAACGAGAGACAGCGGGACGAACGCAAGACAAGAAGCAGATAGAGTAGCTACAGAGGTGAGCAGTGTCGCGAGTACATGCCTTGGTGAAGTGGAAGCCGAATTTCGCGCTGTTGTCAGCGAATTTCAGCGTATTGATATTTCAGAGCTAACAGATGAGAATTTTATAGAAAAACGAGATGTTTTGGAATCGAGGATCCTTGAAGTTGGGGGGAAAAAATCTAGTTTACTCGACTCGCTTCTTGAACAACTTAGAGCTATAGACACGAGCGGTGAAACATCGGCCCTTGATCAGCTCGTAGCAATCGAGCAGCGAAATATATTACTTGAAGAGGAAGCGGAAGCCGATCTGCAACTAACTCAGCTTGGCATGGCAGTAGAAATAATCAATCATGAATTCAATGCGACGATTCGCTCTGTCCGTAATAATCTACGTAGGTTAAAGGCATGGGCTGATATCAATGAGTCTCTCGAAGAACTATATCGGAATATTCGGGCTAGCTTCGATCATCTGGATGGATATTTGACGCTTTTCACTCCACTTCAAAGAAGGCTTTATCGCAAAGCCGTGGATATTCGAGGTTCCGAAATTTACACGTTTTTATGTGATCTTTTTCAAGAGAGATTTACACGTCATCGTATAGAATTCGTAAAAACGGCGGCTTTTTCCAAGATAAAAATCAATGGTTTCCCTTCCTCCTTTTATCCGGTATTTGTTAATCTTATCGACAACGCAATCTACTGGATTTCCCAGCAAAATCCCTCAGAAGAGCGCCGGATTAAGCTTGACGCGAAAGATGGAGTCTTTTGGGTTTCCGATTCAGGTTCCGGTGTGAACCCGATGGATCGGGAGACGATCTTTGAATTCGGATTCACAAGAAAACCAGGAGGAAGGGGAATGGGGCTATATATTTCCCGAGAGGTACTTCGTCGCGTAGGTTACGATTTGACCCTAATAGATAACGAAGATGAAAAAGGTGCTACCTTTGCCATCAGTCCTGCTCCTCAAACGGTAGAAGGAACAAGTGAAAATGAGTGAAATAGATGATTACAAAGAACGCTATGCGAAGATTGCAAAGCGTTTCCTCCTAACCGCCGTAATCGTCGACGACGAAGCGCAGATTCAGAATTCTCCGAAACCAACTGCGTCACTCAAGAAACCAGAGCGACATACATTGGATCCCATGTCGGAAGAAACGAGCACCACAAACGAAGCTAGCGTCCATAGCCTTGACGCACGCACACTAGTAGATGCCTTTGCAAAACACGGTTTGATATGCGCGGTGATAGCCCCTCCAGAAGATGATTCGCTAGCCGCCGCTACCGTCGTCCCTGCTACGAGGCGGGCCGATATGGTGATATTGGATTGGCAATTGTACCAAGACAAAGGAGAAAAGGCCCTTGAATTGTTGAAGAAGCTCCTAAAAAGTGATGAGGTCGGACGGCTCCGTCTAATCGCGATTTACACCGGAGAAAACGACATCTGTGCAATAGGGGATAGGCTCCAGCAAGAATTACAACAACAAGGATGGAATTTCCAATCCAACAAGTTAGGTGTCGAACTTTCCTATGAACATTGTCGCATAGTAATATACGCAAAATCTGGCACATCATTGCCATCAGACTTGGAGGATAGAGCAATTTCGGAGGATGATGTTGCGAAACGCCTCATCGGAGATTTCGCGGATATGACAAAGGGGCTGCTGCCTAGTATTGCACTAACTTCACTTACAGCCGTGCGTGAAAATGCTCACAAGGTTCTTGATTCTTTCTCGTCGGATCTTGATCCGGCATTCCTCGCACACCGAGTTTGCCTTCCCTCGCCGGACGATTCTCAGCAGCATATGGTCAGCTTACTTGAGAACGAGCTACAAGCTATTATGAATGATGCCACGATGGAGATGAACCCAGCAAGCTTGGAGGCCGTCAAAGATTGGCTATATTCAAAGTTCAGCCAAGACACAAAATTTCTATTTGGGGAGAAAGAGTTATCTTTTCAAGATGTTGCTCGTCTTCTCGATGAAGGCCTGAATCAAAGTCCTTTGGGGAGACAAGATTATAAATTTTTATCCTCTGGATTTGTGGAAAATGAAAACGGATCAGAAGACCTTGACCGTCAGCTTGCGTGGATGTTTAATTTTCGAACAGTCAGGAATTCTCCGCCACCAATACTACAGTTGGGTACTGCTCTCCGAAGACAGGATCAGGAAAGCGGAAGCGACCTATTTCTTTGTATGAGGCCAAGATGTGACAGTCTGCGATTGCAGGACGAGGAAACGTTTCTTTTACTTCCATTGATTGATCCAGAGAAAGATACGATTCAGCTTGTTTTAAAAATAGACAAAAATGAATATTTGCGTCGTAGTGTCTGCACAAATCCCTCCCAATGGTTGCTGGAAGAGTTTGCACCAAACGACTCTAAAAAGTGTGTAGTTGCAGAGCAAGGTCCCGATGAACAGTTTTTCTTTATTTGTACCAAAGGGACGAAATTCAAATGGATCGGAGAGCTCAAGGCTGATTTCGCTCAGCGTGTGGCTCAGCACTTCGCATCTGGATTATCACCTGTAGCGATAGATAACTCTGAATGGCTTCGAAGACGAGAAAGATCAGGACAATAAAGAAAGGGGCTGTGCGGGGTGCGGCCTATGAATTGGCGAAACTACATTACCGTTGATTCAGAAATCTGCCATGGAAGAGCCTGCATTACAGGCTCTCGACTATGTCTTTTTGCAGAACCAAGATTTCTGATGTCTGCGCGGCGCGAGCGGGCGGAATTCATACTGAGAGACGAAACATGAGCCAAACCAATGAAGCCGCCTTTGAGACAGTCATCGAAGCACACCTGCTCCAGAACGGCTACGTCTCCATTCCCCGTGAGGGCTTCGACCGCGACTGCGCAATCTTCCCCGACACTGTCCTCGCTTTCATCCGCGAGACCCAGCCCGTAGAATGGGCAAGCTAGAGGCCCTCCGCAGCGACCGAACCGGCGAGCAGATTTTACGGACCTATGCAAATGGATGGACGCCAACGGCTCACTCGCAACCCTGTGCCACGGTTTTCAAGTATTACGGGCGGACGCTCTACGCGGCATTTTTCAAGGCGGCCCACGAACTGAACCCAGAGCTTAAAGCCCGTTACTCAGCTAACCGACTCGGGATTACCTGCCAGCTTCACTTCTCCTCTCGTCCTCACGTACGCCGACGAGGGTGAAGTGGCCGTCGTGACGGAACTGGTGGAGGTAATCGCTGCCAATGCCTGACGCGATGCTCCTTGTTGTCCTTCGTCTCGCCTTCTGCATACTTCAGTGCATCGCGCAATCCGTCTATAATCTTATCGCCGATCTTACTCATGCTCTCCTTCATCGAATGCTTTCGATCTGATCGCTAAGCGTAAAAACTGATCTATTGGAATTGCTCGTCCACCATCGCTTAAAAGGTAAGCCATTGGCTCACTCAAAAACAATCAGCAGACCGAAATGATCGGCGCGGCGTCGCTTGATCAGTTGCGGAATCTGCACATAGTAATCTGGGCACGCGATTGCGATTTTCTCCCCCCACACAAAAAAAGCCGCTGAACTATTGCGACTGTTCTACACTCCCTCGAATTTCGATTCATCTCCCGGTGAAACTAGCAGGAGGTGAGATATGACCGAAGTTAGAAAGACCATCAGACTCTACGAAGCCCTCGAACTGCGCGGCGAGTACGACGCCCGCATCAAGACGTTGCGCGACTGCCTGCCCGAATCGCGCCAGAATCGAGACCTGTTCTCCCGTCGAGACAACGACTCCTCGCGTCGGCCAGCACCCGGATTCAGTGTCTCCGAGGCGCGCGACCAGTTGCGCTCCCTCGAATTCAAACGCCGCAAGCTGAACGCCGCGATCCAGCGTGCCAACTTCGAGCACCGCGTTGAGCATGAGGGCGACGACATGAGCCTCACCGAGGCCCTCGAAACCCGCAAAGCGCTCAACGACCGCCTCGGTGAGTTGCACACCCAAGTCGTCGATTCCGCGTACGAGCGGGTCCTCCACAAAGAGGAGCGCGACATCGTCGAGGACAACGAGCTGCCCTACGACGACTGCCGCACCCGTCTCGACGAGGCGCGCGTCGAGTTCCGCCAGCTCAACCGGCAGATCCGCGCCGCGTCGTTCGAGGTAGAGGTGGAATATGCTGACGAATAACTGATGTTACGCAGCTTTCCAGAAAATCCTCAATTTCGCCCCAATATCTTGGGTCAACGGGCTTCGATAATCCGCAAGATATAGAGCGACTGCGTAACATCAGTGACGAATAACAAGGACAACTAGAACGGAAGAGACAGGGAAGCAAGTGCGACTGCGCTGGTGACGGCGCATAGCCCAGACGCGGCGCGCACTGTAACGCGCGACCTCAGGGATTGATAACCCAATTATCCGGCAAAGCCGCTCAACCACCTAGCGGCTAACCACTCAGCACCGGGAGCCCCTCAGCGAATCAGCAACAGGGCTTCGCGTCTCTTCCGTTCACCATTCTCAGCAGGGGCGGGGTGTATCCCCCCGTGAATAGATCCGGGTTCTGCCAAAGCTCGCTCGACGAGCGCGGAGGCTCCCGTAGTTAGACGGGGAATGTGGATTTAACAGTACCGCCCCACACCCGCCGGGCCGGTGCCCTGCCCCTGCCTCTTATAGCGATGGCCCCTCCTGTTGCGGCCACTGCCCACTCAACCATCCTCACCAACGCAATCCATCCTAACGATCAACGCGCATACCCATCCGGATTGTCCCGCCGCCAATTGGGCTGGTACCCTTCCTCGGCGTCAAACCCGTACGACGGCCCGATTTGATTTTCGGTCTGCCAAGGCCAAGCCTGACCGCCGATGATGCGGAACTGGTCGCCCTTACCGCATAGCCAATAGAACATGTGCGCGTAGTAGCGCGCCGTGCTGTGCCCGCCGTAATACGCGCTCTGGAAATCAAAGTCCTCCTCGACGATCCAATCGCGCTGGGGAGGTGCCGTGCGCCAGTAATTGTACTTGAGCATCCGGCGCAACCCCTTGGCGGTGGACTTGCCGCGGCGGTGCATGATGCTCTGATGGTGGATCCCAATAGTGCCAGCCGGGCCGTCGCAAAACACGCCCCCTTCTTCCCTGTCGCGGTTGCCAGGTTGGATATGCGAGCCAGGCACCAACTCGGTCGGCCCCAGCTCCACGGGCGTGTCCTGCGGAAAGTAGAAGACCTCCAAAAAGCGCAGCTCCGGGCCATAGATGTGGTCGGCGTCTTGGTGCCAGCCCTGGGCTTCCATTGGGCATTCGACCCGGTGGTGGCTGGCCAAGACTGGCAGGCCGACGTTGGGGCCTAAAAGCGAGCGCATGGCACCGGCTAACTGGGGATTGAGCAGGACGTGCTCGATGAACCAGTCCTCCAAGAAGATGGAGGTCGGCTCGTGGGTAAAGCGGATGCGGTCGAGGTCGGCTTCAGTCAGGCCGTCGGGGATGTAGCTCGGGTTGGCGGGAATATCGCCGTCGAGCCAAGCACAGGTGCGCTGGTTGATCTCGTCGGAAACGACGCCTTTGAGCAAGAGATGGCCCTCGCGGCAGAATTCGAGGACCTTGGAGTCAGTGAGCGTCGGCTCGCAGTCAAAGGTGCGTTGGCATGGGTCGTAGTGCATGGTTTCCTCCTCGGTAGTGGTGCCGCCTGTTCCAACAGGGTCGCTAGCACCTACAAGCTATCCAAATCCCATCCATCCTGTCCATCCTGTCCACTCAAATCCTGTCCATCCTGTTCCCCGTCCCCCATCCTGCCCATCTTAGGTCGCCCGCGCCATAATAGTTATACTCTTGCTCGGCAAAATTAAACGGAGCACATCATGGCAGAATCAGCAAGAAGAATAGTCAGCGGCGGATTGCACATCGACCAGCGGCTCTACGCCCTCGTCGCCGAGCAGATTGCGCCCGGGACGGACGTGGATGTCGATCACTTTTGGGCGACGCTGGGAAAAATCGTCCAAGACTTGGGGCCAAAGAATCAACAGCTACTTCAGCGCCGCGACGCCTTGCAGGCCCAGATCGACGCCTATCACCAACAGCGGCGCGGTCAGCCGTTAGATCCCACAGAGTACCGAGCCTTTCTCGAAGAGATCGGCTACTTGCTACCCACGGGCGACGCGCAGCGCATCCGCACGGAAAACACCGACCCAGAAATCGCCTCCCTAGCCGGCCCCCAGCTAGTCGTCCCAGTTGACAATGCGC
>Ga0209544_1002688_pt1 | contig 15185 bp, 17 predicted proteins | sample MesohylPK_FD_187297 | JGI IMG/M metagenome (GOLD analysis project Ga0209544, IMG submission 187297) | Host-associated microbial community of the marine sponge Aplysina aerophoba from Gulf of Piran - sponge mesohyl, lysed by proteinase K... | ecosystem: Host-associated > Porifera > Sponge >...
TGGTCTTGCCCCTCGTGGCGAGGTCCGCCATGATCTCGCCGACGACGCTGCAGAACTTGTACCCGTGCCCGGAGAAGCCCGCCGCCACGAAGACGTTCGGCGCATCCGGGAGCGCGTCGATGATGAAGTGCTCGTCCGGCGTGTTCGTGAACATGCACGCCTTCATCGACAGCACCGGGCCGTCCGCCTCCGGGAAGTAGCGTTCCAGGCCAGTACGCAGCACCGCCTCGTCCTCGTCGTCGCACTCGCGGTTGAGGTCATCGCCCGTGGTCGTCTCATCGCGGTGGTGGAAGCGGCCGAGCTTCACGCCGGGTATCCCGAAGATGGGCAGGGCGTAGTACATCCCCTCGTCGAAGTCCCCGATCACGACGGGGAACTGTCCCGCCTCGAACCGCGCGGCGTCCGACGGCTGGAACCAGCCCAGCACCTGCCGCTCGGGCACGACGAGGTGATGCAACGACGGGAGCAGCGGCCCCGCCCACGCGCCGCCGGTCACGATCAGCGCACCCGCCTCGTACGAGCCTCGCACGGTCCGCACGTGCATCCGGTCACCGCTGCTCGTCCACTCCAGCACCGGCTCCCGCGCCCGCACGTCGGCGCCGCGTTCGAGCGCGCCGAAGACGTGGTTGACGATGCTCCGCTCGGCGAGCACGAACCCGCCGTCGGGCTGGAACACGGCCATCGACTCGGGCGGGATGCGGATGGCGGGGAATCGCTCGCTCAGCTCGGGGCTCGTGAGCACCTCGTGCGGCAGGTCGTGCTCGACGCAGGATCGCAGCGAACCCGCGAACACCTCACCGTCCTCGGGACCCGCGTCCACACCGCCGGTGATGTAGAGCAGTTGCTCGCCGCACGCCGCCTCCAGCTCGCGCCAGCGCTCGTAGGCGCGTCGCAGCAGCGGGACGTACGAGGGGTCCTCGAAGTAGGCCATGCGGATGATGCGGTGCACGCCGTGCGACGAACCCATCTCGTTCGGGATGTCGAAGCGCTCGAGGCCGAGCACGCGCAGGCCGCGGCTCGCGAGCTCGTACACCGTCGCCGAGCCCATGCCGCCGACGCCGATCACGATCACGTCGTACGTGCCGTTCGAGGTCATCGCGCCTGCTCCTGATCCAGCGCCGCGCCGGCATGGACGCAGTATAGGAACGGACGCCCCGTGCCGCCGCCCACCAGGCGGCGTGGGCGCAGCGGCTGACCGTGCCCGACGCTATGCTCGCGAGGCGGCGGCGCACGCCCGTCGCGACCCGTGGATGGAGCCGCTCCTGAGCCCCGCGCAACTCCGCCGCTGGTCTGGATTCGCGATTGTCGTGGTGGGCGCGGGCATCCTGCTCGCGACGCTCTCGCCCATCAGCGGCGCCGAGGACGGCTGCCCGCTCGGCGTGCCGTGCCTGGCCTGGCACTTCGGGCTGTTCGCCGCCTTCGGCGTCGCGATAGCAGCGCGCTACGCGACGAGCGAGGCGGCGCGGCGGTCCCCGCAGCGGGTGCTGGGCATGGTCGCACTTGCCATCTGGGTCTTCGCGGCAGCCGCCGAGATCGGGCAGGGGTGGGTCGACGGCCGCGATCCGGAGCTCGTCGACTGGATGGCGAACATGGCCGGGGCGGTCGTCGGACTCATGCTAGGCAGCGCGGCCCTGCGCTGGCTGCTCTCCGCGCGCTAGCCCTCGGCCGCCGTCACGTCCGCGTAGACGCGCATGCCGTAGTCGTTGTAGCGCCGCTCCGGGGACAGCGAGGAGCGCGCCGTGCTGCGCGTGACCTTCACACGGTGCCGCCACGAGCCGCCTCGGGAGGCCCGGCGTACGCCGTCCGCCGGCCCGTGCGGGTCGTCGACCTCGGCTGGGTCGTACGGCTTCGCGTACCAGTCGGAGCACCACTCGTGGACGTTCTCGGCCATGTGGTACAGCCCGAACCCGTTGGGCGGGGTACTGCCCACGGGGTAGGGACGGTCCGTCCCCTGGGAGCCGAGCGCGAAGCGACCCTCGAGCCACGGGTCGTCGCCCCACGGGAAGTGCGTCGCGGCATCGCCGCGGGCGGCGTACTCTCGCTCCGCCTCGGTGGGCAGCCGGCAGGTGCGACCGAGCAGCTCCCCCAGCCACTCGCAGTACGCGTTCGCGTCGAACCATGAGACGCCGACGACGGGGCAATCGGCGGCGTTGAAACGCGGGTCGCCCCAGAACCGGGGCTCCTCGTGTCCCGTCGCCTCGAGGAAGGTGCGGTACTCGCGGTTGGTCACGGGGGTGATGGCGACGGCGAACGCGCCGATGGTGACGTCGCGCTCGGGTTGCTCGTCGTCACGCATGGGGGAGCCCATCCGGAAGCGCCCACCGGGAAGCGTCACGCGCGGCGTTGCGGCGGGGCCCTCGGCGAGGAGCCGCTTGATGCGTGGGTCGGCGGGGGGTGTTGGTGGATCCGTCATGGGGAATGATGCTAACAGTGACTCGTGGAGTATATGTTCCCTCACTCGCGAGGTGTGATCGCGTACCACCTTTGTGTTAGCCTTTGCAACCGATTCGGGAGAGCATCGCGAAGCGAGGTGTCGTGCCGCTCAAGATCCCTGACGTGGTCATCGAACGCCTCCCCACCTATTACCGCCAGTTGATCGAGCTACGTGACGCAGGCGTGAGCACGGTCTCCTCGCAGGAGATCGGGGACGCGCTCGACGTCACGCCGGCGCAGATCCGCAAGGACCTGTCGTACTTCGGGCGCTTCGGGAAGCAGGGCCGCGGCTACCCGGTCGATACGCTGGCCGACGAACTCGAAGCAATCCTGGGATTCAATCGCCGCTGGCGTGTATTGCTGGTCGGTGGGGGCGGCGTCGCCCGCACCATCGCGTCGCTGAATCACGGCAGCTTTCAGCCGCACGGGTTCGACATTGTCCGGGTGTACGAGGTCGATCCGAAGCGCATCGGCACCCTCGTCAACGGCATCCGCGTGCGCGACCTCGCGACCATCGATGCCGATACGCGTGAAGACCCGATCGAGATTGCGATCATCGCCGTGTCGGGCGCCGTCGCACAGGAGGTCACGGACGCGTTGGTGCACGCCGGCGTCTGCTCGATCCTCAACTACACGACGGTCGTGGTGCAGACTCCGCCCGAGGTGGAAGTGCGCCACGTCAATCCGCTGCTCGCGCTGCAGACGCTGACGTACCACCTGACGCAAGAGCGCGACCCCATGGCGACGCCATAGCCGTTCCGCGTGCAGCCGGCCGTCGCTACGGCGAGTCGGCGATCAGCGACTCTTCCTCGGTCGGGATGCTGCGGGCGATCACGTCGAAGTAGTCGAGCGCCGCCCCCGCCCCCTTCGCCACGCAGCGGTCCGGCTCGTCGGCGATGTGCACTGGTACGCCGATCTGGTCCAGCAGCAGCGCATCGAGGTGGCGCAGGCGCGCACCGCCACCGGTGAGCACGATCCCGTGGTCGATCACGTCGGCCGCGAGTTCGGGGGGCGTCCGCTCCAGCACGCTGCGGACCGTCTGGATGATGGCGGTGAGGTGTTCCTGGATGGCCTGCGTGATCTCCGAGGACTGCACGGTGATGGTGCGCGGCAGTCCCGTGATCTGGTCGCGGCCGCGCACGCGCGTGGTCTCGTCCGGCTCCATCGGCAGCGCCGAACCGATCGCGATCTTGAGTTCCTCGGCCGTGCGCTCGCCGACGATCAGGTTGTGGCGCCGCCGGATGTGGAGCGCGATCGCGTCGTTGAGGCGGTCGCCGGCGACGCGCACCGAGTCCGCGGCGACGATGCCGAACATCGAGATCACGGCCGCCTCGGCCCGACCGCCGCCGATGTTGAGGACCATGTGCCCGCGCGGCGAGCCGACCGGGATCTCGGCCCCGATCGCGGCGGCGAGGGGTTCCGGGATGAGGTGCGCCGGACGGCGCGCTCCCGCCGCCTCGGCGGCGTCGCGCACGGCGCGCTGCTCGACGCGCGTGACGCCGTAAGGCGTCGAGACCATGACATCGGGCCGGATGATGCGGAGGCGTCCCATCACCTCGCCGATGAGGTAGCGCAGCAGCGCCTCGGTGATGAGGTAGTCGGCGATGGCGCCGTCGCGCATCGGGCGGATCACCTGGATCGTCCCCGGCTGACGGCCGATCATCTCGTACGCCTGGTCGCCGACGGCGATCACGGTGTTGTCGCGCTCGGCCAGCGCCACGACTGCGGGTTCCTCGAGCACGATGCCGCGCCCGCGCTCGAACACGAGCACGCGCGCCGTTCCCAGGTCGATGCCGAGTCGCTTGGTGACCATGTACCGCCTGCCAGAGCCCTACATTAGCGGGCGTGTACCTCCGCGCCCAGCGCCTCCAGGCGCTCCTCGATGCGCGGATAGCCGCGCTTGAGGTGCACGATGTCCCGCACCACCGTCTCGCCCTCGGCCGCCAACCCCGCGATCACCACCGCCGCGGCCGCGCGCACGTCCAGCGCGCGCACCGAGCTGCCGACGAGGGGTGTGGGGCCTTCGATGATGACCGACTGCCCGCCGGTGGTGATGCGTCCGCCCATCGTGCGCAGCTCGCCGACGTACAGCAGCCGGTTCTCGAAGACGCGCTCGTGGATGATCGAGATGCCCTCGGCCTGCGTCAGCGCGGCCGCCATCGGTGCGTGCAGGTCCGTCGGGAAGCCCGGGTACGGCACCGCCTGGAGCTGCACGGCCCGCAACGGGCCGTCGACGCACGCGCGCACGGAGCGCTCGCCGACCTCGACCCGCGCGCCCGCCTCGCGCAGCTTCGTGAGCAGCGAGTCCATGTGGGTGGGATCGGCGCCCTCAAGCGTGACATCGCCGCCGGTCGCGAGGCCGGCGAGGAGGAACGTGCCGCCCTCGATGCGGTCCGGGATGATGCTGAACTCCGCGCCGTGCAGCGAGTCCACGCCTCCGACGGTGATCTGGTTGCTGCCGTGGCCGGAGACCCGCGCGCCCATCGCGTTCAGCAGGTCGCCGGCCATCTGGACCTCGGGCTCGGCTGCGGCGTTCACGATCGTCGTCGTGCCGCGTGCCAGCGTCGCCGCGAACAGCACGTTCACCGTGCCGAGCACGCTCGGGTAGTCGAGGAACACGCGTGAGCCCTCGAGCCGCGGGGAGTGCGCGACGAAGTTCTGCCCCTCGCGCCGCACCTCGGCGCCGAGCGCGCGGAACCCCGCGAGGTGCACGTCGACCGGGCGCACGCCGATCGCGTCGCCGCCCGGCGAGGGGCACCCCGCCTCGCCGAAGCGCGCGAGCAGCGGCCCCATCACGAGGAAGGACGCGCGCAGCGCGACGACGTGCTCGGGCTCGGCGACGGTCTGCGTGACGCCGCTCGCGTCGAGTGTGACGTCGCCGCCCTCGATCGTGACCTCCGCGCCGAGGGATTCGAGCAGCCTGCCCATCTCGCCGATGTCGCGGATCTCGGGCACGTTATGGAGCCGCACGGGCTCGGCGGTGAGGAGGGCGGCGGCGAGGGCGTAGAGGGCGGCGTTCTTCGAGCCCGAGGCCTGAAGTCGGCCGCGCAGGGGCCGTCCGCCGACGATGGCCAACTGCTGCTGCTGGCTCATGGCGTCCGTATCACCCGCCGCGGTGCGTTACCGCTGCGAGGCTCGCGCGCGAACGGCGCGTGGCCCTCGCGTTCCCAGTGTATGCGAAGTGAAGAATCGAGCGTACCGAGGGGCCTAGATCCCGCGGTACTTGCGGAGGACGCGAATGCGGGCCTGCGCGCGCAGCAGCGCAAACCGAGCGCGCGCCATGTCCAGCGCCTCTTCGAGGGTGACGGTCCCCTCGATGCGCTCCGTGGCGCGGATGCGCGCCTCCTCGGCGCGCGCCTCGTCGATCTCGTCGAGGCTCTCGGCCGCGTCGGCGAGGACGGTGACCTGGTCGTGCAGGATCTGGATGAACCCGCCGTGTACCACCATCGGCTCACGGTCGCCGCCGGCCACCGCGACCATCTCGCCGATGTCGAGGCTGGCCATGAGCGCGGCGTGGCCGGGGAGGAGCGTGATCTGGCCCTCGGTCGTGGGCACGATCAGCCGCTGCACGTCGTCGCGCGCACTGATCTCGCGCTCGGCCGTGACGATGGAGACCTGCAGCGGCATGCTCGCCTACTCCTCGGCCATGGTGCGGCCCTTTTCGACCGCCTCTTCGATGTTCCCGACCATGTAGAACGCGTTCTCCGGCAGGTCGTCGTGCCGGCCTTCGAGGATCTCCGTGAAGCCGCGCACCGTCTCCTCGACGGTCACGTAGCGGCCCTCGATGCCCGTGAACTGCTCGGCCACGTAGAACGGCTGCGTGAGGAAGCGCTGGATGCGACGCGCCCGGTTCACGGCCTGCCGGTCCTCGTCCGTGAGTTCCTCGATACCGAGGATGGCGATGATGTCCTGGAGGTCCTTGTAACGCTGCAGCGTGCGCAGCACGCCGGCCGCGGCCTCGTAGTGCGTGTCGCCCACCACGTTCGCGTCCAGGATGCGGCTGAACGATGTCAGCGGGTCCATCGCCGGGTACAGGCCCTGCTCGGTGAGCGAGCGGTCCAGCGCCACCACTGAGTCGAGGTGGCCGAACGTGGTCGCCACGCCGGGGTCCGTGTAGTCGTCCGCGGGGACGTAGATCGCCTGGAACGAGGTGATCGAGCCCTTGCTCGTCGAGGTAATGCGCTCCTCGAGCTCACCGACCTCGGTGCCCAGCGTCGGCTGGTAGCCGACGGCCGACGGCATGCGGCCCAGCAGCGCCGACACTTCCATGCCGGCGAGGGTGTAGCGGTAGATGTTGTCGACGAAAAGCAGCACGTCGCGGTTCTCGTCGTCGCGGAAGTACTCGGCCATCGTCAGGCCGGTGAGCGCGATGCGGAGGCGCACGCCCGGCGGCTCGTTCATCTGGCCGAAGACCAGCGCCGTCTTGTCCAGGACGCCCGACTCTTCCATCTCGTGCCAGAGGTCGTTGCCCTCGCGCGAGCGCTCGCCCACGCCGGCGAACACGGACAGACCGCCGTGCTCGGTGGCGAGGTTACGGATCAGCTCGGTGTTGACGACTGTCTTGCCGACGCCCGCGCCGCCGAAGAGGCCGACCTTCCCGCCGCGCGCCAGCGGGGCGATGAGGTCGATGACCTTGATGCCCGTCTCGAGCATCTGCGCCTCGGTCTCCTGGTCCGCGTAGTCCGGAGGCGGGCGGTGGATGGGGCGCCTGATCGCGTCCTCGGGGATCTCCTCGCCCGGGTCGATGGGCTCGCCGAGCACGTTGAAGATGCGGCCGAGGGTGGCCGGGCCGACGGGCACCGAGATCGGCGCACCGGTGTCCTCGGCGGCCGCGCCACGCTGGAGGCCCTCGGTGGCGTCGAGCGCGAGGCAGCGCACCCAGTTGTTGCCGAGGTGCTGCTGCACCTCGGTGACGAGCGTCTTGGTCGAGCCGTTGTCACCCATCTCGACGTTGACGGCGTTGAAGATCTCAGGCAGATCGCCCGTCGGGAACTCGACGTCGATGACCGTGCCGATGACCTGTCTGACGTACCCGGTTGCCATGGTTCGCTCCCGTTCGCCGGACGCCTGCGCGCCCGTGCTTCCTAGCGTTCGACTGCGGCGGTGCCGCCGACGATGTCGAGCAGCTCGCTGGTGATGAGTTCCTGTCGCGCCTTGTTGTAGGTCAGGGTGAGCGCCCCGACCATGTCCTCGGCGGCGTCGGTGGCGGCGCGCATCGCGACCATTCGCGCCGACTGCTCCGAGGCCATCGCTTCGAGGATCGCGCCGTAGACCTGCATCTCCACGTAGCGCGGCAGCAGCGTCTCGAGCAGTCCCGCGGGGGAGGGCTCGAAGATGAAGTCGACGGAGCCGCCGGCCGCGGCCATGTCGTCGCCCATCTCGTCATCGTCCTCGGGCGGCTGGATCGGGAGGATCTGCCGCACCGTGGGGCGCTGGATGGCGGTGTTCACGAACCGCTGGAAGCCGATGTAGACCTGGTCGATCTCCCCGGCGATGTAGTCGTTCACGACGATGCGCGAGATCGGCAGCGTGTCCGACATCGTCGGGTAATCACCGAGGTCCGTGAACTCGGCGAGCTGCGGGAACCCGGCACGGCGGAAGAAGTCACGCCCCTTGCGCCCCACGGAGATGACCGACACCTGGTCGACGTTCGGCTGGTGCTCGAGGGCGAGCGTGGCGCCCGCGCGGTTCATGTTGGAGTTCAGCCCGCCCGCGAGTCCGCGGTTCGCGGTGATGTGGATGAACGCGAAGTGGCTGACCGGCCGCTGCTCCAGCAGCGGGTGCGAGTCGTCGCCGCCGCTCGTGTCCGTCGAGGACGCCAGCCGCAGCAGCACGGCGCGCATCTGCTCGGCGTAGGGGCGCGCGGAGAGCGCACGGTCCTGCGCGCGCCGCATCTTGGACGCGGCGACAAGCTCCATGGCCTTGGTGACCTTGGCCGTGTTCTCGACCGAGTGCATGCGGTCGCGGATGGCACGGACCTGGCCGGCGCCTGGCATCTAGTGCTGCTCCTCTGCCGTTCGCTGCGTTCGCACGGCGCCTAGTAGGCGACTGTGCCCTTGAACTGCTCGATGGCTGCCTTCAGCTGCTCCTCGGTCGCGTCGTCGATCTCACCCGAGGACTGGATGGACTCGAGGATGCCGCGGTGCGTCGCACGCATCTGCTCGTGGAAGGCGCGCTCGAAGTCGGCGACCTTGTCCACGGGCACGTCGTCCATGTAGCCGTTCACGCCGGCGTACAGGATCGTCACCTGCTCGGCGAGCGTCTGCGGCTGGTACTGCGGCTGCTTCAGCAGCTCGGTGAGCCGCTGCCCGCGCTCCAGCTGGCGGCGCGTTGCCGGGTCCAGGTCCTCGGTGCCGAACTGCGCGAACGCCTCCAGCTCGCGGAACTGCGAGAGGTCCAGGCGAAGGCTGCCGGCCACGGACCGCATCGCGCGGCGCTGGGCGGAACCACCCACACGCGAGACGGAGATGCCGGGGTTCACCGCCGGCCGCTGACCGGCGTTGAACAGGTCGTTCTCCAGGAAGATCTGGCCGTCGGTAATCGAGATGACGTTGGTCGGGATGTACGCCGAGACGTCACCGGCCTGCGTCTCGATGATCGGCAGGGCGGTGATCGAACCGCCGCCGATCGATGCGTCGAGGCGCGCCGCGCGCTCGAGCAGCCGCGAGTGCAGGTAGAAGACATCGCCCGGGTAGGCCTCGCGGCCCGGCGGGCGGCGCAGCAGCAGCGAGATCTGGCGGTACGCCCACGCGTGCTTGGTGAGGTCGTCGTAGACGATCAGGACGTCCTTGCCCTGCTCCATGAAGTACTCGCCCATCGCGCATCCCGCGTAGGGGGCGAGGTACTGGAGTGCCGAGGACTCGGCCGCGCCGGCGTTGACCACGATGGTGTGCTCCATCGCGCCGTTCTGCTCGAGGATCGCGACGGTCTGCGCGACCTTCGCGTCCTTCTGGCCGATGGCGACGTAGATGCAGGTCAGGTCGCCGCCGCGCTGGTTGATGATCGCGTCGATGGCGATCGCGCTCTTGCCGATCGAGCGGTCGCCGATGATCAGCTCACGCTGGCCACGGCCGATCGGGATCATCGCGTCGATGGCCTTGATGCCGGTCTGGACCGGCTCGCTCACGCTCTGGCGCGAGACCACGTCGGGAGCGATGCGCTCCACGGGCCGGCGCTCCGTCGCGGCGATGGGGCCGCGCTCGTCGATGGCGTCGCCGAGGGAGTTCACGACGCGGCCGATGAGGGCGTCGCCGACGGGAACCGCGGCCACGAGGCCGGTGGTCTTGACCTCGTCGCCCTCCTTGATGTCGGTGTAGTCGCCGAGAATGATCGCGCCGACCGTCTCCTCCTCGAGGTTCAGCGCGAGGCCACGAGTGCCGTTGCTGAACTCGACGAGTTCGGAGGCCAGGGCTTCGCCCAGGCCGTGGATGCGGGCGATGCCGTCACTGGCCTCGACGACCGTGCCGACGTTGGTCTCGGTCACGCCCGCGTCGAAGGTCGCGATCTGTTCCTTGAGGATCGAGGCGATCTCTTCTGCTCGTACCATTGTTCCCCCGTCGTCTCCCGGCGCCCCGGCTCACCTGGAGCCGGACGCTGTTAGAGGGTGCCTTGCTCGAGGCGCTGACGCAGTCCGCGCAGCGCCGCGCGTGTTGACCCGTCGATGAGGTGGTCGCCGATGCGGATCACGGCGCCACCGATGAGGTCAGGGTCGACCTCGGTTTCCAGTTCCACGGTGCGGCCCGTACGCCGCGCCAGCTCCTCGGCGAAACGCCCGCGGCGCTCGTCGTCGATCTCGACGGCGGTGCGCACCACCGCGCGCGCCACCCCGCGCCGCTCGTCCAGCAGCTCGCGGTAGTACGACGCGATCGAGGGGCCAAGGGCCAGGCGGTTCTTGCGCCGCAGCAACCGCAGCAGGTTGAGCTGCGTCTCCCCGATGTCGGGGAGGACGCGGCGCACGATCTCCTGGAAGGCCTCATCCGTCAGGCCGTCGCCCTGAAGCGCGGCCACGTACGAGCCGTCGCTGGTGAGGGCATCGAGGGCGTCGACGGCTTCGGTCCAGGCGTCAGCCGCGGACTCGTCGTCGTCGAGGAACGCCATGATGGCGAGCGCGTAGCGGCGGCCTGCTACGTCTCGGGCTTCACCCTCGGGCATTGCCGCCTCCGCCCCAGCCTAGTTCTGGTCGCCTACGCCGCCCTCGACCAGCACCTCATCGATGAGGCGCTGATGGGCGGCGCGGTCGAGCGACTGCCGGGTGACGCGCTCGGCGGCGGTGATGGTGAGGTCGGCGAACTCGCGGCGTAGCTGCTCGATCGCCTGGTCGCGTTCGACCTGCACCTCTTCGCGGGCGCGCGTGACGATCTGTTCGGCGTCGGCGCGGGCGCGTTCCTCGAGCTCCGCGCGCAGTGACGCGGCGCCCTCCTGCGCCTGGGCAACGAGTTCGCGTGCCTGCTGCTGGGCCGCCTCGATGGCCTCGCGGGCCTCGGCCTCGCTGGCCGAAGCGCTGGAGGCCGCCTGCTCGGCCCGTTCGAGGCCTTCCTGGATGCGCGCCTTGCGCTCGTCGAGGAGCCGCAGGACGGGCTTGTACAGGAAGAGCCGCAACACGATCAGCAGGATCGTGAAGTTGATCAGGTTCGACACCAGCGATGGCAGACTGAACCCGAGGGCGGCTATGCCCCCGGCCTCCTCCGCCGCGCTGGCGAGCGCCGGCGTCGCCGCAAGCAGTACACCGCTCGCAGCGGCTGCCGCCCGTTTGCCGGGCGGCGCCGGAATCCAGCTCGGTCGTCGATCGAACATCGTGACGCCTCGCTTGCTGCTGCCGCGTCCTAGAAGACGAAGCCGATCAGAATGGCGACGACCAGCGCGTAAATGCCGATCGCCTCGGCGAACGCGATCGCGAGGATCATGTTCGTCTGGATGGGGCCGGCGGCCTCCGGGTTGCGACCCAGCGCCTCCATGGCCTTCCCACCGAGGAAGCCGATGCCGATGCCCGGGCCGAGGGCGCCAAGGCCCATGGCCAGACCGGCGGCGATGTACTTCATCGCGTCGGCGGTGTAGGTGTTGTCTTCCTGCGCCCCGGCGATGCCGCTGGCGGCGAACCACGCCACCGCACCCAGACCGAGCGCCATCAGGGCTCGTCGCGCCACTGCTCCGATTGTCATTCCGGCGTTCCCTCCAACCAGGACGGCGGCCGTCCCCCTCGGCCCGGCACATGGCCGGGACCGCTATTCATGCACTGCTTCATGTTCCTCGTGCTCGTCGTGGGATGTGACCGCGGACATCGCGAACACGAGCGTGAGCATCGCGAACACGAACGCCTGGATCAGCCCCACGAACAGCTCGAGGGCATAGAACACGTTGATCAGCACCAGCGGCACCAGGAAGCTCATCATCAGCAACAGCACTTCGCCAGCGAAGACGTTGCCGAAGAGACGGAAGGTGAACGACACCATCCGGCTCAGCTCCGAGATCAGCTCCAGCAGCCCCACGAAGACATCGATGATGCCCATCGGGCGCAGCCGGGCCAGGTTGCCGAAGGCGAAGAACTTCTTGAGATAGCCCGGCCCGAGCGAGCTCAACCCCCAGTACTCGACGAAGATGAACGACATAATCGCCAGCGCGAGCGGCGCGTTCACGTCCGTCATCACGGACCGGAACAGCGGCGCCAGCAGCCCGCTGAAGGAGCCACCTGGCTCCTCTGCCGCCATCGCCGTCTCGCCGGCGCCCGTATCGACCGTCTCCGCCTGGAGCGGGATGTAGGCCACGTCGATACCGGCGATCGAGGTCTGCTCGAACACCGCCTGCACCTCGCCGGTACCGGGGTGGGTGGCGCCGACCGCGAAGTTCATCGGCAGCAGGCCGACGTAGTTGGAGACGAGGACGTAGAGGAAGATGGTGGCGACGACAGGGAAGAAGCGGCGCGCGTTCGCCTCGCCGACGATCCCCTCGGTCATGGTGTAGAAGCCGCCGATGAAGGCCTCGATGGCCCCGCTGATACCGCCCGGCACCAGCGACATCGAGCGGCTCGCCAGCACGGCCGTGACGACCAGCAGCGCGACCACGACCCACGACGTGAACATCGTATTCGTGACTTCGAGGCCGACCACGGGCAGGTCGAAGATGTACTCGGGGGCGACGATGATAGCAGGAGTCGGCGGCTTGATGAGCACAAAGCCACCGACGATGAGGACGACGATCCCGGCCACAACGAGCCAGCGCACCCGCAACCCCCCGCTTATCGCTTGTCGGCCTGGCGGAGCACCCAGCTCAGCTGCCGATACGCGCCCGTGAAGCCCACCAGCAGCCCCAGCACCAGGAACGCCAGCGTGAGCACCGGATCAGTGTCGAACCGGCGGTCCAGCAGATTCCCGATGAAGGTCAGTCCCACTATCGACGTGGCCAGGTAAAAGCCGATGCCGATGAGACCGACAGCCGGTGATCTCCACACCCCCACGCCCAGATTCCCTCCGGGGTCGAGGCCGCCGGGAGCCTAGCACGGGCCGATCCCTCGATCAACGCGGGGAACCCGGCTCGTGGCGCGGCGGCGTCAGCCCTCCTTCGGGTTCTCCGTGTCCCCCAGATTGTCGAGGTCGAGTTCGTCGATGAAGTCGCTGAACGCGGACAGCTTCTCGAGCTCCTCCGGCGTGACGCCGGCCTGCTCCTCGCCCGCCTCGATGCGCTCGCCCTCTTCGTTGAGCAGCACGCCGGCGCGGTCGAGCACGGACTCGTTGGCGTAGATGGGGACGCCCGCGCGCACCGCGAGCGCGATCGCGTCCGAGGGCCGCGAGTCCACCTCGAGCGTCTGTCCGTTGTGCTCGACGTTGATCTTGGCGAAGAAGGTATCGTTCTCGAGGTCGTTGACGATGACGAACTTCACCGCGCCGCCGAACTCGCCGATCACGTTGTTGAGCAGGTCGTGCGTGAGCGGGCGGGCGACGGTCTGCTCCTGGAGCCGGACGGCGATGGCGTCCGCCTCGGCGGGGCCGATCCAGATGGGGAGGTAGCGATCGGAGCCTTGCTCGCGCAGGATGACGACCCGCTGGTAGTTGCGGAGACTCACCCGGATCGACTCGATCGTCATCTCGATCATGAGGGGGCTCCGCCCAGGCTCCCGGATCGAAATCGAGTGTAGGTTCGCCGCTCCGAGGGCGTCAACGAACGGAGCGCCCACCGGCGCACGGACTATCCACGATCCTCGATGCCTACTCGCCGCCTTCGAGCGCACGCTCGATGGCGGGGTCGAGCGGCGGCCCGCGCTCGATCACCGCCTCGGCGCGGCGACGCAGCGTGGCGCGGTCGAGCAGGACGCGACGGTTGCAGGTGCGGCAGCGCAGCCCGATGTCGGCGCCCGTGCGCACCACGTCCCACTCGAACCCACCGCACGGGTGCTTGCGCCGCAGCCGCAGCACGTCGCCCATGCGGATGTCCAGGACCATGCTCAGCCTCGGCGGGCGGCGTTGATGGCGTCGCGCAGCCGCATGGCCTCGGCGCGCGCGGCCGCGGCATGGTCACCGTCGGCGCCGGCGTAGAGCACGCCGCGCGAGGCGTTGACGAGGATGCCGCCGCCCTCGGCGTCGACCGCCGCCTGCACGGCGGCCTCGAGGTCTCCGGCCTGCGCGCCGACGCCGGGCATCAGCAGCAGCATGTCCGGGCACAGCGCGCGTACCTCGGCGGCCTCGCCCGGGTAGGTCGCGCCCACGACGAGCCCGACGTTCCCGCGCGTGTTCCAGGTGCTCGCGGCGGCGGCTACCTGCAGGTACAGCGGACGCCCTCCCTCCCCGACGGGCAGGTCCTGGAAGTCGCCGGCGCCGGCGTTCGAGGTGCGGCACAGCACGAAGCTGTGACGGTCCTCGTACGCGAGGAACGGCTCCACGGCGTCGCGGCCGAGGTATGGGCTCACCGTGACACCGTGCGCGCCGAGCTGCTCGAACACCGCGCGCGCGTAGTGCTCGCTGCTGTTTCCAATGTCGCCGCGCTTGGCGTCGAGCAGCACCGGCACCTCGTCCGGGATCGCGGCGATGAGCGTGCGCAGCTCCGCGACGCCCGCGGGGCCGCGCGATTCGAAGAAGGCCGCGTTCGGCTTGAAGCAGCACACGAGGTCCGCCGTCGCTTCGACGATGTCCTGGAGGAAGTCGAGCATGCCGACGCCCTCGGGGATGCGTCGCGGATCGGGGTCGAGCCCGACGCAGAGCAGCGAGTCGTTGGTGCTGGCCGCTCGCTCGTATCGCCCCCGGAACGTGGACCCGGCCGTCATGCGGTTACCTCCTCCGCCACGCGTAACAGTGGCAAGTCTGCTCCCGCCGCTCGCAGTCGCGCGAGTGTCGCCGCGAACGGCTGGCTGCCGCCGGTCGCGATGCACTCCGCAGCGACCGGCTCACCCTCGGGAATCGTGATCCCGTGCGCCTCGAGTTGCTGCCGCACGCGCCGTGCCACGGGGTCAGCGGTGTCGATGATCTCGACGTTCGGGCCGAGCATGGCGGTGAGCGCGGGACGGAGGAACGCGTAATGCGTGCAGCCGAGCGCAACCTCGTCGACGCTGTCGGCCTGTAGCGCCGCCACGGCCGTGCCGAGGATCCCCTCGACGCGCGGCCCGGCGATCTCGCCTGCCTCGACGAGGTCGGCGAGGCCGGGCATCGGCACGGTCAGCACGTCGCGGTCGGCGGCGAAGCTCGCGTGCAGCCGCGCAAGGCGCTCGCCCTCGGTGGTATTCGCCGTCGCCAGCACCGCGACGTGCCCGCTGCGCGTCCGCTCGGCGG
>Ga0209544_1002689_pt1 | contig 15174 bp, 12 predicted proteins | sample MesohylPK_FD_187297 | JGI IMG/M metagenome (GOLD analysis project Ga0209544, IMG submission 187297) | Host-associated microbial community of the marine sponge Aplysina aerophoba from Gulf of Piran - sponge mesohyl, lysed by proteinase K... | ecosystem: Host-associated > Porifera > Sponge >...
ATCGCCCTAAATTACCCCAGACTGATTCAGTAAATCTCAGTAGTCCATATCCCCGAAAAAAAATCGACCGAAAACGGGAATGGGGAAATTCCGTACTTCCAGAGCACTATGAAATGGCGAACTTGGGATAAGATACCCAAGAAGATTCCGTCGGTTGACGATCCATCATTAATTGTAGCAAACAAGGCTGATCCGCTATCGCCAGAATTGACAGGCGTGTCTGCTAGGATGTAGCAATACAGGCGTGTCCGGTGTAGTTTACCATCACTTGCATGGCGGACGTTAATAGAGGTATGTGCGCAAGTACGTGTAATTTCACCCGTGGTCCACCCTGTCCGTATACCTACTTTGTTTACGTCCATACCCATAACGGGGCTCCCCGTCGTGACCATCGAGAATGGTGTTCCTGAAATAGTGGAACTTCCAGATCCTGTGCTACTGCTGAAACTCGTGCGGTATACCTGGGCGACAAGTGTTTTCGTGCTATTGTCGTGGGCATTGTTCAGATCAATGAGTGCAGCATCGGTTAGACACAGGTCAGCTGTTTCGTCGCAATCCGTTAGGGGGAATCCTCGAATTCTACCCCGATCGCGTTCACTTTCTGGAGTTGCCCCCACTGGCTTCCATTGTTATAACCAACGAATGATGTGCAATGAGATGCGGTTAGGAACCCGCGCGTCTGATTTCCGGGGCTTCCGTACCACACCGGTAAGCCAAGCGTACATCCACCATTGGAAGCAATTCTAAGCCCTCCTGCCAGCGGGCGTACGTAATCAGTCAGCCCTGAGGGCATTGTTGGCGCCGGGTGTTCCGGGGAAGGCCCACTACTTACAGCAACTTCTGGCACCGCCACAGACTCAATCATGATGGCCTCGGGCGGAATCCCCAATTCAACCGCCATTGAATGCACATTGGCCCGTGATATGTTTGCGGTCTCATCAAAACCAACCAGAACAACATTCTGGCGCTCGTCAACATCCGTAAGCACAAGAGATCTATCGCTTCGCAGTTTTCTTTCAATTAAAGTGCGATAAACTGCTAAGTCTGTGAAACTGTAAGTGGCCTGCTGTATACGAATTTGTTTACCTAACAAAACCTCGCGGAACTTATCGCTAGCCCCCATCATCCCCAATAATTCGGAAACAAGTTCGCTTTGGACAGCTCTTACGTTCTCAGGCTGCTTGGAGACGAGCACCAAATAACCGCTCTCGTCTTCGTATACGCCCCCGAAGCCCTCGTAGCGATCGGCTAGTCTGACAAAAATGTCGTCAATAGAACCGGACGTGAGCGAGGCGTCCAAGTACTCTCGGGCTAAGGCGAGTTCAGAGGCGCCAGTAACGCTTGGGACAGCATTTCCTTCATCAAGGGAAATATCTGCGTTAGGGGTGGTGGCACTGTCATAGCCCACCAAGAGCATTGTTACCAATCCAAGAGCAAAAACGAAGATGCGTGTACCGTTCATATTCCTATTGTGTTCAGAGATTCTTATAAAATTCCTCATGTGCCTACAATTGCAGTATAACCGATATAATCTAAAAGATGTGTGGCAATGCCAGGATACAGAACTTTCATGATCCCATTTTTCGGGATTTTTTCGGGACGCGAGATTGTGTCAGAATCCCAGATCTGGACCATCTCCTAAGGGTCTGCTATCTCTATCGCAAACATGGCTTCAAGATAGAATGAGGCAATTACGAATCCATCCAGATCATCCATTGTTCAACCCATTATGTCCAAGGAGGGAGCAATCGAATGTGGCTATGACCGGACAACACAAGTGTTAGTATTTCCGCCTTGGGCGGGGATCAGTCGCCGCTGTATTGCTATATTCAATGTTGGACTCTACACAGATGACACCGAATCTTTTGATCCAAGGCGGAACGCTTTTGCATCCCCTGACCGGGGATGCCCGTCGGGCGGATATGCGTATTCGCAATGGTGTGATCACAGAAATCGGACGTGATCTGGGTAACTCCGGGGAGCAGGTGCTAGATGCAGAAGGGCGCATGGTATCACCGGGATGGATAGACATGCATGTCCACTTGCGTGAACCAGGCGAAGAACACAAAGAGACCATCGAAACCGGTTGCCATGCAGCTGCCTTTGGCGGCTTTACTGCGGTTGCCTGTATGCCCAATACCACGCCCCCCATAGATACGAGAGAATCGGTTCATTCGCTTATAAAGCGAGCAGAAGAATTACCCGTGGACGTGCATCCTGTTGCCTGTGTGTCACGCGGACGTGCGGGCAAAGAACTCTCAGAAATGGCTGAGCTCGCAGCTGCGGGAGCGGTCGCTTTCAGTGATGATGGATCACCGGTGCAGAATGGAAGCTTAATGCGCCGAGCACTTGAGTATGCTCGGACTCTGGGCAAACCCATCATTAATCACATGGAGGCTATGGAGCTTGGCCCTAAAGGTCACATTAATGAGGGACTGGTTTCCACCAGGCTTGGTTTGACTCCTATACCGACATTTTCGGAGGAGTCAATGCTTGCACGTGATCTCATGTTGGCTGAACTGACAGGAGGACATTTACATGTTGCTCATGTATCAACGGCACGCTCGACTGACATGATTCGGGAGGCCAAGTCTCGCGGTATAAGGGTTACAGCGGAAGCATGTACGCACCATTTTTCATTGACTGACGATATTATCGAGCAGTCCGGTTTTGATGCGCACACGAAGATGCACCCGCCTTTGCGCACAGCTGCGGATGTAGAGGCTATTCGTACGGGTTTGTGTGATGGAACACTGGATGCTATATGCACAGATCACGCTCCGCACGCGCCCTTTGAAAAGGAGGTTGACTTTGTGGCAGCTCCGTTCGGCATTATCGGCCTAGAAACCGCCTGGGGGTTAACAGGTCGATACCTGATTGCCCCGCAGCACCTGAGCGTTGCACGTGCCGTGTATAGTCTCTGCGTCGCTCCTCGCGTGATCCTGGGGATTGATGTCCCTGTGCTTGAGCCCGGAGCCACCGCGAACCTGACTATCTTTGATGCGACGACAAACTGGACATTCGAGGCTAGGCACATCCACTCCAAGAGCCGAAATACGCCGTTTGTAGGCACGGCCATGATTGGGCGTGCATGGGCAATCTATAATAAAGGACAACTCGTGGAGCACGAACCGTGAAAACATATTCAGTCCCTGCCGACCTGCACGTAGTTCTAATCTATGGCGGACAGTCTGCCGAACATGAAGTTTCTCTTGTATCGGCGAGAAATGTTCTCAACGCGCTTGATCTGACTCGTTATAAGGTCACTTTGGTGCGCATTGATCACGGCGGCACGTGGTGTCGAATAGCAACGGTCAATGACATAAACCTGCAGTACGTTGACTTGCAAGCGCGTGGCGAGCCGGTTGTGCTGGGGCCTGGCAAGAAACTCATCCCGATTAAAACGCCGGACAGGGCAGTTACCGTGGATGTGGTGTTTCCCGTGTTGCATGGTACCAATGGGGAAGATGGTGCAATCCAGGGATTACTCCAGATGTATGATATTCCTTGTGTCGGTGCAGGCGTTTTGGGATCAGCAATATGTATGGATAAGGACGTCTCAAAACGCCTTTTGCGGGAGGGCGGTATTGCGGTGCCTGATTATAGGGTGTTATACCGTGATGACGTGGATTTTCCCAGCTATGCCTCCATAGCAGAGGTACTTGGCGAGATATTCTTCGTGAAACCGGCCAATACTGGATCATCGGTGGGTATTTCCCGTGTGACGTCAGCTGCTTCGTGCGAAGCAGCTATAAAAGAAGCTTTCAAGTTTGACGACAAGGTGCTGGTGGAAGAGGCCATTAATGGGCGTGAGATCGAATGTGCTGTCTTAGGGCACGCTCCCGTTAATGTTTCTATTTGCGGGGAAATAACCACAACCCACTCATTCTATTCGTATGAGGCCAAGTATGAGGATGAAGAGGCAACAAGCTTAATCATTCCAGCTCCAATGCCGGATGACGTCTTAGAGTCTATTCAGAACATGGCTGGCAGGGTGTGCAGGGTTCTCGAGTGCAGTGGTATGGCTCGTGTAGATTTTTTTCTTGAAGAATCAGGACGACTGTTGGTCAACGAGGTCAATACTATTCCTGGCTTCACCGCGGTAAGCATGTATCCGTTGCTCTGGGAGCATTTGGGGAGGTCACGTTCGGAGGTGGTAGATATCCTGATTCGTGACACATTTCATGCTCATTTAAAGCGTCGGGAATTGATACGCAGGCGTTAATGCCTTTTTCAACGGATACACGGACATTGCGTCCTGGGGATACATATGTGGCGATTCGGGGTGAACGCCATGATGGGCATGATTTTGTACGGGAGGCTTTCAAGAGAGGGGCATCAGGTGTAGTGACCGAACGGAAAATAGCAGGGGTTAGTACAGATAGGGTGATAGTCGTTCCTGATACGGTCATTTACCTTGCGGAATTGGCACGTGAAAAGATTGAGCAAGCATGTACGCGAGTGATAGCCATCACCGGTTCGGTAGGCAAAACCACTACGCGCAGTGCAGTTGCACAGGTCCTGAAGAGTGCGGGGCCGGTGGTTGCTTCAGTTGGAAATCTGAACACCCTTCTGGGTTTATCGCTAACCTTGGTGAATAGTGATCTCAAGCCAAATACGTGCCTGGTGCTCGAAATGGGCGCCACCAGGAAAGGTGATCTATCTGAGATCACGACCTACTTTAAGCCGGATATTTCCATTGTGACGAATGTACGGGGAGTCCATTTGGAAACCTTTGGCTCGCTTGATGGAGTTCAGGAGGCAAAGAGTGAACTTGTACGGGCGCTTGGGCCCGCCGGTATTGCCTGTTTGAACGCAGATGATTCTCGCACCCGCGCGATGGTCACTTATTGCAGGGGGGAGCATCTGCTCTTTGGAATTGCCCCGGATGCCCAGATAACGCCTCTAGATATAACCGCGAACATTCCGCTGTTAGGTGGACATGTAATCTATGTGGCGTTGGCGGCCTTTGCTGCCGGGAGAGCAGTGGGTATGGAGCCCGAGGTGATCAATGAGGCTTTATGCAGGCTAAAACCCGAAAAAGGACGGCTCAATCGACTTCCCGGAAGGAGACAATCCATTCTCATTGACGATACATACAATGCTAGCCCGGATGCAGTGAAGTCTGCATTGGATGTACTGGATAAGCATCCGGCCGAACGGCGGATCGTGTTCCTTGGAGATATGCTGGAGTTGGGTCCTGTCGAACATGCGGCGCATGTATCTGCGTTGCAGGAGGCTGCCATAATAGCTGATCTTGTATATGGATGTGGGCCTAGAATGCAGGCGGCTGTGAACGAGTTGCCTCCAGAACTGGCCCGATATGTGCAGGGTTTTCCGAGCTCTAAGGAGCTAGCATCAGAGCTTGCTCATGGAAGGGTATATCGCCCAAAACGAGGAGACGTTATCTTGGTGAAGGGTTCGCAGGGAGCGCGTATGGAGCGCGTGAGCCGTGTATTGCTTGCAGAGCATATCTCTCCCAAATCCGTACTGCCTCGTCAAACAGAAGCGTGGCTGTCTATCTGATCGAACAAGCACGGCTGAACTCCGTTCAAGCTATCCGCCGTGGGATGCGTCCGTATTTGGGGTTCATTCAGCGCCGAACTAGCCGTTTCTAGTGTTCTGATGGATGCAGGGGTTCGGTGGTTACTGCACTATGCAAACCGAATGCTGCCTAGGATGATAGCGGAAACGGAGTTTTCCTGATCTTTCTGATCGTCTTGATCTTGATGCCCTCAGCTTTGGCATGTTAAAGGATATTCTATGTGTACTGCTTGATCATCAGCGTTTTGTGATCACTACACACCGGCGCCCTGACGGGGATGCAATCGGCTCACAGATAGCACTTGGAAGTTTCCTGAAGAAGCTGGGCAAGCAGGTCGTTATGTTCAATTCCGATCCAGTTCCGTCCAGTTTGGACTGGATGCCCGGTTCAGGGGCAATACAAACGGGCGAAACCCAGATCAACCGAAATGCGGTTGCTGACGCGGATATAGTTGTGGTTGTAGACACGAACAGTCGTGACCGACTGGGGCGGGCTGTTCGGAGAGCCCTTTACCGCTACAGGGGGCCTGTATTGTTGATTGACCACCATACAGGCCCGGAATCCTGGTTTACATGGATGTTGTGTGACGAACATGCGGCAGCAACTGGTGCACTCATTTATGATCTGATTTGCACGTACGATGCAGACATGATTGATGGGCAGATCGCGACTGCCCTTTACACGGCAATCATGACAGATACGGGATCCTTTCGGTTCGCTGCGGTGACGCCCGCAATTCATCGGATGGCAGCCGATCTACTTGATCGCGGAAGCTATTCTCCTTCGGAGGTATACGCTGGCGTTTACGAGAACCACACTCCTTCTTGGCCCCCCTTTCTGGCAATGGTGCTTCGGGGCTTGACTTTGTTGCATGATGGCGTATTGGCCTATATCACCGTCACCCCACATATGCTCAAAACGGCGGGCATAGACTACAGTGAGGTGGAGGGGCTGTCCGAGTTTGCGATGTCTGTCGCGGGAGTAAAAGTTGTCCTAATCTTCACAGAAACGAAGAAGGGGACTAAGGTGAGCTTTCGATCCAAAGGTGATCTGCGTGTAGATGTCTGGGCGCAGTCATACGGGGGTGGGGGGCATCAGAATGCATCCGGAGCTTTCCTCAAGGACCAACTAATCAGAACAGCCGTGATGAATGTCTTGGAATCGGCACCACATTTTCTGGGGATTAAAAAAGTCGAAGACATGGTTTTAGCCGAAGAAGACCAAGCCTATTTAAAAGTATTGTCCAGCCTGAATCAATGAAAGTTTCCGTTACCACACTCAGTCTCCAGGATTTGGATGTTGATCTGCTCATTCTTCCGATTGGGCACATGATGGCGAAGGCGCGTGCCCTCCAGATCGGTGGGCCGATAGGAACTGCGCTTTCGAGCGCACTCATAGACTTTGAAGGCAAACCGGGAGAGACACTTTTGTGTTATCCTATCGAAGGACGCGCTCGTAGGGTTGCGATGATTGGTCTGGGGGATCCCTACGAGATTGACCGTGAAGAACTGCGTAAAGCTGCCGCCGATGGAACTCGTCTGGCAATGAAGACTAAGGCCTCCACCGTTGCATTGTGTCTGCCTGATTCAAGTATTGATGCAGAAGCTGCGGGGCAGTCATTAGTGGAAGGCTACATGCTGGCCGCTTATGAATATGACCGCTATAAGACTGATTCTGGAGAACCAAAAGTCGGCACGGAACGATTGGTACTGCATGCGTCAAGTGATGAAAAAGCTGCCCGACGCGGTGCAGAGCGGGGACGGGTTGAGGCAGAGTCGACCATGACCGCCCGAGATTTAGTCAACCTGTCGCCACACGAAAAGACCCCCACACTTCTTGGCAAGATTGTCGAACGATCCGGTCGTAAATATGGCTATGAAGTGTCAGTCTGGGATAAGTCAGATATTGAAAAGGAGAAGATGGGTGGGCTCCTGGGAGTCAATCGTGGCAGTGTCGAGCCGCCTACCCTGATTGAAATGACTTGGAATCCCAGCAAAGCAAGTAACTCCCGGCCGGTTGTTCTTGTGGGTAAGGGAATCGTTTTTGATACAGGAGGCTTGTCACTCAAGCCGACAAAAAACTCCATGGATCATATGAAGGCCGATATGGCAGGTGGAGCTGCTGTGGTCGGTGCTATGGAGGCAATAGCCCGATTGGATGTTCCGCTGTATGTGATCGGTTTAGTCCCGGCAACAGATAATCGCCCGGGCCAGGATGCTTACGTACCCGGGGATGTGCTGCGAATGCACTCGGGAATGACTGTTGAGGTATTAAATACGGACGCGGAGGGGCGTCTGATTCTCGCAGATGTTTTGTCATACGCAAAATTGTACCGGCCGGAAATTGTGATTGATCTAGCTACACTTACCGGTGCACAGGTTGTGGCGCTTGGAAGCCAGGTCGCAGCAGTCATGACACGGCAGGATGAAGACGCGAATGAGCGTTTGGACGCTATGATGACAGCAGGTAACCGTAGTGGGGATCTGCTCCATCCAATGCCCATGCATGCCCATTACGCTGATGCACTAAAAAGCGAGGTTGCCGATATAAAAAATATTGGCAACCGCGAAGCGGGATCCATTACGGCAGCAAAATTTCTCGAGCATTTTGTAGACTATCCCTGGGTTCATGTTGATATAGCAGGACCAGCTTTCCTCAAGAAATCACTTCCCTACAGACCGATTGGAGGAACCGGCTTTGGTGTGCGGCTCTTGACGGAATTTATTCGCGATTACGCCTACCCTAAGAAGCGTTAGCCCCGTGGAAACGGACTCAAAAAAACGCATACGCGTGGCCATCACTCTCGGGGATCCCAACGGAATTGGCCCGGAAGTGGTACTCAAGTGTTTGGACGATCCCTTAGTCCAGAGTAGGACAGAGCCGATAGTTGTTGGATCACCGGAGGTGCTTCGTATTCATGCAAAGAAGTTAGGGAGACGCTTGCCCCCCTTGGTTGAAGATCTGGAAGCAAAAGCGCCAAAGCGCGCCATTCGGATAGCTAATACAAGCCAAGAGACCCGGACCGTCGTGGAAATGGGTAAACTGACACCCAGAGGCGGTAATATGGCGATGTTTGCTGTGGATGAAGGCATTCGGCTTGTGCAGGAGGGTACAGCAAGCGCGTTGGTGACTGGGCCAATTTCCAAGTTAGCCATCGTTCGCGCGGGATACAATTTCCCGGGTCATACGGAATATTTGGCCAAAAAGATGAAGGTGAAGGAGCATGTCATGATGATGGTGGCAAAAGGGCTTCGCATTAGTTTGGCCACTGGACATATCCCACTCAAGCAGGTACCGGAACGAGTAACGGTAAACGGTCTCATAGCAAAGCTTAAACGTGTTAAGGCATCATTGGTACAGGATTTTGGTATCGTACATCCCAAGATTGCTATTCTCGGCCTCAATCCGCATGCCGGTGAAGATGGTGTGCTTGGGAATGAGGAAACAGAAGTCATTATTGAGGCTATCAAGGGCGCCGGCAGGCGCAGTATTCTAGCGCTGGGACCATTCCCCGCGGATGGGTTCTTTGGTAACGGGCAATATTGTGGCTATGATGGTGTTATGGCTATGTACCACGATCAGGGACTGATCCCGTTTAAGACGCTTTCGTTCGGGAGTGGGGTGAATTTTACAGCGGGGTTACCTATTGTGCGAACTTCGCCCGACCATGGAACTGCATTTGGTATAGCCGGTCAGGCCCGGGCCGATGCAGGCAGTATGATCCAGGCCGTTCTCTTGGCCGCTTCGGTTGCAGAGCAGCGTCAGCAACAGAGTTAAAGTAATATGTATATTCAGAACATAATTATCTAAGAGTCTTAACGATATGGAAGTTTTTGTGAGTGTTCAGCAGTTCATCGACAACATACTTGCCTACCCGCTGCTGATTATGCTGGTGGGAACAGGAGTATTTCTAACCATCAGGCTTGGTTTTATACAATTTCGTCAGTTTGGACATGGGGTTAAGGTTGCCACGGGCAAATACGATGATCCTGACGATGCAGGGGATGTATCGCATTTCCAAGCCCTCACGACAGCTCTTTCGGCAACGGTAGGCATTGGCAATATTGCCGGTGTTGCCCTAGCCATCCACTGGGGTGGTCCAGGTGCCATATTCTGGATGTGGATAACAGCCCTTCTGGGTATGTGTACCAAGTATACCGAGGTAACATTGGCCCAACGTTACCGTGTTGTAGATAAGTCGGGTAGCAAACTGGTTGGTACGGTATCAGGTGGTCCCATGTATTACATTGAGCATGGGCTGGGTAAGGCTTTCAAGCCACTCGCGATGCTGGTTGCTGGGGCAATGATTCTGGTTGCATTCATGACCGGTAATGCTATCCAGGCCAACACTGTTTCGGATCTGATGAACAGTGAGTTTGGTATCTCAACGTGGATAACGGGTAGTTTGACGGCCACCGTAGTTGCGCTGGTGATCCTTGGTGGTATATCACGGATTGGACGCGTGACCGGGATTCTCGCCCCCGTCATGGGACTCCTGTACGTTGCTGGAGGCGTGATCATTCTAGCAATCAATTATGATGGGGTATTTCCGGCGCTGGCAAGCATATTCACCGAAGCGTTCAATCCTACCGCGGGTGTTGCGGGTACTGGAATTGGTTTACTCATACAGACGATTCTCTGGGGAATCAGACGTGGACTGTTCTCGAACGAAGCGGGGCAGGGGTCTGCACCGATAGCTCACTCTGCCGCGAAGACACAAGAGCCGGTTTCTGAAGGTGCGGTGGCACTCCTGGAGCCTTTCATTGATACCATTGTCATCTGTACAATCACGGCGTTGGTTGTGCTCACAACCGGCGTATGGAAGAGTCCAACCGAAACAGCACTCACCTTGGGGGAAGGGGATCTTTCATATGTCGAAGAGGTCGGCGGCAGATATCAGCCCGCTGGAAGTGGGGATATTCCTGCTGAACTTATGATTGATCAGGGTGCCCCCATACCTGGCGCGAGTGATGGAGTCATGTTTGCCTGGCATGAGGTTCCAGTGGAGATGTTCTTCACTGACGAGGAGCAAACTATACCCTTTACAGGCAGGATTGATACGGAGGCGGGCGTCGCAATCGCTGAAGGAGATGGAACGGAGTACACAACGCTTTATGGCCCGGCTGTAGAAAATGGTGCGCCTATGACTGCCTTGGCGTTCCAAGAGGGACTCGGTGATATTGGAAAGTATCTAGTGATCCTTTGTGTTTTCTTGTTCGCAATATCAACGGCCATCTCTTGGAGTTATTATGGTGATCGTTGTTCCATGTATCTCTTCGGTAAGTCATCTATCCTTCCGTACAAGTTGGTGTTCGTGGTCATGCACTTTGTTGGTGCGGTGGCAGGTTTGAACACTATTTGGGGTATCGGGGACACGGCTATTGCATTGCTGACGATCCCGAACGTGGTGGCATTGCTGTTATTGTCCGGAATTGCGAAGAAGTTAACGGATGATTATTTCAATGCCTTCAAACCTGGAATGACCAGAGACGAGTATCTTTCTGTTGCCCGGTCGCGTGTCAAAAAGCACGAATCTGGATCCGACGTATAGATAAACCCGGAAGAGAAGATGGAACGGAAGCCCAACATCTGGCAAGCATTGCTCCCTGTGGGGTTTCTGATCTTTTTGCTGGTTGCTTCGGTGAACTTCTTCGGTTCGGACGCATCGTATGGTCCGAACCAGATTGCGCTCATACTTGCTGCCGTGGTGGCTGCGCTGGTTGGGCTACGCCTCGGGTTTACATGGAAGCAGATGCAGGAAGCCATGGTCAAAGGAGTATCCCTGGCCATGGGAGCGATCTTCATCCTATTGGTAGTAGGTTCCTTGATCGGTACCTGGATCATGGGAGGTATCGTTCCGACCATGATGTACTATGGCCTGCAGATACTGAATCCCACTATTTTTTACACTGCCTGCTGTATCATTTGCGCGATTGTAGCAGTAGTATCAGGAAGTTCTTGGACTACGGTCAGCACAATTGGGATCGCGTTGGTAGGGATTGCTGCGGCATTTGATCTGCATTTGGGGATTGCAGCGGGGGCGATCATTTCGGGGGCATATTTTGGAGATAAACTGTCTCCGTTGTCTGATACCACCAACATGGCGCCTGCCATGGTGGGAACGGAGCTCTTCGTGCACATCCGACATATGCTCTGGACGACTGTGCCAAGTATCACGATTGCTTTAATCCTCTTTACAGTGATCGGGTTTGTGCAGCAGCCATCGGCGACGGAGGCTTCCGGTCTGTCTGAGATACTGTTAGCCCTGGATAGCAGCTATCATCTGGGGGGGCATCTGCTTATTCCGGTAGTTATCGTACTGGTTCTGATTTACAAGAAGATGCCAGCTTTCCCCGCACTTCTTATCGGTGCACTGATGGGGGGGATAACTGCAATGATTTTTCAGCAGGAGGTCGTAACGACTTTTGTAAACGAACCTGACATGCCACGGATACTGGTGCTGTTTAAGGGATTCTGGATGGTCATGTTTGGCGAGTTTACTGCAGATACGGGTAATGAGGCGCTCAATGATCTGTTGACCCGGGGTGGGATGGTAAGCATGTTGGATACAATCTGGCTTGTCGTTTCGGCAATGATGTTTGGTGCCGCGATGGAAAAGACTGGTATGCTGGCGACGATCACAAAAGTGATCCTCGGGGCTGCGCGCAGCACGGGTAGTTTGATTTTAGCAACGCTGGGCACCGCACTGGGACTCAATATTATTGCTGGTGACCAGTACATCTCTATTGTAGTACCTGGTCGTATGTATCGGGCGGAATTTGAGAAGCGGGGCCTGCACCCTAAAAATCTTTCCCGTGCCCTGGAGGATTCAGGTACGCTCACCTCTGCGTTAATTCCCTGGAATACGTGTGGTGCGTTTATGGCGGCTACGCTCGGTGTACCCACATTGTACTACTTACCGTTCGCTTTCTTCAATTATACCAATCCGGTCATCAGTGCCATTTACGGGTTCACCGGATTCACAATAATCCCCTTGGAGGAAGGCGAAACTGGCGATAGTGACTGACTGTTTCCATCTGAGACAGTTATGCCCTCCACCTCAACCCGGACACATTTCCAGGGTTGCAGATCTGATTAGGCATGCAGGATACGTATGTCTCAGTTTCCCCCCACTTCGCGCCTAGCCTGATTCCTGCACGGTTATTACGATATGACAAATTTGCGTAAATAATTGGGGGAGGAGACAAAAAAACGGCATGGTAATATGTGTCTCACGAATGCTAAATGTTGACTAACTTTGACATCACGCTCTCCGACATCCATAGCCCCGAAAAAATGCTCAAAATAGGATTTGGAGAATTCTGTATCTTCTGTCTCGCTACGCGTGACAAACTTAGGCATAAATCGCTTTGGCCGCTATCAACTGGAGCAATAATTATTGTGGGGAAGGGCGCACCCACTGGGAAAAGTGCCTTTCCGAGAGTAACGGGGCGAAGAGTGGTATATGGAAGTTGGCAAACAGAAATTTATAGAGGCGCATGATGAGAATATATTGCTCCATGGATTCGGATTGGCATGTTAAATACGCCCACGAGTACATACAGAATCTTTACGACCACCTTCTGATGACCGGAAACGCATCGTCGTCGAGACTTGACGCTATTGAGTATTGGCCGATTATTTGTGACTGCTACACGGGGATTGAGCAAACCATGAAGTTGTTGCTCCAGAAAAATGGCCAAACTCCTAAGAAGACACATGATTTAGAGTGTCTTTATCAACAACTCCAATGCTCGCAATGGAGCGTGATCAACGAATATTACCGGGTATATCAAAGTCTGTATGGTCACGAATTATGCAGTATTCCCCTGGATGCCGCAGATAAATTTATAAGTCACATTAACAAAGGATATGCGTCATGGCGCTACATTTTGATCGAAAAAGATCAAGAAATCCCCGCAGTGAATGTGGGCTTCATGCTTGAAGTTTGGCGGGCACTTGTGCGTCTCGTTTCGGAGTATAACCCACCCCGGTTGGACCAGCGTGTAAAAATTTATTTTCAGGAGTTTTTTGAGAAAGCCGAACGTGACCTATGGCGTGGGCTTGGAGAGTATCCCGAAGAATACAGGGGAGTAGCACCCGATGCCATCCGCACTTGGGTAAAACAACAAGGCGGGGATATGACTGCTGGATTTCTGCTATTCAAATACAATCATTCCGGGGAAATTAGGGACACCTCAACGGTGGTGCAGAAGATTCTGGATCAGTCTGTGAAAAGCGCCATTGAACGGTTACATTCAACCAAAGAACACTCACCGGGGCGGAAAACATGGAGGAGACAGGAGATGTTGGATGTGTACAGCGCAATCCATTTCAAGGGGTTAACATGGGACAAGAACCGCGAGGCATTTGAATATATCTCTCCGTGACGTTCCTTGTTGAAATCTATTTCGCGGGTGATTTTTCCTGTTTTTGAGACAGACATCAGACAGAATGTTGGACTGTCTCATAACGAACTGCTAGCCTGAATTTCCAACAAGCAACTTAAAGTGACATTATGGGGGGGTATTTGGCCCTCCATAGATACGATTTATCCCCTTTATTGTCACTTGTTTTCGTGTTTATATTCCACTTTCCAATATATTATCATATTGTTGTATTCGGTAAATATGTCCTGATTTGCCCATTTCTTCAAGAAATATCCCCGATTCAACCCCCATTACTGATTGTTTATAATTTTATGTATTATATTGGTATGTGGATTTTAACTACGGTTTTTTATGACATATACCAACCAGGAACTCGCAAATCTCTTCCTCAAACCCCAAGCTTCACTGCAAAAACAATATGAAGCCCTCCGTGCACGATTCGTGGAGCAAAAACCCTGGGCTGAGATCGCCGAACAGTTTGATCTCAATCCGGGCACACTCCGTAACCTGGCCTCCAAGGTGCGCAAATCCGGAACGCTCAGTCCGTTTGAATCCCCGAATACCCAAAAACGGGCGCAACGAGATCAACGGATCCTTGAGTTACGCCTGAAAGAGAATCTCTCCGATGCAGAAATTGCTGAACAGCTGGCAGCGGAAGGAATCAAAGCGGGCACAACCCTCATTGGCACGGTGCTCAGAAACGCGGGCATTTCAAAACTCCCACGACGGATGGCCCGCAAGGTGCCGAAGGTTTCGAAGGCTTCCGAGGCGGATGTCCGCCAATTCCTGCCCACCTCAGAGAAGTGGCAGACCCGGTTTGGAGGACTCTTCCTTTTTGTCCAGGATCTGGAACAGGCGGGACTACATCAATGGCTCTCCGACTGGCCCAGCAGTAAGAAGTTGCCCGCCCCCACCCTCATCCGGGCATTGCTGGCCCTCAAACTCTGGGGCATTGGACGCCCCTACCAGGTTATGCCGGATATTCTGGATCGGGGAAGTGTGCTGTTTGCGGGACTCAATGTGATGCCGAAAAAATCAACCCTCACCGAGTACAGCACCCGCATTGATGCGCCGCATTTGCGCACACTGATGGAGGCCTGGCATGGCGTGGCCCAAGGACTCCTGCCGGCCCCGGAAGAATCCTTTGATCTGGACTTCCATACCATCCCTTATCATGGGGATGAGGCCTTGATGGAGAAACATTTCGTCTCCAAACGCAGCCGAAGGCAACGGGGGGTC
>Ga0209544_1002692_pt1 | contig 15171 bp, 14 predicted proteins | sample MesohylPK_FD_187297 | JGI IMG/M metagenome (GOLD analysis project Ga0209544, IMG submission 187297) | Host-associated microbial community of the marine sponge Aplysina aerophoba from Gulf of Piran - sponge mesohyl, lysed by proteinase K... | ecosystem: Host-associated > Porifera > Sponge >...
CGTTGCGAAGAATGCACACGGTCGGTGAGAGATGGTTTTGTAGGGGGGCGTTGCGGGGGCGCAGCCCCTGCACAAGGGAGGGCCGAAGGCCCGACCGCCCAAAATACAATAATGAGGGGAGAAAAAACACCTTTGCTCGCCTCATTCAGGGTTGCGAATCAGTTGCGGCTGAGTAGTTACCGAAAAACTAGAAACTACGCCCCCCGCCCCGCCTCAATAACCCGTGCAACCAACCCGCCCGCCTGCATCGGACCCGTCAAATCCTCATTCAGAAGCGCAGCCGGCGCAGCCCACAGCATCATATTCTGATAATAATCGGCCCCGAACGCGCGCTGGCCCGTGTCGGCGTCGCCGCGTACCGTGTTGGGCGCGTCCCAGGTATAGCCCCAGCGGCAGCTGATGTTGTCCAGACAGCGTCGCAGCAGATCGCGGCCGAACGCCTGCTGGCCGTTATACATGTAGGTCATCGCCAGCATGTACAGCTCCGGCGGGAAATAGCTGAAGGTGCCGTAGCCGCCCACCTTGGCCGGCGCGCCCTCCGCGGTGGCATAGTTGACCGCGCCCGACTGGCTCAGCGCGCAGTTGTTTTCCGCCACCGTCTGCAGCGTCCTCTCCACCCGCGCTGCCGGGAACGCGCCCGCGACCCCGTGCCAGTCGGTCACCCACTGCCCGTCCAGCTGGTACCCGAAGATCAGGTCGGACTTCTGCCCCGTCTCCGGTTCGTTGAAGTTCAGATAGTAGTCGCCCGCCCACAGATGCTCCTCCAGCGCCGCCGCGCCGGCCTCCAGCCAGGCGTCGCAGCGCGCCCGGTAATCCGCGTCCCCCATCGCCTCCGCCATGCGCCGCATGATCTGCACCTGCGCCATGCGCACGCCGCCGGCGTGGGTCACATAGCCCTTCCAGCCCGGTTCCGGCGCCTCGAACCACTCGGTATCGCCCAGCCCGTGCGTATCGGTGCCCGGCGTCGGCATCGCCATCACCTGCGCCATGCCATAGGCCGGACGCAGATTCATCGAAAAGTCGTTGCAGCGCTTGAGCGAGTCCCAGAACTCGGCCAGCACCGCGTCGTCGCCCGACACCTGCCAGTAGCGGTCGACCATGATGACGTAGCAGGCCCCGTTGAGGACGGTCTGGTAGCCCACATCCGGCGCGCTCAGGCCATAGCCGGGGCGGTTCGCCTCCTCCGTCGCCGTAATGCCCCCGAAGATCCACGGCGGCCGTCCGTCTTCAAACTGGTAGGCCTTGTAGCCCCGCAGCGTCGACAGCGCCGCCTCCGGGAAGAAGTAGACTAGCGGGATGTTGCCGTAAAAGCTGCACGGCAGACACTCGATCTGCGGGCAGCCGCGCGGGCATTCGTTCAGCCCGAACAGCCCGTCCTCCTCCTCGCACCACGCCCCGATCGGCGGCTGCGCCTGGCCCCAGATGCTGCACTCCGGGACCAGATGCAGGTTGTTGATCAGCGCGTCGGCCAGCCAGCCCGGCACCTCCTCCGCGCCGTAAAGCGCCTCCTGCCACGCGATCACCCGCTCCAGAAGCTGCTCGTGGTTGCCGGCCAGAAAACGGGCAGTGGACAGCGCGTCCGCATAGTGGCGCGCGTACATATGCGTAAAGAGTTCAGTATCCTCGTGCGAGGGCGCACCGCCCGCGCGCCAGTGCGGCGCATGCCAGGCCAGGACCACGCGCACCGTCCGGCTCGCGCCCGCATCCAGCGCGAACGGGATCGCCAGCGCCGCGCCGCTGTCCTGCGCAGAAGGCGCCGGCAGCCCGTCAGCGATGCGGCTCCACGCCCCCTTGTCCGCATTGAGCGCGCCGCCGTCTGCCACCGCCGCGTCCCCGTCCACCACGGCCAGCACATAGGCCATCTCCCAGGCATCCCCTTGCTGCCCACTCTCCACCAGCACACCCTGCAGCGGGCCCGTCAACGACCGTCGCTGCACACCCTCCAGCGGTCCGAAGCCGGGAAAGTTGAATACCAGCGTCCCACTCTGTGCAGTGTCCTCCGGGTTGCGCAGACGGATCTCAAACACCGCGCCCGGCGCCATCGAAACAGTCGTGTCGCCGGGGATGAACGGCGACCAGGCCCGCACACCCACCTTGACCGGGGCCGCGCAGTTGAACTCCATGTCCACAATAGGATAGTGGCCCCAATAGTCGATCGAGTCGGCGATCGCAGCGCCCGCAAGCCCGATTTCGTCAAATAGGGGCGCGTAATCGGTCGGCGGAAAGGTCACCGCGCTCTGGCTCGGCTGCGGCGTATCCCGCTTGCCCAGCGTGTCCGAAACCAATATCCACGCGCCCCCTGCGCCGTCTTCGTCCTGACAGGCCAGTCCCAGCACCGGCAAATTCAGCAGCGCCCGCGGCTCAACCAGGTGGTTGAAGATCGTGCTGTAGCCGAACATCCCGTTCGGTTCCACGTCGATGCAGCCGGTATCCAGCCCGCCCAGCGGCATGCCGCACGTGGGCCGCGGCTCGCCGCGGTAGACAATGCCGGTGACGGGCTCCGCATAGCCGGCCGCCTCGAAAGTGCGCCAGCTGGCATGGAGCAGGTGGGGCGGAAAGAGTCGGTCACTCATCGTGCTCTCCTCAGCGAATTGGATTGCAGTTTATCTGGGTAATATCAATCAGAGGTCAGGAACCGGCGCGCCCAGTTCGGCCGACAGTTGCGCGGCAACCTGCATGACGGTCTGGGCGAAATGGGGCAGCTGCTCCTGCGTGATGCGTGTGGTCGGCCCGGAGATACCCAGGGCCGCGATCACCTGCTGGCGATGATCATGGATCGGCGCCGCGATGCAGCGCACACCGGCAAAGGTCTCCTCATCGTCGACCGCATAGCCGTCGGTGCGCACGGTTCCCAAATGACGCTTGAGGAGGGAAGGCTCGGTTATCGTCTTGGCCGTGTAGGATGCCAGGGGCGCGCTCGCGACCCATTCCTTCGTGACGGCATCTGGCTGCGCGGCCAGCAGTGCCTTGCCCAGCGCCGAACAGTGCAGCGGACGGCTCGTGCCCAGGGCGAAATTCACGCTCAGCGCGGCCTGCCCCGGCTTGTGGGCGATATAGATCACGTTATTGGCCTGCCGCACGCCCAGGTTGGCCGTCTCGCCGCTCTCCTCCCGCAGCTTCGTAAGGAAGTCGCCGGCAACGTCCGGCCAGTCCAGCAGCGTCGCCACCTTGCCGTAAAGCTGGAAGAACTTGGTCGGGTTGGAGGTGAACTCGCGCGTGCGTTCATCCTGCAGCAGATAGCCCTTCGCCATCAGCGTATACAGCAGACGATAGGCCGTGCTACGGTCGATTCCGAGCGCCTCCGCCACGTGTGACGGGCGGACGTGGCCGTCCAGTGCCATCTCCAGCGCCGTCAGCCCCCGCTCCAGCGATTGTACCAACTGCTGCCCCCGTTTCCGTTGCATATCACTCCTTGGGTGTTGCGTAATTCGCACATGCAGCGTATCTTGTATACCATATACGCTATACTGTCAATCGTAAAGTCAGGACAGAGATGACTCGCTGAATGAGCGCCAGCCGGGTCTGGCATGACGATGAGTGTGTCTCGCGGCGGGCCACCTTTATGCCCGGCGGCTCCTTGCGCGATTCAGCGGTTCTGGTAGTTGGCAACCGGCGAAAAACCGTTCAGACAACATCGGCCAGTTCTCTGGGATGTTTTCAGAATGATGTGCATTCCAAAATCGGGGACAACCCTTCACCGCCGCCGCCCCCCGGTCGCCGCGAGACGAACAGGTCACAGGAGGGACACATGATCGCAGTCCGCCTTGTTGAACGCATCCTAGACGGCGACATCGGAGCCATTATTACCGTCTCAATCCCTCTCGCGGTTGTGATCTGGTTGTTCATACACATCTACGTACTCCCCGACAGAAAGTGGAAGCCGCCCTCAGGTCCGCAAGAGCGCACCCACTTTTATCGGAGAAAGAAAGTCACGGCGCAGAAGAAACCGCCCGATGCCTGGCCCTAGTCCCTGGGCGGAAAAGGCGCTCGTCGACGCAAACACAGGCAGCAGTTTCAAGGACGTTTTCAGGAAGGAAGAATTGCGACATGGCAACGGTTGAACTTATTTGGCAGAACGTTTCCACCACCGGCGGAGACGAAATTCATCGCTGTGAAGTCAAGGCCCGCAACGGCAAGGACGCGGTGTGCATGGAGGTGCACGGGGGGAAACTGACGGGCGGAGTACACATCGTTACTGCCTACTACTGGTTGGAAGACAGCCAGCGCTCGATACCACTCTACCCCTATGGGACATCCGGCAGTCTCGACGACGCGAGGACGGCGCTGACGGCGTGGTACTTTGACAACGCGCCGACATTGCTGGCGACGCTGGCCGGCTGAGGGCGGGGGCTGGGCTTTTAGTCTCATTCCGCGGGCCGAAGCCCGCCTACAAGTACATGACCGACCGCGAGGACGAACGGGCACATTGGTCAAGAGTAAGCCGCGGTTCATCGACGGCAACGGGCGCCGCTCAATCGATATCTGGTCGCACGGCGGCTACTGTTTTTGAGTACCTTCATCCTCTCCCACGTCGGCGAAATTCGTAATCGTTACCTCGCCTTCGGGAAAGTCGGCGACGATCTTCAGTTTGCCCCCAACAGCCTCAATGTAAGAACGGAGACTGGAGATGTATACGTCCGCCCGCTGTTCCAGCTTGGAGATCGCGGGTTGGTTCACCTCCAGCATCTGCGCCAGCTCCTGCTGGGTCAGCGCCCGCGCCCGGCGCAGCTCGTGCAAGGGCATCTCCGCCAGCAACTCCCTCTTTGTCTCGTCAATGCGACGCCGGCGCTCCGGCGAGAACCCCTTGGTCAACTTGCTGAACGAATGGCGTCCACTCATTCGATCAACCCCTCCCTTCTCAGTTCCCCTTCCTCTCTAAGTCTCTGCATCTGTTCCTGGACGCCTCTCACTGTATATTCGCGTCTCTCTTCACTCTTCTTTTCCCCTCCTAATGTACCCGGCCGCGGGCTAAGATCGTTTCATACATCTGCCGCCTCTCTTCAAGCCACTTGGCCATCTCATCCCACCGGTCGCAGTTGCGCGTCCCTCCTTCTGGACGGCAGTAGGTTACGTACCAGGGGAGCAAGCTGCCCCAGGGGCATCTATCCGTCTTGTAGTCGTCGGCAAATTCCTGGTCGAACTGCTCTCTGTACGGATCCATGAGCTCTGCGACGTCCACGCCCTTGCGGCCTCTTATGTCTGTGCCAACCGTCTCACTGCCTAGCCACTGCTTCACAGACAGCTTGCCCCCCCATCCCTCGACCCTGTAAACAAGAGTGTGGCCGCCGAAACCTGGTGTACCGAGAAACTCTTGCGCCTTGGGCGTGTTCGGGTACAACAGCGCGTAATATCTCCAGAAAGCTCGCCGGAATCTTGTGTCCCTCTTTTCCATCTACCAATCTCCTTGTGTCGGAAAGGAAGTCGGCGGAGAGCCTGAGCGATCGGCCTAGTTGTGGGCGGGGTTGCGAACCGTTTGCCCGCGGCCGTCGAGCATAGGCGGCGCAGGCTCAGCCCAGCAAGATTGGTTTGTCGGATCAGGGTCTGGTACAATCGACGCATCCATTAGATCGCCCTCTTGGATCACGCCGGTGCGGCTCGCCCCGCGACCGGCTTTTTTCGCCCCCAGTTTCCCACAGATTTCGCAGACCGCGAAAAATTCGCCGCGCGCCCTCGCTACTGCTCGCAGGCGATCCCGTCTCCATCCCGATCAAACTTCGATAAGTAGCAAGCATGATCCCTCCCCATATTGACCATGCCACGCTCACGCGCTTCCCCACAGGTGCTCGGGCAAGAGACCCTCTCTTGTGGTACAGCCGTTGGCGGCGAGGACTGCGCCGGCGCTGGTGTTGACGTTGGCGGTGTCGGCGCATTGAGAACGGGAAGCCTGTTAACAACGCCGCTGACGGTCATTAGCGGGGCGTACACCCAGCCTTGCCCTCCTTCGAAACTGAACCGCAGCCAGTCGCCGGCTTGGTTGCGCCCGTCCGGCGTATATGTCTGGCCCTGGCTGACCCTGCCCACGACAGGGTAGTTCGTTCCTGGACCCGACCGCACGTTCACGGTCTCCCGCGCCACGGTGAAGCTGGGCCCGGCGGCAACCGTCGGCCTGGGGGTTGATGTCGGTCTGGGCGTTGGGGTCGGTCCACGGGTGGGAGACGCCGTCGGTCTGGGCGTCAACGTCGGTGTACGGGTGACGGTCGCCGTCGGCCTGGGCGTTGGAGTCGCCGTGGGTCTGGGCGTGGGCGTCGACGTAGGCCACACCATTGCGCCGCCGACAACCAAGGCGACGTTACACTCCTCAAGTACAAGGTCGTCATCTGTAAAGAGGTTTCGGTCCAGCTCCACATGCCCGTAGACAACGTAGGTATCGCCAATCGTCAGGCCCTGAAGGGTTGCACGCGCAGAGGCGGACAGGCGGCAGACCAGGTCTAGTCCGGAGCCGTCGAACTCGAGCTGGTATCCGTCTCCTCGCTCTGTAAGTTTGGCGACCTGACCCTTGATGTAGCCAAACTGATCCTCGAACTTAACCTCCGGTATGATCCTGGAAGCCTCATGCTCCTCCACCAGGTCATTGAAATCGTAAATCGTAACGGCCGGTGTAGGCGTAGCGGTCGGGGCCGCCGTCAGCGTGGGCCTGGGCGTATTTGTTGGTCTTGAAGTTTGCGTGGGCCTGGGCGTAACCGTAGGCTCCGAGGTGTTCGTCGCCGTCGCTGTATCTGAAGCGACAGCCGTTGCCGTGGCCTCCGGTGTCTCTGTCGGTGTCGGCGAGACAATGTTCAGCTCTCTCTCTATGGCCGCTATCCTCTCCTCCAGCGCATCCTGCCGCTGCATCATATTTGAGAAGGCGGCGGCCAGACTTTCAAGCGTGAACTCCCCTGCTGCGCTCAAATTCGATGCAACGACGACAACCAGAATCAGGGCAACGAAAATGACGGCTTGCCGGCGGCGCATAGGTGCCTCCCTTTGACGGAATCAGATACAAAATAGGAACAGAAGGCACCTTTCTGTCCGCCATAGGGTAACGTTTCAAGCTGTCGAAGCCAAAAATTTCAGGCTGCCGCTGGCCGCGGCGCCCTAAAATTTCGGCAGGTCCGCCATCGTGATTTGGGGAAGGCGCTGGCTATCATCAGCGGCCACCTGCGCCGCCCTGTAAATGATTTTCTTTACACTTTCCCTCAACCATCCTTTTTCCTGTTCTGTCAAAGAAACTGTACCGCCCTTTCGTCCGATCGGGCCACCCATTGCTGACAAGTGCCCAATCTTGTCGAGGACATCCTCGTGGATTCTATTTTTCGCAGCAGCTTCATCCCGCGCCTTCGTCCCCTTCTTCCCCTGGAATCTGTATTCAAGCATCGTCAGGCAGAAATACGCCATGCCTGGCAGAAACTCCCCTCCAGAACAATAGTTTACATAGCGGTCATACATCGATTTTACGTCGGGGTCGTTGGGCTTAACTGCACCGCCCGCTGGGGGAGGGGGATACCGTGGGGAAACGAGAACAACACCTCCGCTTGCGGTGAAGGTGACTCCAGAAAAAACGAAGGAGCCTCCTACGTTGAGTTCATAAGGAACGGCGGAGGCTCCAAAGCCTTCTTTGCGGGGTTCAGGCGGTGAAGGATTCCGGTCTTCTATTTCGGCTTCTTTGAAACCCAGTTCGAAGTTTCCTGGTCCGACCCGCATTGCAGTCTCAAACTCCCAATGTTGTATGAATGGTCCAAGGGCATCGCGGGCTGCGCCTACGTCCGCGTAATGCTCCTTCAGTTCGAAGCGTGCGCCATTGTCTTCTACGGTCAACTGAAACCTCGGGTCATCGTCGTAGATCAAGGGGCTCGCTTCTTCGTAGTCAACCGACTTTCCGTGCTCGACGCTGTAGATCAGCGCAACAACATGAGGATCGTTCATCATTTCTCTCCATTCACTCCTACTCACACACTACCCCATCTCCGTCCCCATCCCGCATAAACGCATACGCCGGATGATCGCTGTGCACGGGCGCGATGCCGTGGCGGCGCGCTAAAGACTCGGCAGGTCCGCCATCGTGATCTGGGGATGACGCTGGCTTTCGTCAGCGGCCACCTGCGCCGCTCTAATGATGAGCTTCCGGACGGATTCTTTCAGGAATTGTTTCTCTTGCCTTGTAAACTCATCGTCAGCGCCTATAGCTTTGCGCGCATCCTCCCCGCCTTTTGTTGACGCCAATCTACCAATTGTGTCGAGAACGGATTTACTAATTCCACACTTCCTGGCAGCCGCAGGGCGACCCCCATATTTGTCTGCAAGAACCGTCAGGCAGAAATTTGCTGCATCCGGCAGTGTTGTCCGCTCCAGACGATACTTGTCATATCGACTCTTCATCTTGACCACGCAGGAATCATCGAGGTCAACAGAACCGCCCCCTGGGGGAGGGGGATAGTGAGGCGAAACCAGAGTAGCCACTGCACGTACACTAAAGTCCGCCTTGAAGACGGCTCTTGCTCTAGCTTTTTGTGGGGCGGGTTTCTGTTCAGGCGGCAAAGGATTCCGGTCTACTATTTCGGCTTCTTTGAACCGCAACCTGAAGCCATCTGATCCGACCCGCATTGCAGCCTGAAGCTCCCAATGTTGTATGAATGGTTCGATGGCTTCGCGAGCCTCGGACGCGTACGCGTAAAACTTCCTGAACTCAAACCGTGCGATCTTGTCTTCCACCGTCAAATCGAACTCTGGCGAACCGCTGTAACGCAAACGGCCCGCTTTATCATAACGCCCCGCTTTTACGGGTTCAACGGTGTAAAGCAGCGCAATAACCTTGGGATCGTTCATCATTTCTCTCCATTCATAATTACTCACACACCACCCCATCCCCATCAGGATCCCGCATATACTGATAAGCCGGATGATCACTCCGCACCGGCGCGATCCCATGCCGCTCCGCCTCGGCGCAGGTGATGCGCCCGTTGCCGTTATCGTCGTACAACTCCAGCGGATCGCCCTCCACCTGCGGCCCTGACTGTTGCTCGGTGTCTGAACTGGCCGCGGGCGTAGGCGTGACCTCTTCAGCAGCCGCAGTCCCGGCTTCCGCCGCGGCGATGATCTCCAGGGCGACGGAAGGACAGGCCTCCAGCACTGCCAGCGCCGCCTCCGCCTCGCGGGCATCCATCGACAGCCCGTAACGCCGCTTGACGGCAACGACCCGGTTGACATACCAGCACTTGTTCAGCGCCGGCAGCCATTCAGCCACATCCTTGGCCACCTTCTGGTCCCGGTTCACTTCCGGCGAGGCAAAGGTCAGGTTGAGCGGGTCGCTGGCGAACGCCAGGCGCGTGAAGATGTCGGCCGCGCACAGGCCGCTGTCGTGCGCTTCACTGCGGGCGACGATATGCTCGATGTCGACGTCCTCCCCCCAGGCGAACGTCTCGCCGGTGTACGGGCTGTAGAAGCTGCCGTCCATCTCCGCCATGATCTGCGCCTCCAAACTCTGCGGATAGCGGTAATCGTCCGACTCGTACGGCGTGCAGCGGTTTTCCGCGCGGATGGGGATGCCAGCCAGCCAGTTCGCCGACGCGGCCGCGGCTTCCAACGCGGCCACGCGCGCCGTCAACTGCTCCTGGTCGGTCGTCAGAAGATTGAGCTTCTCCGCCAGCCCCTCGAGGGTCAGCACCCCCTGGGCCCGCAGCTGCGACGCGCCGAGAACGACCACGACTGCCAACACCACCGCGATTCCGACACCTATCTTGCGTTTCATGCTCTATCCCTGGGCCGAGAACAGGCCGCTATTGCGTGATTATGTCCCTTTCGAACGCCAGTGTCCGCGATTTTAACCGTATTCGGTCACTTTACGGCAATTCTTATCCATACCGGACCGCAAAAGCCGCGTCGTGCCGCCCCGTCCCGGAGCCGGCCCAAAGTGCCAATCCGCCGACCCGCTGATAGCCACTCTGAGCGCCGTTTTCGAGCGTTCAAATATCGGAAGATCTCATTACAACTGCTCTTAAACGCTCGTGAACACGCATCCAACGCGCATCCAAACCCACCTCCGCCAACCGTGCCCTGATCACAGCCCATAACTAGAATCACATGAATCACAGTTCAGACAACCCGCCCTTTATCCCCACCGACATTCAGGCTATCTGATTGCGTATTCGGTTGGCGGCAGCCACGTTAGTGGAGCGGCACTGCTGGAATGCGCACACACGGTCGGTGAGCGATGGTTTTGGAGGGGGGCGTTGCGGGGGCGCAGCCCCTGCACAAGGGAGGGCCGAAGGCCCGACCGCCCATAAAAGGAAGAGAGTTGAGAGAGCACTTTCGCTCGCCTCATTCTAGGTTGCAGTTTAGTTGTGGCTGAGTAGTTTCGAAGTGGCTAGAATCTGACATGCGAAGTACAAAGATCCGATTCGACTCTATTTCACAAGTATTCGATACCTCGCCGGTGGCGGGTCCTCTGGCAACATTCGTTGTTGTCCTGCTGTTGTGCCTGTTTTTTGTTCCCAATTTTAGTTCATGGCGCACTCTGTCCGGCATAGTAACAGCCGTGTCGATTTCCGGTTTTGTGACAATTGGAATCACTTTCCTGATGGTCTCCGGAGAGTTTGATCTATCTATCGGCCCCATGATTGCTATGAGCGGTTATCTTTACGGCGCTATTTCGGTTGGCGCCGACTCCCGGATTACACGCGGCCTATCGGCTGTGGGTATGCCGGTTGCTGAGGGATCGGGCAACTTGTGGCTGGCCCTGTTGCTGGCGTTGGCAGTACCGGCGGCGATGGGACTGGTAAACGGATTGTTGCTTATCTGGACAAGAATACCGTCATTTATCGTGACCTTGGGGACGCGGCAGATTTTCCGGGGGCTGGCATGGCTGACGGCCGGAGGCGTTCTTTTGCAGACTCTTGAGAGACCGCCGATCTTTGGTGTTTTCAATGGTCGATTCGACCTGTTGAACGACCTGCCTTTTCTCGACGGCGCAAACTTTCGCACGGCGACCCTTTGGCTCTTGGCGGCCGCGATAGTGGGCCAATATCTGCTTGTTCAAACCCAGTTTGGGAATCACGTATTCGCGGTCGGAGGAAATGTCGGCGCAGCGACAGCCCAGGGGATCAGAACGGCGCGCGTCAAGGTACTTTGTTTTGTTTTCAGCGGCCTGATGGCGGGCGCTGCCGGGGTCATTTCGTTCAGCCAGTTCCGCTCCGTGCGCGTGGCCGAACAGGCCGGTGTTGAACTGACAGCGATAGCTGCCTCAGTTGTTGGCGGCGCATTGCTCAGCGGCGGGTATGGGAGCGTGTGGGGTGCGATTATCGGCATACTCATGATTAGTTTGTTGCGTTCCGCCGTTATATTGCTGGACATTCCATTCATTCCAGCAGATAATTTCCCGGCAGTAATTGGCGCAACGATCATTGCATCTGTCATATTGAACAACTACTTGCGCACTCGCGCGTCCTCCTAAGAGGCGGACGGCGGGGACAAGCAGCCGGTCGGGAGTTGACATTACAATGCGGCAAGGAAAACTTCATTAGGGTGCAAATGGGCGGCAGTCAAAGTAGAATCTGAAGGGTTTCGGGTATGGGTGAAGAGAACGGCCAGACGGTTGTGGTTGAAATGAAACAGATCGAAAGGCGTTTTGGATCTGTTGTGGCGCTGCGCGGTGTCGATTTCACTGTGCGCAAAGGTGAAGTTCGGGCCCTAATGGGCGACAACGGCGCGGGCAAATCTACGCTGATCAAGGTGCTTACCGGAGTCCACACGCCAACAAGGGGAGAGATTGTTTTTGACGGGCAGAAGGTGGTCATCAATTCGCCGGCAGATGCGCGCGCGCTTGGCATCGAAACGGTCTACCAGGACCTGGCACTGGTGCCATTGATGAGTATATGGCGCAATTTTTTCCTGGGCCGCGAATTGCACAAACAGTTAGGGCCGATGCGTTGGTTGCAAAAGAAGGAGATGAGCGAGCAATGCCGCCAGTCTCTTCACGACATCGGCATCGAAATCCGGTCTGCCGAGGACAAAGTTGGAACGCTTTCAGGCGGCGAACGCCAGTCCATCGCTATCGGCAGGGCGATTCATTTTGGCGCCAAACTCCTGATCCTTGACGAGCCGACGTCAGCTCTTTCGGTTGCTGAAACACAGAAAGTGCTGAACTATATCGAGAACGCAAAAACTCAAGGGCTTCCTGTCATTTTCATTACCCACAATGTCAATCACATTTACCAGGTGTCAGACAGCTACACAATCATCCGCCAGGGAGAGAAGGTCGGCACTTACCAGAAAGGTGACCTTTCGCAGCAAGACATTGCTGACCTGATAACCGGTGCGCGGGAAAAATAGGGTAGACTTACAATCGTGAATGAAAACAGATTAGATCCACAGAATTCGCACATTTCTCTGCAGGGCAAATTCGCCGTTGTCACAGGCAGTACCCAAGGGCTTGGCGAAGCGGCTGTGCGACTTTTTGCGGAACGGGGCGCGGCCGGAGTCATTGTGAGCGGGCGAAATGCCGACCGGGGCAATGCGGTGGCGGAGGACCTGCGTGCAGGCGGCTGCCAAGCTCATTTTGTGCAGGCCGACCTGGCCGACGTGGACGCATGCGGCAGCATCGTGGCTGAAGCAGACAGGCAGTTTGGAGCCCTGCACGTCCTTGTCAACTGCGGCGCGCTCACAGTACGCGGCAACATTTGGGACACGACTTCTGCCCTCTTCGATCAGATGATTGCGGTGAATGCGCGGGCGCCGTTTCTGCTCATGCAGGATGCCTGTAAGCTGATGCGGCGCGAGGGTAATGGCGGGGCCATCGTCAACATTTCCAGCGTTGCCTCCTATGGCAGCGAACAGTTTCTGCTTCCCTATACGGCCTCTAAGAGCGCGTTGAACGCGATGACCAAGAATGTCGCCTTCGCGGTGATGCGTTACCAGATCCGCGTGAATGCGCTGGCTGTCGGCTGGATGGATTCGCCGGCCGAGGATTTCATTCAGCGCAAGTTTCATTCTGACGGGGAAGACTGGCTGGAAGCTGCGGAACGCGAGCAACCATTTGGCCGTTTGCTCAAAACGGACGAAGTGGCGCGGGCAATCGCCTTTCTGGCCTCCGACGAGTCCGGAATGATGACAGGCACCATCATCGACTTCGACCAGTCGGTGCGGGGCGCGGGGCCGGTGTCAAAGCCGCCGCCGTTAGATGATCCTTACTGGCGCATTGGCGCCAAGGACTAGGGCGTAAAGGGTCCGGCCGTCGTCTTCTCTGGCGACATGGCGTTGGACGATGACTGACGCCTACTGGCAGCTGTAGATTCGGGCCGAATTTCAACACGGAACGAAAGGACATATGAGCAACAGGGTAAACATTGGTGTTATCGGCGCAGGGGGAATGGGCGGCCGACACGCGGTCAATCTAACTGATGCCGTGGCCGGGGCCAAGGTGACCGCCATCATGGATGTCGACTCGGCGCGTGCCGAAGAGATAGCGGCAAGGTGCGGAGGCGCCAAAGTTTTCGCGGATGCTGAACAGCTGGTTGCGGCGCCGGATGTTGATGCAGTGGTGATCGCGGCGCCGAATCGCTTTCATGCCGGATTGACGTTGTCGTGTATCGCGGCCGGCAAGCCTGTACTATGCGAAAAGCCGTTGGCATCGGACGGCGAGGAGGCCCGCGGGGTGGTTGACACCGAGACCGCCGGCGGAAAACGGCTGGTGCAGGTTGGTTTCATGCGTCAGTATGACCCCGACCATGTTGCCGTCAAACAGGTTAGCGATAGCGGCAAACAGGGCCAACCGCTCGTAATTCGCAGCGTCCATATCAACCCAAGTTGGGGTGACATCCCGTCGCTGAGTGACGTCATCAACGGCTCGCTGATCCATGACATTCACTCTGCACGTTGGATGATGGGGGATGAAATTGCCCGCGTTCATACATCCTTCATTCCGTTCTCGCCCACTCAACCCCTCAGCGCGCGCTATGTCATGATCCAGTTGCACTTTCGCAACGGCACTCTAGGTAGCCTTGAGTGCAACTCGGACTCAGGATACGGCTATGAGATCACTGTAAGCATTACCGGAGAAACTGGTGTGGTCCAGTCGAGTCCTTTGCCACACCCGATTGTGCGCCACAGTAACGCAAGCAGCCAGTGGATTGAAGAGGACTGGTTACAGCGTTTCAATACAGCTTATGTCAATGAAGCGCAGGCGTGGGTGCAGTCCATCCTGGACGGAGAGGCCGCGGGACCGAGCGCGTGGGATGGATATGTTGCAATTCTGGTGGCCGACGCCGGCATTGAATCAGGACTGCAGGCACAGCCAGTTGCGGTAGAGGTACCGGAAATGCCTGCGCTCTATGGGTAGAGACATACGCCACCCCGAGCGGTGAAGCCGCCACTTTCAGAATATTATTCTGAAGCAAAGATGAGGAAGAAAATGAACACTGAACGATTGACAATGGCACAGGCGATTGTTCGCTTTCTCAAGAATCAGTACAGCGAACGCGATGGTGTGGAACAGCCTTTCTTTGGCGGCTGTTTTGGCATTTTCGGGCACGGCAATGTTGCAGGAATGGGCCAGGCGCTGCAGCAATATCCGGATTTTCGCTATTTTCAGACGCGCAACGAGCAGGCGATGGTGCATACCGCGGCTGCTTACGCCAAACACAGCAACCGGCTGCGGACTCTGGCCTGTACAAGCTCAATCGGTCCGGGCGCGACCAACATGGTGAGCGGCGCGGCAACGGCAACGATCAACCGGCTGCCGGTACTGCTCCTGCCGGGCGACATTTTTGCCCGCCGCAATGTTGCTCCGGTCTTGCAGCAGTTGGAATCGGAGCACAGCCAGGATATCTCGGTCAACGACTGCTTCAAACCGGTCAGCCGTTATTGGGACCGGATAAACCGGCCCGATCAACTCATCACTTCGCTGATTGAGGCGACGCGCGTTCTTACCAGTCCGGCCGACACGGGTGCGGTGACGCTTTCGATCCCGCAGGATGTCCAGACCGAAGCCTTTGATTATCCATCGGCGCTGTTCGACAAGCGCGTATGGTCGATTCAACGCAACCGGCCGGACCGGGCTGCGCTAGAGCAGGCGGCGGCAGTAATCCGGGCGGCGAAAAAGCCGCTGATTATTGCCGGGGGCGGTGTACTGTACAGCGAGGCGACCGCGGTGTTGCGGGAATTTGTGGACCGGTTCGGCATTCCTGTGGCCGAGACGATGGC
>Ga0209544_1002694_pt1 | contig 15165 bp, 13 predicted proteins | sample MesohylPK_FD_187297 | JGI IMG/M metagenome (GOLD analysis project Ga0209544, IMG submission 187297) | Host-associated microbial community of the marine sponge Aplysina aerophoba from Gulf of Piran - sponge mesohyl, lysed by proteinase K... | ecosystem: Host-associated > Porifera > Sponge >...
AACATCACCGACGAGCAGTGGGCAAACTGCGATGGAATCGTAGGTACACAACCACCACCCCATTGCATGGAAAAACTCGAAAAATGTCGAATTTTCGTGAAAGTTGCTGTGGGATTCGACGATGTTGACCTCGATGCATTTTCGAGTCGCGGTATTGCAGTCTGCAACGTTCCTGACTATGGAACGAGAGAAGTGGCCGATCATGCAATTGCATTAATGATGACACTTACTAAGAGTATCGCGTTCCACGACGAAAACTTGAGAGCGGATCCAAGAGGTAACTGGCGACCAGCTTTGAATCCATTTGGTCGACGTATGTCGGACTGCACATTTGGGGTGATTGGATTAGGTCGAATCGGTACCACCGCGGCGTTGCGAGCAAAGGCTTTTGATATGAAAGTCACTTGCTACGATCCATATAAACCAAGTGGGGCTGAGCTATCTCTAGGTCTTGACCGTTGTGACACGCTCGAAGAGTTAATGAGCGTGAGCGACATAGTTAGTGTGCACACTCCTCTGAACGAAGAGACAACAAAGCTTGTCGGTGGCTCTGCATTCGCAGCTGCGAAAAAGGGCATGATCATCATAAATACCGCTCGTGGTCCGATCATTGATTTAGACGCATTACACGACGCCATGCGGGACGATATCGTACTTGCAGCTGGTCTGGATGTGTTGCCAGATGAACCAGCCAATATGCAGACTCCGTTGTTATCCGCTTGGGGTGCTAACGAAGATTGGATCAAGCATCGTTTGGTAGTCACTCCACATTCCGCTTTCTTTACCCCTGAAAGTGTGCGAGATATACGAGCTTTCTCGGCTAGAACCGCAGCAAGATTTCTTCGGGACGGTTGGTTAACCAATTGTGTGAACGAAGCAGCGATCCAAGAACATCTGAAGAAGTGAGAGAAACCTCATTCTAAGTATCAGAAATAAGTGAGAGGTAAAGTTAAAGCAATCCCTTGTATTTAATCAATTAATCTCTATATCTTTGGATAGGTAGAAAAATTACCTAAAATAGCGCATAGAAATTGCACGATGCATTTCTAGTTCTTATTGGTTCTTGTTATGGAGGTATAGACAAGTGAATGACTTTAATTGGGAAGGTACGCCAACCGTTCTAAAACGGTTCTGGTGGGCGATGGTTAAGTTCGGCTCGCCGAAACTTACGAAGTCTGCGATTCAATCAAGGATGACACGTAACCAAGCTGTGGACGTAAATCTGGAGCTAGACGAATCTGCTAGGTCAGAAGCATAGGATCGGAAGTAGATACTGAAGCCGTAAGTTCGATTAAGCTTTTTGAGCTCGACATTCTTGCGACGAGCTGGCTGAACTAAGACTAGGCAGGAAATCCAATAACCGTAAATCACACAGAATTTGGATCTGCAGAAGATTCAAACTAAAGACAGTTGTCTCCACCACAATCGTTAGGTCAACGCCCGGGCACTAAACCTTGGGCGTTTTTTGTGACTCTTTGAAGCTAATAAAGACATGATTAGACATTTATCGAGTTTTCGTGACTACATTGAATTAGTGCAAGTCAGAGTTCGGAGTGTATGGTGGATTGCATCTTTCAACCCATGTCGTTGGATAACATGCTTTCTTTGCACCCGGGGTGGATCAGTTGGCAGGCTAATGTCGGGCGGTGAAATATTTTCATGAACGCGAAGCGAACCCGAGGGCAGGATGGTGGTGAATAACCAATCAGGTTGCTGCGAATGCACACGACGATTCAAAAGTTCGCACTACGAGTTTCTAGGGCGGCTGGAATTAGTTGTGCTTCTGACTAATCCATCGAACTTCCTTGGTTTTAGCGACCAGTAGTCTCAATCTGTCGCCGACGTCGGACTGTACGCTACGTTGGTAATTCTTAAAATGCATGCGAAGTAGCTTGAAGGAGGCAGTGATGAGTACATTTAGCAAGGACATGGAAAAAACCCAGACGGCATGGCGCCAACGCCACATAGCCACTCGCGAGCAAGGTACCCAGAACGGAGTTCAATATCCATGGATTTTGCCTAAGAACCACTGGTGGGAGAGCTTGTGGCCCGGTATCCGCCTTGATTCCGACAACTCCGTTGAGCGGTATATCAAGAAAGCCAAGATCCAGGAACATTCAGGCGTCCACAATCTAAAGAGTTCGTGGGTGCTTTGCGCCAATCTCTACTTCGCGCATCGTTGCGACCGACGGCTACTAACACGTTTTCTCGCCGACCACGTTGATCGCAGAATAGTCCAGATTGAATGTCTTGAATTAGAATGGGTGGAAGAAGCCCCACTGGATCCGTCCTCCCTGCTCGGTGAACCAGGGGGACGGCGCGGCGCTAGCCAGACGTCACCCGACGTAGCTTTCGTCGTGTCTCTTCAAAACGGCGGCCGTGGTCTTATACTGACGGAAATCAAATTCACAGAACACTCCTTTTACCCATGTTCTGGACGCAAAAAGGAATACGGGAATCCAGACCCTGAGCGGTGTCTGTCGGCACAGACTGTCTTTAACGATCCCGGGTCGCAGTGCCATCTTCTCAATTGGGAGACAAAAAAACGGACCAACCGGCAGTATTGGGACCATATTGAGATCAGCCAAATCGGACTACACACTCTGCAGAAGTGTCCGGCGGCCATGGCGGGGTATCAACTGTTTCGTCAAACAGCGCTCGCGGAAGGAATTGCCAAGAGCGGTAGGTACGATCTTGTGGTATCGGCAGTAGCCTATGACGAGCGAAACAAGAATTTGGTGCACTCGATGCGAAGTACCGGGGTCGAGGATTTCACAGAGGAATGGGGAGCGCTGATCAACGGTCCAGCGCGTTTCACGACCTTTACTCACCAGGAGTGGGTTTCCTACGTCCGCTCAAACGACACAGAGGGCCATTGGCGGAAATGGCTCGATTGGATGAACGAACGGTATGGCTACTGAACAGGCTCGTCCACGCAGAGGAGCCTCAATAGTCCTCTGTGCGGCCACTTGATTCTTGCACCCTGAGAAAAACCACTCGTAAAGGTCTGCCGCAGAACGAGTAGACCTTTTATGCCGGATACGTACAGTACATACTGTACTGCGCCAATTTTGCCTCACTCAACAGGGCAATGGGTTGAAATCTACATCGACAAGACTGACTGCGCATGGAATAGAGGTTTATCTCACCGTCTCTTGCAGCGAAAAGGGTCCATTGAAACTGGATTAGCAGAGATGCCGGATTGTGCACGATTAGACCGTCGTAAAGCTAATCACATTGCCGTAGTTTGTGACGCTAGCATCGAATGCGATGAAGACATGTTGACACAAACGAATGACTGTGGTAAAGATCTACATTGAAATCTTCAAACACTAATAAACCCGTTGAAGAAATGTATTGGCCAAAGGAAATCGCAACGCGGCTAGAAGCGATTGTATCTAATATGAATCCGTTAACCAAGTAATCGTTGAGTCGCACCAGAGACTAAGAAAAATCATTACGACGAACGAGTCAACACTCACTAGTGAGATTCAGAGCAATACGAGAAATGGTCTATACCAGTCCCGTTCTAGGCTAAACAACCTGATAGACTATGTAAATACCATTCTTGACATTCCCTACAACTTATTGAAGATAAGTTGGACACTGCATCCACGAAATTAGGACTTGAGCGTTGACATCCTTTAAGAGATTCTTTCTAGGCACGCTTTGGTTCCTACTCTGTGGCATGATGGGAGCCACCCTAGGTGCGGAAATCGGTTTGGTCCTGGGCGTTGTTTTTGCGTATTTTTCCATGCGTCTCTTCAAAAACGTGCGAGAAGAAACGGATTCAAGTCAAGAGCTTGTCCTAATACTCATGGAGCTCTACGGCCGCTTAGCAAGTATTGATGGCCACGTCAGCAGAGAGGAGATTTCATTTACTGAAGAAGTGATTGAAGATTTGCAAACCCAATATGACTTCAGTCGCGCGGACGCAATCAAACACTTCAATCAAGGTCGAGAATCAGATTACCCAATAAACGAGAGATTGGAGAAACTACGTCAACACCTAGACCCTGAGAACGCTCAACTCTGCTTGCAGCTCTTCCTCCAAATAGCTGCGGTCGATAACACTATTTCTGCAAACGAAATTCAGTTTTTGCGATTTGTCGGACAGCAGTTGCAGGTTCGAAGTGACTATTTAGAGAATTTCCTAAACCAAGTTCGGCATCAGGGAGCACGGTGGAACGAGTCTTTTTCAGAAGACGATACCTGGGAAGATGCCAACGAATCCGCTCGAGAAGAACAGCAGTTCAATGGCCAATCATTGGTCAAGGCATATAACACCTTGGGGGTCGCACCTGATGCCTCGAATAATGAGGTCAGGAACGCCTATCGTAAGATGAGAAGTGTTTACCACCCTGACAAACTACAGGCTAAGAAAATCCCCGAGGCTCTGATCAAAGAAGCCGAACGTCAGCTCATTGATCTGAACAAAGCTTGGGAAGTGATTAAACTCGAACGCAACTTATGATTTGTACCACGTAGGTAGTCAGGTAACTCCTTCTCGAGTTGCTTTCTTTGAGTAGTCAAGCTATGAAGACAGGTGAATTCGACGATATTCGTCCCTATCGCGACGATGAAATCCCTGCTCATATTGAGCTTTTGTTAAAGGATCCCTCATTCATCCCAAAGCTCTGTCAGTTCAAAATCCCGCGGATGTACCGGATTTGCCCACCTCTGATCGCCGCAGTGATAAGAACAGTTATTAGACGAACGGCAAAACGCATACGTAGCCAAGATGACTTACACAGAATCGTTGCAGAGTACGTAAAGAAAATCGTTGACACCTCCACACTTGGGTTCACGTATTCAGGTGTAGAGAATCTTCCTCTAAACGAGCCTGTTCTCTTAATTTCAAACCATAGAGATATTGCGTTGGACTCGATTTTTGTGAATTACGCACTGTGGCTTAGCGACAGGCCAAGAACCCAAATCGCGGTAGGCGAGAACTTGTTCACGCAGGGTTTTGAAACCGAATTCATGCGAATCAATGGCAGTTTTATCGTAAAGAGATCAGCTGAAAGCGCGCGGAAGTTGTATATGGCGATGAATAAGACTTCAAGATATATTCGCCAAACTCTGGAGTCAGGGTCCTCTATCTGGATTGCGCAACGGGAAGGCCGATCTAAAGATGGCAACGATCAGACGGATCCCGCCATTTTGAAAATGTTCATGTTGGCTTATCGAAAAGAACTTGATGCGCTCACCGAATGGTTAGACACAGTCAATCTAGTACCCGTGGCGATTACCTATGAGTTAGATCCCTGTGCACCACTAAAAGCCAGGGAATTGAGTATTCGAGAAGCCATGGGTCATTACACTAAAGCAGATGACGAAGATTTTCGGAGCATCGCTCGTGGCTTGAATGGTCAAAAAGGACATGTCCATGTGGGGTTCGGACACCGTATCCACGGTGAATTCCAAGACGCGGAAACATTGGCAACTGAAATCGATCACCAGATCAGTGAGCTTCTACAACCCTACCCGACCTTTAGAGAAGCTGCTCGTCTGTTGCAAGATCGAGCGATGAAGCTTGACTTACCTCAGCAACTCAAGGATGAATTCGAGAAGCAACTCAGCGAAGTTGCGGAATCTGAACAACGCTTCTTGCTACAACAGTACGCTAATCAATGTAAAGCTTGAGAGCTCAAGTTAAGCGTTGTTTTATCTTCTCGTAGATACCACCGAAACTACCGTTACTCATTAAAACCACATGAGTGGGACGTTGTGTTTGTGCACAAATCTCGTCGACCAAGTCATCAATTCTGTAGAAGATTCGCGTGGGAACCGTGCTCGACTCGATTAGAAAGTCCATATCCCACTCAATATTTTCACCCCTGAACCACCACGCTGCATCTGCCGATTCACAGCAAGTAAGTAAGTCATCTCGCAAAGCCCCGAGAGACATGGTATGTGTACGAGGCTCAATTACAGCAATCACATGATCATTGGGTGCATGTTTTCGTAAGCCGGCTAACGTTGTACTGATTGCCGTTGGATGATGCGCAAAATCATCGTAGACATTTAAATTTTCGACCGATACGAATTTCTGCATCCGTCGAGCAACTCCTTTAAACGTATCAAGATGTTGGAGTACGCTACCTACATTTACACCGAGTTGCTCCACTGCAACGAGCGAAGCTAGGGCATTAGCTACGTTGTGCTTACCTAACATCGACCATGTTACTTCGCCTATTTCAGCGTCGTTCTTCGTTACCACAAACCTCGATCCGTCATCTTCTAGTGTTTGTGCACACCAGAAGTCCGTACTTTCGTCTTGCTTCTCGACGAAAGAGCTGGCGGGTTCTTCATCTACATAGATATAACTCAGTGAAGTCCAGCATCCTTGATCTATGAGATTTTGGATGGTGGAATCGTTCCCTGGGACAATGACTCGACCGTTCCGTGGCACCGCACGCAACAGATGATGAAACTGAAATTCAATTTCGCCGAGATCACGGAAGATGTCTGCATGATCAAATTCCAGATTATTGATAATCAAGATGTCTGGCAGGTAGTGCAAAAATTTCGACCGACGATCAAAGTAGGAACAATCGTATTCGTCTGCTTCGACCACAAAAACCAACCCACCCCCTACTCTTGCAGAGGTCTCAAAATTCGAAGGCACTCCTCCAACTAAAAAACCAGGGTCAATGCCACTCTCTTCCAATAACCAAGCGACAATACTCGTGGTTGTAGTCTTACCATGCGTACCAGACACAGCTACTACCTTCTTCCCTGGTAGGACGGCATCACTTAGCCATTCTGCCGCTGAAACATAGCGAAGTTTCCTCTCCAAAACTACCTCAACTGCTTCTACTCCACGTTTTTGCTTCGCGTTGCCTACAACGACAACATCCGGTCGAGGGACGAAGTGGCTGGAATCAAATCCTTCATAAACATCTATTCCAGCCTGTTCAAGTTGGGTGCTCATTGGCGGATAAACGGCCTGATCAGAGCCTGATACGTCGTGGCCTAGATTCTTAGCAAGAATTGCTAGGCTACCCATCAGAGTACCACCTATACCTAAGAAATAAACTCGATCACCCATAAAGGATTAGAGATTTAGGAATTTAGTAGAGAGCGAAGCAATACCAGTGGTACTCCACAACTAGGCTATCGCAGTGGCAAGTAAATTCATGATCATCACGATGGACAGAGCGATCAACACGCCAACCCATCGCTTGGTTTGTATAGCCAAAGTAATGATTCGGCCATGTATCACCACCTGCCAAGCCAATAGAGCCAAAAGGATGACACCAGTCAAGCTGACAAAGAATGTACAGAGCACCAAACCGATCAAGGACAGATACAGCGCCGTACCATTCAGTGCGATGTAAGTCTGCAGGAATCTCAAGGGTACCGAGCGAAACGCCAGTATTCCATAGAGGATGACTCCTAGCACAACGAACCACAGCAAGGGCCGGTAGTACCAGTACGGCATCAATTCCGGCAGAATCAATTGAGTCAACAGTAGATCAACCGCATAACTAAAAACGACCACAAGGACGAGGAAGTAATAGCTACGTGGTAGATCGCCGGGGCCTGCACGAAAAATACAGACATCCCAGAGTCTGAATAGCGCTTGAATCATGTGGTGGTTCTACGAAAGAGGTCGCTCATTTGAATGAATCAAAAAGAGCATTGAGAGGAGGATTCCAAAAAAAATTTTAACCGCTACCATACCGAGAATACATGCTTGCTCCGGTGATCAAAAACCAAGAACCAAGTTTGTTGAAAAATCTAGGAAACAAGATATAGACATAAGCAAACACACTCAGTTAGTCCAAATTTCCGTCTAATATGTTTCATTTGTGAGCTTGATTGGAAGGATCGAATGTCTGCCAAGAATGCAATTTACGCGCAATCTGGGGGTGTCACGGCGGTAATCAATGCGACTGCTTGCGGGGTAATTCAGACTGCGCGGAAGTTTCCTGAGAAGATTAACAATGTTCTTGCCGGAAAGAACGGGATTTTGGGTGTCCTTCAGGAGGAACTACTCGATACATCATTAGAGTCAGACCAAGCCATTGAAGGACTGAAGTCGTTACCAGGAGGAGCCTTCGGTTCCTGCCGATATAAACTGAAATCAGCGGATCCGTCAGACCCTGACAATCGTCGTCTTATTGATGTATTTAAGGCGCACGATGTCGGCTATTTCTTCTACAACGGCGGTGGTGATTCCCAGGACACCATAAACAAGGTGTCAAAATTGAGTCAAGCACTGAATTTTCCTGTGCAATGCATTGGTGTTCCCAAGACCGTGGACAACGACATCGTCGGTACTGACACCTGTCCGGGATTTGGCTCAGTTGCAAAGTATGTTGCCATTTCTACGAGAGAAGCAGCGTTGGATGTTCAGTCGATGGCCGAAACTTCCACCAAAGTCTTTATTTTGGAGGTCATGGGTCGTCACGCAGGATGGATAGCGTTAGCTGCTGGCTTGGCGGGATCAGGACCTGATGAGCCACCACACTTAATCCTGTTTCCCGAAAATACTTTTGAAGAGGATGACTTTGTCGAGCAAGTTGATTTAACGGTTAAACGAATGGGTTACTGTGTCATTGTCGCCTCGGAAGGAATCAAAGACGCACAAGGTACCTATTTATCAGAATCTGGGAGAAAAGATGCGTTTGGACACGCGCAACTTGGGGGTGTTGCTCCCCGACTCGCAAATATCGTTGACCAAAGACTAGGTCTGAAGTACCACTATGCTGTCGCGGATTATTTACAACGATCAGCACGTCACATCGCTGCTTCTGTAGATCTTGAACAAGCGTACTCAGTAGGAGCTGCTGCGGTTCAAGCAGCCGTCAATGGTGAAACGGACGTTATGGTGTCAATTAAACGTCTAAAGGACGATCCGTACGAATGGGAGACTTCCACCATGGACCTCCAGCAGGTCGCAAATAAGGAAGGGAAAGTGCCTAAATCCTATATGCGAGAAGATGGCTATGGCATCTCAGAAGAAGGTAGGCGTTATCTAACTCCACTCATACTAGGTGAAGCATATCCCAAATATGAGGCTGGATTACCTCGTTACCAGCAACTCCAAAACCGACCGTTAACCCAAAAACTACCGGTCTATGAGGTTTAAGCGAATTTGAAGGAGTAGACCTTATGAAACGACTATTGCTAAGTGCGGTGGTGATGGCACTTATCACTTTTTCTCCGTCTGCTCTGGCGGAGCTTACGAATCCGACTCAGTACATGTTTTGTGTTGTTGCCGAGGAAGGGGAATCCGTGATGTTGATGTGTGGAAATGAACAAACGAACAATGACACGTCGTTTATCGGATTGCGGTACGACAACGGCTCGGTGGCTAAGCGAGGAAATCACCAGTATGCTTTGGCGTTTTCAGTGACGGAAAACGAATCTCTTCCAGCACGTCTCATTGACACTATTCCAGTGAGGTATCTGTTTCAAAGGAAGGGTGTCACGGATGGCTTGTCTGAGGTACAACACAAGGAGTCAGATAGGTTTATATGGAACGGTCATATGGCAGTGAAGTTTCTTACAGAACTTGAATTGGAGACAGTACTAGATACATGGTCTAGCGCACAAAATGTGCTCGTAGCATTAGAGCACGCTAAAAATGAGAATAACCTCGATTCAATTCAGTTGGAAGGTTCTGCTCGTGCGATCAAGGACTTCAAGAATCGCGTCGCACGGATGAAGGGCTAGGCGTGGGATCTCTGCAAGGAACTCAGGGCGGGGCGAGGCGTGTTGTGTTACTGCACGGTGTGGTTTGACATGGCGCGGTTCGGCATGGGTCGCCCAAGCTCCGCTACGCGTGGCAAGGAACGGACGACCCACCACCAAATCGGAGATGGGTCGGTTTTTTCAAAATTGATCGGACTGTGGCGTAGCAGGGAAAACGTTGCGAAACGCACTCACTTGAACGAATTTACAAAAGCAGATTCAATCTACCACTTTCAATTGGCTTAAATCTAAGCAGGATTAGCCTGCAAGATTGTAGCTGGCGATCACAGGAGCAATAACCAAACTCACGATAGCCATGACATTAATCAAGATATTCATGCTTGGGCCTGAGGTATCTTTAAAGGGGTCACCTACAGTGTCTCCAACTACAGTGGCAGAGTGAGTCTCCGATCCTTTCAAGTGTCCTTCGCCAAGGGATCCCTTTTCAACGTATTTCTTGGCGTTGTCCCAAGCACCACCGGCATTAGCCATGGTAAGTGCGAGCAGTACACACCCAACGAGTCCACCGCCAAGTAATCCACCCAAAGCCGCCGGTCCTAATACGAAACCAATCAACGGTGGAAGAAAAACCGCAATAACACCTGGCGGAACCATCTTACGTAGAGCCGCAGTCGTAGCAATCTGAATGCAGGCTTCATTATCAGGCTGTGCAGTACCTTCTCGCAGTCCAACAATCTCACGGAACTGACGCCGGATTTCCTCAATCATTTTCTCAGCTGCGTCGCCCACGGCTTTCATCGTCATTGCGGAGATCACGAATGCGGTAAGACCTCCAATGAATAGGCCGACCAGTACTTTTGGATCTCCGATATGGAGGATAAATTCCCCACCGGTGTAGTACTTCACCGCTTCTACATAGGCGGCAATAATCGCCAAGGCCGCCAATGCGGCTGCTCCAATTGCAAATCCCTTACCCATCGCAGCGGTTGTGTTACCTAGTTCGTCGAGAGAATCAGTGATACCTCTGACATCTTCACCAAGTCCGCCCATCTCAGCTATACCACCAGCATTATCTGCCACCGGACCATATGCGTCGACGGCCATCGTCATACCCACTGTAGCCAGTAAGCCAACAGCTGCAATCGCCACTCCGTAAAGCCCAGCCAACGTAGTGGAGACCAGAATAATCATGCAGATACTAATGATTGGAATAACCACGGATTGCATGCCTGTGGCTAGCCCGGCAATTAGCACAGTCGCAGCACCGGTTTTACCTTGTTCAGCAATTCGTTGAACAGGCTTACCAGAGGTGTAGTACTCGGTAATCAAACCAATGATCACACCACCTACAGCGCCAGAAACAACACACCACCATATATTGATGGTGAGGCCTGCGCTCTCTATTAGGAAATAGACAGCCACGATGAACAGGATCGGTGTAACGGTCATGCCAATGCGTAGTGCAACACCTGGATTCCTACTCGATTGCGTTCTAACCAATCCAATGCCAAGTGCTGAACAGATCAATCCTGTAGAGGCAAGTGCGAGCGGAAGAAACATTAGCCATCCTCGGGCTGTCTCACCGTCTATCCCCGGAGATAGATCGCCTAATACCGCTAAAGACAAAGTAGATGCAATGGCGATACTTGCAATCATTGAGCCGCAATAAGACTCAAAAATATCAGACCCCATACCTGCTACGTCGCCGACATTGTCTCCGACATTATCAGCAATTACACCAGGGTTTCGTGGATCATCCTCTGGTATGTTTTCTTCAGTTTTTCCAACTAAATCAGCACCTACATCAGCACTCTTGGTGAAAATTCCACCCCCAACCCTTGAGAATAGCGCGACCGAGGACGCACCCATGCCGAATCCATGAACGTGGTGAGCAAGTTCCGGCTCTCCGAAGAGGAAAAAGACCAGTCCGAGACCTAATAGTCCCAGAGAAGCCACGGCCAAACCCATGATCGAACCACCAAAAAAGGCTACTGATAGAGCCGAAGCCGCACCTTCAGTCTGTGCCGCGGTGGTCGTGCGGACATTAGCTTGCGTAGCGGTGTACATTCCGATCCATCCAGCACTGGCTGACGCGAGAGCACCAACGACAAAAGCAACAGCTGTTTGCCATCCGAGATGAGTAGGTTCAAGCCACAATAGGACGGCAAGAATGGCGGCGAATATGAAAAGTAAGGAATACTCACGTCGCATGAAAACCATAGCGCCGTGATGAATCTGCTGGGCGATCTCCCGTACTTTATCTTCGCCCTCAGGATACCTGCGAACGAGCAAATAGATCACCAGCACCAATACCAACCCGAGTCCACCGACAATCAGTGGAATCCAAGTGTTTACTTCCATGCAACCCCCAACCTTTTTATAACCTACAGAGCCATGCAGTCTGCATGGCTATTCAAAGGCGGGTATTTTAAATGGCGAGGTTAGATTGACAACAAATTAGCCTTGGGTTAGTAGCAATCTCAAATCAATCAATGCAGCATTTACCCTCGAGATATAAGCAGCCATCGCAAGTGAGTGGTTTGCCCACAGTCCGAAACCTCCTCCATTGAGAATCGCTGGACTCCATACTGTGGACTGGGTCTCTTCTAGATCTCGGATGATTTGGCGCAAACTCACGAGTGCATTCTTGTCTCGAAGGACGTATTCGAAATCATGTTCAACAGCTTTTAATAAATGGATGAGCGCCCACGCCTGTCCACGGGACTCATAAAACACATCATCGATTTTCGTCCAGGGTGTTTTGATTATCTGCTCTTCCGGGATGTCCGTAGCTACTTGAGCATTAGGATCACCTGCGACAGCAAGATTTAGCTGACGTTTACCTACACTCTCTGACAGCCTCTGAGAGAGTCCACCGAGTCGTGTTGATACTCCTTCCAGCCAATTCCGGAGGTTGTCTGCACGTGCGTAGAACTGTGCATCAGGTGTATCTTCCTGAGAAAGTCGTGTTAGATAGCCTTCAAGATGTTCGATACCTTGACGATATTCACTTTCAGATTGAGGGAACACCCAGCTTGTGTTGTCGTAGAAAAACTTGCCTTCCGCTTCTGACAGATCAGGGTCTTCGTTTGATTGACTCTGAGACCTACTGAAGTCGATTCTTAGCGCTCTTCCAAAATCACGAATCTGAACCAGTACACCAAATTCCCAGTTAGGAACGTTATCCATCCACGCACCTGCCGGGAAAACGTCATTGGATAAGAATCCGCCTCGTTTTTCGAGTAATGTCTCCATGAGTTCCGCAACCGTAGACGTTGTCACATAGCCGGTGACAACTGACTCGCCCTTAGCTTCTGCTCGGGATTCTGATTGTGATACTACGTCAAAGAACTCCGGCTCGTAGTCCCACCACCACATGAAGAATAAAGAGATCAGAAGATAGGTGCCGACTATACCGAGCAGAAGCCAACCAATGGTCTTGTAGGATCCTTTGGAAAGTCCAGGTAGTCGAATTTTGGAAATGAAATCCATAAGGTGTGGTCGTTATCCTTAAGGTGAGAAACGCGGTCTACGAATAGCGTCGAGTAGCTAATCTACGACTGTGTACAAAGCAATTCCCGTAGGCGAGAAACCATCGTAGGTCATCAAAAATTCTATTGCACGTACACATACAAGGATGATTGAGTCTAGGTAAACCTCTTGCCATCGAACCTAGGTCAGTCGGATTGCTTCTTGGACTCTTCCTCCTGCATCGCCTCCCGCATAACGGCGCTAGCTCGTGTCAGAATATCGCGATCCTGTGTCACGAGCTCATTTTCCCTTTCGATTCGCACTATCTCCCGTTCTAATTCTCTGTATGACTTTTGCTTTTGCTCACTGTCTTGGGGCTATTTATTGATTGTCAGCCTACTAATGCCGTATTGCCTACTGACCGACCGCACGGTCTTCCCTTGCAGAAGCAGACCAATCAATTCCGCTCGAAGGTCATTTCTGTATTCCTTTTTAGACATGCAGACACTATCCTTGTTCTAAGTTAGTGAGCGCGAAATAGCTCGTATACCCTAGAAAAAAGTATGACTCTTTAAGTTGCAAACGACACCTCTTCGTAGGATGCGAATATCCGTAAGTTTGTCTTTGGGATTGTTGCTGTGTTTAGTAATACCCTACTCTCATGCACAGCTCAATAAGAAAGAAGACATTCTGTCTGTTGATGAAGCATTCAAGCTGAACATGAAACTAGATCATGAAAGCATAATCAGAGCTGAATGGAACATTGAAGAGGGGCACTATTTGTACCAGCATGCTTTTGAAGTGTTTTTGGAAGACTCGATTCTTTATCAGCAAAAGCAACTACCTAAGGGTATTACAAAGTCGGATGTGGAATTCGGTGAAGTAGTCGTTTATTACGACAGTATTGAGTTAGAGGTCGAACTTGAGAAAATGCCGAGTGACTTGCGTATTGGGGTTAAATATCAAGGCTGTGCGGAAGGTAGGTTGTGTTATCCACCAACGGTTAAGTGGTTTACATTGCGCAATCGAGTTTTCTACCCTGACGATCCAGACAGTTCAAACTAGATATTCTGCGTATTCTTCACCTTACCGTAGCCACGCTTCCTTGAAGCCAATTTATTAGACTCAATCCATCCAATTTAACCGATCTACCCATGCAAAAGATTCTTGTTCTGAACGGACCAAACTTGAACCTGCTTGGGTCTAGAGAACCACAAACCTACGGTTCAGATACGCTGGATTCAGTGTTAGAGAGACTACAGAGTATTGCCTCCGAACAAGATGTTTCGATCCACCATGTTCAATCGAACCACGAGGGTGAGATCATTGATGCCATCCACGATGCCTCTCAAGACGATGTATCTGCCTGCATTATCAATCCTGGCGCACTCACTCATTCAAGCATTGGACTTCGAGATGCATTCCTAGGAACCGAGCTACCGTTCGTTGAAGTTCACATTTCAAACATCTTTGCTCGGGATGAATTCCGGCACCACTCTTTTCTCTCAGATATCGCTATTGGTACGATCTGCGGCTGTGGCACCTTCGGATACGACATGGCACTCTTGTACTTAGCCAAAAAAATTCAATCGACATAACGTGCGGTGCTTTATCGGTTCGCTATTACCGGGGAGATACCGTACACAAATCCAGAATTTAGTTCCAAAACTAGATGGAGTTCGGTTCGTTAAACCACACAAATACCATGTCACTCTTCGATTTCTCGGTGTGCTAAAACCACACACAGAAAGGGACTACATCAACGTTGTAGATGAATACCAACGCCATTTTCCGATAACAGTCGACTCGGTGGAGTTAACTGGCTTTCCTAGTCGAAGACGAGCGAAGGTCGTCGTCCTTTTATTAAAATCCAACGGGAAATTTGAGGCACTTGACCGTTCGGAAACGAATTTAGTACCTCACCTAACGCTTGGATATGTGCGTAAACACAGGGTTGCTGTCCCATACCTGTCAAGGAACCTTGACCTGCGCTTTGAATCCGTGGCATTGTTTGAGTCCCTCGAAGGT
>Ga0209544_1002695_pt1 | contig 15165 bp, 7 predicted proteins | sample MesohylPK_FD_187297 | JGI IMG/M metagenome (GOLD analysis project Ga0209544, IMG submission 187297) | Host-associated microbial community of the marine sponge Aplysina aerophoba from Gulf of Piran - sponge mesohyl, lysed by proteinase K... | ecosystem: Host-associated > Porifera > Sponge >...
GACGGGGACTGCTAAGCCCCAATCCACCGAAAGGATGAGTGTGGCGTCGTGCTGAGGGGATGAGAAAGTGCTCCCGGCTTCGGGGATAATGGTTTTTGAAACATGAAACCACCCTGAAACCAGGAGCACCCAACGGATGCTACCACGCAACGACCCCGACCGCATCCAAGTCGCCTTTGACGATCACCGCCTGGTGGCCAATGCCGGGCTGATCCTTCCGGTCACGCTGGCCCATCACCTGGGGCTGGGCGAGTTGGTGGATCACTGCGTTGACCTAGGAAATGCGCCGGGTCGGGCGAATGCGGGAGACAAGCTGCTGACGTTGGTGGCGTCGGCATTGGCCGGCGGCGACTGCATTGACGACACCGACGCGCTGCGCGCTGGGGGAACCGAGCAGGTGCTGGGCTGCAAGGTGAAGGCGCCATCCACGCTGGGGACCTTCCTGCGGAGTTTCAGTTGGGGCCACGTCCGCCAGCTGGATCGGGTGAGCCGAGAGGCGCTGGCGAGGGCCTGGACCGCTGGGGCCGGACCCGGCAATGATCCGTTGACCATCGACGTGGACTCCACCATTTGCGAGACCTACGGGCTGGCCAAGGAGGGAGCGCAGCGCCACAACTACGCTGGGCAGCGGGGCTATCACCCGCTGTTGGCCGTGGCCGCCAGAACCGGCGACGTGCTGATGGCCCGACTGCGCGAGGGCCGGGCGAACACCGCTCGCGGCGCGGCTCACTTCCTGCGCGAGACGGTGGGACGAGTGCGCCACGCCGGAGCCACCGGACCACTCACCATGCGGGCCGACAGCGGCTTCTACAACCATGACATCGTCGCCGTCTGCCGCGATCAGCGTGTCCGATTCTCCATCACCATCCGCCAGCACGCCAGTGTGCGCAACGTCATCGAGGCCATACCCGAGGCGGACTGGACGCCCATACCGTACTGGATGGAGGGCGCCGCAGATGTGGCCCAGACTGAATACACTCCCTTCCAGAGCGAGCCCGACGCCGTGCCGGTGCGTCTCATCGTCCGCAGAGTGAAGCCCACGCCCGGCTCACAACTGGCGCTGTTCACCAACTACAGCTATCACGCCTTCATTACCGACCGCGAGGGCGACACCCTGGATCTGGAAGCCGACCATCGTCGCCACGCCGAGATCGAGAACGCCATCCGCGACCTCAAGTACGGCGTGGGCCTCAACCGTCTCCCCTCGGGACGCTTCCCCGCCAACGCCGCCTGGCTGGCTGTCCAAGTGATGGCCCACAATCTGGCCCGCTGGACCACGCGCATCGGTCTGGGAGAGCAACTGGTAACCACCAAAACCCTGCGGCGGCGCTTCCTCTCCCTGGCCGGACGCATCACCCGCAAGGCACGCCGCCTCACCCTGCACCTGCCCCAGGGCTGGCCCTGGCAGAACCAGTTTAACTCTGCTCTCGCTCGACTGCGCGCCCTGCCAATCCCATCCTGACGCCATCCACGACGCCTGACCCGTCCACCGGATTGCCCAACTGCCTCGCGGGTCTGCGCCAGGCTCGGACCAGCGTGTCTCCTGCTGCAATTGCACCGCTGATCTCACCCCTCGCCGGGGCTGCGGCCCGTAAAATATCCCCTTCGCCTCGCTGACAAACTCAGCACACGTCCCAATCCCTCGGGACTAACGCCCTGCCGGCCCTTCCCTTCACCTTTCATACCTCGTCTGACCAGCCTCACCGCATCCCTTCGGTGGATTCGGGCTAAGGAAGCTGCGGGATACTGCTGCCGGGTGGAAGCAAACGATACTCGACCACGGTTTCTTCTACAGTCATAGTTTCCACGCCTTCACTATCTATCCGGTAGATGGAGCGCCGCAGCAGCAACGGCGCGTCTTCCACAAACTCCCGCTCCCACCGGGCCTTCTTCGAATCCGACCAACCTTCATAAATCACCGTGGCTCTCCCGTTCAGTTCGCCGATGCCCTTGAGCTCAAAATCAGGGTTGGATGCCAGGCTCTGCGGCAGATTCCAAATCCAATCGATCCACCCTGCCGGAGAGCCCCACTGGATGTTCATTTCCATCGTCTCTCCGCTGGACATGTACGTAGTCGTATATTTTCCATCTATTGCTTGCGTATATTGAAGCAACCCACCGTCCTGGTCGCGCACCGTCACCACGTTCAGTTCGCCCTGCTCACCCGTGTCGGGCTGCCACCAGTTCTCGATAATCACTCGATGCGGCGGGTCGCTGGCACCGGGAATCATCCGGTCCATCCGGTAGTCCTCGATCTTGAAGTAAAGAATGTGCCCGTCGGCCAGCCCATCCAGCAAAACCTGCTCATTACGGTCGGCAGGAGACAACGGCTCACCGGCGATGTTAGTTCCGTTCTCCAGAAAGTGCAGCGTGCCACCCCAAATCGCGACACCGGTCAGCAGGATTAGAGCTACTACGGCGGAAATACGAGCTGAGTTCATCATGACCAGCCAGGCTGTCGCATATGGGTAATTTAGCTGACCGTCGTTCCTGAGAGAGCGTAATCTCAGGGACTTTACTCTGGTAATTGAAGGCATTCTTCCACGGTGAGACCGTTAAATGTGCATCGGGGTGCATCAATCGCGGTGGCTGCAACCCCCGGCCAGCTTCAGTGCCTTGTGCACGCTTCGCGACGTGCCGTACCATTGTAAATATGCTGCTGACCATTTCCACCACGCATCGTCCCGCGACGGACCTCGGATATCTGCTGCACAAGAACCCCGGCCGCTTCCAGTCGTTCACGCTGCCCTTCGGCCGGGCCGACGTGTTTTACCCCGTGGCGGAGGCGGAGCGCTGCACCGCGGCCCTGCTGCTGGATATTGACCCGGTGGGTCTGGTGCGTCCCAAAGCCGGCGTGTCCAATTCAGCCGGCTGGCTGCAGCAGTACGTAAACGACCGCCCCTACGTCGCGTCGTCCTACCTCAGCGTGGCGATCGCCTCGGTGTTCAACAGCGCGTTGGCCGGCAACAGCCGGGAACGGCCGGAGTTGGCAAAACAGGCAATACCCCTGGAGGCCCAACTGCCCACCCTGCCGTCCCGGGAGGGCGCGGGACTCATTCGCCAGTTGTTTGAACCGTTGGGCTACGCCGTTGATATCCAGGAACACCCGCTGGATGCGGACTTTCCAGAGTGGGGAACCAGCCCATGCTTCGGCGTGAGCCTCAAGGGGGTGGTGAGGCTGCAGGATTTGATGGCGCACCTGTATGTGCTGCTGCCGGTACTCGATGACGCCAAGCACTATTGGGTCGGCGACGATGAGGTGGACAAGCTGCTGCGGTTTGGCGCGGGATGGCTGGGAGAGCATCCACACCAGGAACTGATCTCCACCAGATACCTCAAGCGCCAGCGCAGCCTGGTGCGCCAGGCGCTGGCCCAACTGTCTGATGACGGCCATGCCGACCCCGACGCCGCGACCGAACGGGGCCAGCACGATGAGGAACGTCTCGAGAATCCCCTGCGGTTGGGAGAGCAGCGTATCCAGGCGGTGCTCGCCGCCCTGCGGGAGGTCGGCGCGAACACGGTGCTGGACCTGGGCTGTGGCGAGGGCAACCTGCTGCGGGAGTTGCTCGGTGAACGCGCGTTTCGCTCCATCGCCGGCATGGACGTCTCCAACCGCGCGCTGGAAACGGCTCACGCCCGCCTGCGTCTGGACACCCTCCCCGCTGCGCAAAGGGAGCGGATTACGCTGCTCCACGGGTCGCTCACCTATCAGGACCGGCGGCTGGCCGGTTACGACGCGGCCGTGGGCATGGAGGTCATCGAACATATCGACCCGCCCCGGCTGGAAGCGTTCGAGGCCGTCGTGTTCGGCGCGGCGCAACCCGGCGCGGTGATCATCACGACCCCCAACTCCGAGTACAACGCGTTGTTCGAAAATCTGCCGCCCGGCGAGTTCCGGCACCGGGACCACCGCTTCGAGTGGACCCGGGAGGAATTTCACGCCTGGGCCGGTGGGGTCGCAGCACGGCGACGCTATGACGTGCGTTTCCAGGACATCGGCCCCGAACATCCCACCTACGGCGCGCCGACACAGATGGGAGTCTTCACCCGATGAACCTGGAAATCCCCGAACTGTGCCTGGTGGCGCTGATTGGGCCGTCCGGCGCCGGCAAGTCCACCTTCGCCGGCCGGCACTTCAAGCCCACGGAGGTGGTGTCATCCGACGCCTGCCGCGCCATGGTGGCCGACGATCCCAACGACCAGGCGGCGACACCCGATGCCTTCGCGCTGCTGAATTTCATAGCCTCCACCCGCCTGTGCGCCGGACGCCTCACGGTGGTCGATGCCACCAGCGTGCAGCCCCAGGCCCGCAAATCGCTGGTCGAACTGGCCCGTGAGCACGACTGCCTTCCGGTGGCCATCGTGTTGAACATGCCGGAGTCCGTTTGTCTGGCCCGCAACCGGGGACGCGACGACCGCAACTTTGGCGATCACGTCGTGCGCCGGCAGGCGCAGCAGTTGCGCCGTTCCATACGTGGACTGCGACGCGAGGGCTTCCGTTATATCTACGTGCTCGACTCTCCGGAAGATGTGGAGGCGGCCAGCATCGCGCGGGTGCCGTCGTGGACCAACCGCCAGCACGAGACGGGTCCATTCGACATCATCGGCGACGTACACGGGTGCTTCGATGAACTGGTCGCGCTGCTGGAACGCCTGGGATACCGGATCACGCCTCCAAACGCCGAGGGCAATGGCTATGCGGTGGCCCACCCGGAAGGGCGCAGGGCCGTCTTCGTCGGCGACCTGGTGGACCGCGGCCCCGGCGTGGTCAACGTGCTGAAGCTGGTGATGTCAATGGTGGCGGACGGCGCGGCGCTGTGCGTCGCCGGCAACCACGAATCCAAACTCGTCCGCAAGCTGAAGGGGCGGAACGTGCAGGTGTCCCACGGGCTGGCGGAGTCGCTGGCGCAGCTGGAGTTGGAATCGCCCGAATTCCAGCAGCGGGCCACTCAGTTCATGGACGGCCTGATCAGCCATTACGTGCTGGACGGCGGCAACCTCGTGGTGGCGCATGCGGGCATGAAGGAGGAGTACCAGGGACGGGCGTCCGGGCGGGTACGGGACTTCTGCCTGTACGGCGAAACCACCGGCGAGACGGACGAATGGGGCCTTCCCGTGCGCGCCGACTGGGCCGCCGGCTATCGCGGCAAGGCTACGGTGGTCTATGGACACACTCCGGTCACGGAACCGGCGTGGTTGAACCGCACCATCAACGTTGATACCGGCTGCGTCTTCGGCGGGCGGCTCACCGCGCTGCGCTACCCCGAAAACGAGCTGGTGTCGGTCCCGGCGGCGCGCGTCTATTATGAGCCGGTGCGACCCCTGGGCGGCGGCGACGAGGACGCAGGCCGGGTTACGACCCCGCATGACCGGGCCGCGAACCTGCTGGACATCGACGACGTGACGGGGAAACGCGTGGTGGCAACCCGGCTTCGTGGCAATGTCACCGTCCGGGAGGAACAAGCTGCCGCGGCCCTGGAGATCATGAGCCGGTTCGCCCTGGATCCCCGGTGGCTGGTGTACCTGCCGCCCACGATCTCCCCGTGCGAAACCTCCAGGCTTCCCGGCCTGCTGGAACACCCCGCCGATGTTTTCAACTACTACCGCAGCAATGGCGTCGACAGCGTCGTGTGTGAGGAGAAGCACATGGGGTCGCGCGCCGTCGTGGTGGTGGGCCGTGACGCCGAAGCCATCGAGCGGCGTTTCGGCATCGCCAGCGAAAGCGCCGGCACCTGCTACACCCGAACGGGTCGCAGGTTCTTTGATGACCCCGTTCTCGAAGCGCAGTTCCTGGAACGGATTCGCCTGGCCTGCACCGCATCCGGTCTTTGGGAAGAACTGGGGACCGAGTGGGTCCTGTTGGACTGCGAGCTGATGCCTTGGTCGATGAAGGCACAGGAATTGTTGGTGGATCAGTACGCGCCGGTGGGGGCGTCAGCGAGGGCCGGCCTCTCGGCGGCGCAAGCGCTGTTGCGTCAGGCGACGGAGCGGGGAGTTGATACGGGCGAATCCTCGGCATCAATCGACGACCGGCTCCGCGTGGCGCAACTGTATCGCGATGCCTACGCCCGGTACTGCTGGCCGGTGGCCTCGCTGGATGACGTCAGGCTCGCGCCGTTCCATCTTCTGGCCAGCGAGGGAGCGGTCCATTCCGACAGGGACCACCTCTGGCACCTGGAGATGGCCGAACGCCTCCGGCAGGCCGACCCCAAGTTCTTCCGAGAGACCGGCCACCGGGTCGTGAACCTGGGCGCCGGCGATGAGGACGCCGCCGTCCGCTGGTGGGAGGAACTGACCGGTGCCGGCGGGGAGGGCATGGTGGTCAAACCCGTGAATTTCATCGCCACCGGCAAACGGGGCCTGGTGCAGCCCGCGATGAAGTGCCGGGGCAGCGAATACCTGCGAATCATCTACGGCCCCGAGTACACATTGCCCGGCAACCTGGAGCGGCTGCGTGGTCGCGGCCTGTCCACCAAACGGTCGCTGGCTCTGCGGGAGTTTACGCTGGGGCTGGAGGGCTTGCAGCGGTTCGTGGACCGTGAGCCGCTGTACCGCGTCCACGAGTGCGCCTTCGCGGTCCTGGCCCTGGAGAGCGAGCCGGTCGACCCACGGCTGTAAATCGGCGGCGCCCAGTTGCGGCAACTCCGAGCAGACACTCACGACTGGAGAGGATCAGCTTTGCTGATCGAAAGCCGTGCCAGACCTACCGACAAGTACCCTGGGCCGCACCGGCCTGAACGTCACCACCCTGGGATGCGGCGCGCTTGAGTTGCGGGAGATGGTGGCGGGTGTGGGCCGGCCATTGTCGCCAGGTCAACCCGCCGAAATCCTGAACGCCGTGCTCAATGCCGGCGTCAACTACAGTGACTTGCCGTCGACTACGGAGAGGCTGAGGAGCACATCGGCCGGCATATTGCACAACGCCGGTCCGAGTTCTACCTGGCCAGCAAATGTGGATGTCCCCTGGATAACGTCGGGTTCCGGCCGGAGCAGCGCACCAGGTTCGGCGTTCCCCTGCCGCGATTCCACGACTACAGCAGGGTCAGCATCGTCGACGCCTGCCACCAGGGCCTCAGGCGGATGCGGACGGATTATCTCGACGTGGTCCAGTTTCACTACGGCCCTGCGGCCAGTGACGTGGCCATGGCCAATCCAGCGCATGACTCAGCAGGAATTACCCCACTGTGATTCCGGACGCAACCGCAGTTTTCGGAGCGTTGCGTCGTCGAACGGATTGTCGCCGGACTCCAGCGCGCTGATCCACGACTCCCGGCTGGGACCGTAGGGGGTACGGCAGGTCGGTTTCTCCGAGGCATCCACCCAGTTCAGAAAGACCCTGAAGTCTGCGACAGCTTCATCAGCCGAACCCATCACACCGTAAACCAGCCCGCGGCTGTCCCGCGCACGCCCGTCCGGCTCCCGCTCCAGAGCCAAGTTGCAGAATGGAAGCGCCTCCTCCGGCCGGCGCTGTACTCCCAGTTGCCAGCACAGCGCGTTGTTGATCACCGGATTTCGGGGATCCCGTTCCTGCGCCGCCCACAGGTCAAAGTTTGAAAGCTCCTGCTTCTCTGCCTCCGAATACACCAGCGCCCGGTTGTAATACCCGAGCGCGTTGTCAGGCGCGAGATCTATCGCTTTCGAGAAGTCGGCAATGGCCTGTTCAATGTCCCCGTCTTCACCCCTCTGCAGCAAGGCATTGCCCCGGTTCACCCACGCCGTCGCCAGGTCAGGGTCTATGTTGATCGCGCGATCCAGGTCCTCGAAAGCCAGGTCAAGGTCGCCATCTTGACCCCGTGCCAGGTACACCGACGCCCGATTAACCAATACTCCCGGTCCCTCAAGGCCGGCGGTGATGGCCCGTTCCAGATCGTCCAACGCCCGGTCCAGGTCGCCGGGCCGATCCCTGGCTATGTAGGCCACTGCCCGGTTGAAGTACGGGGCCGCCAGGTTGGGAGCCAGTTCCGACGCCCGGGTCAGGTCGGCGATGGCCAGGTCCTCGTCGCCCGGTCGCCCGCGTTCCAGGTAGGCCAGACCGCGACTGCTGTAGGTGTCGGCGGACCGTGGCTGCACCGACAGCACCTCGGTGAACCGCCAGATGGCCTCGTCAAGGTCGGCATACTCGCCGCCCAGATACGCTTGGCCCAACCGGTAGCGCATATTGGCCAGGGCAGCGGGATCCGCAGGCGGATGCTCCAGCGCCTGGTACAGCACGGTCTTGGCCGGTTCATACTCGCCCCGCTGCAGGTACACCTGGCTCAGCGCGAGCAGGGCCACGGAACGCACCTCGGCGGTAAGGTCGATGTTGATGGCCGTGGGCAACTCGGACGGCGATGTGGCGATTTCCACAACCTGGGGGCCGAGGGATTCGTTCTCGGTGGGTTTGGAAGTCAGGTTGGCCAGCACCCTCCCGCTGTCGTATTCCCCCCAGATCACTATCGCTGCGCCCGACTGGTCGGCGGCCGACAACGCCGCCCGGTGCCCCGGGACGGTTTCCATCCAATCATCGATCCTGATGCCTTCAAGTCCGGCGGCGGCAATCTCGCGGTCTATGCTGTCCTTGAGGCGGCCACGGATGTTAAACCCGGCCTGCCCGGCCGTGTAGTTGGCAAAAGGGGCGATCACGATCAGCGCCTCGCCCGCTTCGGCCACCGGATGGTCCGGTTCTCCGGAAAAATCAATCAGCGCCTCTCCGGTTGGCGCCACGGGATAGTCGGGCTCGCCGGAAAAATCAATCAGCGCGAGTCCCAGCGCGACACCAGCCATCACCGCCACCACTGCGGCCGACACGGCTACCCAGAGCATCCAGCGTCTGCGGGCAGGAACCGGGGGCGAATCTGATTCGACCGGCGATACGGGCGATGGGCTGGAGGCCGGTTCCGCGGGCAGTGCCTCGGACGGAGGGGCTTCCGGCTCGAAATCCGCCGCGATCAACAGCTCGTCCCGTTCCTCCGGCGTGAGCCTCAGCTCCTCGGCGCAGCGGAGGACATCCTCGCGGTAGCGCGGCCTGGCGGTGAGTCCCTCCTTCCAGCGGATCAGGGTCGCTCGGCTCACCCCGACGCGCCGGGCGAGGTCGGAATCGTTAATGCCCGACCGGCTGATGTGGGAGGTGAGAAGTTCCCCGAAATCTGGCAAAAGATACAATCCTGTCGCACAAAACGGGCCGAGTGTTACACATCTGTCGTTCAGTGTACAGGCAGTGGACACCTAAGCTTGACGTCGCCACACCCAAATTCAAGGAGGCGATGAGATGAACCGAATAATGTCAAAGGCAATCGTTCCACTGGCCATGGCGCTGACGTTGGTCGTAATGGCTTGCGGCGGCAGCGAGGAGGCCACCGCCCCCGCCGCACCCGCGGCTGCCCCCCAGGTCGCCCAGTCCGCCCCCGCCGCCACGTCCGCTCCGGCGGCCGCGCGGCCGACGCCGGCAATGGCGGCCTCGGAACGACCCCAAACCGAGGGTTTCAACAACGTCGGCGGCTCGGCCACCGTCAACGACAAGCCCTACGACCTGACCTTCTTCCAGCACTACGGCGTCAACCCGTTCATCGACACCGAGGACGACCAACTCTCCACCTTTGCCATCGACGTGGACACCGCCTCGTACACCATCGCCCGCAGGTTCCTGGACGATGGGCACCTGCCCGACCAGAACTCCATACGGGTGGAGGAGTTCGTAAATTACTTCGACCAGGGCTACGAGGCTCCCACAGATGACGCCTTTGCTATCCATATCGACGGCTCACCGTCCCCATTCGGCAACGGCAATCACTGGCTGATGCGCGTTGGGCTGCAGGGGAAAGAACTCCTCGACGAGCAGCGGCAGGACGCGACGCTGGTGTTCACCATCGACGTGTCCGGCTCCATGGCTCGCGAGGACCGGCTGGGACTCGTGCAGCAGTCGCTCCGGCTACTGGTGGATGAACTGCGCTCCGACGACAAGGTTGCCATTGTGATCTATGGCGACCGCGGCTCCGTGCTGCTCGAAGCCACCGAAGCTCGGGAACGGGGCAAGATCCTGCAGGCCATCGACTCCCTGCAGCCGGGCGGTTCGACGTACGTCGAGGACGGCTTGAAGGTCGCCTACAAGCTGGCGGTGGACGAAGTGCAATCCGATCGCATCACCCGCGTCATGGTGCTCTCCGACGGCGTCGGCAACGTCGGCAACACCGGTCACGAATCGCTCTTGCGCCAGGTCCAGGAATATGTTGACCAGGGCGTGACCCTCACCACCGTGGGCTTCGGCATGGGCAACTACAACGACATCCTGATGGAGCAGTTGGCCAACGACGGCGACGGCTCCTACTACTACGTCGACACTCTCTCGGAGGCTCGCCGCATCTTCGTTGAGAACCTGACCGGAACCCTACAGGTCATCGCCAGGGACGCCAAGGTGCAGGTCGAGTTCAACCCCGAGGTCGTCAGCCGCTACCGGCTCCTGGGCTACGAGAACCGGGACGTGGCCGATGACGATTTCCGCAATGACGCGGTGGACGCCGGCGAGATCGGCGCCGGACACAGCGTGACCGCCCTCTATGAGCTGAAACTCCGCGAAGGCGCCGAAGGCGTCATCGGGACGGTTTACATGCGCTACGAGGACGTCGGATTCAACGAGGTGGTCGAAATCAACCAGGCGTTCCAGCACAGCGATCTGGCTGCGACCTTTGAAGAGACTGCTCCAACGTTCCAACTGTCGGCGGTGGTTGCCGAATTCGCCGAGGTCCTGCGCGGGAGCTACTGGGCTCGTGAGGGCAGCCTCCAGGCCGTGTCGGAAGAGGCCCGTCGCGTACAGTTGCTCCTCCCGGATTCGACTGCCGTATCCGATTTCACCAGCCTGGCGGTTCAAGCGGTCGGTCTCGAGGCTGACGCCCCCGGCAGCTGACGACCGGATTGGCAGATGAATCAATGCGCAACCTGTTCGCAAATGCTGTTGTTTCGGCAACAAAGGACGCTGAGATGAGCCTCAAGCTGCTCTACACGGTCCTGGCCGCCATAATCTTCGCCACGGCGGCGGCGGCCTGCACTATCCCGTCGGAGATGACGCCCACCGCGCCGATGCCGGCTACGTCAGCGCCGGACCCAGGGGCATACTCGGAGATCGTGGACGGCTACCTGGCAGCAGCCCCTGCGGTACTCCGAGCCAACCGGACAGAATACGTGTCGGTGTCCCTGTTTGACGGTGTGGAACCGGCCCGGGGCGATGTGACGCTGGCCCTGCTGCAGGGAAGCAGTCCGGTCGCGCAGTCCAGCACATCGGTAGCTGGCGCTGGCGCCATACCCCTGACCGTGCCCACGCTGCCCGCCGGCGACTATACGCTGCAGATTGAGGGCAGGGGCGCGGATGACGGCGCCTTTACCGACAACGCGAAGGTGCGGGTGGAGGAACCCGCGGAGCTGCTGTTTGTGGAGACCGACAAGCCCATCTACAAGCCGGGCCAGCAGATCCGCATCCGCGCCCTGCGGCTGGACTCCGACCTGAAGCCGCTGCCGGGGCCGGTTGAAGTGTCGATCCTGGATGCCAAGGGCATCAAGGTGTTCAAGCAGACGGTGGATACCGACGAATTCGGCATGGCCGAGGCCGGCCTGCCCCTGTCCAGCGAACCCAACCTGGGCGTCTGGAAAATAATCGCCGGAGCGGAGGAACAGGAAACGCAGCTGGACGTCCGTGTCGAGGAGTACGTACTGCCCAAGTATGAAATCTCCGTTGATTTGCCCAAAGAGTGGGCGTTGGTCGATGCGCCAATTGCCGGTGTGGTGTCCGCCGAGTACAGTTTCGGCAAGCCGGTGCACGGCGAGTTGGAAATCGTCGCCCGCCGGTACGTTGGGGTTTGGGAGCAATACGCCCGCTTTGGGGGCGAGATTGACGGCGCGGCGTCCTTCGAACTTCCGCCGGCCGGCTATGTGGCTGGCGTGCCGGAGGCCGGCGGGCAGGGCAACCTGCAGCTGGAGGTTACGGTACGAGAACCCTCCACCGGCTATGAGGAGCGGGTCACCCAGCTGTTGACCGTTGCCGATGCGCCCGTAAACCTGCAACTGATACCAGAGAGCCTGTCCTTCAAGCCGGGGTTGCCCTTCGGGGTCCTGGTGGTGTCGGAAACGCCCGACCAGCTGCCCATAGCTGCCGATGTGACCGTAGCCGTTCGCTACGTTGACGGGGAGTTCGAGACCGTCTCCGAGGAATCCCACGACCTGGCAACCGGAGACAGTGGCGGCGTCTTGCTCGAACTGGCCCCGCCGGGCGGGGCCGTGGCGTTGACCGTGACCGCGCAGTCGCCGAGTGCTGACGCCAGCCTGGCGATGCCGGCCGGCCATTCGCCCTCGGGCAACTTTACCCACGTGGCTCAGACGGGCAACACGGCCCTGTCGGTGGGCGCTCGGGCCACGTTCCGGGTCAATTCCACCGCCGAAGCGCGGCAGTTTTACTATGAGGTAGTCGGGCGCAGCGGCGTCGTCTTTTCCGATATTGCATGGACGCCGGACATCGCTTTTGAGGTGACGCCGGCCATGGCGCCGACGGCGCGGCTGTTGGTATATCAGATTCTGCCCGACAACGAGGTGGCCGCTGACTATATCCCCTTCTCCGCGTCGGCCAGCTATCCCATGTCGCTGGAAGTCGGGTTCAATAGCAATGAAGTACGGCCCGGCGACGCGGTGGACATCAGCCTGCGGACGGAAGGCCCGGCCAAAGTCGGGCTGGTGGCGGTGGATCGCTCGGTGTTCATTCTGGCGGAAAACCGCCTCAACCTGCAGCAAGTTTTTGCGGAGCTGGAGCGGCTGTACGCCCAGCCTCAGGCCGAAATTCACCTGGAGTGGCTGCCGGACCGGGTGGAGACCCAGGGCGCTGCCGAAACGTTCAGCTCCGCCGGGCTGCTGACGATGAGCAACAAGGCGCTGCCGGCCGGGTCGGAGTTCCACAGGCCGCGGCAGGAGCCATCCCGGGGCGGGGACTGGCAGTTGCTGGCGGTATTCGGCATAATCGCATTCCTTTTCGTCGCATCCGTAGTTGGAATCATTGCGCTGGTAGTGTTTGGCATCGTAAAGGCATTTCAGGCCTTCTCGGCCGCGCTGTTCCTGGCCATGGTCGCGGCAACGGGCGGACTGATTGCCTGCGGCGGGTCCGAAGGAGCCCCAGCCCCGGCCGCTTCTAACGGATCCGCTCAGCAGGCGGCTGCCTCGATAGCCGACGACGGCTTGGCCGAAGTGGAGCGGGTGCGGCAGTTCTTCCCCGAGACCTGGCTTTGGACCGATGTGATGACCGACGCGGCGGGGAACGCGACCGTGGCAGCAACCGCGCCCGACAGCATCACCACCTGGAACCTGCGCGCCGTGGGCGTATCTCCGGAGCATGGCCTGGGCATCGGCAACGCCGAGCTGACCGTGTTCCAGCCATTCTTTTTGCAGGTTGACCTGCCTTATTCCGCCATTCGCGGCGAGGAGTTTCCGGTCAAGGTCGCCCTGTACAACTACCTGGACACGCCCCAGGAGTTCCGTGTGGAGATTGAGGAGTCTGCGGATTTTGCGCTGCTGGATGACCCGACGCGAACGGTGACGGTCGCGCCCAACGAGGTGGGCGGGGTTGAGTTTGACATCCGGCTGACGGAATTGGGCAGCCTGCCCATCCAAGTAACGGCCCGCAGCGAGACGGCGGCAGACGCCGTTATCAGGGACCTGCTGGTGGAACCCGAAGGAGTGGCCCAGGAAGTGGTGAACAATGCCATCTTGTCGCCCAGAGACGAGTTGACCTACAACCTGTCCGCGCCGCCGGGAGCGGTTTCGGGTTCCAACCGCGCCTACGCGGCCCTCACCGGCAGCTACCTGGCGCAGACCATGGACGGGCTGGAAAACCTGCTGCAAATGCCATATGGCTGCGGCGAACAGAATATGATCCTGTTCGCGCCCAACATATTCGTCGCCCGTTACCTGGACGCCACGGGCCAGCTGAAGCCCGAGGTAATGGCGAAAGCCGAGCATCTGATGACCACGGGCTACCAGCGGGAGCTGACCTACCGGCGCAGCGACGGCAGTTTTTCCGCCTTCGGGCAATCCGACCTCGAAGGCAGCCTGTGGCTCACCGCGTTTGTGCTCAAGTCATTTGCCCAGGCCGACGGGCTCATCTACATCGACGAAACCGTGCTGCGCGACGCTGGCGACTGGATACTTGACCACCGGCGGGATGACGGCTCATTTGAACCGGTCGGGTTCCTGCACGACCAGGAACTGCTGGGCGGCCTCCAGGGCAATACCGCACTCACCGCCTACGTCGCCATCGCCCTGCACGAGGCCGGTTACAACCGGGAGTCGGATGCGTCGGTTCGCTATCTGGAGAGCCGGCTGGGCGACGTTACGGATCCCTACACCATGGCCATCGCGGCCTATGCGCTGGAACTTGCCGATAGCCGCTACGCTGGAGACGCGATCGAGGCTCTGCTGGATCTGGGAACCGCTGATGCAGGCAGGCTGTACTGGAGCGGCCCGGCGTCCGTGGAAACCACCGGCTACGCGCTGCTGGCGTTGCTGGAACGGGGCGACGGATTAAACGCCGCCAACGCCGCCCGATGGCTGGTGTCCCAGCGCAATGCCTTCGGCGGCTATGGCTCCACGCAGGACACGGTGGTGGGCCTGCAGGCGTTGATTGGGTATGCGGCGGACGCCAGGTTCGACGTTGACATGACCGTTGACCTTGTCTCCGGCGATTGGAGCCGGGAGGTTGCGGTAAACGCGGACAATGCTGACGTGGTGCAGATCGTGGAGCTGCCCGACGGGGCTGACTTGCAGATCAGCGCCGCCGGGTCAGGCCGAGTGGTGGCCCAGGTGGTGCAAAGGTTCAACATGCCGGAAGTGGAGCGGCCGGCGGTGGAAATGTTCCAGATTGACGTTGAGTACAGCGCCGACCACGTGGCGGTTGACGACCTGATCGAGGTGAGCGCCCGCTTCTCCTTTACGCCCCCGGAATCGACGGGACCCGCGCCGGACGCCGGCATGGTCGTGCTGGACGTGGCGATACCCACGGGGTTCGTCCCCGTGATCGAAACGGTTGAGCGGCTGGTGGAGAACCATGAGCGGGTCAAGCGCTACGAAGTTGCTGGACGCAAGGTGATCCTGTATCTGGAAGACCTTCCTCCCGGCGAAGAGTTGGAACTGCGCTTCGACGCCATGGCCCGCTACCCG
>Ga0209544_1002709_pt1 | contig 15109 bp, 12 predicted proteins | sample MesohylPK_FD_187297 | JGI IMG/M metagenome (GOLD analysis project Ga0209544, IMG submission 187297) | Host-associated microbial community of the marine sponge Aplysina aerophoba from Gulf of Piran - sponge mesohyl, lysed by proteinase K... | ecosystem: Host-associated > Porifera > Sponge >...
TTTGGTCAAGCTACTAAGGGTGCACGGTGGATGCCTTGGCGCAGAGAGGCGATGAAGGACGTGGCCAGCTGCGATAAGCCTCGGGGAGCCGCAAACAGGCGTTGATCCGGGGATTTCCGAATGGGAGAACCCGGCGGAGGTCATGCTCCGCCATTCCGGAGTGAACACATAGCTTCGTGAAGGCCAACGGGGGGAAGTGAACCATCTCAGTACCCCCAGGAAGAGAAAGCAAATGCGATTCCGTCAGTAGCGGCGAGCGAACGCGGATCAGCCCAAACCAGACGGGCGCCAAGCCTGCAAGCGTTGTCCGTCTGGGGTCGTGGGGTATCGCACGATCCCGTTGCAGCGGGATCAGAGAGTTACAAATCGTTCGTTTAGTCGAAGGTTCCTGGAACGGACCGCCATAGCGGGTGACAGCCCCGTAGACGAAAGGCGAGCGACTCTCGAGCGATGTCCCCAAGTACCACGGGACACGGGAAACCCTGTGGGAATTCGGGTGGACCATCACCCAAGGCTAAATACTTCTCTGCGACCGATAGTGAACCAGTACCGTGAGGGAAAGGTGAAAAGTACCCCTGCCTAGGGGAGTGAAATAGTACCTGAAACCGTGCATCTACAAGCGGTGGGAGCGCCATGGTTCGGCTTGCCGAACAAAGCGCGACCGCGTGCCTTTTGCATAATGAGCCGGCTAGTTACCGTCGTTGGCGAGGCGAAGCATCTTGCAGAGCCGTAGCGAAAGCGAGTCTGAACAGGGCGATCCAGTCAGCGGTGGTAGACGCGAAGCGAGGTGATCTACCCATGGCCAGGGTGAAGCTGAGGTAACACTCAGTGGAGGCCCGAACCAATGTTGGTTGAAAACGGCTTGGATGAGCCGTGGGTAGGGGTGAAAGGCCAATCAAACCTCGTTATAGCTCGTTCTCCTCGAAATAGCTTTAGGGCTAGCCTCGCGGATGCATCGCGGAGGTAGAGCACTGGATGGACTAGGGGGCCCAAAAGCTTACCGAATCCAACCAAACTCCGAATGCCGCGCATGTGAACCGCGGGAGTCAGACTACGGGGGATAAGCTCCGTGGTCGAGAGGGAAACAACCCAGACCGCCAGCTAAGGTCCCTAAGTATCAGCTAAGTGGGAAAGGATGTGGAGACGTCCAGACAGCCAGGAGGTTGGCTTAGAAGCAGCCATCCTTTAAAGAAAGCGTAACAGCTCACTGGTCTAGTGGCTCCGTGCCGATAATTCAACGGGGCTCAAGCTGATCACCGAAGCTGCGGATCCGGAACGGCCTTCGGGCCGGACCGGGTGGTAGAGGAGCATTCTGAGGGCCCCGAAGTCGGACCGAGAGGACCGATGGAGTGCTCAGAAGAGACCCTGCCGGCACAAGTAGCGATAAAGCAGGTGAGAACCCTGCTCGCCGTAAGTCTAAGGTTTCCTGAGGAAGGTCAATCCGCTCAGGGTTAGTCGGCCCCTAAGGCGAGGCTGAAAAGCGTAGTCGATGGGAAACAGGTCAACATTCCTGTACCGTTCCGTTCTCGTTATGACGATGAGGTGACGCAGAAGGATAGGCGAGCCTACGATTGGAAGTGTAGGTTGAAGCGTGTAGGCGGGAGCTGTAGGAAAGTCCGCGGCTCCATAACGCTGAGACGTGACCCCAAGGGCTTCGGCCCGCAAAGTCGCTGATTCCATGCTGCCAGGAAAAACCTCTAAGCAGAGAGCGGGGCGACCGTACCGCAAACGGACACACGTAGACGGGGAGAGAATCCCAAGGCGCTTGAGTGATCCCCTGTGAAGGAACTCGGCAAATTGACACCGTAACTTCGGGAGAAGGTGTGCCGTCGGCGGTGAAGAGGTTCGCCCTCCGAGCTGCTGGCGGTCGCAGTGAAATGGCCCAGGCGACTGTTTACTAAAAACACAGGACTCTGCTAAGTCGAATACGACGTATAGGGTCTGACGCCTGCCCGGTGCCGGAAGGTTAAGAGGAAGTGTTAGCTGGCCCTCGGGTCAGCGAAGCTCAGAATTGAAGCCCCGGTAAACGGCGGCCGTAACTATAACGGTCCTAAGGTAGCGAAATTCCTTGTCGGGTAAGTTCCGACCTGCACGAATGGCGTAACGATCTGGGCACTGTCTCCACAGGGGGCTCAGCGAATCTGTAGTACCGGTGAAGATGCCGGTTACCCGCATGAAGACGGAAAGACCCTGTGAACCTTTACTGCACCTTGGCACTGATCCCTGATGCGTTATGTGTAGGATAGGTGGGAGGCTTTGAAGCCGGGACGCTAGTCTCGGTGGAGTCAACGGTGAAATACCACCCTTATCGTATTGGAGATCTAACCTGGGCCCGTGATCCGGGTCGGGAACAGTGTCAGGCGGGTAGTTTGACTGGGGCGGTCGCCTCCTAAAAGGTAACGGAGGCGCTCGAAGGTTCCCTCAGGCTGATTGGAAACCAGCCGCAGAGCGCAAAGGCAGAAGGGAGCTTGACTGCGAGACCTACAAGTCGAGCAGGTACGAAAGTAGGACTTAGTGATCCGGTGGTTCCGTATGGAAGGGCCATCGCTCAACGGATAAAAGGTACTCCGGGGATAACAGGCTTATCGCCGCCAAGAGTTCACATCGACGCGGCGGTTTGGCACCTCGATGTCGGCTCATCACATCCTGGGGCTGAAGCAGGTCCCAAGGGTTCGGCTGTTCGCCGATTAAAGTGGTACGTGAGCTGGGTTTAGAACGTCGCGAGACAGTTCGGTCCCTATCTCATGTGGGCGTAGGATACTTGAGAGGAGCTGTCCCTAGTACGAGAGGACCGGGACGGACGAACCTCTGGTGCACCAGTTGTCGCGCCAGCGGCACAGCTGGGTAGCTATGTTCGGGAAGGATAACCGCTGAAAGCATCTAAGCGGGAAGCCAGCCTCGAGATGAGGTATCCCTGAAGACCCCTGGTAGATTACCAGGTTGATAGGCGGGGCGTGTAAGCGTTGTGAGACGTTTAGCTAACCCGTACTAATCGGTCGTTCGGCTTGACCAGTTTCGAAGATTGCTGCACTCGGGACTTGGGCGCTTAGGTTCTCCGTGAGAGATCGTGAAAGATCTTGTCAGGGAGATGACACCCAACGGATTCGATTCAGGGCAGAGCCCCGGTAGGGGCTTTGCCAGGTTTTCCGGGATTTCCGGTGGCCGTAGCGCGGGGGAAACACCCGTTCCCATTCCGAACACGGCAGTTAAGCCCCGCAGCGCCGATGGTACTGCACCGGCGACGGTGTGGGAGAGTAGGTCGTCGCCGGGATCCTCCTGGCCCCCGGTGGGTTCACACCCACTGGGGGCCTTTTTCGTTCGGACGCCCGGGACGGCTTTGTGCTTCGCGAGAGAGCGCGGGTGAGCGGTCCAGCTTGCGTCCGGCTGGCTTAGGGGTAGTAGCCGCTCATCGTGTTTGCGGAGGCGTTCGGCTTGCGGACGTCGACCTTGATGCGCCTGAAGCCGTCGTCGTCGCGTGTGCTGGCGGATTGGTAAGCCAGGAAGTACTGGGACCGGAGTTCGCGCTGGACGTTGGAGTAGATCTCGTCGAGGGAGTCCGGGTCGCGAACGAAGTAGCTCTTGCCGCCCGTCTGCGTGCTCAGCCGGTCCAGCCGGCGCCTGGCGTCCGCCTCGTCGATTCCCAGGCCGATCGCGTAGATGGTCACACCGGCGCGGCGGGCGTACTCGAGCGTGTCATCGAAGGAGAAACGCGAAACCTCGTCCTTGCCGTCGGAGAGCAGGAGGATCGCCCGCTGACCGGTAACGCCGGCGAAGTGGTAGAGGCTGAAGATGAGGCTGTCGTAGAGAGCGGTCTGACCTTCGGCCACCAGACCGGCCAGGCCGCTTCCCAGTTCTCTCAGGTCGTTGGTGAGCCGGACTGCGAGTTGCGGGAAACGGTTGAACGTGATGACCGCCGCCCGGTCTCGCGGCGTCACCACCTGTTCGAAGAAACCCAGCGCTGCCCGGCGGGTGATGTCGAGGGAGTTGCGCATCGAGGCGGAGTTGTCGATCAGGACGCCGACATGAATCGGCAGGTCGACGACGCGCTCGAAACGGCTGACGGTCTGAAGCTGGCCGTCCTCGAAGACGGTGAAGTCCCCTTGTGCCAGGCCGTCGATTGGGCGTCCCCTGCGGTCTGTGACCGAGATGAAGAGCTCGACGAACTGAACCTCGATCTGTTCGATGTCGGAGGGGGAGTTGATGAACACGAGATGCTCGGCCGTGTTGCCGTCGCTAAGGTGCGCCACGGCGCGCACGTAGGAGACGCCCGTACCCGCGGGAAGCTGAATCGGCTGGACGAAGGGCTCCTGGTACAGCGTCGACGTGAGATCCTCGTTCAGATAGAACTCGAGCCGGTCCAGTGTCGCCCCTTCCGGCACGTCGACATCCGCTCGCGCCCGCAGGCTCGAGACGTAGCGTTCGCCCCGAAGCGGCTCGATCAGCCGGACGCTGAAACTGCGTTCGCCGGCGTTGATCGCGAGTTCGTCCCAGGCAAGCAGATCGCCCTCGTCACCTACTCCTTCGACTCGTAGAGTGCGGGGCCGCGGAAAGTCGCCGAGATCGAGCTCGACGCTGAAGGGCGGGTGTGTCTTCCTCAGGACCTGGGCGTCGTCGAGCACGAAAGAGACGGCTGAGACCCCCTCGCCCTCGACGACCGCGTCGAAGCGCACCAGGCCCGAGAGAATCTCGCCCGCAGGCTTGAGAAGCCGGATCCGGACCGATTCGGAACCCACGCTGCTGGCCGCTTCGGCCAGCAGACGCTCGCCTTCGGCATCGGACCTGGGGAGTGGGGCGTGGTGGGACAGCCTGGGTACGGCGACATCCCCTTCTCCGCGGAAGAATCCGCCGCCGTTGACGTCCTCGAGGCGCAGGATGAGCCGATACGCCCCTGGGCGCAGGTAGCGTTGAAACGGCAGGAGCAGGCTGTGTCCGAGCTCGGAGACCTCACCTTCAGCGGCCGGGAAGCCGAATTTGTATCGGAACGACTCGAACAGCTCCTGGTCCCTGACGACTTCGCCGACCAGCACGAGGTCGCGCGATCGATAGCCGGCGAACTCGCCAACTTTTATCGCCGAAGGGTCCACGTTGATGCGGCCCTGGACCACGGTACGGCTCTGAAAGCGGCCCAGGAAGTCGTACTCGACCTCCGCATGGAACAGTGGCGCGCCGAGAGGCAGATCGGTGGAGGCGGCGGCAAAGGCCGCCACCCACTCCTCGTTGCGTGGCCGGGGTCTGGACAGCACCCGCGCCAGCTGACTTGAGTAGTCGCCGCCCAGGCTGCGCACTTGGGCAACGACATCCTCCAGGAGGTGGCCGTTGATACAGGCCTTCGCCCCCTCGACGAGTCCGCGAATGTCGCCGCGACCCGGCACCCAGACTCGGGCCTCGCCCAGGCCCCGGGCACGTGCGAAGATCAACAGGAAGCGGAACCGCACACGGTCGCTGCCCTGGTAGATCCAGATCTCGGCCGGGATCCTCGTTGTAGTGCATCGGACCTGGATGATGCGGTGCGGTTCGCCGTGAGTGAGCAGCACCTGCGAGCGGGCGTCGGTCAGGCCGCCGTAGTTGGAACGTGCGTAGGCCACGCGTTCATCCCAGCGCTCGCGCATTTCGTTGCGACCGGTCTTCGGAACCGGGTCGCGGACCTGCCAGAACTTCCGCACGAACGCGTCGCGCTGGTAGTCCCTTGTCAGCCGCAGGAAGACTCCCCGTTCTTCCGGGGTCATGATGGTCCTGACCTCGGCGAGCCACTCGGCGTGACGTTTGTCGAGGCCGTCGCTTGCGGAAACCTGGACCGCCGCCGGGGTGCCGTCCTTCCCCTGGGCTTCCTGCGCCCGAGCTGCCGCGGCCAGGACGGCCCCGCCTCCAAGGCCGCCAAGGATGCCCACCACGATGAAGCCGTTCAGTCGGCTTCGAAGCCGGTGGCGCATCATGCTGCCGCGGATCGGGTCACGGCGGGACAGCGTACCAGCCTCCATGAGACTGGGTGCGCCGGCCTGCCATCCGTACGCCCGCAGACGGGCGCACGGACTGGTTCGCGGGTGGCGCGGGTCCGCGCCACCCGGGTTCTGGGCGGCATCCGGCGCGCAAGCCCCGTAGCCGCGTTCCGCGGATTGGGGAGTCCGCCGTGAGCTTCGTCGCCATACCCTGGGACGTTGCTATACTGCCGCGTCCTGTTTGGCGTAGCGTGCGCCGGTGGCCGGTGCCTTCATCTCGACTCTCAGCATGGCGGAGGGACACATTCCATGCCGATCAAGCTCGTTTCTGTTGTTCGTCTCACTGCGCTCCTGGTGGCGCTCTTCTGCGTGGCGCCGATCGGTGCCCAGTTGCCGCCGGACGCGGTCGATCTCGCCAAGGTGAAGATCCCCGAGGCGGTCAAGTCGACCGACCTCTGCCCGGTCAAGCTCGTGCCCTCCGCGGCCAACGGTGAGACCTGGACCCATGGCGGCGTGGAGTACCGAGGCAGCGAGGCGGGTGTTAAGGCGGCCTTCGACGGCGATCCCGACGCACATGCGGCCAAGGCGGCGGAAGAGCGGTACGTCAGCAATTTCATGCTCGCGATGAGCACGATCTGGTGTCCGATCACCGACGAGGTGACGCCGGGCGGCCGCAAGCAGGTGGACGGCCTCGGCTTCACGTGGGAGAGCTGCTGCTCCTTCTGCGATGAGGAGATGAGTCCGGACAATTTCGACGAGGCCCTTGAGCGTCTGCGTGAGCGCGCTGTCGAGTCCTTCGAACTCACCGGCGGCATCTACACCGAGGGCGCCAGCAGTCCGGTCGAAGGCGCGATTCGGGACGACGTCTAGCGCCGTCACAGGCTGGAACCCCCTTGCCGCGGATCACGCGCGTTTACACACGGACCGGCGATGACGGCACGACCGGTCTGGGCATTCGGGCTCGGGTTCGCAAGGACTCTGCCCGCGTCGAGGCGTATGGAGCGGTCGACGAGCTGAACTCGGCCGTTGGCGTAGCCGTCTCTGCCGGCGTCTCGACCCGAGTGCGGGGTTGTCTGGGCCGTGTGCAGCAGGAGTTGTTCCACCTCGGTTCGGATCTCTGTGTGCCCGCGGACGGCGACGCTCCGCCGGTTCCGCGCATCGAGGAGCGACACGTTCGCGGCCTGGAGAAGACGATCGACGCGCTGCAGGAGGACTTGGAGCCGCTGGAGAACTTCGTGTTGCCCGGAGGCTGCGCGGCGGCCGCCTCCCTGCACCTGGCGCGTACGATCTGCCGGCGTGCGGAACGGCGCCTGGTGACCCTTGCGGCTACGGAAACGGTCGGCGCTCCGGCCCTGACCTACGTCAACAGACTCTCGGACGCCCTGTTCGTGATGGCCCGCTACGAGAACCGGATGCGTGGCGAGGCCGATGTGCTGTGGGACTCGAGGGCGTAGCGGCGTTCCGCCGGGACGTGCCTGGAATGCGCCTGCCGCGCCGCCTGCTCGATGTCGCCACCATTGGCCTCGTGTTCCCGATCGCCTCGGCGCTCGGCTTCCTGGCCGGCAGGGCGATCGGAGGCTGGTTCGACGCGGCGAATGCCGGAGCCCTGATCGGAGGGCTCTTCGGCGTCGTGGCAGGCTTCTACAACGTGTACCAGGTGGTCCAGCGCCTGAATGCCGACGAGGAAGACGGTGAGTCGGACGGGCGGTGAAGCAGGGGACGGGGCAGGGCGCCCGGAACACGCAGGTCTGACCCGGTTCTTCGGCGGACGGGGCGGCAGCGAGGATGAACTTGCTGTCATGTCGAGGCGCGTCCTGCGGTGCTCGCTGGTGGTGACCGTCGTGGCGGGTGCACTGGCGCTGGTCTGGAGTCTGAGTGCCGCCCTGACCTTGACAGCCGCGGGGCTCGTCAGTAGTTTCAGCTTCCGCGGCCTGGAGATGCAGGTTCGCGCGTTGGAGCCTCGCGTCGACGGGCGCCTTGGTGCCAAAAACATCCTGTTCATCGTTCTCCGCTATTCGTTGTTGAGCGCTTTCATCGTTGCGGCCCTTCTGGTGGGGTCAAGGGAGTTCATCGCGCTGATCTTGGGTTTCTCGGTCGTGCCGCTGGCGCTGCTGATCTCGGAGCTGGCGGACCGGTTGGCGCCCGTTCGGTAGCCTGACGACTCGCCTGGACGCACGATTCCCTCAAGACTGATCGAAGCCAGCCCCCGCGTACGATCAACCCTGCCCGTTCAAGCAACGGTTTCCTCCTTCCTCACTTCCTGAGTCGCTTCCACCGTCATGGCCGCCGGAGAACATTCCATCCTCTACAGCCCCGTCAATGCCGCCTGGCAGAGGGGCGTGGAGCTTGTAGGGGCTGAGGAGAACCTGCCTCACGACGTGCCGGATCACGTGGTGATGGCCTTGTTCGTCTTCGCGGTTGTCACGACGCTCGGCGTGACCGTGTCACGCGGCCTGAGAAAGGACGATCCCGGCAAGTTGCAGCAGCTCATCGAGCTGGTCCTGTCGTGGATGCGCAACCTGCTCGAGGAGACGATCGGTGAGGGCGGTTCACGGCACCTGCCTCTGATCGCCTCGTTCGCCTTTTTCATCTTCGTGAGCAACCTGTCCGGGTCGCTGTTCTTCCTGCAGCCCCCGACCCAGAACGTGAACGTGACCTTCGCGCTCTCGATCACGGCCTGCGTGCTGTACCACCTGTTCGGCCTGCGCCGGAACGGGCTGCGGTACTTCAAGCACTTCGCGGGCCCTCTCATCTTTCTTGCGCCGCTCTTCATCCCGCTCGAGATAATCACGCACGCCGCCCGCGTGCTGTCCTTGGGCATGCGCCTGTTCGGGAACATCTTCGGGGAGCATCTCGCGGCGTCCGTCGTCTTCGGTCTGATCCCGCTGGCCGTTCCGATGCCGATCATGGCGTTGGGTCTGCTGGGCGCGACTCTTCAGACGTTCATCTTCATCATGTTGACCACCGTTTACATCGCCGAGGCAGAGGCGTCGGCACACTAAGGGGACTTTCAGGAAAATGAACAAGTCAAAGAAGCTGGTCTTTCTCGTGGCCGTGCTCCTCACCCTGTTCGCTGCTCCGGCGATGGCGCAGGACGGTGAGGGGGGCGCCAGCGCCGCTGATCTCGCCGCCCTCGGGGCCGGCCTCGGAATCGGCATCGCCGCGGCCGGCGGCGCAATCGGTCAGGGTCGTGCGACTGGCGAGGCCTGTGCCGGGTTGGCCCGCAATCCGGGAGCCGGCGGCCGGATCCAGATCATGCTGCTCATCGGTCTGGCGTTCATGGAGTCGGTCGTCATCTACGCCCTGGTCATCGCGCTCCGCGGAGCAGGGTTCATCGGCGGTTAGCGGGCCGGCGCAGCCGTCGCTGCACCGCGCTTGCCAACGCTGTAACGCCCGCTGGGGGTCAGGGCTGGACCTGAGCCCCCCGGCGGGCGTTTCGCGTGCCTGCGGTCGGTGGCAGGCGCCTCAATCCCGGCACGAGCCGGCCATCTTGGCCGCATAGGACTTGAGGCGTGGGGCTCTGAATCGCCCCGCCCGGGTGTGCTGCCGAGCGGCCAAAACCCTTCCAGCGAATAGAGAAAGCGTCCCGTTCGTTCTTGTCGCGGGACTTGGCATCGAATGTGCTGCCCCTTGGCTGTCGAAAGGTGCCGCGGTCCAAACATGCGCGGCGGGGAGGTACAGATGAACGCGATGGCCGATCACAGTGGTGGTTGGAATTTCGATGCGGAAGTGCTGCCCTTCATGGACAGCCTCTACAGCACGGCTTACCGGATGTCCCGGAACAAGCAGGACGCCGAAGACCTGATCCAGGAAACCTATCTTCGGGCTTACAAGTACTACGACAAGTTCCAGGAGGGGACGAACTTCAAGGCCTGGCTGTTCAAGATCCTCAAGAACACGTTCATCAACCGCTACCGCAAGCGCCAGCGGCAGCCCCTCAAGAACTCGTTCGACGACATCGAGGGCGCCTTTGAGTGGAAGCTCCTGGAGTCGCCGTTGACCGCCCGGGGTACGACGCCGGAAGAAGACCTGCTGGAGGGCGACCTGGACCAGGACGTCAAGAAGGCTCTCGAGGCCCTGCCTGAGGACTACCGGATCGCCGTCGAGCTGGCGGATCTGCAGGGACTGTCCTACCGCGAGATCGCCGACCGGCTCCAGATCCCACTCGGAACTGTGATGAGCCGGCTCTACCGCGGACGGCGCAAGCTGGAGGCGGTCCTGCTTCGCTACGGGCGTGAGCACGGCTACATTCGCTCCGGCATGCCCCGAAAGATGCGGTCCAGGCAGGATGCTGCCTGACGGCCGTCACGTTGCTTTCCGGAGTGCCAGGCACAGCAAGCAGGAGAGAAACCGGGTGCGCCGGCCTGCCATCCGCGCGCCCGCTGACGGGCGCACGAACTGGTTCACGGGTGGCGCGGATCGCGCCACCCGGGTTCCGGATCTTCTGCCGCGCTAGCCGGCTTCTGTACCCAGGTGCCCTGACGTGGCAGAATAGGCGTCTCGGCCGCCCCGGCCGAGTTGGCTAACTCATGCATTTCAGGCCACTTACACGCTGGATTGGCGCCTTGGCGCTGGTCGGTCTGGGCGTGTTGGCCGGGTGGCGTGGGCTGCAACCGCGTCCCGGGAAGGTGGTCGTCGGCGCCGGGCACTTCGGCGTTGTGACGGAGCCTGCCGCGCCCCTTGACCTGGACGTGAACGTCCTGGAACAGGTGCCGTTCCCCCTGGAGAACCACATTCGACGCGGGGACACGCTAGACCGCGTACTCCAGCGAGCAGGCGTCTCCGACTCCGAGCTGTATCAGGCGTCGGCGGCGGTGAGCGAGGTGCTCGATCCGAGGAAACTCCGAGCCCGCGACCCGGTCTTCTCCCTGGTCCGTCCTGGCGGTGAGCTGGTCGCGATCAACCTGCCGCGCCGGGGCCAGGGCGTCGTCGTCGCCGAGCGAACGGACGGCGTGTGGAGTAGTCGCTACCGTCCCTTCCGGCGGGCCCGTGTGCGGCGGTCGGTTGTCGGCGAACTTCGGGGTCCGCTCGAGACTTCGATTCGTCGGGCCGGCGGTCCCCCGAGCCTGGCGTACAACATGGCCCGGGTGCTTCAGTGGGACCTGGACTTCAACCGCGATCTTCGGGTTGGCGATCGCTTCGAGATCCTCTACGACGAGCTGCTGCTCGACGGCAAGGTCGAGGGCATTGCGGCGATTTACGCGCTCCGGTACCGGAACCGGGAACGCTGGGTCGAGGCGTACCGTTTCCGTGGTGACGAGGTCGCCGGAGAGACGGCGGCCGAGGCTGGCCTGGCGGCTACGGCGGCAGGCGCCGGTCGGTATTACGATGGCGAGGGCCAACCGCTGCGACGGCAGTTCCTCCGTTCGCCCCTTCCGTACTCCCGGGTCACGTCGCGGTTTTCTCTGAATCGCTTCCATCCGATCCTGAAGCGGCGCATGCCTCACTACGGCGTGGACTACGGCGCGCCGGTCGGAACCGCGGTGCGGGCCACTGCGGACGGCACGGTGGTCTCGGCGGGCTCTCGTGGCGGCGCCGGCCGCATGGTCCGTCTGCGTCACGCCAACGGCTACGTGACGTCCTATCTCCACCTGTCCGGCTATGCGGAGGGGATCAGGAGCGGCCGTCGCGTTCAGCAAGGCCAGGTGGTCGGCTACGTGGGTTCGAGCGGCCTCTCGACCGGCCCCCATCTCGACTACCGGGTGCAGCGCAACGGCCGCTGGATCAATCCCGCCACCCTGGTCAACGAGCCCGTTCCGCCGCTCGCCGATGCTCTGCTCCCCGCCTTCCTGCAGCACCGCGACGCGCTGCGCCGGGAACTCCGCGGGGCGGACAGTTCCGTCGTCGGCGCGGGGCCGTAGGCGGAGCACCGCGGCTACGCTGCGGCCACGGCCGTGGCGACACCGCGGCCACGGGCGTCGGCAGGTCACCCGCCGCCCGTCTTAGGGCAGTAGGGGGCCGGCTCCCAGGTGATTGGCATCCGTGCGCCCGCTGATGGGCACGGACTGGTTGCTAGGCAATGCGTTGAGGACGCACCTCCGGTTGCTGAACTGGGCTTTGCGGACCGCGTCTTTCGAGAAGCGCGGGTTCCCGGGCGGTGGCTTTGCCTCGACGCGAGCTACTCGAGGGAGCGGGCGCGGTCGCGGAGGATCGAGTAGGCCTCGGAGCTGGAAAGGTCGTCGCCGACCTGCAGGCTGAAGGACTCGCTCCAGGCGCCGGTCGCCGGATCGGTCTCGACGTAGGTCATCGCAGATCCGTTCTCCCAGGCGACCACTGCTCCGGTGCCCTCGGGCGAGACGAAGATCGTCGGCTGTCCGCTTCCGATGGTCGGCGCCGCCCGCTCCGACTTGACCTGCAGGCGGGCGAGATGCTGGACGTAGTCGTCACCGACCGGCTGGGCGGCGGCGAGGAGAACGTGGCTGTCGCCGCCCGTGGCTTCTTCGAGGAGGTCGCCTGCCTGGGATCGGGCTCCAAAGACCACAATGTGAACGCGAGCAGCGCTCGACACGCTGGTCAGTCCACCTTCGTCACAGAGATCGGCGGCGCGCTCGACCAGTACGTTCTCGACATCCTGCGCCAAGGGAGCGAGCACACGGCTGCGAATCCGACGACCGAAGACAACGATATGAACCCGCGCCGCCTCCGCGACGGTCGTTATCGCGTCCGGCTCCTCGTCCTCGAGTCGTTGGCACAGATTGGTGGATTCAAGGTGGTCGGCCAGGCTGCCAGCAAGTTCGGAGAGTTCCGTCGCCGGAGTCGAGAGCTCGAGTTGGACGAGAGCTCCGCTGGCGCTGTCGGCGAAGCCGATGACTACTGCGTTGGCCTCGGAGGCCGTATCGACGGTCGGCGCCTTGAGCAGGCTTGCCGGTACCTGACCGCCGAACGGTTCATCCATCAGATCCTGCGACACGTAGTCGTTCAGTCGGTGGACGCGCCGCCACGTCGAGGCGAGTTCGCCGTCGATCAGCACTACCGGCGCGTACATGACCTTCTCGCCGTCGGCGGTGTCTTCCGACCAAACGACGTGGAGCACGGTCCGCGTGCTCGACTCCCCGGAACTTCCTTCCGCGAGTTCGAAGCGGTCGTGGGTCACGGCGAGGCGCGGGGCCGACTTGTTGCTGTAGATGTTGCCGGAGACTTCGATCGTGTCGGCCCATTCGGTGCCGTCGAAGGAGGCCAGGTTGATCCGGGTCAGGGTCGAGTCGTTGTTGCTCGACCAGACGACGTAGAGCTGGCCAGTGGAGGCGTCGAAGGACAGCGACGGCGTCTTGTCGCTGTCGTCCGCTTCGCTGCCGGGCACCAGGTGGTGCTCAACCGTTCCCGAGCCCCGACGGGCCTCGAGGCGGAGGACTTCCGCGTCCGCCGACGCTTCGGTACCGTCCGCGAAGAGTTCGCTGTAGGTTCCTACGGTGACCTTGTAGATGTCGCCGCTCTTGCCCAGAAGCGGGGCGCTGTCTTCCGCCTGGGCCACGCCGCCGACGAGCAAGGCCACCAACGCCACCGCTCCGTAGCGGAGCGGCGTTTCCTTGAAGCTGATGCGGATGCCCTTCCTCATCACGCCCTCAGATTCACCACTTGGCGGAGATCAAGCGACATCAGGACGTCAGTCAAGCCGGCCTGGTCGGGATAGAAGCGGTGCCCGAGCTCGTCGAAGTAGTGGCGCGCAGTCTTCGAATCGTTTTCCTGCAAGGCCACATGGCCGAGCAGATAGAGACTGTTCTTGATTGCTGCGGGATCGTCGTACTGTTTGGCCAACGCGAGTGCGCGCTGTCCGTGCCGCCTCGCGGTCGCTGACCTGTGTAGCTCAAGGTGGGCAAAACACAGGTCGAGATGCGGCAGCATGCTGTACTGGACCACGCCTTCCCGCCGGAACGCACGGATACTTCGGTAGATAAGGCGAAGACCTTCCCGCATTCTGCCCCGGCGGAGGCCCTTTGACCGGATAGCCCCGACGAGGAGGCAGTAGCCCAGATTCGTTTCGGCGCCAGCGATCCACGCCGGGGGCGACTCTTCTGCATGGCGGAGGGCCGTCCGGTACTCGGCGGCTGCATCAGCCTCGCGACCCTCCGCTACAAGGAGGTTACCGAGCAGGTTGTGCGACAGTCCGGTCAACCCGGGACGATGGGCGTGTGCGGAGTGGTGATGGGACAGACGTGCGTAGAACAGTGCCTTCTTGACCTGCCCCTCCAACTCGTGGGCACGAGCCAAGGTGTAGGAGGCCAGCCAACGGTTGCGGTCGTCATTGCTCCCGAGGAGGACTCTCCGCAGTTCGGGCATGACCTTGGCGCCGTTACCGAGTTCCGTCTCGGCGGCGCCCCAACCGCAGAGGGCCTCGTCGGCTTGATCACCGTCCCCGACGGCAACCGCCACTTTGGCAGCCCGACGATAGACAGCCGCCGCTTCCCGATACGACCCTTGGTTACCGAGTTCCCGCCCACGGTCGCGGAGCGACTCGAAGTCCTCGGTCACCTCGAGCGCGCACGGCTCCACATCGGGCGCGAAAACGCGCTCCGGGATAAGCGCCGGCTCAGGCGACGAGTGGAATGGAACAACCGTCGCGGTCATTAGGAGGTCGAGTCTACACGATGGATCGGCGAACGAAGCTCCTCGTTGCGCCAAAGCCGTTGACAGGCGGCGAATCGCCCCTTCAGCGGGCGGCACCCCCACGGCGGCGGCGTCTAGGGGAGCGGAACTCCACGCTCGGACCCTACACTTTCAGGCCGACCTGGCGCATCAGGTCGAGCGCGTTGCTGCGGGTGACGGTGCCCTCGCGCAGCCGGTAGTCGAACCGGATCTCGCCGTCTTCGAGCTCATCCCTGAAGTGGACGTTTCGAAGGGACGAGTTCGCCGAATCGTCGGCGATCCGGGCCAGCGCCAGATCGTGGGTGGTCACGAGTCCGATCGCACCGCGGTCAAGGAGGCCGCGGATGAGGCCTTCGGCACCTACTCGGCGGTCGTGGGAGTTCGTGCCGTGGAGGATCTCGTCGAGCAGGAACAGCACGGGCGTCTCCTGGTCCGTCAGGTCGAGCACGGACCGGAGCTTGGTGATCTCGGCGTAGAACCTGGACTGGCCTTCAGCCAGCGAGTCCTTGAGCTGGAGGGAGGAACCGATGGCGAGCGGCGTCAGCCGGAGCGACCGGGCGCGTACCGGCGCGCCGGCCAGCGCGAGGACG
>Ga0209544_1002714_pt1 | contig 15078 bp, 10 predicted proteins | sample MesohylPK_FD_187297 | JGI IMG/M metagenome (GOLD analysis project Ga0209544, IMG submission 187297) | Host-associated microbial community of the marine sponge Aplysina aerophoba from Gulf of Piran - sponge mesohyl, lysed by proteinase K... | ecosystem: Host-associated > Porifera > Sponge >...
GCCGTCGCCGAGTTGGCCGGACGAGTTCCGGCCCCAGGCCCACAGCGTGCCGTCGCTCTTCAGCACGAACGTGTGCGACGTCGCCGCGGCAACCGCGCTCGCGGTGGCCGGGCAGGCGCGTCCGAGGCCCGGTGCGCACGGCACCTGCGAACAGCCCACCGGGGCGGCGAGTGCCGCCAAGGCCACCACCATAAGCATCGAGCGACCGGTCCGGAACCGGGCGGTTCGGAACCGGGCGACCAGTTGCGGCCAACAGCGGCCCGCACTGCCCGCGGTGGTGCTGTACATCCGATACGGCCGCGAGTTGGGTATCAGGGACATGTTGGGTACTCGTTCACGCGCTACAGGCGACTATACCTCCAGACGGATCGGCCGCACCGGCAGCCCGGTGGTCCGGCCGGCTCTTCGGACCAGTCTCAACGGGCAAGCACAGCCGGGGCCAAGTCGCCGATCGAAGTGCTGAGGCCGTCGTCCCGGTTCGGGGCGCTGCCGTCGACGTGGCCCGGGTTGGCGGTGGGCGGCAACGGCGTGTCGTACTGGTAGCCGGGCTCGGTTTGCTGCCGCTTCCAGGTGGCGCGCATCTCCCGGAACGCCGCGACCGCGTTCTTGGCCACCGGCAGGTCGAACTCGATCGCCTTGCGCAGCTTGCGCAGGTTGTAGCACGGCACGCCGGCGTACATGTGATGCTCCAGGTGCCAGTTCATGCGCCAGTACATGAACGACGATACCGGGTCGAGCCGGATGCTGCGCGTGCACTTGCGGAAGTCGGCCACGTTGTCGCGCAGGCCGCAGTGCATCGGCAGAAACACGAACAACCGCCACCAGTTGGCGAGGAACCGCGACAGCGTGATGAACACCGGCAGCAGCCAGAGCTGAAACACGATTGCCACCGCGATCACCGCGGCGTGGAACAGCAGTATCTTGCGCGCCCAGCGCACCGACTTCATCCGTTCCTCCGGATGCGCCTCGTACAGCGCCGCCATCCACTCGTGGGCATCCGGCGCCAACGGCTCGGTATCGCCGGCGGCGTCCCTGGCCGGCGGTTTGCCGAGCGCCGTGTTCACGGTGTCCCGGACGCGTGGAATCAGGCCGTCGCAACCCGGCCCGCCGGTCAGGTTGACGCAGAACAACTGGATGACGAACAGGAAGCGCATCGCCGCCGATTGCGGCAGCACCACCTCGCGGTCGCCCTCCGGGTGCAGCGTGTAGCGGTGGTGGTAGGTGTGGCTGAGCGCGTAGTCGTCCGGGTTGAAGAAGGTGATCAGCGAGAACAGGCGCAGGAAGAACCGGTTCAGCGCCTTGGTGCGGAACACCGTGCCGTGGTCGAGCTCGTGCGACGCCGCGCCGAGAAAGCAGGAATAGGTTCCGTACGCGAACAGCGCTGCGGCGAACAGCGCCCACTGCCGCTGGGAGAAGAAGTGGTGCGTCAGCAGGGCGGTGCCGGCAAGGTAACCGATCACCCCCAGCGCCTGCCACCAGCCCTGCAGGTCGCTGCGCCGCATGAACTGGCGCAACAGCCCCGGATCGATCGGGCTCCGATACCACCTGACGCGCAGCGTACGGCGCACGTCGGCCAGCGGGGCTCGCACAGTGCTCACAACAACCAGCATTTATCGCTCCCGCGCCCGGCTGTCAAGCGCATGCAGCGCGGCGGCGCGCGCGTGGCGCGCGCGGTAATCGCCTTGACGTCGAACCACTGATGCGGTATAAGAAACCAGTTCATGGTGCTCGGCTGTCCCCGGCCGGCGGCCGCTTGAACCGTCTGCAGCGGGGATAAAGGTGGACAAGTGAGTATGAAATGTCCTCACGCAAGCGCGGCGCGGCAGGTGAGCCACGCGTCCGCGCGCCGAATCAAGCAAGGCGGCCCCGGCTCCGGCAGTTTGGCCTGCGTTGCAGCCATGCCCGTGAGAGTGCACCCGCCAGGGTAGCCTGGGACTCCGACCACTCACCGAACTCCACTCTCGTAACAAGAACGGGTCGAAGACCCAACAAACCAGTGAGACAGATGTAATGGTTATAGGCAAATGGAAGGCAGTATTCGCCGTGGCGACGGCCGTATTGCTGGCTGCGGCCGGCGTTTGGGCCAGTCCCGCCGCAGAAGAAGGATCCTCGGGGGACATGGCGCCCTCGGAGATCGACACCAATCCGGTGTATGGCGGCAATCTCGTTACCGCAGACAACACGTGGACCAGTGTCTGGGACCCGACGGTGCTCATTCACGGCATCCAGGTGGTACCGGCCATCTACGATCAGTTGTTTGAGTTCGACATTGCAAAGGGACCGCGGGGCACCGGCGAATACACGCTGGAGGACCACAACTGGTTGGCTTTGGGTGCGCTCAGGGGCCAGGTAATCGAGTCCAACGAAGTCATCAGCCCCACCCAGATGAAGTGGACGGTGCGCAGGGGCATCCACTACCACAACCGGCCGCCGGCCAACGGCAGGGAGCTGACCAGGGAAGATGTCCTGGTTACCTGGGCTACCATCGCCGCCGAGCCCAGGGCGGGCCTGATGTACAAGGGCGACGAGATCCTCAAAATGACCGCGGATCCGAGCGACGACTGGACGATCAACGTCGAAATGGCGGACCCCGATACGCTGGGTTTGTGGGCCTATATCATCACCTCTCTGAACGGCGTCCTGCCGGCGGAGTACTGGCAGGATACGTCCATCAACCGGGAAGACTGGCGCAACCACATGGGATCAGGCCCCTACTGGCCCACTGAGGTGGTGGAAGGCAGTCACATCACCTACGCCAAGAATCCGGACTACTGGCAGACCGATCCGCTGAATCCCGGCAACCAGCTCCCCTACCTGGACACTCTGCAGATCGTGGCCTTTGCCGACGGGGCAGCGCGGGTCGCGGCTCTGCGCAGCGGCAAGCTCGACCGCATGGTGATACCCGGCATGACTCCGGTCGAGCTGGAGGCGCTGCAACGGAGCAACCCGGAAATCCAGACAGGCCCGTCCTGGACCTTGGGGCAATACGCCGCGGTGCGCGCAGACCTGGAGCCGTGGAGCGACATCAGGGTGCGGCACGCGGCGATGATGGCCGTGAACCACGCAGAGCTTCAGGAGTTCCACGGCGAGCATTACTCCTACCCGGCGTTCCCGACGAAGCCCTCGGTCGGTAAACCCGAACACCTTTCCAAGGAAGAGCTGGACGAAATTGCTCCGGATATCGGTCGCCTGTACGGATATCATCCGGATGAGGCCGAGAAGCTCCTCGATGAGGCGGGATACCCGCGCGGTGCCGACGGCATTCGCTTCGAGACGAGCATCATTGCCGACCCGCAGACCGCACAGTACTACGAAGCGTTCATGGGGTATCTCGAGGATGTCGGCATTCGGGTCAACTTCAACATGATTCCGAACGGCGCCCACTATGCCGCGGTCGGCGGTGCGGCGGGGCCGAACGACGAGGTCTTTACCGGCCTGGCCGCGCACGATCACGGCGCCACGAGTATCGGAATATTGGGAATCGCCTTCTGGAACGCACCGTATCGGCCGTTCTACAGCATGGGCCGGATCCAGGGTTCTCCCGAGGCCCTCGAGGCGGAGCGACTGTGGCTGGACGTCAACAAGGCTACCTTCGGTTCTGACGAGCACACCCGGCTGTGGCAGGAGTTGCACCTCTTCTGGATGAACCAGCAGTGGTTCCTGGACTTCGGGGCCATCAACACCTACCAGGCATGGCAGCCGTGGGTGAAGGGGAAAGCCGGCATGAGTGGGTACGCGACCGCGCAATACCACTTCACCAAGTACTTCTGGATCGACGCGGCCCAGAAGATGGAGCTGAGCGGGCGGGCAGCGAACGAGTAGCGTAGCGCTGACCTTGACAACACACGGGGGCTGGGCCGGCTGGTCTGGCCCCCGGTTTCGTTTGGTATTCCGGAGGCCATTGCAAAGGCCATTCTGAAGGTAAAGGGAGGTCGTGCAAGCGTACATTCTCAGAAGACTGCTGCTGATCGTGCCCACCATGGTCATCGTCAGCCTCATTGTCTTCGCCACCATCCGCCTCATCCCCGGCGATGTGATCGACTACATGGTGTCGACCAGGTACTTCACCGCGGATGCCGCGGTGGCACTGCGCGAGAAGCTGGGTTTGAACCTGCCGGCTCACGTCCAGTATGGACGCTGGATATCTGGCGTCATTCGTGGTGACTTCGGGGAGTCCCTGATCACCAGCCTGCCGGTCGCCGATACCATTCTGCAGAGGCTGCCGAGGTCGCTGGAATTGGGCGCGCTGTCCCTGCTGTTTGCGCTGTTGATAGCGCTGCCCGTGGGGATCTACTCCGGAATGAATCCGGAGTCTGCCGGCGACCAGATATTGCGCAGCATTGCGATCCTGTTCATCTGCATTCCGAGCTTCTGGTTGGGGACGATGATCCTGATCCTGCCGGCGGTCTGGTTTCGGTGGTCGCCGCCCATGCATTTCGTCTCTTTTTGGAAGGATCCGCTCGCCAACCTCACCCTGTTCATCATCCCGGCCATCGTTCTGGGGATGTGGTTGTCCGGCGTCACCATGAGATTGACCCGCACCATGATGCTGGAGGTGCTCAGGCAGGACTATGTCCGTACCGCGTGGGCGAAGGGGCTCAGGGAGCGGGCGGTGGTGTTGCGCCACGCGCTGAAGAATGCGCTCAATCCGGTGCTCACCATGATCGGGCTGCAGCTGCCCGTCCTGATAGGCGGCGCCGTGGTGGTGGAGCACATATTCAATCTGCCCGGTATCGGCTCGCTGGTAGTGACGACGCTCGCGCAGCGCGACTACACCATACTGTCGGCCTTGAATCTGCTGATGGCCGCTTTCGTGTTGCTGGTGAACGTGATCATAGACATCAGCTACGCCTGGCTCGACCCGCGGATTCAGTACACATGAGCGGGCCGGATCCTACGGCGGCTCAGGCGGCTGCATCGGCAAGAAGGGGGACGCTTCGCGACCTGTTGCCACGGCTGTTCCGGGAAAAGAAGCTGGGTGCGGTGGGCATGATCATTGTCCTGGTGTTTCTCCTGGTGGGCGTGTTTGCCGACGTGCTCGCCCCCGCCGACATCAGAGAACGCAATCTCATGCACGCCCTTGAAGGACCGTCCGCCCAGTTTCCCCTGGGCACCGACCATATCGGGCGCGACCTGCTCAGCCGCGTCATCCACGGGGCTCGCATCTCCATGATCGTGGGGGTGGGAGCCGTCGCCATCGGCCTGGTCATTGCCCTTTTCTTCGGCCTGCTCTCCGGCTACTGGGGTGGCGTGTTCGACCTTCTGGTGCAGCGGTTGGTCGATGCCTGGCTTACCTTTCCGTGGCTGTTTATCGTCCTGACCGTGATGTCGCTGCTGGGACAGGGGATGGTGCAGATGACGGTCGTCCTGGGCGCGTTCACGGGCATCGGCAACATCCGCACGGTACGCGGCGTGGTTCTGAGCACCCGGCAGAACGCGTACGTGGAGGCGGCGCAGGCCATCGGCTGCCGGACCTGGAGGATCCTCCTTCGCCACATCCTTCCCCAGGTGTGGCCGCCCATCATCGTCGTGTTTACGGTTTCCCTCGGTGCGGTGATCCTGAGCGAGTCGACCATCAGCTTCCTCGGCTTCGGCATCCCGCCACCGCAGCCGAGCTGGGGCGGCATGCTGAGCCTGGAAGGCCGCACCTACATGGAGGTAGCCCCGCTGCTCGCGCTGTGGCCCGGCCTGTCCCTCGCCATCGTCGTGTTCGGGATCAACATGTTCGGCGACGCCCTGAGAGACCTGCTCGACCCGCGGCTGACCGGCGGCGCCGGCCGCCTGCGAGCCGCCAAGGTGCGGAAACGCTCCAAGCCCTAGTTTTGTCTAGTTATGGGGAGGCGGCAAGCCGGTAGCTGGTGCTGCGGCCGCGGCCGGGGTTGCGGACGATGATGGCACGTGCGAGCAGGTCGCGGATGTCGCGCAACGCGGTGTCGGTCGAGCACTTGGCGAGCTTGGCGTACTTCGAGGTAGTGAGGTGGCAGTGGTGTCGATACCGAGCCGGCGGGCGATAGACGAGCGCACTTCGCCGGGGTCGAGGTGCTCGCCCTCTATGGCCGAGGAGCGCACCACCTCGTCGGTGAGCGCGGCAATGTTCGTCTCGGCCCGCACGTCGAATCCCAGCGCCTCCACGCTGCCGAGGTGTCTGCCCTGCAGGTGGCGCACGCCCGCAAGCACGCTCGTCAGAGCCGCGTCGTCCCAAGTGAACCGCGGCCACTCCGCCCTGTCATGGATCCATGCCTTATTCACCCGCAAACTACGCGGCGAATGCTCCCGGCGTCCGGCAATCGAGGCAAGCCAATCGCCGCAAACCATGCGGTGATTAACGGGCACATTCACCGCACGCGTCCGCTCGGTGGGTGCCGACGCGGTTACTTGCCGTGCCCGTGGTCCGTGCAAGATGGGCGAAGCGGCATGACGAGCGCCCAGCTTGGCCCGTCGCGTTACGCCTCCTTCGCCGGTCCCTCCCCGGTAATGACCTCCACCAGTTCCCGCCAGCCCGCATCCCCCGATCCCAACTCATCCCACCGGTTGGCATATGAGAGAAGGGAGCTTCTCCGCGCACACGGCGATGTCCTGCTCGATCTGGATGCGGCTGAGACGGTCGCTACCGCCCTTGGCTTGCACGGGCACCACGTAATGGGAGCCGCGTTTGTCCAAGCCGACATATATCTCGTCGGTTTCGACTCGGCGCCGAGCCCAACGCACACGGTGAAGCGGTTCTTGACACGCCCCACGCGCCGCCTACGATGAGCGCCATGCGGATCGATTTTGGCGGAGAAACGGTAATTGTAACCGGCGGGACCGGCGCGCTTGGGGGCGCGGTGGTACAGGGCTTCCTGGATGCCGGGGCGCGGGTGCTGGCGACCTATGTGGTGGAGGCGGAGGTGGCGCCGTTCCGGAAGCGGTTTGCCGGGCAGGCGGAGCGAGTGGCGCTGCAGCGGTGTGACCTGCGCCGTGCTGGCGAGGTGTCCGCGCTGTTCGAGCGCGTTGCGCCGGACTCGCTGCGCGCGGTGGTCAACCTGGCCGGCGGCTACACCTGGACGCGGGTGGCGGACGCGGACGACGCCGCGCTGGAGCACCTGCTGGACCTGAATCTGCGTACCACCTTCACCGTGTGCCGGGCGGCGGCGACGGTCCTTACGGCTGCCGGCGGCGGCGCAATCGTCAACGTGTCGGCGCGGGCGGCGCTGCGGGGCGAGGCCGGCAACGGCGTGTACGGCGCAACCAAGGCGGCAGTGCTCGCACTAACGCAGTCGCTGTCGGCCGAGTTGAAGGATTCCGGCGTCAACATCAACGCCGTGTTGCCGAGCATTATCGACACGCCCGCGAACCGCGCCGCGATGCCGAATTCCGATCCCGGCAACTGGGTGGCGCCAGCCGCCCTGGCCAACGTCATCGTGTTCCTCGCCTCCGGCGACGCGGCAGCGATCCACGGAGCCGGCATCCCGGTTTACGGCTTGGCCTGAGCCACCGTTGGCGGGGCGCGGGAGACGCGGCAGGCGGGTGGCAGGACTGCCTGGGGGCAGCCCTGCCGGTGCCGCCTTCGGTAGGGAGGTTAGCGGTAGTCGCCGACCTCGTTCAGGAAACGGCTGTGCGCCGCGTGGTGCAATTCGACGTAGCGGTCAATGCCCATGTTCTTCATCTGCTGCACGTAGTCGTCCCACTCGTCGTCGATGTTGCCGGCGCCGGTGATCCAGCGCGCCTGGTTGGTCTTCCAGAGCGTGTCGATATCGGTGCGCAGCGTGTTGACCTCGGTCTGCTCGTCGGCGGCGAACTCGGCGCGCACCCACTGCTCCTTGGCCTTGAAGCGCACGTAGTGCTCGTAGTACTGGTCAAACAGGAACTGGGTGGTCTTGTCCATGGCGAGATTGGGACCGAAGTCCTCCTCGCGAAAGATGCTCGGGAAGGTACCGGCGGTGGCGATCTGCGCACGCCGCTCGGGATCGATCGGCTGCGGCACCCACACGCCGTTCTCCTGCGCAATGCCCTCGGGCGCGAACCCGAACTGCGCCTGCACGCTGTTTTCCAGCGTGTAGAAACGGTCCACGAACGCCATGGTGTGCTCGGGGTAGGGATTGACGTCGGTCATGAACCATACGTTCTTGATCGCCAGCCGGCCCGGATGCACCCACATCTCCGGCTCGTAGCCGGGGGCGCGCAGCGGCGGAATCGACTCGAACTCGCCGCGGTTGGCGGTCGCGTCGTTGACCGGGGTGAAGCCGCGGCGGGCGACCACGAAGCCGTAGATGTTGCCGGAAGGATCGTCCACCTTGGCGTTGAAGTCGTTCGAGTTCATGGTGAAGCTCTCCGGATCGATCAGCCCCTCGCTGTACAGATCGGCCATGTAGGTGATCATGTCCCGGTAGCCCTGGGTAATCGGCGCGAAGTAAGCCTGGCCGTCGCGGATCGCGATGCCGTTCTTGGTGGGCATGCCCCAGATGCCGTACATGGAGCGCAGGTGCTGGGCGAAGCCGTCGTTGGTTACGAACGCGAACGGAATCTCGTCCGCCTCGCCGTTGCCGTTCGGGTCACCGTCGCGGAACGCGATCAGCACGTCACGCAGTTCGCCGGTGGTGGTCGGCGCGTCCAGGCCCAGAGCGTCCAGCCAGCGCCGGTTGACCATGTAGTTCTGCTCCAGGTAGTTGGACTCCAGGAAGTGGAACCGCGCCAGCGCCTGCATTTGACCCTGCGGGTTCATCATGTAGGCCAGCGCCTCCGGCTTCTCGGCGAAGATCTGGTCCAGGTTCGGGGTATAGCCCTTGCCGAGGTGCTGGCGCAGATCAGTTACCACGCCCTCCTGCAGCAACTGGGCGATCAGGTTCTTGTGCAGACCGGTAACGCCGAACATCATCGCCGGGTAGTCGTCCGACGCGAACACGATCGACATCTTTTCGGTGCTGTCCATCAGCACCCATTCCAGGTTGACGCCGGTCGGCTCGGCCCAGCTCTGAATCCAGGGGTTGTCCTCCGGATCGTGGGTCCAGGTATGGCCCGCCACCATGGTGATGGAAGGCTCGATCGGGAATATGCCGGGCGCGGTCAGCTCGTCCGCCGAGGCCATTTCCTCGCCCTCCGGCCCCGCGAACAGGGCGGCCGGGGTCACCAGCAGCGCTGCGGCGCAGATAAATGCGAATGCTTTTTTCATTGCATCCTCCTCTTTGTGATACGTCCCGCACAGGCGGGACCCGTTGCCTTAACGGCTCAATACGGCTCAATACGGTTCTGCAGAAAGTACTACCCTTTGATGGAACCGACCATTATGCCCTTGACGAAGTGGCGCTGAATGAATGGGTAGAGGATCATCAGCGGGGCGATGGCCACCACAATGGTACCGTAACGCAGCAGATCCGCCAAAAGCTGGCGGCGCTGGATCTCCTCCGGCGACAGCGCCTCCAGGCCCTCGCCGCCGCCGGACAGGAGCTGGTTCAGGATCAGCAGCCGCCGCAGCACGAGTTGCAGCGGATACTTGGCCTGGTCGTTGATGAACAGCAAGGCGTGGAAGAAGGCATTCCAGTTCTGCACCACGTTGAACAGCACCACGATGGCGATGATCGCCTGCCCCACCGGCAGCACGATGCTGACGAAGAACCGCGTGTTGTTGCAGCCGTCGAGCTGCGCCGACTCGAGCAGTTCGTCGGGGATGTTGGACTGGAAGAAGGTGCGCGCAATGATCAGGTTGAACACGTTCACGGCGTTGGGCAGCATCAGCGACCACACCGAGTCCTTCAGGCCGAGCTTGAGCACCACCACGTAGAACGGAATGATTCCGCCGGTAAAGTACAGCGTAAAAACGAAATAGAACATGATCAGCCCGCGCCAGCGCATGTCGCGGCGCGACAGGGCGTAGGCGGCGGGAATGGTAAGCACCAGCGAGATGATGGTCTGACCGACCGCGTAGATGAGCGAGTTGCGGTAGCCGAACATGATGCGCTTGTCGCGCAGGATGTAGCTGTAGCCCTCGACGTTGAAGCCGTCCGGCCACAGGTAGACGTGGCCGGCGGACACCAGGGTCGGCGAGCTGACCGACGCGATTACCACGAAGTAGACCGGGTACAGGGTGGCCACCAGCACCACCACCAGCAGCGCGACGTTGATGCGGTCGAAGATGCGGTCGGAGCGGCTGCGAAAATCTACCACCGCACCGCTACCACAGCGAGGTCTGGCCGATGCGGCGCGCGAGCCGGTTGGCCGCCACCAGGATGGCGAAGTTGACCACCGTCTCCAGCAACCCCACCGCGGTGGCGTAGTCGTACTGCGACTGCAGGATACCGGAGCGGTAGGTGTAGGTGGCCACCACCTCCAGGGTGGAGATGTTCAGGTCGTTCTGCATCAGCAGCACCTTCTCGAACCCGATGGTGAGGAGCTGCCCGAGGCGCATGATGAACAGGATCACGATGGTAGGCATGATCCACGGGATCTCGACGTGCCAGATGATCTGCAGCTTGTTGGCGCCGTCGCAGAACGCCGCCTCGCGCAGCGACGAATCGACCGCGCTCAGGGCGGCCAGGAAGATGATGGCGTTGAAGCCGGCGTTCTGCCACAGCTCGGAGAGCACGAACAGCGACGGCCCCCAGGAGGGGCTGGCCATGAAGAAGATCGCCTCCCCGCCGAGGAGCTGAATGACCGAGTTGACCACCCCGATGCGCGGGCTCAGGAAGAAGTACATGATGCTGACCACCACCACCGTGGAGATGAAGTGCGGGGCGTAGGTCACCATCTGCACGCTCTTCTTGAAAAAGCGGCTGCGCGCCTCGTTGATCATCAGTGCCAACGCCAGCGGGATCGGCCAGGTGGCCAAGCTGTACAGCGAGATGACGATGGTGTTGCGGATGACCGGAATGAAATAGGCGGAGTTGAAAAAGCGGATGAAGTGGGCAAACTCGTTCCACTCCGGCGCCGAGCGCCCGGAACGCAACGAGAAACCGTCCGTGAACGCTATGCGCAGGCCGTAGATCGGCAGGTAGCGGAACAGCAGCACGTGGATAATGGCCGGCAGCACGAACGCATACAGCTCCCACGAGCGCAGCAGGTAGCGCACGGTCTCGTGTATCTTCTCCGCGGCCGAGGGGCGGTGCAGCCCGGCCACCGCGCCAGCGTCGTCAGTCTGTCTTGGCATGCTCTCTCATCGGAATCGCCACCTTACCGGCAGCGGACGTTCTCGACAAGGCACCTCGCATCCCTCGCATCGGCATCAGAAAGGGTCGACATGCGCCACGACATAGCGCCTTGCGGCGGCGACCGTCAGCAGCGCTGCCGGAGGATGAGCTGTACCGGGCCGATGAGGCCGGAGGGGAGCTGGGCCCCTTCGTAGGCGTTGGCCATACTGTTGGTGACCCGCACCTCAAGCGTATGGCGGTCGGCGGCGACCGGAGCGGTGAGCGGAATGCGGTAAGGGGCCCACATGCGCACCCCGGCCGGCTCTCCGTCGAGCAACGCCTCGGCGATGTCGCCCACGGCGCCGAGGTCCAGTTCCAACCGGTCGGCGGCGGCCGGCAAGTCGAGCACGGTCCGGTAGCGCAGGGTGCCGGAGAACAGCTCCAGGCCGGGGTGCCGCGACCAGTCGCCGAGCCCCAGGCCGGGAATCGGCTCACCGTCCTCGCACCGCACCTCCCACGGCCCCCCGAGGACGAGTGCCTGATGGTCGAGGGCGAGTGTCCGCTCGCCGTATCCGTCCGCGTCCGGCGCAGGCGAGAAACCGGCCGCCGGGTCAACCGCCAGCACCACGCTCTCGCGGCGCGGCAGATGCAGCGCGACGGCCACTCCGGTGCCGGCGGTCCTGGCGCGCGCCGGCTGGCGGGAGCCGGCCAGCGCATCCCAGCACTCCACCCGCCCGGCAGCGCGCAGCGACACCTCGCCGGCAATCGTTTCGCCGCCCTCGTTGACCAGCAGGTAGAAGTCGATGCCGTCCTTGCGGTAGTGGATGAAACGCAGGTCGGGGTGCGGCGGATCGAGGCGCAGGTCGGGGGCGATCAGGCCGGCGAGGCGAGCGGGCAGATCAATCCCGTCGGCGAATTCGATTACGTGGCCGCCGGCGGCGGCGAACGCATCGAGCACACGCTGCGCCTGCTCGCCAAGCACCGGGCTCCCCTCCACCACCACGGCGCGGTACGCCTGCGTGCCGGCCACCAGCGTGGCGCCCTCCACCGATGCCTCCGCCACCGCGCGCGCGTCCAGGTACAGGAAGTCGATCTGGCGTTGGTAGAGTTGCTTCGCCGCCCGCCAGCCGATGGCGTTGCCGTCGCCCAGGATGGCCACGTCGCACACCTGCTCGCCGTCGCACAGCAGCCAGCTCAGGCGCTGGGCGTAGCGGTTGATCAGGCCCACGTAGGGGCGCCAGGTGTTGTGCAGACACAGGTCCGGCTCGCTCTCCCAGGCGCGGCGGCCGCGGATCGAGTAGAACACCGCATGCGGATCGATCAGGTTGTTGCCGCGCACCAGGTGCCAGTCGAACAACCATTTCATCTCTTCCAGGGTCATGCGCCAGCCGTAGGCGCCGCACACCTCGGTCAGGATGCGGCGCGCGCCCTGGATGCGCGCCCCGCTGGTGGCCACCTTGGCGGCCACGCTGTGGCGGCCCTCGATTGCGGTCGGCTGGTCCGGCTCGACGTAGCGCCACACCATGTCCTGGCCGGGAAGCTGGAACCAGCGCAACGGCGACAGCTCCTCGCTCTCCGCCGGATGGCCGGTCAGAGCGATGCCGTGCTCGGCGCACCAGCGCGCCTGGGCGGCGAAGAACACCTCCTGCAGCCGCGCCTGGATGGCGGCCTCGAAGCGGCGCCGAAACGGCTCGGTGGCGGGGCCGTAGTCCTCCCACAGCGCTGGCAGCCAGGGCCGCGGATCTTTACCCCAGCGCCCGGCCAGCCACTCGATCAGGCCGGGCGTGAACGGCCGGGGATCGGCGGGCCGCACCGGGTTGCGACCCATCACCTGCGGCTCGTCGGTGAACATTGCAATGATAGTGGTGCCGAAGAACTCCGCCAGGTGCTCGTAGTAGCGGTCGTGGGTGAGGCGCAGGAAGCAGGACACCGCATCCGGGTTGAGGATGTCTCCCGCCGGCGGCGCGGAGAGGCTGCCAGTCTCCTGCTCCGGGAACACGCCGCGGATATGGCCGCCGCTGTCCACCTGCCACACGCTCATCGCCGTCCAGCGCCCGGCCGGCACCTCGATGCGGACGATGTCGCGCGGCCGCGGCTCCAGCACGCGCAGCGAGTCCGGGTCCACCGCGCCGGCGTCGGTGCGCCGGCCGAGCACCGTGCACACGTGCCGGTCGCGCAGGCCGCGCCCGGTGTTGGGACGCCAGAACCCGTCAAACGGTCCGTCCACGGTCCGCTTCCACAGGCCCATCGCCCGGCTGACGTAGTCCGGGTTTTCCGCCACCACGGCGCCCCCGGCCGACCCCGACGGGTAGCTGCCCTCGTCGTACAGGATCACCTTCATGCCCAGCCGCGCCGCCTCCGCCACCAGCAGCCGCGCCAGGCGGAAGAACTCATCGGTCAGGTAGCCGACCCGGCGCGAGAGGCCAATCCGGGCATGCAGCACAAAACCGCCATAGTGGGCGTCGTGAAAGGCGCGCAGCTGGCGCAGCAACTCACCCTTTTCCAGGTCGTCGTTCAGAAACCAGAACGGAATCGGCCCAAACTCCCGCGGCGGCGACTCGAACGCGGCAAACACCCGCTTCAGATCCATTCTGCTGCCTCCCTCGCCGTTGCAGCATAGGTTGCGTTGGACAGGGCGCTCAATCGGCGGTAGCGTGGCGGGGATGAATACGGGGCTTTCCGCGGAGCAGGTCGGTGCCTACCGGGAGGACGGGTACCTGGCGCTTGCGGACTTTCTTGATGGCGCCGAGCTGGGGCGCTGGCGGGCGGCGGTCGACGAGGGCGTGGCGCAGCAGCTCGGCAATCCGCAGCCCGAGTCGAGCGTGTTCGACAACCAGGGACGCGACGACGATTACGCGCGCGTGTTCGTGCAGTGCGTCAACATGTGGAAGGTGAGCGTCGCGATGCGCGAGTTGGTGCTGGACGCGCGGCTTGGCAAGCTGGCCGCCGACCTGGCCGGCATGGATGGGGTGCGCCTGTACCACGATCACGCGCTGATCAAGGAGCCGTGGGCGAACCCCACCACCTGGCATACCGACAACCCGGTCGATCCGTTCTTCTCGCACCGCTCGATCATGCTGTGGATTGCCCTCGACGACGCCACGCTGCAGAACGGCTGCCTGTACGTGTTGCCCGGCTCGCACCGCAGCAGCCGCTTCGACACCGGCGGCGACACCAGCAGCGCGCGCATCGACGCGCTGTTCGACACCTACCCCGAGTGGCGGGCAATCGACCCGGTGCCAGTCGAGGTGCCCGCCGGCGGGGCGGTGTTCCTGAGCGGCATGGTGGCGCACGCCGCCGGCCCCAACATGACCCGCGGCCGGCGGCGCGCGTTTTCGATCCTGTTCATGCCGGACGCCGCCGTGTTCAACGGCCACAAGAGCGCACTGCCGGCCGTGGTTGCCTCCCGCCTGCAGCCCGGCGACCCGATCGTCGACGACGAGCACCTGCCCCTGCTCTACTCCCGCCGCTACGAGCGCTAGCGGCCGGTAGCGGATCCCAGGTAGGCGTCGCGCACGTCGGGGTTGGCCTTGAGGTCGGCGACCCGGCCCTCCAGCACCACGCGGCCCTGCTCGATCACGTAGCCGTAGCGGGCGATGTCGAGCGCCAGGACGGCGTTCTGCTCCACCAGCAGGATCGACACGCCGCGGTCGCGGTTGATGCGCGCGATGCCGGTGAACACCTCTTCGCGGAGGCGCGGCGCGAGGCCCAGCGAGGGTTCGTCCAGCAGCATCACCGACGGCTCGGTGAGCAAGGCGCGGCCAATGGCCAGCATCTGCTGCTCGCCGCCGGACAGGTAGCCGGCGCGGTGGTTGCGGCGCGCCGCCAGCAAGGGGAAGAGCTGGTACACCGCGTCGATCCCGCCCGGCGGGCGGGCGCGGCGCCCCTTCAGCGCCCAGGCGGCAGCGCGCAGGTTGTCGTCCACGGTCAGGTCGGTGAACAAGCGGCGGCCTTCCGGCACCGCAACCAGGCGGCGGCG
>Ga0209544_1002716_pt1 | contig 15076 bp, 14 predicted proteins | sample MesohylPK_FD_187297 | JGI IMG/M metagenome (GOLD analysis project Ga0209544, IMG submission 187297) | Host-associated microbial community of the marine sponge Aplysina aerophoba from Gulf of Piran - sponge mesohyl, lysed by proteinase K... | ecosystem: Host-associated > Porifera > Sponge >...
CCTGAGCTTTTCGCTGAGAAACTTGGTAGCCTGCCATTGCTACCGGGAGAACGACGGGGTCGTCCGCATCATCTCGGCACGCAGAGCGAACCGCTCGGAGCGCGCCGCGTACAACCGTAGGTGGAGAAATGAGAGATAATTACGACTTCTCGAAGGCCAAGCGCAATCCGTATGCAAAGCATCTCAAGAAACAGATCACTCTGCGGCTGGACCAGGATACCCTTGCCTACTTCAAGGCCCTCGCAGTGCAGAATGGAGTTCCGTACCAGACCCTGATCAACCTGTACTTGCGTGACTGCGCCACCAACGGAAAGAAGCTCGTTTTCCGTTAGGACGATTTGGCGGTATCGAGGCGGCTGACGAGAGGTAGCGAATAACATGCACAGGGAAGCGTTCGACGGCCTCCAGGAGTTAACGGAGGTATGCAAGCAGATCGACGAGTGGCGGGAGATCCGGGACGCGGACTGGGACGAGGAGATCGGCGCCCTGCGGGAGGCGACCGGGGAGCTGATCCCGGCACCGCCCATGCTGCTGTTCGGCGACATCAAGGGCTATCCCGCGGGTTTCCGGGGATTCACGGTACCACAGGTTCGAAAGACCTCAAATTGAGAAATTGCCCGATCGGAGATGTCCGGCAAACATTGCATGATCCCGTTGCAGGATCCTATTTCACAGCCGATATACTCAAACGATTTGATTTGTCAAGGAAAAAATCAACCCATCCGTCGCAAGTCCGCGTCCGGAGCCGAACTTCCAAGCCGTTATGCTTTCGGGTACCCCAAACGGCCCAGGTCCTCTCCGATCTCATCCAGTATCGCCGGGTCGTCGATGGTAGCCGGGGCCTTGTAGGGGGTGCCGTCGGCCATGCTTCGTACCGTGCCCCTCAAGATCTTGCCGGAGCGGGTCTTCGGCAGACGCTTCACCAGCAGGGCCTGCTTGAAGTCCGCCACCGGGCCGATCTTCTCGCGCATGAGGGCCACCAGCTCCGGCACCAGTTGCTCTTCCGTGACCTCTACCCCCGCCTTCACCACGATCAGCCCCAGCGGCGACTGGCCCTTGAGCGCATCGGCCACGCCCAGCACCGCGCACTCGGCCACCGCGGGATGGGCGGCGAGCACCTCCTCCATGGCACCTGTGGAGAGCCGGTGGCCGGCGACGTTGATGACGTCGTCGATGCGCCCCATGATCCACAGGTAGCCGTCCTCGTCGCGGTAGCCCCCGTCCGAGGTGACGTAGTGGCCCGGATACTGCTCGAGGTAGGCCTTGCGGTAGCCCTCCTCGTTGTTCCACAGGGTCGGCAGGCAACCCGGCGGCAGCGGCAGCTTGACCGTGATGCTGCCCATCTCGCCGGCCGGCAGATCCCGGCCCTGGTCGTCCAGCACCCGGACGTCGTAACCGGGCACGGCCCGTGTGGGCGAGCCGGGCTTCACGGGGAGTGGCTCGATCCCCATGCAGTTGGCCGCGATGGCCCACCCGGTCTCCGTCTGCCACCAGTGGTCGATGACCGGGACGCCCAGCATCTCCTGAGCCCATACCAACGTGTCGGGGTCGCAGCGCTCGCCGGCGAGAAACAGGGCGCGGAAACGGCTGAGGTCGTACTTCTTCACGTACTCGCCCCCCGGGTCCTCCTTCTTGATGGCCCGGAACGCCGTGGGCGCGGTGAACAGGGCGCTGACGCCGTGCTGGCTGATGACCCGCCAGAAGGCGCCGGGATCCGGCGTGCCCACGGGCTTGCCCTCGTAGAGCACGGTGGTGCAGCCCTTCAGTAGCGGCGCGTACACGATGTAGGAATGGCCCACCACCCAGCCGACGTCGGAGGCGGCCCAGTAGACCCCGCCCGCGTCCACGTCGTAGATGTTTTTCATGCTCCACTTGAGGGCCACGGCGTGGCCGCCGTTGTCGCGCACGATGCCCTTAGGCTGCCCGGTGGTGCCGGACGTGTAGAGGATGTACAGCGGGTCGGTGGCGGCCACGGAGACACACGGAACCGGGGCGGCGGCGGCCACCGCCTCGTTCCAGTCCACGTCGCGGCCGGCCGTCATGTCGGCCGGCGCCTGGGGTCGTTGCAGCACCAGGCAGGCGGCGGGCTTGTGCTGCGCCAACCGGATGGCCTCGTCCAGCAGCGGCTTGTACTCGATTACGCGGTTGACCTCGATGCCGCAGCTCGCGCTCACGATGACCTTGGGCAGGGCATCGTCGATGCGGGTGGCGAGCTCGTTGGCGGCGAAGCCGCCGAAGACCACCGAGTGGACAGCGCCGAGACGCGCGCACGCGAGGACGGCCACCACGGCCTCCGGCACCATGGGCATGTAGACGATCACCCGATCGCCCGCCGCCACGCCGTGGTTGCGGAGCGCGCCGGCAAAGGTCGCCACCGCGTCCCGGAGCTCCGTGTAGGTGAAGACCTTGACGCTGTCCGTCACCGGGCTGTCGTAGATCAGCGCCGGGCGGCCGCCGTTGCCCTGCTCCACGTGCACGTCCAGGGCGTTGTAGCAGGTGTTGAGCGCGCCGCCGGTGAACCAGCGGTAGAAGGGCGGCCTGGAGTCATCCAGCACCCGGTCCCAGCGTCGGTCCCAGTGAATGTCCTCGGCGGCCTCGGCCCAGAAACCCTCGGGGTCCTTCAGCGCCCGTCGGTAAACGTCCGCGTAGCCTTCGTCGCTCATTTGCGTCTCTCCACACCGAGATTTTGTCCACTTCCATAAACCCTGTGGACGGCACCGCGCAAGCGGAATCGTTTGTTGCCAAGCCCGGCGGCGCGCGAGTAGAATCCGGGGGAAAGCAACCCATGCCCATGGCCGCATCGTCGGACAGTTACTCGGCTTTCGAAACCCGGATCGGACAGCTCGTGCCCCGCGCCGGGATCGGCATCGGCCCCGACCGGACCATCCGGGAGGCGGCGGAGCGGATGACGGAGGAGTCCATCGGTTCGCCGGTGGTCCTCGAATCGGGGGAGCCGGCGGGCATGGTCACCAAGACGGACGTGGTGCGGCGGGTCATCGCCCTGAACCGGCTCATGGAACGGTACGAGGGCTCCGAGGCCAGGCTCGGGGAGCGCGTCGCCGAGGCCACGGCTTCCGCCGACGCCGAGATGAAGCAACTGGGGACCGTACTGGACTCCCTCGGCCAGGGCGTCATCGTCTGCGACGCCGCCGGCAACGTGGTCCGGTACAACCGGACGGCCCGGAGTCTCCTGGAGCCCTCCCACGAGCCCCGCCTGGGGCAGCCGGTGTACGGAATGGTGGAAAAAGAGCTGTGCGACTACGCCCTGGAGAACATCTCCGCCCAGCTTGCCACCGGAGTCGGGCATCCGTCGGTGGAGTTCACCGCGAAGCGTGCGGCCGGGGACCCGCTCTGGGGTCGCATCGCACCGGTGGCGGACGATGATGCGCCGCTTCACGGCTTCGTCCTGACCCTGGAAGAAACCGCGCGGCCGCTGTCATCCACCGAACTGCTGCCGGCCGTGCGCGTGAAGTTCCACACCGACTCCGAGCAGGCCCTGCTGCGGGAACTCCGCCTCGTGGTGTTCGATACCGAGACCACGGGCCTCAATCCGTCCAAGGGGGACGAGATCATCTCCATCGGCGCGGTGGCGGTCACGCAGGGCCGGATCGTCGCCGAAGAGGCCTTCGAGACCCTGGTGGACCCGGGCATGCCGGTGAGCGCGGCGTCGACCCGGATCCACGGTTTCACCAACGACGGCCTGGCGGGGCAACCGGGCATCGACGAAGCCCTGGTCGCGTTTTCCCGATTCACGGAAGAGGCGGTGCTGGTGGCCCACAACGCATCCTTCGACATGGAATTCCTCAAGCGCAAGGAGGGGGAGACCGGCATCGCGTTCCGTCAACCCGTGCTTTGTACCCTCATTCTTTCCGCCATCGTCCACCCTAACCAGTCCTCCCACGCCCTGGATACGCTCCTGACGCGCTACGGCATCCGCCGGGCAGACCGCCACACGGCGCTCGGCGACGCGCGCATGACCGCGGAACTCCTGCTCAGGCTCCTCCCCCAGCTCGAGGCCCGCGGCATCGCCACCCTGGCGGAGGCCGTGCGCGCCTCGCGGCAGCACCCGTTGTCCCGGCTCAAGTACTAGTGTTGGGTTCCGCAAATACGTTGACGAAGATGTGAGGGCATTTTGGTTGTCGGCAAGGCGCGATGACGAGCAGTGGCGGTTACCACGCGAGGAAGAGCAACGCAGCCGACGGCCAAAAGGACCCGCAGATTCGTCAACGTATTTACGGAACGCAACACTAGTGTCCTGCGTCACAAATAGCTTGCGCTTGGCGCCCTTCGACTTCGCTTCGCTACGCTCAGGGCGAACGGTTAAGTTAACGGAATCCTGACAAGACCCCGTTCGCCCTGAGCCCTTCGACAAGCTCAGGACCGGCTTCGCGAAGCGAAGTCGAAGGGCGCCGGCCCATGTCGCAGGGAGTTCAACAACCTGCCAGGCGGTCTTTGACAGGACCCGTGACTTGGTCTACGGTCCGAGCATCATGAGCTACAAGACCATCCATCATCAGGCCGACGTGCTGGTCATCGGCGGCGGCGCGGCCGGCGCCATGGCGGCGATCCGCGCCCGGGAGGCGGGCGCGGATGTGTTGCTGGTGGACAAGTCGGTGTTTGGGCGGAGCGGCTGCGCGGCGCTGGCGTCGGGGGCCTACATCACCTACATGCCCGGCGACGACATCATGCTCCACCTCGGCGGCCGCGGCGTGCTCACCAACCAGACCAAGGCCATCGAGGCCATCCACGCCACCTACGACGTGCTCAAGATCCTGGACGGCTGGGGCGTGAGGTTCGTCAAGGAGGGCGGCGAGCTCTGGCGCGGCAAGGGCGGCTCCGGGGCGGCGGCCAGCGGCGGCCTGGCAGCGGGGCTGGTGGGCGGCGGCACGGCGATGATGAAGGTGATCCGGGGAGTGGCGCTGCGCGACGGCGTCCGGGTGCTCAACCGGGTTTCGGTGACGGACCTGCTGACCTCGGACGGCAGGCATCCCACCGGCGGCCAGGTAGTGGGCGCCCTCGGGGTCTCCGGGCGCGAGCGCGAGGTCCACGTGTGCGAGGCCAAATCCGTGGTGATGTGCGCCGGCGGCTTCAACTTCGGCTACAAGAGGCCGGGGCAGTGGTTCGCCGGCATGCCCCTCAACATCACCAGCGACGGCGTCGCCATGCAGATCCGTGCGGGCGCGGTGATGGGCAACATGGCGGTGGGCAGCAAGTACCTCCAGACCATGGAGTTCATGTGCGCCCCAGGCATCGAGCACTTCACCACCATGGGCACCAGCTACTTCAACAGCCGGGGCGAGGACGTGATGAAACGGTTCTCGGAATCCGAGGCCGAGTTCACCCGGCGGCTGTCCCTGGGACAGGCGGTGGCGCTGGAGATGCTGGAAGGCAACGGACCGGTGTACCTGGACTGCACCAAGCTCCCGCCGGAGAACATCCGGCTGCTGTACGAGGTCATCCCCATCATCATGAACACCTTCGAGGCGGCCGGGTACGAGATCAGCAAGGAGCGGGTCCCGTATCTGCCGGTGCTGGCGGCCACCTACGGCTCCAGCCACGGCGGCGGCGCGGTGGTGGACGACGATTGCAGGACCTCGCTGCCGGGCCTGTTCGCGGCCGGCGCCAGCAGTGACGGCATGAACATCTCGCCCAACCTCAACCTCTCCTGGTGCATGGTGCTGGGCTGGTGGGCCGGGTTGCACGCCGCCGACTACGCCCGGAACGCGGACCTCAAGGGCGCCGTCGGGCAGCAGGTGGAGTCGCTGTCCAAGAGCACCACGCAGTACCTCAAGCCGGAAGGGACCGACTTCAACGAGGTCCACGGCAAGGCCGCGGACCTGCTGCACGAGCTGGGAGTCATCCTCAGCGACGAGAAGATCACCCGGGTGCGGCGCGGGCTCATGGACATCCTGGACACCTATGACAACGTCATGGCCAGGGACCCCCACGACCTGGTGAAGGTGCTGGGGTTGCGGAACTCCATCGAGGCGCTGACCGCGGTACTGGACTACCTGCTGCACCGGCAGGAAAGCCGCGGCTCGGTGATCAACCGCGACCATCCCGAGACCGACAACGAGAAGTGGCTGGTGTTGAGCAAGTCGATCATCGAGAACGGCGCGCTGAAGATCTGGGACGAGGCCATCCCGCGCGACGAATTCTACGTGCACTACCGGCCCAGGGCCGGGAAGGCCATGCACCCTTTCTTCAAGGTCGCCGGGCAGGCGGTGGAAGCGGGGGATTAGAGGCTGTCATGGCTGAAGAACTGCATCTTCCGAAGGTCGAGATTTCCAAGCAAGCATGCATCTCCTGCACGGCGTGCGACGACGCCTGCCCGACGGACGTGATCCGGATAGGCAAGGACGGCTACCCGTTCGCCATGTACGAGGAAGACTGCCAGGGCTGCTTCATCTGCGAATGGGACTGTCCCGTCGGGGCCATCAAGATCCGCGTCGCGCGCTGGTACGAGGCGGGACAGTAGGTGTCCCGGCCAACGGTCCGCCTCTGTCCGTCCGGCGCCACGAAGTCGGGAACCGGTGACACGGCCGGCCCCGGCCGGCGGATGCGAGTGGCGAAGCCGTCCGCATCCCGTCCACGCATCCCGCTCCAATGAGCATCTTCTACGCCCTCATCGCGTCGCTCAACTTCGCGGTCTCCCACATCCTGATCCGCCGCGGCCTGGCCCAGTCCAATCCGCTGGCGGGGTTCGCGATCTCCATCCTGATCTCGGCGGTGGCCCTCTGGTCCATGGTGGCGGTGACCCTGCCGCTTGCCGTCTTCTGGACCCACGCCATCTGGTATTTCGCCGTAGGCGGCCTGTTCGCGTCCGGGCTGGGCCGCTGGCTGGTCTATGTCTCCATCGACCGGCTGGGTGTGGCGCGGTCCATCCCGGTGGTGAGCACGACGCCCATGTTCGCCTCGATCCTGGCCGTGATCCTGGTCGGGGAGCACTGGACCCTGGGCGCGTTTTTCGGCACCGTGTTGATCATCTGCGGGGTCGTCGTCATCTCGCAAACCCACGAGCAAAGGGCCGATTGGCGCCGCCGGGACCTGATCTTCCCGCTACTGGGGGCGTTGTCATTCTCCTTCTCCGCCAGCGTCCGGAAGCTGGGCTTCTTCATCGACAACCTGCCGCTCATGGCGTCGTGCGTGAACGCCACCACCGGACTGGTGCTGGCCATCGCGATGGTGTACGGGCAGGGCGGCCCGCGCAAGGTGCTGCCCATGTCCCGTTCGGTATTCTGGTGGTTCGTGGCCGCGGGGATCTGCAACACCACCGGGATGCTGGCCAACTTCTACGCCCTCTCCACCGGCGACATCGTCATCGTCGAACCGCTCATCAGCACCAATCCGGTGCTGACCGTGGTCCTCACGGCGATCTTCCTGCGCGACGTGGAGACCGTGAACCTGCGAGTGTGCGTCGGCGTCGCCTTCACCTTCGTCGGCACCCTGTTGCTGGTCTACAGCCGGGCCCTCTAGTTTCGTATCCGTGTCCTTTCCCGGCGGGCTCGGCTAGAATGACCGGGTGCGCACCGGACTGGAAAGGCTTCTCGACAATCCGCGCCCCTGGCTTGGTGCGTCGCGGGTGGGGTTGGTGGCCAACCCCACTACGGTGGATCGCCGGCTGGCCCACGCCGCCGACCTGCTGCACCGGCATCCGGACGTGGACCTGCGTTGCCTGTTCGGACCCGAGCACGGGCTCCGGGGATCGGCCCAGGACATGGTGTCCGTGGCGGGCGGCACCGACCCGGGCACGGGGCTGCCGGCGGCGAGCCTCTACGGCACCACCTTCGAGTCCCTGTCACCTACCCCGGAACAGCTTTCCGGTGTCGACGTGCTGCTGTTCGACATCCAGGACGTGGGCGCGCGCTACTACACCTACGCCGCCACCATGGCCCTGTGCATGCGCGCGGCCAGGGCTTCGCGGGTCAAGGTCGTGGTCCTGGACCGGCCCAACCCCATCGGCGGCACGGCGGTGGAGGGGGGCGGCCTGGACGCGGGTCTGGAGAACTTCTGCGGCCTCTATCCGGTGCCTCAACGCCACGGAATGACCCTGGGCGAGCTGGCCCGGTTGTACAACGAGACGTTCGACATCGGGTGCGAGCTGGACGTGGTGGCGTGCGAGGGGTGGTCCCGGGACGCCTACTATGACGAATGCCGGCTGCCTTGGGTGATGCCGTCGCCCAACATGCCGACGCCGGAGACGGCGCTGGTCTATCCGGGCATGTGCCTGCTCGAGGGCACCAACCTTTCCGAAGGTCGGGGCACCACCCGCCCCTTCGAGCTCTTCGGTGCCCCGTTCATCGACGGCGATCGCCTGGCCCGGGAACTCCGCCGCCATGACCTGCCGGGGGTGCTCTTCCGCCCCTGCGTCATCGAGCCGGCGTTCCACAAGTTCAAGGGGGAGCGCTGCGGCGCGCTGCAGTTGCACGTTACCGACCGGCGAGCCTTCGAGCCCTACCGCAGCGGTCTGGCCGTGCTGGTGGCGGCGCATGAGCTGTGGCCCGAATCGTTTGCCTGGAGAACGGAGCCCTACGAGTTCCGGGCCGACGTCCCGGCCATCGACCTCTTGACCGGGAGCGCGGCCGTGAGGCAAGCCATTGACGGCGGCGTGACGCCCGACGAGGTGGCGCGGATCGCCTGCGCCGGCACCGAGCTCTACGACGCCGGACGCGACAGGGCGCTGCTGTATGACTGAGCGGCGGCGGCTTCGTGTCGTGTCCCGCAAATACCTGCGATGAGTTGCGCAGGATTATTGCTTTCGGCACGGCGCGATGACTTGTAGGGGCGACCCGCGGTCGCCCCCCAGTGGCGGGCACCACGCGAGGAAGAGCAACGCAGCCGACGGCAACAAAGACCAGCGGGACACGACACTACGACGAAGTTCATATACAGAGATCGTGAAGGAGGGAGATCATGGCGGATCAGGAAGTAGCAGTGGTGGTGGGAGGCGGCCCGGGACTGAGCGCTTCGCTCGTGCGGCTGTTTACCCGGGAAGGCATGAAGGCAGCCATCGCGGCTCGCAACCCGGACAAGCTCGAGGCGTTGTCGGAAAGCACCGGCTGCCGCGCTTACCGGTGTGATGCCGTTGTCCCCGAGGACGTGAACGACCTGTTCGCGCGGGTCTCGCGGGACCTCGGAGATCCCGGTGTGGTCGTCTACAACGCCAGCGGCCGCGTGCGCGGACCGCTTGTCGAGCTCGATGCCGGCGCCGTCCGGGACGCCATCATGGTGACCTGTTACGGCGGTTTCCTGGTGGGACAGGCCGCCGCCGCCAGCATGCTCCGCACCGGCGGCGGGACCATCCTGTTCACCGGCGCCTCGGCGAGCGTCAAGGGCTACGCCAACTCCGCGTCCTTCGCCATGGGCAAGTTCGGCTTGAGCGGGCTGACCCAGAGCATGGCCCGGGAACTCCAGCCGCAGAACATCCACGTGGCGCAGATCGTCATTGACGGCGGCATCGATTCGCCCCGGCGCGACGCCGGTCGCGGCGCGGACACGTGGCTGAGCCCGGACAGCATCGCGGAGACCTATCTGCAGCTTCACCGCCAACACCGGAGCGCCTGGGCATCGCACATCGAGCTGAGACCCTGGGTCGAGAAGTTCTGAGGCGGGCAAGCCGGGTGGGAGCGGACCCGGTGTACGGAACAAGCTAAGGGATCTCCCTTATCCGCCGATCTTCCCCCAGTGGGATGAAAAGGCAGGATACATCGCCGGCGGCCCGGCGCCGGAGGGCGCTCATCAGGGGCGAGGAAGGTGTGGTGCTCCCGTCGGTGCTCATGCTGATCGCGGTCCTGGCGGTGGTCGGCGCCACCAGCATGACCGCGGCGGTGACCGATCTCCGGATCGCCCGCGCCTACTACAAGAGCGTGGCGGTGTTCCACATCGCCGAGGCCGGACTCGTCCACGGCCGGCACGAGGTTTCGGATGAGGACGGCGACCGCGACTTCTCCGCCATTGCGACCCACACCACGCTCTTCAGCGGACAGAGGTTCCACGGCGGCAGCTACACCGTCGTTGCCATTCCCGTGACCGGCGCCACGCCGGCCAGACTGCGGCTGCGATCCTCCGCCTGCTACCCGGCCGCCGACCCCTGCCCGCGGTCCAATGCAAGGGCCGCCCTCGAAGCCCTGCTGGAATACGACCCCGGCGGCGCCACCCCCCAGGACCGGGTCCGCCTGATAGCCTGGAGGTCGCTGGACTGACCGCCGCCGGCCGCGGCGCCGTTCAGCGCTACGGAAATACAGGACTCGCACGAGGATGCCGGCCGCCCTCGAAGGCGCCGCATCGCGGTAGTTTGAGGCGGGTCTCGTGAGGGTCCGGATGGTTGCCGGTCGTTTCCATGACCACCGCGCATGGGGTGATGGTCTTGACCTGGTAGCCGTGGCGGCCGAGTCTCGCGCCGGGCTGGACCACGTGTCCGAAACCTTCGGCATCCCTCACCAGCGCCACCGCGGCGTGGCTCTCCCAGACGATGCCGGCGGCCTGGAACCGCTGAACGGGGTGCGGCTCGTCGGTACTCACCGGCCCGTCCGGTGCGGGCTGTCGGTCCGGCTTCGGCGGGTCGGGAGCCCGGTAGGGTTGGAACGGGTCCCGGGCCGGCGGTTCAGCGCCGACGCCCGCCGATGCCAGGGCGGGGGTCAGGGTCCGTCTCCGTGTGGTGTCCGTCCGACCCGCGCCGTCCTGCGCTGTGGTGTCCACCGGCTCGGCCGGCGACAGGAGTGCTTGCGCCTCTTCATCGACAGGTCCGGGGGACACGACACTCAGCGTCGCGATCTCCATCCTGATGCGGAGCGTGTCCTCCGCGGGCAGCGCGTCGATCGTCAGCTCCGTCACGTTCACGAGCTCGTGCGGTCCGGTCGAGAGCTCGAAGAATCTCAGCAGCTCGTGGAAGGTTCCCCCGAACTCCACCTCCACCGGGATCTCGGCAAAATGCTCCTCGTCGCGACGGACACCGGGTTGGAAACGGACCACTTCGAGCCCGGCCATGGCCGCGCGGGCGGAGATGTCCTCCAACGGAGTCGACGCCCCGGACCGGCGGGGAAGCCTCGAGTGCAGCTCGCGTTGCAGCGCCGCGAGCTCCTGGCGGAGTTGGGGCAGTCGGGCCAGTCCCGCGCGCAGTCGAGCCTCGGCGAGGCCGGCGAGCTTGAGCTCGTCCGCGACCCGTTCGATACGTCCGGCCTGGTGGCGGTACACGAGGGCATAGTCGAGCCCCGCCAACAACAGGACCATCGCCCCGATGAGAAGGATTCGCTGGGGGAGCGGGCGTTCGAGCAGGACATCGAGGTAGTACGGTATCACGGCATCACCGGATCAGCCGTTCCTCCCGGGCCGCTTCCCCCGGGTGGAACGGGATTTGGCGGCGGCCCCGGTTCCGCGTGGATGACGAAACGCCGGAGGTTCTCCTCGCCGTTTGCCGAGCCGGCGTCGACGAGCCGCCGGCTCTCGAAGACCCGGGACAGGCTTCGGAGGAACCGCGCAATGGACTCGTCGTCGGTAGCGCGGCCCTCCAGGATCGTCGTGCCTTGCGACTCGGCGTAGCGCGTCAGCCATAAAGGCTCCGGTGCGGCGGCCGAGAGGCCCCGCAGGACCCGCGGGTGCCGGGTCCGGTGCTGGAGCCATGCCTTGATGGCGTGATCCTGCTGTCGTTGCCGCCGGACGCGTTCTTCCAGTTCCTTGACAGCCGCGGTCTCGAGGCGCAGCCCGGCGACGACTCGCCGCCGCTCGGCCAGGCCGGACTCGAGCGCGCCCTGCCGCCGCCATTGCGCGATGTTGACCGCGGCCAGGGCCATGCCGGCAAGGCAGAGCGCGGCGACGCCGGCCATGACCGTCCGATGCTTGCGCCGCAGCGCCCGGGTTTCCCGGGTCTGCAGGAGATTGATGCGAATCATGGCTGGAACATGGTTACGGCGCCTGTCCTCAAGAGGTTCCCTTCGTATCGCCTGGACGCGATGCCCCTACTCGAATGGGCTCCTTGTGACCAGACCGGCGATCACCGCGAACGCCGGTCCCGCTTCAATGCTCCCGGGCGCCATGCAGCCGTCGAAAACGGGTCCGTGGACCCGGACCTCCGCCTCGAGGACGCGGGCCAGGCTCGGACCGAGACCGGGCAGAAGGGCGCTGCCGCCGCTCAGGGAAACCCGGCGCCCATCGGTTTCGCCGCCCAGCGTGCCGAAGAGGCTGAGACCGCGGCCGACCTTGGATGCGAACTCGTCGCACAGGGATTTCAGGAGGCCGTCAACGTCCGGAGACGGCCCGCCGCACTTGATGGCTTCGGCCTCGTCCCGGGAAACGTGCAGACTCTCCGCCAGACTCTCGGTGAACTGCTCTCCGCCCACCGGCAGGTCGGTGGTATAGCCGGGCGAGCCGTCCGCGGAAATGTGGATCGTCGTGGAGCACGCGCCCGCGTGGACCAGCACGCCGGCGCTGTCGTGCCCAAGCCGGCCGATACCGGACCGGAGGGCGAAATGGTCCACTTCCACGATGGCCGGAACCATGCCGGCGGCCTCCAGGAGATCGACGTAGTTCTCCACCAGGGTCTTCCTGGCGGCGATCAACAGAACCTCCAGTCCAGTGCCGTCTTGCGAGGGTCCGACAACGTGGTAGTCGATGTTGACGTTGTCCAGATCTTCGGGAATGGCGTCCATCGCCTCGAACTCGATGACCTGGTCGAGCTGTCCGATGTTCCCGCCCGGGAGTTGAAGCCGCTTGATGATCACGCCCCGGCCGGGGATCGAGACCACCGCCCGACGCGGTTTTCCGTGCGTCGGGCCGGCGAACTCCCGGATCGCGTTGCCGAGCACCTCGGTCCGTCGCACGAACCCGTTCTCCATTGCTCCCACCGGCACCGGGAGCACTCCGATGCGCAAGACTCCGGGGCCGCCGCGAGCGTCGCGAACTTCCGCCACCTTGATGGAGCTGGAACCCACGTCGATGGCGAACCAGCTTCGCGCACGCCGAAAGGGAAAGAGGCGAAACATGGATGGAGACATGGGTGGAAACATGGGTAGGTTGAATGCAAAACCGGGGCCAGCCCACTGAATCCGCCATTTCTTGATCTCCGCCCGCGTCTCCTTGGTCGTTCCCGCACGTTCTGCGCCATTCCCGCAAGAACGGGAACCACCAATCCCGTCAAAGACGTGGCATTCTGACGGCGTCTCATCAATAATCCGGGAAGATGAAGACGAACCCGAGATTCGTCCTGGTGGCGGTGCCGGCGCCGCTTCAGGAGCCGTTGACCTATGCCGTGCCGGATGCGCTGGACGGGCGCCTGGAGGTGGGCATGCGGGTCCTGGTGCCGCTGAGCCGGCGGCGGGTGACCGGGGTGGTGGTGGGATTCCAGCGGGAATCGCCGGTGGCGGGAGTGAAGGCGGTCGCCGAGGTGCTTGACGACGAGGTGCTCCTCGATGATGCGTTCCTGAAGCTGTGCCGCTGGGCGGCGGACTACTACGTCGCCTCCCTGGGCGAGGTGCTGGCCGCCGCGCTGCCGCCGCTTTTGCGTACCGAAAGCCGGTTGGTAGTGGCGTTCGCCCGGGAACCGGAAGCGCTGCACGGAACGCTGGACCGCGAGGTGCTGGATGCGGTGAGCCGGCGCGGGCCCACGACGCCGGCGGCGCTGAGTCGCCTGTTTCCGCGCCGGGGCGTCAAGGCGGTCCTCGATCGGCTGGCGACCGCCGGGGCGGTGACCCTGGAGGACCGGCTCCGGGGTCACGTGCGCGAGGCCCGGCGCAAACGGCAGCCCCGGCCGGAAAAGACCGCCGGGGCGGCCCCCGGGGTTGCCCCCGTGCTCACCGGGGAGCAGGAACAGGTGCTCCGGTCCATGGACCAGCGCCTGCGTCAGGGCGGCTTCGAGACCGTGCTGCTGCACGGCGTCACCGGCAGCGGCAAGACCGAGGTGTACCTCCAGGCCATGGAGCAAGTGCGCCGGCAGGGACGGCAGAGCCTGATCCTGGTTCCGGAGATAGCCCTGACCCCGCAGTTGCTGGACCGGCTTGAGGGGCGTTTCCCGGGCGACGTGGCGGTGCTCCACAGCGGCCTCACTCCGGCGGAAAGGTGGCGCCACTGGTGGCGCATCGCCCACGGCGCGGTGAAGGTGGTGGCGGGCGCCCGCTCCGCCGTCTTCGCCCCTGTCCGGAAGTTGGGCCTCATCGTGGTGGATGAGGAGCACGACTACAGCTACAAGCAGGAGGAAGGCGTCCGCTACCACGGACGCGATCTGGCGGTGGTGCGCGGCCGTATCGTCGGGTGCCCGGTGATCCTGGGCTCGGCCACGCCGTCGGTGGAGAGCTATCAAAACGCCCGCAGCGGCCGGTACCGCATGCTCGAGCTCACCGAGCGGGTGGAGGCCCGCCCCATGCCTCGGGTGGAAATCGTCGACCTCAAGACCCGGCCCGGGCAAACGGCGGCGGACGGGCTCTTTTCCCCGCCCCTTCTGAGCGCTCTGAAAGAGAACCTTGAGCTGGGCCACCAGAGCCTGATCTTCCTCAACCGGCGCGGGTTCGCCTCGTTCCTTCAGTGCTGGTCTTGCGGTTTTGTGTTCCGGTGTCCGCGCTGCAGCATCAGCCTCACCTTCCATCTCGGGCGCAACAGCACCTTCTGCCACCACTGCGGTTTCCGCCAACGCAAGGCGGAGGCCTGCCCCGAATGCGGCAATCTGTCCCTTACCGAGGTGGGTTTCGGCACCGAACGGATCGAGCACGAGCTGAGGCGGCTGCTGCCCAAGGCCCGCATCGGACGCATGGACCGGGACACCACCAGCGCCCGGGGCGCCCAGGAGCGGATCTTCCGGTCCTGGGAGAAGGGAGAGCTCGATGTCCTGGTGGGCACCCAGATGATCGCCAAGGGACACGACGTGGGCGGCGTCACCCTGGTGGGGGTGGTGCTGGCCGACTCCTCGCTGAACCTCCCCGACTTCCGGGCGGCGGAAAAGACGTTTCAGATCATCAGCCAGGTGGCCGGCCGCGCCGGCCGCGCCCGGCAGCCCGGCCGTGTCATCGTCCAGACGCTGGTGCCCGGACACTATTGTTTCGACCATGCCCAGATCCACGACTACCCGTCGTTCTTCGCCACCGAGACCGGG
>Ga0209544_1002725_pt1 | contig 15039 bp, 12 predicted proteins | sample MesohylPK_FD_187297 | JGI IMG/M metagenome (GOLD analysis project Ga0209544, IMG submission 187297) | Host-associated microbial community of the marine sponge Aplysina aerophoba from Gulf of Piran - sponge mesohyl, lysed by proteinase K... | ecosystem: Host-associated > Porifera > Sponge >...
TCCTTCGGTACTCGAACGCTTTGGCGCGTGCTTCGGCCAGGGTCACATACGGGTAGCCACCCAACCCGAGGTCGCGTCGCTTACCGCCTACGGTTCCCCGCCATATCCATTGTTTGGAACCCGACGGCTCTACACGCAGGATCAGGCCGTGGAGGTCGCCGTATTTTCCCGCCTTGGTAACTGAACGCACCCATGCGGCTGTTCGTTTGGGCAATTCCCTCTCCCTTCTATCCCACTATATATCCCACACCAGAGAGAAACTACCCGGAACGGAACGGGAAGTCAAGGAACAGCCGCCGCAGCGTTACCGACCGTCACCTGACGGATCAGGAGTCTTACAACATGCCTATGACCTGGGAGTTTAGTTGTTCCTGAGACGGTACGGAACCAACAGAAACGTTGTGGGCCCGGAGGGGATCGAACCCTCGACCTTCGGATTAAAAGTCCGCTGCTCTGCCTACTGAGCTACAGGCCCAACCGGGAGGGTAGTGATGATCGGGGCCTTTCATGAGCCTCCTTGCCGCCGCGCTCGGGAGCGATAGGCTGGCCGGGTGATCACGTTCGGATACTCGGGGCTGCCTCCGCCGGCCATGCCGGATGAGGAGTTCCTAGACGGGCTCTTGGAGCAGGGCTACCAGGCCTTCGAGCTGGCATTCACCAAGTCCTTCCCGTGGAACGAGCGGCGCTGCAGCTCCTTCGGGAAGGAGGCCGACGAGCGAGGGATCCCGCTCTCCATCCATGCCCCCTACTTCGCGGTCCTCACCGTTACCGACGAGGACCGGGCCCGGAAATGTCGGGGAGCGATCGAACACACGATGAAGCTGGGCGCCGAGATGGCCGCCCGGGTGGTGGTGGCCCATCCGGGGGCTCGGCGCAAGGAGGAGCCGGGTTTCCTTATGGGCACCATGCGGCGCCATCTCGATGACCTTGCGACCAAGGTGTCCGACCTCGGGGTCGGTCTGGGCCTCGAGACCACCGGGCGGGTCTCCCAGATGGGGAGCCTCGGCGACATCGCCCTCCTCGCGGCGGAGTATCCGTTCGTGCGGCCGGTTATCGACTGGGCCCATGTCCATGCCATCAGCGGTGGAGGGCTCCGATCGGTCGAGGCGTTCGAGGCGGTGCTCGGGTTCCTGCGGGAGAACTTCGCCGGTTGGAAGATCGATCCGCTCCACACCCAGTTCAGCGATGTCCTCTACGACGAGACCGGCGAAATCCGCCACCTCCCCTACGGCCAGGGCGACCTCCGGGCCACACCCCTGGTCGAGGCGGCCCACCGGGCCGCCTTCCGGATGACCGTCATCTCGGAGTCCCGCGACGAACCGTCCCATCGCAGGATCCAGAAGGAGATCGGTAGCGCGCTGGTATCCGTCACCGACCCCGAACCGCCCGGACGGCCCGCCGCCAGCGGCGGTATCGCCTTCCCGACCTTGCCGAGGGCCGTGGAGACCCAAAACGGATACGCCCTGGCCGGCTACGACCACCCCTTGCGGCTTTCCAACCTCGACAAGCGGTTCTTCGCCGACGGCTACACCAAGGGCGACCTGATCTCCTACTACGCATCCGTCGCTCCGCTGCTGCTTCCCCACCTGGACGATCGGGCGATCGTGATGGCCCGGTTCCCCGACGGCGCCGAGGCCGCCTCGTTCTACGAGAAGCAGGCCCCCGGCCACCAGCCGGCTTGGATGCCGCTGGTCCCGATCGACTCGGCCCACCGGGGCGCGGTGATCGACTACGTAACCGCCGACCGGCCCGAGTCCCTCATGTGGCTGGCCAACATGGGTTGCGTCGAGATCCACCCCTGGCTCTCGCGGGTCCGGTCCCTCCACGCCTCGGACTTCGCGGTGTTCGATCTCGATCCCGCGGCAGGGTCGAGCTGGGACCAGGTGGTGGCTGTGGCCGCCCTCCTCCGCGAAGCCCTCGCCCACCTGCGGCTGCGCGGCTATCCGAAGTCATCCGGATCGAGGGGCATCCATATCTACGTACCTCTCGACCCGGTCCACGACTACGCCCGGGTCCGGACGTTCGTGCAGCGGCTCGGGCAGCTGCTGGCCGCCGCCAACCCGGAGAACGTGACCATGGATCGCCACATCCCCAACCGTGCGGGCAAGGTTTATATCGACTCCGGGCAGAACCGGGCGGGCGCCACCATCGCGGCGGCCTACTCGGTGCGGCCCCGCCCCGGAGCGCCGGTGTCCACCCCGCTCCGATGGGACGAACTGGAATCCATCGATCCGACCAGCTTCACCATCGCCACGATCTGGGACCGGATCTCCCGCTACGGAGACCTGTTCGCACCGGTTCTCCTGGGAGGCCAGCAACTCGACCAGGCCGAGGAGGCGCTGGGCATCGAGCCCGGCTGACCGTATCGAAGAGAAAGTTGCGAGCGATCACTCCTAGAGTGGGCGCTATGGCTGGCAACGCTACGACATACCGGGTGGAGGAACTAGCCGCCGAGGCCGGCGTCGGGGTCGACACCATCCGCTACTACCAGGGAATGGGCCTCCTACCCCCCACCGATCGGGATGGTCGCTCCGTGGTGTACGGGAGCGCCCACCTGACCCGGTTGCGAACCATCCGAGCCCTCGCCGATGACGGCTTCACCCTGGCCCAGATCAAGCGCCTGCTGGACGAGTCCGGGCATCCGCTGCTGGAATCGCTGGCCGGGGCCACGGTCGGTCTGGGGCGGACCGAGCTGGCCGAGCGCTCCGGCCTTCCCGCCCATCTGGTGGACATAGCAGTGTCGGCCGGCCTCATCCAGCCCCTCGGCGACGGAGAGGAGGAACGATTCGCTCCCGACGTGGCGCCGATGCTGGCTGCCGGTATGTCGTTGCTGGAAGCCGGGTTCCCCCTCGACAAGCTGGCAGCCCTGGCGGCCCGGCATGCGACATCGGTGGAGAGCGTGGTGGACGCCGCTATCGACCTGTTCAACGACCACATACGTGACAACCAGCCCGACCGTCCCGTCGAACTGGCCGAGATGTTCCGGACTCTCGTGGTCCACGTCACCCGTCTGGTCGCGCAACACTTCCACCACACCGTGATCACCCTGGTGAAGGAACGGCTGGACGACTCGGAAGACGCGGCCCTGGTCAAGGCGCTGGAGGACATCGAGGAACGTCAACTGGTGATCCACACCGAGTGGCGATGAGTCAGCGCAGCCGGCTGGAGCAACGCGTCGCCCGCGCCGCCGCCCGCGCCGCCGTTTCGGGGCGTCCTTCGATCGTCACCCTGGCGGCGCCCGCGAAGGAGAGGGATGCGCTCGCCGTAGCGCTGGAAGCAGGGCCGCCCTTCGCCTACTGGGAATTGCCGGACCGGGGCTTCGCCATGGCCGCGTCCGGTGAGGCGCACACCATCCGGACCCCGGCGGACACCAAACGGTTTGGGACCGCCTCGGCCGCCATCCGCGACCTCGCGAGCCGGACCCACCAGGCGGCATTCGACGGAGCGGAACGGGCGCCGCTCCTCATCGGGGGCTTCTCGTTCTCGCCCGGCGGCGCCTGGCCGGGGTTCCCGGCGGGCCGTCTCGTGCTTCCCGAGCTGGCATACATCCAGCGGGATCCGGGCAACCGGGTGTGGATGGCAGCTACCGAGGTTCTCGCCGGCGCTGATCCGGCCGCGGTCGCCGGCACGCTCTTGGGGCGGATCCGGTCTGCCCGCCGCACGACGCCGGCGCGGGTCACTCCCAGGGTGGCGGACGACCGGCGCGCAGACGACATAGACCTGCGCGATCCGGGATACCTAGCCGGCGCCGGGGAAGCGCTCCGGTTGATCCGCGGCGGAGACCTGACGAAGGTGACCCTCGCCCGCAGGCTGGACGTCGATCAGCGGCCGGAGCTCGGGCCCTTCCTTGCCGCCCTGCGCCAGATCTACGACACCTGCGCCGTCTTCGCGTTCGGCCGACCCGGTGGCGCCGTGTTCTGTGGCGTCACTCCCGAGCTGCTGGCCCGGGTCGAAGGGCTGACCGTCAAGGTGCTCGCTCTGGCCGGAACCTCGCCCCGGGGGTCGTCCCCGTCGGAGGACCAGCGCCTGGCTCACCGTCTCCTGAACGATTCGAAGGAGCTCGAGGAGCACGCCTATGTCCGCTCCGAGCTCATGCGTCGACTGTCGGACCGGGGCTTCGCGCTGGACCCTCCCGAACGGACGAATGTCCTCGAGTTGCCCGGCATCCTCCATCTCGCCACCCCGATCAGCGCGGTGGCGCCGGTCGGAACCGGTGTGCTGGATGTGGTGGGATCCCTCCACCCCACCCCGGCGGTCGGCGGCCTGCCTCGGGACCGGGCGACGAGCTGGATCACGGCCCACGAGCCCTTCGACCGGGGCTGGTACGCCGGGCCGGTGGGCTACTGCGACCTGTCCGGTAACGGCGAGTTCCACGCCGCCCTACGTTCGTGCTTGATCGAAGGCAACCGGACCAGCTTGTTCGCGGGCGCGGGAATCGTCTCGGCATCGCAACCGGAGAAGGAGCTCCTAGAAACCGATCTGAAGCTGGGAACTCTGCTCCCCTCTCTCTCCGGTATGACCGACCACCGGTGGCGAACCTACGCCACCGCGGACACCCTCGCTACCGCCCTGGGCGAGGGAGGTGTGGCCGAGGTGATCGTCTCTCCGGGTTCCCGTTCCACACCCCTGGCCCTGGCGGTACGCGACGAAGGCCCGCCCTCCAAGGTGGTGCTCGATGAGCGTTCCGCCGGGTTCACGGCCTTGGGACTGGCCAGAGCCACCGGAAAGCCGGCCGCGGTGGTCTGCACTTCCGGTTCGGCGGCTGCCAACTACCTGCCGGCGGTGGTGGAAGCGGATCGGGGTCGCGTGCCGCTGGTGGTCATAACCGCCGACCGTCCGCCCGGTTTTCTGGATCGTGACGCTCCCCAGACCATCAACCAGATCAGGCTCTACGGCTCGGCGGTGCGCGCCTCCGCCTTTCTTCCGGTGGCGCACGAGTGCGATCCCGAGTGGGTCGCCGGTGAGGTGTTGCGCGTGTTGGAGGCCGCCTACCCGCCCAATGCCGGTCCGGTTCACCTGAACGTCCCGTTCGACAAGCCTCTGGAGCCCCCGGCGCGGCGCGACACCAAGCCATCGTTCGAGATGTCGCTCCCGGACTCCCGAGGCGAGCGGGTACTCGGGGCGTCCGTGGAGATGCTGGAAGGCTTCATGGACCGGGCCGCGAGCGGCGTGATCATCGTGGGTCCGAGAGACACCGGCCGGACCGAGCGCGACGCCGTATATCGATTGGCGGCGCTATCCGGATGGCCGATCCTGGCTGACGGAATGTCGGGGCTGCGAAGCCGTGACGAGGAGAACCTGGTGACCACCGGTGACATGCTGGTCGGGGACAGGAGCTTCGTGACGCGCCATACCCCTGACGCCATCCTCCGGATCGGCGGCACACCCACGGGCACGGCCACCCAGAACTGGCTCGAAGGGCTTCGAGCACCCGAGATCGTCCTGGATCCGGATTTCCGGTGGACCGCGGCCGGGCCGGAAGCGGTCCTGCGTGATCCGGTCGCACCACTCCTGGAGCGAGTGTCGCCTTCACCGCTGGACGGACGCTGGACCCGTGCCTGGCAATCCGCAGAAATGCGGGTCCGCGAGCGGCGCCGCTACGAGCGGACCCACCATCCTGAGACCGAGGTGGCGCTGACAGCGGAGGTACTCGACAGCGAAGCCCTGGTCTGGACGGGTTCCAGCATGCCGGTGCGCCACGTGAACGCCATGATGGAGCCGGGCTGTGGTGTAGCCGTGTTCGGCAACAGGGGTGCGTGCGGGATCGACGGTGCGCTGGCGTCGGCAGCCGGCGCAGCCCTAGGCCTCGGAAGCCGGGTCACCGCCCTGGTGGGAGACCTCACTTTCCTCCACGATGCCGGATCGCTGGCCACGGCCCGAGCGCTGGGGGTGGACCTGTCGATCGTCGTGCTCGACAACGGCGGAGGCGCCATCTTCGAGATGCTTCCGTACCTCCGATCCCTCCGGGAGTCCGGCGCAGAGGACGCCTACGCGCAGGGTCGTGAGCTGTTCGTGACCCCCCACGACCAGGATCTGGTGGCCGTGGCCGCCGGATTCGGCGTGACGGCCGAACGAATCGAGCCCGGCGAGATGGCGGGGGCGCTGCGAAGGGCTAGGTCGCGACCCGGTGTCAGCGTGCTGGTGGCGAGAACCGACCCCGAAGCCATGTTCGCCGCCTACGACCGCCTCTACCGAGCCTGATCCCTCCTCCGGACCACCGCCCGCCTCCCCAGTCAGGCGCCGCCCTGCGTCCTGGCCGCCCCATGTCCTGGGCCGCGCCGGTGTCCCGGTCAGGAAGAACGCGAAAATCGCCCCGCCTGGTGCTCCGCACCGGGCCCCTCCCCCACCACCACCTGTCCTGGTTTGGAGCGTGGTCGGCCATGCCCGGCCGGCTGCCGGGATCGGCCCTCGCTCCATGAAGCCTCTTATGTTCCCATCCGCCGGCCGGATCGATCGATGAGAGCCTTCGGCCGGTGTAGGTGCTTGGCGTTATGCAACGTATAGGAGGGCTGTGACACATTACGGCCTCCCAGTCCGATCCCGGACACATCACCGCTGCTGCGACGAAAAGCAGAGCGGTAAAGGAACGGGAATTGCTCGGATGGGCGCCACCTTGTTCCGGCAGGGGCCTAACGAGCACGAGCGAGTCGGCGATTCGTCTAGCTAGAAGGGTGCTGAAAAAGACGGGGATGGGTTGGCCCGTGATGCTCTGACCTGGGGTGGCATTGTCTGGAACCGGGCCGACGGGACATTTTCAGTACCCTCCTAGACCCGGGGTTTCCTTGCTGAAGATCGGGCCAACTGGACATTTTTCGGTACCGTCCTAGAGTCACGCCATGAGTTGGACCTTCGACAACGGCACCATCCTGACCAGGGCAGCGCTGGTGGGCGAGTACGCCAACAACGCCTTCGCTGTGGCCTGCGCCCGGACCGGCCGGGGAGTGATCATCGACGCCGCCGCCGAACCGGATCGGATTCTTGAGTTGGCCGACGGCGTGGAGGTCCAGGCCCTACTCACCACCCATGGCCACCACGACCATCTGAGGGCCGTGGCGCCGGTGGTCGAAGCCCTAGGGGTGCCCTTCCTACTTCACCCTGCCGACCACGAACTGGCGGCGCGAACCACTCGGGTCGCTCCGACAGCGCTGGCTGATGGGGAGGTGATTCCTTTGGGGGAAACCAGCCTGCTGACCATGCATACCCCCGGCCACACACCCGGATCGGTGTGCTTCCTCAGTCCGGGCGTGCTCTTCTCCGGGGACACCCTGTTCCCGGGCGGCCCGGGCGCCACCGAGTACGAAGGTGGGGATTTCGACGAGATCATCAAGAGCATCAAGGAACGTCTTTTCACTCTTGACGAGAACACCGATGTCTATCCGGGACACGGTCCGGCCAAGACCACCATCGGGACCGAGAAGCCGGAGTTGCCCGAATGGATCGCCCGAGGCTGGTAACCGGCGGACCGTAGCCCGATCATTCAGGGCTAGAGCGTGTTCCCTGTGTTGGGACACCCGCTGGGCTAACCGCTTCCTTGTGGATGGGGATGGCCGTCCTGAGGGCCACAATCCTCACAGGATCCCAAAAAAGCGAAATGGTGAGGTGTGGTCTGGAAGCCGTACCTGGTGTGGAGGAGTTCGTAGAGGGGAGCGAACTCCGTGTGAGGTACCTCGATGGTTCTGCCGCAGACCTCGCACACGAGGTGTTCGTGGTCGTGGTCGAGCGTGATGTGCCATCCTCCCGACCGACCGTCGCGCAGCGGGATGCGGTGGACCAGCCCGATCCGGGCCAGATCTTCGAGGATCCGGTAGACGGTAGACGCCTCTATCCGGCCCGTACTATCTCGAACGTGGTCGATGATCAGCCGTGCGCTGATGAACGGCTCGTCACTCGCCACCAGAGCGCGAACCACGGCCCTTCTGGGAAGGGTCAGGCGGAGTCCGGCCTCCCGGATCCGCTCGATCAGCAGGTCTTCGGTCACGATGACATCATTCGACATGGGCACACACTGTAGCAAGTGGCTGCTCTAGCCAATTGTGACTCTATGTCATCAGAGAGGGTCTGCCAACTACCGCTGCATACCCGGGCTCGCTAACGACACTGATTGCAACTGTCGCCGGCCGGGAATGTATGCTGATGCAACAACGACCGATCACATAACGGAGTCGACGTGTTAGGAACCGAACCGGATCATCAGCATCATGGCCCTCACGATGCTGACCACGGCCACTCCCATAGTGGCCCTGACCACGCCCATGATGCTGACCACGGCCACTCCCACGGTGGCGCTGACCACGGTCATGGTCATGGTTCCCACCAATCCCGGTGGTCGGCGATTAAGCATGGCCTGGGCGGGTTGTTCGGTACGCATTCCCACGATCCCGCCGAGTCCCTCGACAGTGCTCTGGAAAGCAGCGAACGGGGGATTCGGGCCCTGGTCATCTCCTTCTCCGTGTTGATGGCGACCGCTGTTGTCCAGGCCCTGATCGTGGTCTTCACCGGGTCGGTCTCGCTGATCGCCGACACCATTCACAATTTCTCCGACGCGCTCACCGCGGTGCCGCTGTTCATCGCGTTCCGGCTGGGGAGGAGGGCGGCGACCCGGCGCTACACCTACGGATACCGCCGAGCGGAGGATCTGGCCGGGCTCTTCGTAGTGCTGATGATCCTGATCTCGGCGATCGTGGTTATCTGGGAGTCGATAGACCGGCTCTTCAACCCGCGGGAACTCGAATACCTCGGCGTGCTCTTCACGGCCGGAGTCGTCGGGTTCGCCGGTAACGAGTTGGTGGCTCTGTATCGCATCCGGGTAGGCCGCCAGATCGGATCGGCGGCGCTCGTCGCCGACGGACGGCACGCCCGCGCCGACGGGTTCACCTCGCTGGCGGTGGCGGTGGCTGCCGTCGGCGTATGGCTGGGCTTCGACCGCGCCGACCCGATCGCCGGAATCGCCGTCGGGATCGTGATCCTGCGCATCATGTGGTCGGCGTGCCGCGACATCTACGGGCGGCTGATGGACGCCGTGGACCCGGAGTTGGTGGATGAGATCGAGGGAGTCGCGAACTCGGTCGAAGGCGTGCTCAGCGTGAACGCATGCCAGGTGAGGTGGATGGGTCACCGACTCCGCGCCGATATCTCCATCGGAGTCGCCTCGGCGCTGACCGTCGAAGACGGCCACCACATTGGAGAGCATGTACGCGAGGCCCTGAGGCAGAGGGTGCGGTTCCTCGACGAAGCATTCGTACACGTCGACGCGGACTCGACCGACCGAGCGAGCGCGTAGAACGCGTTCGGCCAACGGACGGCTGGCGGATAACTCAGCGCGCTGTGGTCTGTCTGCCAAAGACGACTAGGCGTGCCCCTGGCGGCATGCCAAACCGCCATTCCACAGACAGACCACTAGACTGACCAGCAGACCGGACGGAAAGGCGCGACCCGAGTAGGCGGGCCATTTCCCCTTCACGGTCCACAACATGACCACTTGCTCTCCGGCTCCCTTGGAGCCGGGAGGTATCCCCCAACCTCGATGGTGGGGAGAAACGGAGCAGCTATGTCAAACCTTACGTCGAACCATCCGCCCGGCGCCATCCGTCAGAAAGTCACCGCGCCCGCAGTGCGGGCCCGCAAGGGCGGGGAACCGCTCACGATGGTGACCGCCTACGACTTCCCCGGCGGCAAGCTGGCCGACCAGGCCGGGGTCGACATGATCCTGGTGGGCGACTCGGTAGCCAACGTGGTTCTCGGATACGAGACCACCAACCAGGTGACCCTCTCCGACATGGTCCACCACACCGCCGCGGTAGCGCGAGCCCGTCCCAGGGCACTGCTCGTAGCCGACATGCCGTGGATGACCTTCCATGTCAGCCCTCAGGAGACCCTGCGCAATGCCGCCCGACTGGTCCGGGAAGGCGGGGCGGAAGCGGTCAAGCTTGAGGGCGGCACACCGCGGGTCGAGATGGTCCGCAAGCTGGTATCGGCCGAGATCCCGGTGATGGGACATGTCGGGCTAACCCCCCAATCGGTCCATGCCGCTGGCGGCTACCGGGTCCAGGGGAGGAGGCTGGAGGACGCCCGGAGGATGATCGAGGACGCCCGCGCCCTCGACGACGCGGGCGTGTTCGCCCTGGTCCTCGAGGGTGTCCCCGCCCCGCTGGCCCAAGCCATCACCCAGCGGGTGAGCGTCCCCACGATCGGCATAGGCGCCGGCCCGGACACCGACGGACAGGTGTTGGTGATGCACGACATGCTCGGCCTCAACTTCGGCCACTACCCCAAGTTCGTCCGGCGCTACGCCGAGCTGTCCGGAGAGGCTGTGGCGGCGATAGATCGCTGGATCCGGGACGTTCGCCGGGGCGCCTTCCCGAGCGAGCAAGAGTCTTACCACATGATCGACGCCGCCGCCCTCGAGCTGATCGAGGAACCCTCCGGAACCGACCGGGCCATCGGGCACTGATCAGACCGGCGGCATCCTCGTGGTGATCATCGGTGTCGGAGCTGCTCTCTCAGCCTGATCGGGTCGCATAACCAGGCATCGACCACTCGCTGTATAGGTCAGCACGGACCTCGGTGCCCAGCGCAAGCTGTGGATCGAAGGTCTTGAAAGGGCCCTGGAAACCACATACGTTGCCCGGCATGGGTAATTGGTCAATCGAAATCAGGGTTCCGAGGTCCGGCAATGCCGATCTCGACACCGAGGTTCACCGACGGGCGCTGAGCGAACTCGAACGTCAGAGAGTAGGTCGGGAGTTGTACAGCATGCTCCGCAGGAAACACCAGGGCTCGTTCCTGAGCCGCGAGGGCGCCAGCGCGGTGTCGACCGTCGCCGAAGCCGCCCTGGCCATCACCAGGGCATGGGAGGGCACCCGGCAGGGCATGCCGTCCGAGCTGACCGTCATCCTCCACAGGAATGGCTGAGCCGGCCCTGCGAGAGCCCGAGCCATCGCTCGGTGCGCCTCCGAGTATCTTGTTGGCCTGATGGCGGTAGACGCAGTGGCTTTCGACTTCGGAGGGGTGGTCATCCGGACCCCGTTCGAAATGGCGGCCGGGTTGGAGGCCCGGCTCGACCTACCGCGTGGCAGCATCGACCTGGCGGGTCCCTTCGACCCGGATGCCGACCCCCTCTGGCGGAGGTTCCGGGCCGAGGAGTTCACCGAGCTCGAATACTGGCATCGCCAGGCCGACCGCCACGCCGGGCTGATCAGCGCCGGCCCGGACCGCCTGCGCAGCTTCATCGACGCCCTGTTCGACGCGCCGCGGGAGGAGGTGATCCGCCCCGAGACCTGGGAACTGCAGAACACCCTTCGCTCCCTGGGGATACGGTTGGGGGTCCTTACCAACGACCTGGGCCGGTTCCACGACCCGGCGTGGATCGAGCGAATGCAGGTACTCGACCGTTTCGATCCCTTCGTCGATCTTTCCAACACCGGCATCCTCAAACCCGATCCCCGCGGCTACCTGCGCCTGCTGGAGCGCATCGAGCTGCCCGCCGACCGGGTGCTGTTCGTGGATGACCAGCCCGTCAACATCGCCGGCGCCGAGAAGGTGGGCATGCAAACCGTCCACTTCGACGTCCTCGACCGCCCGGCCTCGATCAGTCGCGTACTGGACATGGTCTCCGCCTAGGAATCCAACCTTCATGGCCACAGCCCCGGATCGCTGAGGACCTCGAACGGCCGGCCACACAGATCCTGGCCGAGAGTCCGTTGTTCTACCCGGCCCGGATGCTCCTTATCGCACCGGGTCGAGTGTCGGGTCCACCCAGTCGGGGCTGTTGACCTCGTCGAATAGTCGTGTGATCTCCTCTGACGGGGGAGCCGTCGCCAGGGTCACCAGGATGGCAAGGGCCGTTGCCGCCGTAACGCCGGGAACGGCCGGGTTGACCTCCCACACACCGATCTCGGTAAGGTTACTAATGGAGGCTGCGAACCCGAGAGAGTTGGTCAGGTCGAGCAGGCCCTGGTTACCTAGGTCCATCAGCCACCAGAAGGTGGAGACCACAGTGCCCGAGATGACGCCGCTAAAGGCCCCGGCCAGGTTGAAGCGCCTCCAGTAGAGGGCCATGACGGTTACCGGACCGAAAGCTGCGCCCATGCCGCCCCAGGCCAGTGACACAAGGGCGAACACCGACTCCGGCGAGAGGATCGAGATGACGGCGGCCACCACGCCGACCGCAACGAGCAACAACCTCCCCATCGTCACCCGCCGCTCGGCTCGTAGTTGCTCCGTGATCCGCCTGAACCAGGGCAGGTCGCTCGAAGCGATGGCGGATGCCAGCAAGAGTTGCGAGTCGGCGGTGCTCATGACGGCCGCCACCACGCCGGTCAGTAGCAGACCACCCACGATGGGATGGAAGAAGACCGAAGAGACCACTAGATAGAGCCGTTCCGCGTCAGGAATGTCCACGCCTCGGGCGGCCAGCGCCGGCGCGGCGACCAGCCCCATCAACAGCCCGAGGGAGAACATGAGGCCGGCCCAGCCCACGGTGATGTACGTGCTCCTAGGAATGTGGCGTTCATCCTCCAAGGCCATGAACCTTGCCAGGAGCCTCAGGGCTCCAAACGCGCCCAGCCCCCAACCGAGGGCGGAAGCGTAGGTCGTCCAGCCCAGTCCGCCGCCGGCTGCGTCCGTGAACGGGTTCCAGAATCCCGGAGCTTTTGACTCGAGACCCTCGAAGGGATTGCTGGTGATCAGCATGAGGGTCAGGGGGATGATGACGAACCCCCCCAGCATGATCAGGGCCTGGAACACGTCGGTGCGGGAGACAGCGAGAAACCCTCCGATGAAGGTATAGGAGAGAACGGCCAACAGGGTGATGACGACGGCTATGTCATGGCCTGTGCCGGTGTGATCCAGGTCGAAGAGCTCCTCAAGCAGCTTGGCGCCCGCTATAAGCCCGGAGCACACGTAGAGCGTGATGAAATAGAGGCTGATCCCGGCGGCCACACCTCGCAACGTGCCCGTGGTATCGCCGAAGCGGTTCTCCCAGAACTCGGGGATGGTCAGTGCATTGTCGGCGGAGATCGTGTACCGCCGGAGCCGCTTGGCCGCGACGACCCACGCCAGCCAGCCGCCCAGCACGATGCCGGCCGCGGTCCATAGGTGCATGAGACCGCCGGCGAAGGCAAGCGCCGGAAACACCAGCATGGTCCAGCCGCTGGCGGTGGAAGAACCGGCGCTCAGGGCAGTGGTGAAGCCGCCGAGCCTGCGGCCGCCGAGGACGTAGTCGCCCATGTTCGCCATACGGTCCGCCCCGTAGGAGGCGATGCCGATGAGAACGACGAAATACAGGGCGAAGACGATCAGTATCCAGACCCATTCGGCCACGCGACGGCCCCCATGCCTCGATTCGCAATCGATCCCGACGTGACCACAGAACCGGACAGGCCCTGCCAGCACGGCGAGGGATCGCCGCAGTATACGGCTGGGTTCTCTTGATCCATGACAGCCGGACTTTGTGCCCAGAGTTGGGGGTGAGCGAAGATTCCGGACTCACCCGTATATCAGGCCGGCCACCCTACCTGGGCCGGCCTCCTGACCTCGCAGGAAGGCTCCGTCAGGCCACGACGTACCGGTACCCACCCCTTGGGGCGATAATGAACCCAAGCAGCGGATAGGAGGCGCGAGCATGCCCGAGCCGGCATCTACGGAATCCACATACACGATGGGCTACAACGAGGACTTCCTGCAGATGCTCCACTGGCGCAGCGCGGAGACGCATGCCCGGCACCTGCTCCCCCACCTCGAGCCCGGACTCAGCATGCTCGACTTCGGCTGCGGACCCGGGACCCTGTCGGTGGGCCTGGCCGGAGCCGTAGAGCCCGGCGAGTTCCACGGCGTCGACATCGAGAGGACTCAGATCGACATGGCCCGCGCCGCCGCCGAAGCCGGCGGGCACAGCAACGCGACGTTCCATGTCGCGGATGCGACCGACCTTCCATTTGAGGACGACACGTTCGACGTGGCCCACTGCCATACCGTCCTGAACCATGTTCCGGACACCCATGCCGTCTTGGGCGAGGTCAAGAGGGTCCTGAAGCCCGGCGGGATCATCTCTTGCCGCGAGCTGATAGCTGGGTCCAGTTTCTCGGAACCCGCGTACAGCCTGGCGGGAGCATGGGAAACGTTCACCAAGCTGGTGGTCGCCAACGGCGGGCATCCCCAGATGGGGAAGGAACTCAAGACCAGGTTGGTGGAGGCAGGATTCGTGGACATCACAGCAACTGCTTCCGTCGACATGTTCAGCACTCCCGAAGCCAAGGCCGTTCTCGACGGTGTGATCACCGAGTGGTTCTTCTCTCCCAAGGTGATGGCCGCCGCCACTGCATCCGGGTTGGCCACCCACGAACAGTTCGACGCGTGGAAGCTAGACCAGGAGAAATGGCGGCAGCATCCGGGTTCCGTCGGGGCGATCGCCTTCGGCGAGGCCATAGCCACCAAACCGCGGTAGTCACTTCCATCACCCGACGGTCCTCGGTCTAGAAGGGACGTTCGCCGGAACCCTGACCTACGATCTCAGTCGTGCCCGAGAAGTTGGCGGAGGCTGGCACCCAGGCTCCCAGTGGGGCCCCTTATGGCAGGGTCACACTCCAATGATTCGGGCTTGTGCATCCAGCACGGAGAGCAGTATCCCCAACTCAACGGAGTCGGATGTCAGCAACGTGACCTCTTCGCCTGAGCGCCGAGCGTACGCCGCCGCAAGCGCAACAGACGCATCAATCACATCGCTCGTAGCCGTCCGGCCACATAGTTGGCCGCCGGCGCGAGCCATCGCTCCGTCGAGATCGACCTCCTTGCATCGCTTGAGCGTTTGCGATAGGAGGGCCTGACGGTCCGGGTGCCTCCAAGCCTGACCGATTACACCAGTGGGTACATGAACGGCTTCACCCTTGTCGAAAGCGGCCTTGATCGCCGACAGAACTTCTTGGTTGCCGCGATCCACTTGGATCAGGGCGCCGGCGTCGAGCACGAGGGTCACCGTCTACCTTCCGAGGATGGCGCGACCCCGCCGGAGCTGCTCATCAGTGAACGCCCCGTTCTCGGCCT
>Ga0209544_1002727_pt1 | contig 15032 bp, 19 predicted proteins | sample MesohylPK_FD_187297 | JGI IMG/M metagenome (GOLD analysis project Ga0209544, IMG submission 187297) | Host-associated microbial community of the marine sponge Aplysina aerophoba from Gulf of Piran - sponge mesohyl, lysed by proteinase K... | ecosystem: Host-associated > Porifera > Sponge >...
GAGGCCGGGCTGCGCGGGATCGGCGTCTCCTTCGTCAACTACGCCGCCGAGCTCCCGTATTTCTGCGACGAGGTCCTGCCCCGGCTGGAGCGGATCGGGCTGCGCGAGAAGCGGCGGTAACCGGGCGTCCGTCGATGCCGGATTGTCGTACGCCATCCGCAGTGGAACCCCGACGCACTCGGTTCCCGGTGTTACCCACGGCGTGCGCCGCACGGTATCACGCCTGCCATAGACCCGCGCGCTGGTCGCCTGCGATTCGGCCCCGGCGCGCTTGGGCAAGCTCGTAAGCAGCCTGCATCCGCATCCAGTGCTCGGCGGTGCCCCAGCCGATATCCTCCAGCGCCAGCGCCATGTTCGCCGACACCCCCGCCTTGCCGTTCAGAAGGCGCGACAGCGTTCCGCGCTCGCAGCCGAGACGCGCCGCCGTCCCGGTCACGTTCCAGCCCGCATCGTCCATGCTCTCACGGATCAGTTCGCCGAGATGCGGCGGGTTCTGCATCGGGCCGACGCGGTCGCTCGCAATGTCGTTCATGGTCGGCACTTCCTCCAGTCAGTGATAGTCGATCAGGTCCACATCCACCGCCTCGCCGTCCTCGAAGCGGAACACCACGCGCCAGTTGCCGGAGACGCGAACGCTCCATTGGCCCGCCCGGTCGCCCTTCAGGGGATGCATCCGGAAGCCCGGCGCGTCGGCACTCCCCGGATGCGTCGCTTCTTGCAGGCGGAACAGGATGCGCCTGAGCCGTGGGACGAGGTTCGCCGGCAGCCGGGCGGCGTCGTCCCGCTCGTGCAGCGCCCGCAATCCCTTGTGCCCGATCTTCATGCCTCATTGTGGCGCGATGCGCTACACGCCGCAAGCGCCGACCGTCTCAAGGAGCGATGTGCACCGCCCGCTTCGCCGAGGCTGGGCTGCGCGGGATCGGCGTCTCCTTCGTCAACTACGCCGCCGAGCTCCCGTATTTCTGCGACGAGGTCCTGCCCCGGCTGGAGCGGATCGGGCTGCGCGAGAAGCGGCGGTAGCGGCCCCTAATCCGCGAGATGAGACGGCCACTCCGCCGGGGCCTCGGCGTCGACGACATTGGCCATCATCGCGGTCTTGCAGAAATGGCCGATCACGCCCACCAGGTCGGCGAGGCGGCGATAGCCCAGCACCTCTTCGGCGGCGGCGAACCCGTCCGCGCCCAGCGTGCCGGTCGCCAGCAGCTCGCGCGCCGCGTCGTGGACGACCTCGTCCTCGCGGTTCGCGAAGCCGGGCCGTTCGCGGGCGTTCACCGCGTCGACCACCGCGCGGTCGAGCCCGGCCTCGAGCGCCATCCGTGCCTGGGCCGCCCAAGGATAGGCGGCGTTCCAGCGCCGTGCGACGAGTAGCGCGACCAGGCGGAGCTGGGGCAGGGTGAGCGAGCAGCGGTTCTCGAAATACTCGGTCGCCGAGTTGTTGGTCTCCCACATCCCGGGCGCGTGGGCGTAGCCGACGGCGGGCCCGCGCCCGACCCGCCCGGTCGCCGCTACGGTCTCGTCGTAGACCCGCTTTCCCTCGTCATCCATCTCGTCGCGCGCGAGCGCGGGTATTCTGGTCATGCGTCGACTCCCGGGTTCAGACCGGCCGGCCGCCGGTATGCGAAGAGGTGATCTTGAGGCGATAGCCGTCGGGGAACGGGATGGTGAAGGAAGAGTGGACCGAGCCCGAGGCGATGTCCGACGGGTCGAGGCCCATCTCGCGGTAGCGCGCATGGGTCGCCCGGACGTCGTCGACCATCAGGTCGATCGGCGCCATCTGGCCCGGCGCGATCTCGCGGTCCCCGCCGCGGACGATCAGATGGGTGCCGCCGCGCAGCTCCAGCACGGCGTACGATTCCTGCCGCGTCACCCGGCGGACCCCCAGCCGCTCCAGCAGGTCGCACGCCGCGTCGAGGCTGTTGACGTCCAGCCTGACATGGCCGATCGCCACCCCGGGCCTGGGATCGTCCGGTTCCGTCATGCCGCCCTCCCGCGCTGCTTCGACGGGGTCGAGCGTGACTCGAAACGGCCGGCCAGGCAATCCGGCATGCGACCGGTGTCGTGCTACAACATCCGCCATGCGCATCCCGACCTATGACGACCTGCTGGCGGCGCATGAGCGGATCGCGCCGCATGTCCACCGCACCCCGGTGCTGACCTCGAACTCGCTCGACCGCCTGGCCGGGGCCGAGCTGTTCTTCAAATGCGAGAATTTCCAGCGCGCCGGCGCGTTCAAGGCGCGCGGCGCGTCGAACGCCGTGTTCGGCCTGTCCGACGCGGAGGCGGGGCGCGGGGTGGCGACCCACAGCTCGGGCAATCACGCGCAGGCGCTGGCCTATGCGGCGCGGCGGCGCGGCATTCCCTGCCATGTGGTGATGCCCGACGACGCGGTGGCCGCCAAGAAGCAGGCGGTGGCCGGCTATGGCGGCCGGATCGTCGAATGCGCGCCGTCCTACCCGGCGCGCGAGGCGGCGCTGGCCGGGGTGCTGGGAGAGACCGGCGCCGCGTTCGTCCACCCCTACGACGATCCGCGGGTGATCGCCGGCCAGGCCACCTGCGCGCGCGAACTGGCGGAGCAGACCGGCGGGCTCGATGCCGCGATCGCCCCCATCGGCGGCGGCGGCATGGTGTCCGGGACCTGCCTGGCGCTGTCCGCCCTCGCCCCCGACATGGCGGTTTACGCCGCCGAGCCCGAGCAGGCCGACGATGCCGCGCGCAGCCTCGCCGCCGGGCGGATCGTGGTGGACGAGGCGCCGCAGACGATCGCCGACGGGCTCAAGGCGCCGCTCGGCGAGCTCACCTGGCATTTCGTGTCGAACGGCGTCGCCGACATCCTGACCGTTTCGGAGACCGAGATCGTCGAGGCGATGAAGCTCATGTGGTCGCGGCTCAAGACGGTGGTCGAGCCGTCGAGCGCCGTGCCGCTCGCCGCGATCCTGAAGAACCGGCCGATCTTCGCCGGCAGGCGGATCGGCGTCGTGGTCACCGGCGGCAATGTCGATCCCGACCGGCTCCCCTGGGCGGGGGGCTGATGCCGTCCGGGCCGCCATCCGATATGATCGGAGCGCGAGCGGGGATGGGGGTGCGATCCATATGGCACAGCAGGATTGGGCGAGGGATCACGTCAGGCGGTACCGCGAGACCGGCGGCGCCGACGGGCATATCTGGAGGGGGCATGACGGGACGGGCAATTTCCCCTGCCTGCTGCTGACCACCACCGGGCGGAAGACCGGCGAGGCGCGGACCACGCCGCTGATCTACGGCCGCGACGGGCTCGATTTCGTCGTCATCGCCTCCCAGGGCGGGCGGCCCGACCATCCGTCCTGGTATTTCAACCTCGCGGCCGACCCGGCGGTGGAGATGCAGGTCGAAGCCGAGCGCTTCGCCGCCGCCGCGCGGACCGCGGCCGGGGAAGACCGCGACCGGCTGTGGCGGATGATGGCCGCGCTCTACCCGCCCTACGACGCCTATCGCGAGAAGGCCGCCGCGACCCGCGAGATCCCGGTCGTGGTGCTGTCCAGGGCGTAGGAGCGGGCGCGACGGCGCCCGAGAGCACCGTATCGCAATTCCGCCGCGCCGGCATATATTAGGGGCAGGCAGGACAATACCGCGCCAGGCGGTGGGGAGGTGCGATGACGACGCGGTCCATACTCGCTTTGCTGATCGAGCCGGAAACCGACCAGGCGGTGCTGCATGCGGCCGGCGCGATCGCCAGGGATTTTTCCGCCCATGTCGCGGTCACCCATGTCCGCGAGCGCCCGCGCGCAATCGCCGCGATGGGCTACGAGGGCATCCACGCCTATGTCAGCCACGACCTCGAGGCCGAGCATATCGAGCGCGCCAACGAGATCGAGTCCGCATCGCGCGCGCATTTCGACGCCTTCGTCGCCGAGACCGGCTTCGAGATCCGCACCCGGGCCGGGCACTCGGACCATCCCTCGGTGAGCTGGGAGGCGATCGACGAGTTCGGCCCCGACGTGGTCGCCAGGCGCGGCGGCGCCTATGACCTGATCGTCGTCGGCCGCCCCCTCGGCGGGCCGACCAATCTCGACCTGCTGAGCGTCGAATCGGCGATCTTCGCGACCGGGCGGCCGGTCCTGGTGACGCCGCCCGACCCGCCCGAGCATATCGGCGAGACGGTGCTGGTCGGCTGGAACCGGAGCGGCCCGGCGGCGCGGGCGTTCCACGCCGCCAAGGCGCTGCTGCTGGAGCGCTCGAAGAAGGTGCGGCTGCTCTCGGTCTCGACCGGGGCGAAGCAGGGCCCGCCCGCCGAGTCGATCAGCGAGAACCTCGCCTGGCACGGGATCGAGGCCGAGATCCGCGAGCTCTCGCCCGATTACCGCTCGATCGGCGAGGTGCTGCTGGCCGAGGCGAGCGCGATCGGCGCCGACCTCCTGGTGATGGGCGCGTTCTCGCGCAGCCGGCTGCGCCAGCTGATCCTCGGCGGGGTGACCCAGCACGTGCTGACCCGGGCCGAGATGCCGGTCTTCATGGCGCATTGAGCGGCGCCGGGCGGGCCCGCCCGAGCACAGGCTCGAAGCGCCGCGCGACCGCCATGGCGAGCCGGTCGGCGCCCCATTGCGCGACCACCTGGAGGCCCACGGGCAGGCGGTCGCGATCCAGCCCGCAGGGGATCGAGATCGCCGGCTGGCCCGACAGGTTGAACGGGTAGGTGTAGGGCGTCCAACTCACCCAGGGGAGCGGCGCATCCGCTTCGCCGCCCGGCGGCACCTCGTCCCCGGCGGCGAAGGCGGCGAGCGGCATGGTCGGCGTGACCAGCACGTCGCACGCCTCAAGCAGGGCGGCGAGCGCCGCGCTGAGCCGGCGCCGGTCGTCGATGGCGCGCAGCAGGTCGCCCGCCGAGCAGCCGCGCGCCAGCGCCGCGCAGCGCACCAGCCCCGGGTCCATCTCCGCCGCCCGCGCGGCGATAGTATCGGCGAACCCGAAGCCGCGCCCGGTCACCCACAGCGTCTCGAAGATGCCGCGCGGCAGGGCGATGTCGAGCGCGATGTCGGACCATGCGGCCGGCACCGCGGCCTTGAGCCGCGCCACCGCGTCGGCGAAGACCGCGGCCACGCCGTCTTCCGGCGCGACCCCGAACGGCGCGGCGGCGACCGCCACGCGCAGCCCTCCCGCGCGCAGCCGGGCGAGCGCTTCCCGCGAGGTCCGGTCGGATGCGCCGTAGGACAGCGGGTCGCGCGGGTCCGGGCCGGCGGTCGCCGCGACGGCCAGCGCGGCATCCTCGACCGAACGCGCCAGCGGCCCGACATGGGAGAGCGACCCGGTCACCGTCCCGGGCCAGACCGGGACCAGGCCGAGCGTGGGTTTCACGCCCACGGTCCCGCAGAACGCGGCCGGGATGCGGATCGACCCGCCGGCGTCCGAGCCGAGCGCGAGCGGCACCGCGCCCGCCGCCACGGTGGCCGCCGAGCCGGCGCTCGACCCGCCCGGGTTGCGCGCCGCGTTCCACGGGTTGCGGGTGATCCCGGTGAGCGGCGAGCTCCCGGTCCCCTTCCAGCCGAACTCCGGCATGGTGGTCTTGCCGACGATCACCGCACCCGCCGCCAGCACGCGTTCGATCATCGGCGCGTTCTCGGCGACCGCGGCATGGGATGACGTGCGCGAGCCGCGCGAGACCGGATGCCCGGCGACGTAGAAGTTGTCCTTGACCGCGATCGGCACCCCGTGCAGCGCCCCCCGGGGACGGCCCGCGCGGGCCTCGGCCTCGCGCTTCGCCGCGGCGCGGAGCGCGTCGCGGTCGAGCAGGCGCACATAGGCGTTGATCCGGGGCTCGGCCTCGCGCGCCAGGGCGAGCGCGTGCTCGGCGAGATGGACCGGGGAGACCGCGCCGTCCGCCACCAGAAGCGCCGCCCGCCTGGCCGTGAGGCGCCGGTAGCGGGCAGGCGTCAATTCGGCGAAGGTCATCCGGACCCCCCGAGCAGGTTGATGGCCGCGAGCGCGTTGATCCTGGTGGCGGTCTCGATGTCGGCGAGCGCCAGCGATTCGTCGGGCTGGTAGACCGGCTCGCCGCCCGGGCCGAAGATCACGGTCTCGCAGAGCCCGCCGAAGCTCGCCGTGTCGCCGAGCCAGGAGCCGCCGACGAAGACGGGCGGCCTGCCCATCACCGTCTCCCACGCGTCGGCCAGGCAGCGCACCACGGGCGCGTCGGTCGGCACCATGAAGGAGTTCTTCTCGTCGGCGACCTCGAGCTCGACCCTGATCGCCGGGTCGCGCGCCCGGGCCCGCTCGATCGCCCCCTCGATCAGCGCCCTGACCTCGTCGAGCGGAACACCCGGCTGCGGCCGCGTGTCGACCCGGATGGTGCAGCGGTCGGGGATCATCGACGGCCCGCCCGGGAACAGCCCGCCGAAGATGCGCCCGACCGCGATATGGAGCTCGGGGCCGACCAGCGCCTTCATCGCGTCCGGGATGTCGGGGAAGTGGCGGAGCTTCGCGATCTCGCCGGCCACCGGCAGCATCTTCTCGATCGCGTTGACCGCCAGGTCCTTGTGGCAGGTGTGGGCGGAGAGGCCGATCGTCGAGACGTCGAAATAGTAGCGCCCGCGATGGGCGACGTAGATCTCAAGGCCGGTCAGCTCGCCGAGGATGCAGTGGTCGAAGCGGTGGCGGCGGAACAGGTCGATGCTGCCGGTCTGGTCGCCCATGTGGTCGCAGACGGCCGCGAAGGTGATCTTGCCCGAGAACGCGACGCCCGAATCGAGCACGGTCTTGATCGCGCCGACCTGGCAGCCGAGCCCGGCCTTCATGTCCATCACCCCGTGGCCGAACATCCTGCCGTCCTCGATGGCGCCGTCGAACGGGTCGCGGGTCCAGCCCTCGCAGACCGGCTTGGTGTCGAGATGGCCGGTGAACAGGAGGTGCGGGCCGGGCCTGCCCGAGTCGACCTCCCACAGCGTGTTGGAGCGGCCGTCGAACACCGCCTCGCGCCACACCCGGCCGACGCCGATCTCGCGGATGCGTTCCTCCAGCTCGGCGGCGAGCACGGCTTCCCGGCCGCAGGTGCTGTCGGTCCGCACCAGCCCCCTTGTGACGTCGACCGAGAGCCCGTCCTGCAACGCCCCCGTCACCCGTTCCACCACATCCGTCCGCATCGCCGGCCCTCCCCAAATCCCGCCCGATTATGCGGAGCGGCGCGCCCCGTTGCATCCGCATTCCGGCGCCGCCGGCGCCCTATCGGGGGACGCGCCCAGCGGTTCCATCCGGGACGGCCATGGTCTAGCGTTGGCGCCGCGCCGGGGGGAGGGGCCATGCGCTTCGGGATGACGACGATGGCGGTCGAGCCGCCGGACCGGTTCCGCCGGCTGGTCGAGATCGCCGAGGGCGGCGGCTGCGGGTATCTCTGGGTCTGCGATTCGTCGCTGCATGCGCGCGACGTCTACAGCTATCTCACCGTCGCCGCGTTGAACTCGAAGAGCCTGCGCATCGGCCCCAACTGCACCCACCCCTATACGCGCCACCCGGCGATCAACCTGAACGCCATGGCGACAATCCACGAGCTGTCGGGCGGGCGCGGCATCGTCGCGGTCGCGACCGGCGACCGACCGGTGATGGAGCTCGGCTATCCGATGGCGCGGGTCGCCGTGGTGCGCGAGATGATCGGGGTGATCCGGGCGCTGGAGACCGGCGAGACGGTGACCCGGGAGGGCGAGACCTTCGCGCTCGAGGATGCGCGGCTCTCCTTCGACCTGCCGGCGCCGCTCCCGCTCTATCTCGCGGCGTCGGGGCCGCGCATGCTGCGGATGGGCGGCGAGCTCGCCGACGGCGTATTGTTTCTCGCCGGCGTCCACGAGGACTGCGTCGCCTACGCGATCGAGCGCATCCGCGAGGGCGCCCGGGCCGCCGGGCGCGATCCGGCCGCGCTCGATATCGGCTGCACGGTCTACGGCTCGCTGCAGGACGACGCCGAAGCCGCGCGGGCGTTGTGCCGCCCGATGGCGGCCTGGTTCCCGCAGACCTCGCGCCAATATGCCGAGATCGCCGGCGTGCCCAAGCGGCGCATCGAGAACATCCGGGCGGCCTATGCCGGCGGTCATTTCGACCAGGCGAGGGCGGCGATGGACTTCGTCACCGAGGACATGATCGACGCGTTTACCGTCGGCGGCCCGCCGGAGCTGTGGATCGACCGGCTGAACCGGATCGCCGCGCTCGGCGTCGAGCACATCAACGTCTTCCTGCTCGGCCCCGACCGCGCGGAGATGGGGCGGCGGCTGGTGGAGGACGTGTTCCCGCATGTCGGGAGGGGCTGAGATGGCGCGGCAAACGGTCAACGGGGTCTCCCTCAACTACGACGAATGGGGTACGGGCCATCCGCTGCTCCTGCTGATGGGGTTCGGCGACGGCCTGCACGCCTGGGCGAACCAGGTCCCGGCCTTCGCGGAAAAGTTCCGCACCATCGCGCTCGACCACCGGGGCTCGGGCGAATCGGAGGCGCCGCGAGGCGGCTACTCGATCCCGCAATTCGCCGACGATGCGATCGGCCTGATGGACCGGCTCGGGGTCGAGCGGGCGCATGTGCTCGGCTACTCGATGGGCGGGCGGGTCGGCCAGGACATGGCGGCACGCTACCCCGACCGGGTCTCCGCCCTGGTGCTCGCCGCCTCGGCCGCCAGGGCCAACGCGCTCAACGTCTACAGCCTGCGCGCATCCGCCTGGCTCTACGAGACCTACGGCCCCGAAGCGGCCGCGGCGTTCGGCCCGCTGATCTCGTTTACCCACGCCTGGTTCGAGGACCGTCTCGACAGCCTCACCGAGGCGCTCGGCGAGCCGGTGGACGAGCCGATGCCGATGCACGCCTATCGCGGCCATGTCGAGGCGATCGAGAATCACGATTCGACCCCCATATTGGGGCGCATCGCCGCGCCGACGCTGGTGCTGATGGGGGATGCCGAGTGGCTCAACCCGATGGCGGACGCCCGCGTCATGCTCGACGGGATCGCGGGCGCCACGCTCCGCGTGCTGGAGCACGGCGGGCACGGCTTCCTGTGGGAGATCCCGGAGGCGTTCAACCGGGCGGTGATCGATTTCCTCGACCCGCTGACGCCGTGATTGGCCGTCCAATTGGCGACGGTGTTGACGAATTGAGAATTAATAGTAGACTACGCTATTAGCGTGTTATACTAATGGACGTATGATCCGCAGTTTCAGGAGCGCGGATACGGAAGCCATCGCGAACCGGGAGCGGTGCAGGAGATTCCCCGCGGACATCCAGCGCCGGGCGCAGACCAAGCTGATGATGCTCAACAACGCCAGGGACCTGAACGATCTGCGGGTGCCGCCGGGAAACCGTCTGGAAGCGCTTTCCGGGGATCGTGAGGGCCAGTACAGCATCCGCATCAACGAACGGTGGCGGGTCTGCTTTTCCTGGCGTCAGGGAGATGCATTTGACGTCGAGATCGTCGACTACCACTGAGGGCGTCGGACCATGACCGAATCGACACCGCCCGCGCGCGGGAAGCTGCCCCCGATTCATCCCGGGGAGATCCTGAAGGACGCGTTTCTCGCTCCCATGAAGATCACGCAATACCGGCTGGCCAAGACGATCGGCGTGGACCCGAGGCGCGTGCATGCGATCGTCCACGGCGAGCGGTCCGTCACGGCGGAGACCGCGCTGCTGTTTTCCCGGTTCTTCGGGAATTCGGCGGAGTTCTGGATCGGTCTCCAGAGCCAGTACGACTTGGAGCGGGAACGGGACCGTCTCGCAGACAGGCTCGCCAGGGTGCCTGCCCACCGCGCCCACCCTCATCCTGAGTAGCGCGCCGGAGGCGGGCGTATCGAGGCGGATCGCCGCGAGGCGGTGAAGCGGGACGACCCGGCGGAGAACGCGATCGGCCTTGCCGTCACCGCGCGCCGGCCCGCCCCGCATCCCCGCGCGACCCGGACCCGGCTTGCCTCCCATGCCCCCCGGTGCGAGGCTCTTCGCTGCGATCCCAACCGGCCCGCCCCGGGCCAGCAGAAGGAGCCATGCGGCATGGCCAAACACCCCTTTCCGGTCTTCGACGGCGACGGGCATGTGCTGGAGGACGACGACGAGCTGCTGCAGCACTACGAGGGCCGCTTCGAGAACATGCGGATGCAGCGGACCTTCGGGATCTGGCCGAGCCTCGACGGCTGGTCGCGCGGCGTGATCAACAGCACCGAGGACGCGGAGCGCCGGTACTTCCACACCAACGCCGACGTGTGGCGCGAAATGGTGGATTTGATCGGGATCGAGGGGACGGTGCTCTACCCGACCGCCGGGCTCGCCTGCGGGCTGATCTCCGACGTCGAATGGGCGGCCGCCACCGCGACGGCCTACAACAACTGGCTGGAGGCCCGCTACACCAGCCAGGACGAGCGGTTCCACGGCGCCGGCATGCTGGCGGTGCAGGACCCGGAAGCCGCGGCGGCCGAGATCGCGCGCTGCAAGACCGGGCGGGTGCGCTTCCCGGCCTGCGTGCTGCCGTCGATGACGGTCCTCGGCAAGACCTACGGAGACGACTTCTTCGCGCCGATCTTCGAGGCGGCGGAGAAGCACCAGATGCCGCTCGCCATCCACGGCGCGCCGAGCCGCGGGCTCGGCTTCGACCACTTCACCGAGTTCGTCAAGGTGCACACGCTGGAACACCCGTTCCCGCTGATGATTCAGCTCACCGACATCGTCTTCTCGGGCGTCTTCGACCGCTGGCCCGGGCTCCGCATCGCCTTCCTCGAAGGCGGCTGCACCTGGGTGCCGTTCATGATGGACCGGATGGACTACGAGTACGATTCGATCTTCGGCGCCGCCGCGCGCAAGCGGCTGAACAAGCGGCCGTCGGACTATATCCGCGAGGGCGACAATTTCTGGGTGGCGATGGAGCTCGGCGAGCGCGGCCTCAAATACGCGATCGACGCGATGGGCTCCGAGCGGATCCTGTATGCGTCGGACTATCCGCACGAGCCGACGGAAGAGGATTTGACCACCGAGCTGCCCGAGTTCATCGCCTCCAACGATTACAGCGAGGCGGTCAAGCGGAACCTGCTCTACAACAACATGATCGCGTTCTACCGTCTCGACTGAGGCGTCGCCGGTCGAAATGACGAAGAGGCGGGCGCCGGACGCCCTACAGCGGCACGGCGAGCAGGTTGTCGATCGCGAAGGTGTCGGCGATGACGATCTTCTCGCGGAAGCGGGGGCGGTCGGCCTCGAAGACGATCTCGTCCTCGTACTTGCCGGTCGAGTAGATCCGGGTCTCGCCCTCCTCGGTCGAGTGCAGGACGAGGTAGCTCGCCGAGGTCGCGAACGCGCCCGCGCGCTCGCCGTGCACCCGGACATTGGCGATCAGGTGGCGGATGTGGAGGTACGGGTAGGTGAGGGTGTCCCTGAGCACCGTCACCCGATCCTCCACCGCGCCCCGCGAATCGCAGAAGATCATCGCCCCCGGCAGGCCGAGATCCCGGTTCTCGCGCGACTGGACCTCGTAGCGGCACGACTCGGCGAAGAACCCGGGCCAGTCCTCGAAGCGGCGCTCGTCGAGGCAGAGCGCGTAGTCGCTGTAGAGGTCGAGAATGGCGAAGACGGCGCCGTCATCCGCCATTGGCGGCCGCCCCGTCGAACCCCACCGCCCTGCGGTAGTACTGCCAGAAGCCGCGCAGCGCGACCTCCTGGGCGAGGGTGTCCCGGTCGCCGACCGCGCCGCGGCCGCCCATCTCGATGAACGAGTGCTCGCCGGTCTGCGTCCGCGTACCCTGCTGGACCAGGCGGGCGGCCTCGCCGTCCTCCATCGAGATATAGCCCGCCGGGCCGATCATGTTGGCGAGCCTGAGCTTGTCCTCGTGCTCGCTCTCGCTGCCGCCCTCGTAGCCGAAATAGGTCCAGTAGATCTCGAATTTTTCGGGCCCCTTGGGGCGGACATGGCGGATCTGGAAGGCGTTGTCGACCTGGGCCACGACCAGCGAGGGGAAGATCGAGAGGATCACCGTCGTGGTGCTGTCGCCGAGCGATTTCTCGGTGCCGATGATGCGCGGGTCCTTGAGCGCGTAGTCCGGGCGGTATTTCGAATTGGTCTTGTACTGCTCGGCCAGCAAGGCGTGATCCTTGGCGTCGTCCGGGTTGGTCTCGACATGGATGCAGTTGTTCTTGCCGTCGGCGTCGAGATAGGTGCCGCCGGTCATCGCCGGCGTCTGGATGCCGAAGCTGACATGGAACAGGTGCAGGAGCGGCGCGTGGTAGGGATCGCGCGTGTTCTCGGCATACAGCTTCCAGTTCGCTTCCACCACCTGGCGGAAATAGCCCAGGATGCGGATCGGCCGGCTCGTGATGCGCTCGATATGCCGCAGCGCGACCGGGCCGAGATAGTCTTCCAGCGGCTGCGGGTCCTCGGCGAAGCAGCCGAACACCAGTCCGCGGAAGGACGCGGTGCGGAGCTTGCGCATGCCCCGCCCGGCGACCTCGAAATCGTCGGGCATGCCGCCCTTGCCCTTGACCCCCTTCTGCTGCGGCACCGCGAGCAGGTTCCCCGCATGGTCGTAGCACCACATGTGGTAGGGGCAGTTGAACTGCCTGGCATTGCCGCGCAGCCGGGTGACCACCTGCGCGCCGCGATGGGTGCAGCGGTTCTCGAAGGCATGGATCGCGCCGTCCCCGCCGCGCACCGCGACGACGCGGCGCTCGCCGAAATAGGTCGTCGTGTAGTCGCCCTCGTTCGGGATCTCCTGCTCCAGGGCGAGATACTGCCAGTGCCCGCCGGCGAAGAGCCGGTCGAGCTCGATGTCGTAGAGCGCGCGGTCGTTGAACACCTCGAACGGCACTCTGGTGCAGTCCTCGGCGGTCCATCGGATATCGAGCCCGGTGCGGCGGGGCGCGGTCATCTCGGGTGCTCCGCATGTGTGGCGACCGCCGGATGGTGGCCCGATTCCGCGTGACACGCAATGCGCGGCGGGCGCATCATCGGCGGGTTGCGGCGACGGAGGATGGGCGATGAAACCGGCCGGATTGGGAGTCTTCCTATCGACGATGGCGGCCTTCCTGTTCTGCGCCGCGGTCGCCGCGGCGCCGTCCAGCGACCCGCCCCAGAGCGCCCCCGCCAACCCGGACTACGAGAAGGCGGCGGCGCTGATCGAGGCGGAGAAATTCGCCGAAGCCCTGCCGCTCCTTCGCAAGGCCGAGGCGGCGGAGCCCGACAGCGCGGACGTCCACAACTATCTCGGCTACGCGCTGCGCAAGCTGAAGAACTACGACGCGGCCCTGAAGCACTACAAGATCGCGCTGAGACTCGCGCCGAAACACCGCGGGGCGAACGAGTATCTCGGCGAGCTCTACCTCGTGCTCGGCGACCTTGAGAAGGCCGAGGAGCGCCTCGCCGTGCTCGACAAGGCCTGCCTGTTCGGCTGCGAGGAATACACCGAGCTCAAGGACGCGATCGCCGCCTACAAGGCCAGGCTGGGCCAGTGACGGGCCGGGCCGCTAAACCACCGGCCAGCGCGAGATCGGCTTGACGTTGGCGCGCTCGATCAGCCGGGGCGCGAGCTCGCGGCAGCGCGCGTGCACCTCGGCGAGGTCCATGGTGGCGAGCTCGCGGTTCTCCATCAGGATCCTGCCGTCGACCATCACCGTGTCGACGCAGTCGCCGCTCGCCGCATAGACCAGGCTGTAGACCAGATTGTAGCTCGGCACCCATTCCGGCCGGTCGATGTCGAGCAGGATCAGGTCCGCCTTGCGGCCGGGCTCCAGGGCGCCGAGATCGTCCTCCCAGCCGGTCGCGCGCGCGCCGTCCAGCGTCGCCATCTCGATCACCTCTTCCGCGGTTATGACCTCCGGGTCGAGGCGCGCATCCTTGGGCAGGGTGGCGGCGAGGAACATCGCCTGGAACATGTCCTTGTGGTCGGCCGAGTTCACCCCGTCGCACCCCAAGGCCACCGTCACCCCCTTCTCGCGCATCTCCAGGAACTTGCCCATGCGGGTGGTCCCCTTGGCGAGCTTGAGCGCCGCCGGCGGGTTCTGGCAGACCTTGGCGTCGGTCTCGGCCAGCATGTCGACCTCGAACGACTCCACCGCCGTCATGTGGTTGAGATAGACGTTGGGGCCGAGCGCGCCGATCTCGTACATGTGCTCGACCGGGCGGTGGCCGGTCGCCTTGAGCTCGCTTGCCACCTCCTCCTGCGAGCTCGCCTTGTGCATCAGCGCGAAGGTGCCGTACTGCGCGGCGATCTCCCGTGCGCCTCTGGTGAGCTCGTCGGAGCAGGTGCCGACCCCCTCGATGGTGGCGAACACGCGGATCCGCCCGTCGGCCGAGCGGTCCCAGCTCCTGATATTGGACTCGGTGATCTCGAGCGCCTCGTCGAGGGTCATCGGCAGGAAGTAGTCCGGGCATTTCTGCCCGTCCGGGCCGTCATGGTCCCACACCCAGCTCCCCGTGGTGGCGCGCATCCCGGTCTCCTCGATCGCCGTGAGCGTGCTGGCGAGGAACTTGCAGCCGGGCTCGACGAAGCAGGTGGTGCCCGAGCGGATCATCTCCGCCATCAGGCACTTGGAATACCAGTACTCGTCCTCTTCGGTGATCGCGTCGAGATAGGGGTAGCACCAGTCCTTGAGCCAGTCGCTGGTCCTCAGATTGTCCGGGATCAGCCCGCGCGCGAGCTCGATCAGATGGGCGTGGCCGTCGATCAGCCCCGGCATGACCAATTTCAGCGAGGCGTCGATGGTCCGCGCCGGGGCGTAGGCGGCATCGAGCTCGGCCGTCTTGCCGACCGCGACGATGCGGTCGCCGCGCACCGCGACCGCGCCGTCGGTGACGATGCGGCGCGCGCCGTCGACGGTGAGGATCGTGCCGTTCCGGATCAGGATATCGACCGCTTCGGGCGCCATGGCTGCCTCCCTGCCTGCGCGAAGCCTAGCCGCCGTCCGCGGGCGCGGCAATGCGTGCCGTGGGACTGTCGCTAGCACATGATCTGTCCGGCTTAGGTAGCACGTGAGTTGTCCGGTTAGGTGTCTCGGAGAGGAGGCACCTGGATGAACCGGACGATGTGGCTACAGGAGCGGAGGATGGAGAAGTTTTGCG
>Ga0209544_1002734_pt1 | contig 15005 bp, 10 predicted proteins | sample MesohylPK_FD_187297 | JGI IMG/M metagenome (GOLD analysis project Ga0209544, IMG submission 187297) | Host-associated microbial community of the marine sponge Aplysina aerophoba from Gulf of Piran - sponge mesohyl, lysed by proteinase K... | ecosystem: Host-associated > Porifera > Sponge >...
CGCCCGCCCCAACCAGGTCGACCATCTGCTGCCGGAACTCCGTTGCGTACGGCGGTCTCGACTTCGCCATCGTGCACGCTCATCCTCTCCAAGAGAATAGGTGTCCACGAAACCGGGCAACTTCAAGCGAATGCTGTCCCCCCCGTACGGCGCACCCAAGAGGGAGCGCCCGCGAGCGAAACGCCCATGAACAGCGAGGAAAACGTTCTACGAAGAAGAGCCGCACCCAACCCAGAAACGTCAGGTCTCTACGTCAGTGGCGCCGTTCTGCAGTGCTTTCTGCCTATACTTCCGCAGCAACGTCAGAGCCTCTTTCTTATCGCTGCTCGGCATGACCCGATGGAGTGCGTCGCCCTCGAATATCCAAGCCTCGAATATGCCCCCAATCTGCGTTACGCATCCCCGGGTAGTGGTCACATGGCGTCGGCGAGTTGCAACCGCAAATTCCGTGTCGGAGCTAAACGGCAACGCCGGTGTGTCGGTTGGTGGATCTGGATCTACTTCCCTCAGCCGCAACGCGGCCTGAATTACAAAGTCGATTGCGAACAGAGTATCGCGGTCTGTTGGCGATTCGCGCCGATTGCTGAGCAAGATGCGAGCACCGCTTATCGCGGATTCAGGCCGCGGCGTGACTGTAGTGAATCTGGCGAAGCGCCTGTACTCAATGCCCAAAGCCAGCATAAGCAAGACCGGTTCGATGTCAGCGAGCGCTGCGCTGAGCCTTTCCAAATGTGACGACAATTCACGATTGTCCTCGGTCCACTCGTAGCCCAAGTCAGACCAACCGTACCGTGCGGCGCGGTTCAACCTCGGGAACGGCGAATAAGGCCACGCATCGCTGCTCTTATCGAGGAAGAGACGGAGGATCTCATCGAATGCCAAGGCGCACATTTCGGCGGATCTGGCGAATGAACCGCCGCTTGCCAGATGCTCCGCGTGGCGCAAGCGACTCATCGTTGGCTCATAGCCAACCAAGCGTGTCGATGAGAGTTCGCTGAATGCGACGCCAAACACCTGCTGACTCGCCTCTTCCAGAAAAGCCACCGCCTCTTGTGCGAGTCCGTCAACGTCGTCGGCAGCAGGACGTATGCCCGAGTGCTTCAGCCCAACGCGGGCTTGGTTCAGGCGCTTCATTGCCTGCTGCTTAGGTAAAGAGCGCCCGAGTGCTTTCGCCAGTGCTGGCCAGTATTCCAGGAAATCCGCCTTCTTCGACATCGTAGCACCGACATGCTCGGCTGCAAGTTGAAGGAAGAACTCGACGGCGTCGTGCAGACCGAGAATGGCCTGGGAGCAGAAGGGCTCCGGTAATCGAGTGTGGTCAAGAGCAGTGGCCAGCACATGCTTGACGAGGGGCACGCGATGCGACGGTTCAGCGGCGAGTGCTGTCATCGTTTCACAAGGAACGTCGGTCAAAAGGCGGCGTCGGTGCCTGCGCAACGACCGGGAGCGCTTCGGCGCGATCGACAGGCGTCCTTCCGGGTATCCGTCGTGTTGCGTCCCGATACAAAATCACTCACGGAACCGAGCGCAAGCCCTGAGCCGAGAATAGCACGAGGTTTCGGTCACCCAACGTCATCGGCGCCGCGCCTCGCGTACGTTGAAGTCCCGGGGAAGCCCTCGATAGTGGATCGTGGCGCCTTCCTCAGCCGGGGGGTGTGGCGCCGATCATGGGACCGTATACGTGGGAGTGGATCAGAGCCGAGCCGGTGAACGGAGGAGATCCGCACACGGCGCCCGCGACGTCGCGGCGCATGCCCACACGAATCAGGGCGGGTGCGTGCGGACGCTACGCCGACCGACGCTGCGGCGACGACGGCGCGCACAGTCTCAGCCGATGCCCGGCCAGGATTCCGATCGCCGACCATCCGACACCCGAGGGGCGCCTACAGGATCACTGTCCCCTTCCAGCAGCCAGCGCTACTCCGGCAACGCAAACGCCACCAACCGCGGCCCACCCCCGACCGTCAGCGCGATGTACTGCCGCCCGTCGACCAGGTACGTCATCGGCGTCCCAATCCCCCCCGACGGCAGGTCGACCGACGCCAGCTCGGTGCCATCGGTCTTGTCGTAGGCCACTAGGCGGGGACCGTTGTTGGTGCCGCCGGCGGTCAGGCAGTAGATGAGGAGCGTCTTCGTCAGGAGCGGGCCGTTGCTGCCGTTGTCGCCGCCGAGGGGCGGCAGGTTCAGGTGGCGCAGGCGCGGGTGGTTGCGGTAGCGGTCGCCGTTGCCGGTCGGCACCCACCACAGGTGCTCGCCGGTGTTGAGGTCGATGGCGGTCATGCGCGAGTAGGGCGGCTTGAGCAGCGGCAGGCCCTGCGGCATGCGCGGCTCGGGGCGGATGGCGCCGCGCAGGGCGAGGCGCGTGTCCTCCGGGGCGCCGTGCGTGTAGCCGACGGTGGCGCCGAGGGCCGGGTCGGGCGCGTAGAGCGGGATGACCGTCGCCTGGTTGCGGGACGGGATGTAGAGAATGCCGGTCTCGGGATCGACGGCCGCACCGGCCCAGCCGGCCGTCCCGCCGTCGGGCGGCCGCATCAGGGTGCCCTGCGTGGCGCCCTCGATGGGCCGGGTGGGCGGCGTGAAGAGCGGTCCGATCACGAAGTCGCTCACCGCCTCGACCGCCATGGCGCGGACCTCCGGCGTGAAGTCGACGAGGTCGTCGATGGTCACGCCCTGGTAGTCGAACGGGGCCGGCTTCGTGGGGAACGGCTGCGTGGGCGAGAGGACCTCGCCGGGCATGTTCGTCTCCTGCGGCACGGGTCGCTCCTCGATCGGCCAGATGGGATCGCCGGTCGCCCGGTCGAAGACGTAGACGAAGCCCTGCTTGCTCACCTGCGCGATGGCCTTGATGGGACGCCCGTCCACCTCCACGTCCACCAGGTTGGGGTGGGTCGGGAAGTCGTAGTCCCACAGGCCGTGGTGCACGGCCTGGAAGTGCCAGACGCGCTGCCCGGTCTCGACGTCCACCGCGACGAGCGTCTCCGAGAAGAGGTTGTCGCCGGGGCGATCCACCCCGTAGTAGTCGTTGGTCGCGGTGCCGGTCGGCAGGTACACGTGGCCCAGCTCGTCGTCCCCGGCCAGCATCGACCAGACGTTGGCGTTCCCCGAGTAGCGCCACGACTCGTTCAGCCACGTGTCGACGCCGAACTCGTCGGCGCTGTTCGGCACCGTGTGGAAGTCCCAGGCGTGCTCGCCGGTGCGCACGTCCCAGGCGCGCACCCAGCCCGGCACGGCCTCCTTGGTGATGCGCCGGTCGGCGATCTGCGAGCCGTGGATCACCTTGTCGCGGACGACGATGGGCGGCGAGTGGATGCCGTAGAGCAGCGCGTTCAGGTAGTCGCGATCCTCGCGGGCGGCCCGCGGCAGCCCGACCATGGCGTCCACCATGCCGCTGCCGTCGGGGCCGAAGTCGGCGCACGGCCGGCCGCTTGCGGCCTCGACGCAGACGACGTAGCCGTTGCCGGTGCCCCAGAAGATGCGCTCGTCGCCCTCGCCGTCGGTCCAGTAGGCGACGCCGCGCTGGCGGAACGTCCCCGTCATCGGGGTCGTGCCTTCTTCGTAGGACTTCGGGTTGAAGACCCACAGCGTCTCGCCGGTCGTCGCGTCGACGGCCACGCCCTGCGAGAGCGGCGTGTTGAAGTAGAGGACGCCGCCCACCATGAGCGGCGTCGACTGGAAGCCGGTCGCGCTCGGGCGGTGGCCGGTGCGGTACAGGTTGGGGGTCGCCTCCTCGAGGGCGTCGACGATGGTCGCGAGCGGCGCCGACCACTCGCCCCCGCCGGGCGTCGACAGGCTGACCTGCCGGTCGACGGAGGTCCACTCCCAAGCCAGCTCCAGGTCGGCGAAGTTGCCGGCGTCTATCTGGTCCAGCGGCGAGTACTTCTTCCCGCCGATGTCGCCCGCGTAGCTCCGCCACTCGCCGTTCGACGTATCGTAGGTCTGCCAGGGGCCGCCGGCGGCGCCGGTCTGGGCGTTTGCGGCGGGCGCCGCCCAAGGCAGCACGGCGAGCAACAGCATCAGGACAATCGAGCGCAAGTAGTACATCGCGAACCTCTCCCCGGAAGTGTCGTGGCGGCCGGTTGGCGGGCCGGACCGCAGTCTCGTGCCGCGATCGTACACTGGCTTGCCGGAAGGGCGGCTCCTGCCGAGCGCGAGGCCACGGGCACCGCGGCTCGGTCCGGTCGCGATCGCTCGACGACGACGCCGATCGGCCAACGGAGACCGGGGAGGAGCCCCCGGATGCCGCGGACCCAGACGCCGTCGTCGCGCTTGAGAGCGGCGCCGGGGAGCTCTTGCCGCTTCGGGTAGTATCTACCCCGCTGGTCGTGCGACAGACGGCACGGGCCGGGTTCCTCGTCACACAAGCGCCGGGTGAGACCCGCGAGCGCAGAGCATCGCCATGACGCGTTTGTCCGTCAACGTCAACAAGATCGCGCTGCTGCGCAACTCGCGCGAGGGCGCGCGGCCGGACGTCCTCGGGGCGGCGCGGACGGCCATCGCCGCCGGGGCGCAGGGCATCACCGTGCACCCCCGCCCCGATCAGCGCCACATCCGCCCCGGCGACGTCCACGCCCTGGCGGAGATGCTGCGGGCGGACCACGCCGGGATCGAGTTCAACATCGAGGGCAATCCGGCCGCCGGGCCGCGCGACAACGGCTACCCGGGCTTCGACCGGCTCGTCGCGGCGGCGCGGCCCGACCAGGCGACGCTCGTCCCGGACGCCGACGCGCAACTCACGTCCGACCACGGGTGGGACTTGTCGGATCCGGCCACCGCGCGGCGGGTAGCGGACGTGGCGGGGCGCTACCGCGAGCGGGGCGTCCGCGTCAGCCTGTTCATGGACCCCGAACCCGAGCAGATCGCCCGCGCGCACGCTTGCGGCGTCGACCGCATCGAGCTCTACACGGGGCCCTACGCCGAGGCCGCGGCCCGCCACGGGCTCGACCATCCGGAGAGCCGCGCGCGGCTGGAGACCTACGCCCGCGCAGTCCGGCACGCGGCCGGTCTCGGCCTGGGCGTCAATGCCGGGCACGACCTCGACCTGGACAATCTCGCCGCCTTCATCGCCATCGGCGGCATCGCCGAGGTCTCCATCGGCCACGCCCTGATCGCGGACGCCCTGGAGATCGGCCTCACGGCGGCGGTCCGGAAGTACCTCGACGCCATCGCGGCCGGCGCGGGCGCCAGCGCCGGGAGGCAGGAGAACCGCAATCGATGACCGACCCCATCGCTGCCGGCGACCCGGTCGTGGCGGTCGACGGCCTGACGTTCAGCTACGGTAGCGGCGAGGTGCTGCACGGCATCTCGTTCGCGGTGCGGCCCGGCGAGGTGGTCGGGCTGCTCGGCCCGAACGGCGCCGGCAAGAGCACGACCATCAAGATCCTGACCGGCATCCTGGCGCCGGGCGGCGGTTCGGTCCGCGTGGCCGGCTGCGCGATGCCCGAGCAGGCCACCGAGGCGAAGAAGCGCATCGGCTACGTGCCGGAGGCGGCGGGGCTCTTCGAGAGCCTCACGGGAGAGGAGTACCTGGAGCTCGTCGGCCGCCTGCAAGAGGTGCCCGAGGACCGGCTGCAGGCGCGCATCGACCGCTTCCTGGAGCAGTTCGGGCTCGCCGAGGACCGGGTCGCCTCGCTCGACACCTACTCGAAGGGGATGCGGCAGAAGGTGCTGCTGAGCGCGGCCCTGCTCCACAACCCCGATCTGCTGCTGCTCGACGAGCCGCTCTCGGGCCTGGACGTGAACGCCAGCATCATGGTCCGGGACCTCGTCGCGGCGCTCGCCGCGGAGGGCAAGGCGGTCGTCTACAGCTCGCACGTCCTCGACGTCGTGGAGCGCGTCTGCGACCGCGCGCTGATCATCCACGAGGGGCAGGTCATCGCGGACGGCTCGCTCGACGCGCTGCGGGCCTCGGCCCAGCGAGGCAGTCTCGAGGACGTCTTCCGGCAGTTGACCGGCACGGAGGGGGCGGCGAGCGGGGCGGCCGAGATCGTGGCGGGGCTCCGTTCGTGAACGCCGTCGCCGCCTTCGGACGCCGGCTCGTCCGCGGCCCCGCCGCCACGCGGGTCCTCGCGCGGCTGGGCATCGATCCGCACCGCTACTGGCTCGTGTACGACCTGTTCGGGACGCTGAGCGCGCGGCAGGAAGTGACGATGCTCGGCGCGGACTACTCCCTGCGGTCGGCGGCCCTGCTCTGGTTCCTCCTCTCCGGCTTCGTGAGCCTGGTCGCCTACGTGACCGGGGCCTCTCCCACCGGCTACCTGCTCTTCCTCCTCGGCATCACCGCGTTCCTGCTCGGCGTGCACCTGGTCTCCGAGGTGGCGGAGAACCTGGTGAACCCGGTGGCGGAGCTGACGCTGGCGCACCAGCCGGTCACCGCCGCCACCTGGTCAGCCGCCAAGCTCAGCCATCTGGTCAAGGTGGTCGTCTTCCTCGTCGGCGGCATGAACGTTCTGCCGGCGCTCGTCGGCGCCTTCCTCGCCCACGCGGGGTGGGCACCCCGGCTTGCGTACCCCGTCTTGCACCTGCTGGCCGCGCTCGGCGTCGGTCTGGTCGTGGCCCTGCTCTGCTGCAGCCTGTTCGGCTGGCTGGTGCGCTTCGTGCCCGTCGGTCGGCTGAAGGCGGTCGCGGCGGTTGCGCAGGTGCTCCCCCTCGTGGCCTTCTGGCTGTACTACTTCGCGCGCAATCAACCGGGCCAGGCCCCCGAAGCCGGGACGACGTCGCTGGAGATGCCGGCCGCGCTCCGGACCGCCGTGGAGGCGACGCCGGGGGGAATCCGCGGGCTGCTCGCGGCGGCGGGGGCGATCGTCGCGGTCGGCGCGGTCGGGTTCGGCCTCCGTGCGCTGTCGAGCGCCCACCTCCTGCGGATCGCCGGCTCGATGCGCTCCGGCGTCCGCACACCCCGGCGGCGGAGGCGGAGGCTGCCGGGGGCGGGTCCATGGGTGGCCCGACTCGCCGGCGGTCCGGCGGCCCGCGCCGGGTACGAGTACGTGCGCGCCCTGCTCCTCCGCGACTGGCAGTTCCTGCGCAACACGGGCATGAACGCCGCCGGGATCCTCGCGATGGTCCTCGTGGTGCCGGTCGTCGGTCGCGAGATCTCCCCCTTCCGCCCCGGCGACGACTTCGCCCTGGCGCACATGCTGCCCCACGCGGCCGGTTTCGCGACCCTCTTCGCCTGCCGCTTCCTGGCGTTCGGCAACGACCACAAGGGCGCATGGACCTTCTCGGCCGCGCCGGAATCCTCCCTGCGTCCGTTCGCGGCCGGGGTCTACGCGGCGCTCTGGGTCGTGCTGGTCGCCGCGCCGCATCTCGTCTGGCTGCTGTTCTTCGGTTGGCACTGGGGCGTCCCGGATGCCGCCGGGTTCGTGATCTACAGCGTCGCCGTCGCCTCCCTCTACCTGGCGGGGGCCCTGCGGCTGACCGACGGGCTCCCTTTCGGCCGGCCGTCACCCGGCACGCGCACGAGCCTGCCGATCTCGCTCGGGCTTGGGGTGTTCCTCGTCGGAGGCATCGCGGTCGGGATCCAGCTCCTGCTCTTCCGCTCCGTCGTCGCCGTCGCTGCCGCCACGCTCGTCGTCGCCGCGGGCGCGTACCTGCTGGCGCGCCTGACGCTCCACGGCCTGGCATCCCGCATCGCATCGAGCCTCCATCGCGCACCGGCGGGGTCGATGTTCCGCTTCGTGGGCGAGCACGAGGATTGAGGGCGGAACCGCGGCCGGCCCGCGCCCGTCAACACGCAAGTACCGTCAGGGCCGGGAGGGCCGGGTGGCGATTCCGCAGAGCCTCGACGATCTCGGCCGCGACGTGCGCGACGGCGTCCGGTCGCTCGCCCGGCGGCCGGCGTTCACGGCGGTCGCCGTCGTCTCGCTCGCGATCGGCATCGGGGCCAACACGGCCATCTTCAGCCTGGTCAACGCCGTCATCCTCCGCGACTCGCCGATCGAGCGGCCGGAGGAGGTCGTCAACCTCTACCTCCACCAGGCGTCGTTCGCCTACAGCTCGTTCTCCTACCCCGACTTCGAGGACGTCCGGGACGGCACCACAGAGGCGTTCAGCGACGTCGCGGCCACCCAGTTCGCGCCGGCGCACATCGACCGCGCCGAGGGCGGAGGGGTGGGCATCGTGCCGGCGGAGGCGGTGACCGGCAACTACTTCCCGATGCTGGGCGTCGAGGCCGCGCTCGGACGCACCCTGCTGCCGAGCGACGACGTCTCGCGCGGCGGGCACCCGGTGGTGATGCTCGACCACCGGTACTGGCAGACCGCCTTCGGCGGCGATCCGGACGTCGTGGGGCGGGAGATGCGCGTCGGCGGCCGGGCGTACACGGTGGTCGGGGTGGGGCCGCCCGACTTCCTGGGCACGGTGCGCGGCTTCACGCCGGCGTTCTACGCGCCCTACATGATGGTCGAGGAGATGGTCGGCTTCCGCACCTTCGACAACCGCGGAAACCACGCGCTGTTCGTCAAGGCACGGCTCCGGCCGGGCGTCGCGCTGCCGCAGGCGGAGGCGGCCGTCGGGGCGGTGGCCGCGCAGCTCACCCGGGACCGCATCGAGAACTGGGACCCGGCCGGGGAGTTCGTGGTGCTGCCCCTCACCGACGTGCTGTTCTTCCCGCCCATGGACGTCTTCATCCGGGCCGCGGCGTGGATGTTGACGGCGGTGGTCGCGCTCGTGCTGCTGCTCGCGTGCACCAACCTCGCCAGCTTCCTGCTGGCGCGGGCGCTCGACCGGCGCAAGGAGATCGCCGTGCGCCTGGCGCTCGGCGCCTCGCGCGCGTCCCTGGTGCGGCGGCTGCTGACCGAAACCACGCTGCTCGGCCTGCTGGCCGGCGGTGCGGGCACCGGGATCGCGGTCTGGCTGCTCCGCCTGCTGGCCACCGTGGAGCTGCCGCTGCCGATTCCCGTGACGCTCGATCTACGTCTCAACGGGCGTGTCCTCGCGTTCACACTCGGCGTCTCGCTCGTGGCCGGCGCCCTGCTGGGCCTGGTGCCGGCCCTCCAGAGCACCCGGCCGGACGTCTCCGGCGCCCTCCGCAGCGAGAGCGCGGGGGGCGGGCAGCCCGGGCAGCTTCGCTGGCGCAACGCTCTGGTCGTCGCACAGCTCACGATCTCGCTGGTGCTGCTCGTCGGGGCCGGCCTCTTCCTGCGCAGCTTCCAGCAGGTGCAGTCGGTCGACCCCGGCTTCGGCCGCGAGCCGACCGCCATCCTGACCTTCCTGACGCCGGCCACCCGCTTCGCGCCCGACGAGGCCCGCGTCTACACCCGGCGCCTGCTCGACCGCTTCCGCGAGCTGCCCGGCGTCGAGGCGGTCGGTGCGGTCAGCCGCCTGCACCTGAATCCGATGAGCACCCAGATGAGCGACTTCAACGTGGCCGGCTTCGAGCCGCCGGGCGACCACGGCGCCTTCATCGCGGACCGGGCCGAGGTCGACCCCGGGTTCTTCGAGGCGGCCGGCATCGAGATCGTCCGCGGCCGCAACTTCAGCGCTGCCGACCGGCCGGACACGCAGCCCGTCGTCATCATCAGCGAGGCGATGGCCCGCCGCTTCTGGACGGACGGCGACGCGGTCGGCCGCCTCGTCCGCCGGCGCGACGCCGACGATCCCCCCTGGCTCGTCGTCGGCGTGGCCGCGGACGCGAAGGTGCGGACCCTCGGCGAGGCGCCGCGCAACATGGTCTATCTCCCCTACTCGCAGCGGCTCGCGCGCTCCCTGACGGTCGTGGCCAGGACGTCGACCGACCCGGAGCGGACGGCGCTCGCGCTCCTGACCGCGGGCCGCGAAGTCGACCCCGACCTGTGGGTGTTCGAGACGAAGACGATGGACGGCCACCTCGCGCTGATGCGGCTGCCGCAGCAGCTCTCCGCCTTCGTGCTGTCCGCGTTCGGGGTGCTGGCGCTGGCGCTGGCCGCCATCGGCCTCTACGGCGTCGTCAGCCACGGCGTCTCGCAGCGGACGCACGAGATCGGCATCCGCATGGCGCTCGGCGCCGACGGGCCCCGCGTCGTGCGGCTGCTCGTCGCGGGCGGCCTCAGACTGGTGCTCGCCGGCGGCGTGCTCGGGCTGGTGCTCGCGCTCGTCGCGGCACGCCTGCTCGGAGGGCTGCTGTTCGAAGTCGACACGCTCGATCCGCTGACGTTCGTCGGCGTGCCGCTCGTCCTCGCTGCCGCCGCCCTCCTCGCCGCGTGGCTCCCCGCCCGCCGCGCCAGCCGCGTCCATCCCGTTACCGCGCTGCGGACCGACTGACCCGTGGGGGAGCGCAAGAAGCCGATCTCGCCGTCTCGGCCGCCCCGGGGTAGAGCAGTCGTAGCCCTGGCCTGAATACCAGACGATGTACTGCGGCACCCAACCCAGCAGGCCAAGGCTGCAGACGGTCCGCGCCGAACGGTCCGACGGCGCACCAGAGAACGGGATGGACCTGTAGAGCCGAGAGCGTCAGAATCGGAGGACGATGACGATGGGCGAGATTCGAGTGGGAGTGACGCTGGAGAACACCTGGGACCGGGAGAACGTAGAGCGCGGACTCGGGGTCGAGAGCGACGTCCGGCAGACGACGGTGGAAGGGATCGTCGACACCGGCGCGGTGGACCTCGTGATTCCGGAGGAAGTCGCGCAGGAGCTGGGTCTCCGGCATCACCGAACGAGAACCGTCATCTACGCAGACGAGCGACGGGAAGAACGACCGATGACGAACGTCACGATCGAGATCAGGAACCTCGCAACCGAGGTTCCAGCGATCGTGGGAGTGGCCGGCAGCCAAGTGCTGATCGGACAAGTCGTGCTCGAATTACTCGACCTCATCGCCGACTGCAAGAACCGGACGCTAACACCGCGCCATCCCGAAGGGCCAGTCCTGGCCGTGCGGTGAGAGCCAGGTCCCGCTCCGTAGGGTTGCCCCCAACCAAAGCAGTCCGGATCATGCGTCGGAGCTCCCTGTCGACCCGTGGCCGTGAATGATGCGCCACAGCTTCTCGGGCCGCAGCATCATGTCGAGGTGCCGTACCCCGAACTCGCTCAGCGCGTCGACCGTGGCGGCGACGATGCAGGGTGTCGAGCCGATGGTCCCCGCCTCCCCCACCCCCTTGGCCCCGAGCGGATTGACGGGCGTGGGGGTCACGGTGTTGTCGAGCTCGAAGCGCGGGAAGTCGCTGGCGCGCGGCAGTGCGTAGTCCATGAACGACGCGGTCAGCGGCTGGCCGTCGGTGCCGTAGGCGACCTCCTCGATCAGGGCCTGTCCGATGCCCTGCGCCAGCCCCCCGTGAATCTGCCCCTCGACGATGAGCGGATTGATGAGATGGCCGGCGTCGTCGACCGCCACCATCTTCAGCAGGCGCGGCTCGCCGGTCTCCCGGTCGATCTCCAGCATCGCGATGTGGCAGCCGAACGGATAGGTGAGGTTCTTCGGCTCGAAGAACGCCTCGTCGCTCAGCCCCGGCGTCAGCCCCTCGGGCAACCGGGTCGGCCTGTACGCGTAGGCGGCCACCTCGGCGAACGACCTCGCCGATGCCGGCGTGCCCTTGACGGCGATGGCCCCGTTCTCGAAGACGAGATCGCTCTCATGCGCCTCGAGCAGCACCGCCCCGAACTTCGCCATCTTGGTCTTCACCTTCGCGCCGGCAGCCTGCAGCGCCGCTCCGCCAACCGCCTGCGAGCGGCTGCCGAAGGTCCCGATGCCCTGCTTCACCACCGCCGTATCGCCGTGGTGGATCGTGACGTGGGCGAGCGGCACACCGAATTGATCGGCCAGCATCTGCGCGAAGGTGGTCTCGTTGCCCTGCCCGTGCGGCGACGCGCCCGTCGTTGCGCTGATCCGGCCGTCCCGCTCGACGGTGACCTGCGAATGCTCCCAACCCCCGGGCGGCAGCGTGGAGGACGGTCCCAGGCCGCAGCTCTCGACGTACATCGACAGCCCCAGGCCCACCAGCCGGCCATCGGCGCGCGCCGCATCCCGTTCGCGCGTGAGCTCCTCCCAGCCGGCGACGCCGAGGGCGCGATCCAGAGCCTTCTCGTAATCGCCCGAGTCGTAGACCGCTCCCATCTGGGTCTGGTAGGGGAACTGATCGGGCTGGATGAAGTTCCTCCGTCGTAACGACGCCGGGTCCATGCCGAGTTCGCGGGCCAGCATGTCCATCGCCCGCTCGACGAAGTACGTGGCCTCCGGGCGACCGGCGCCACGATACGCGTCGGTCGGGGTCTTGTTGGTGAAGACCTCGGTCAGCGTCGCGCGGATGGCGGGGAACGCGTAGGTCGCGTTGGCCATGGTCATGCTGTGGGTCGGCACGCGCGCGGTGAGCAGCATGTTGTAGGCGCCGATGTCGGCGATGATCCGCATCCGCAGCCCGAGCACCTTGCCGTCCCGTGTGGCCGCCAGCTCGACGTAGGCGATCAGATCGCGCCCGTGCACGGTGGCGAGAAACGCCTCCGAGCGGTCCTCGATCCACTTGACCGGTAGCCCGAGCCGCCTCGACAGCGCGACCGCGACGTACTCCTCGCCGTAGATGTTGATCTTGGCGCCGAAGCCGCCGCCCACCTCCGGAGCGATGGCCCGCACGCAGTTCTCGCCCATGCCGAGTGTCTGCGCCACGAAGGTGCGCAGGATGTGGGGGTTCTGGGTCGACGACCAGATGGTCAGCGCCTCGCGGCCCGGCTCGTAGTGCGCCACCACCCCCCGCGCTTCGATGGAGCACGGCGCCAACCGCTGATTGACCATCCGCTGCGTGATCACCACGTCCGCCGCCTCGAAGGCCGCGTCGACGGCGGTGTCGTCGATGTCCCCCTGGCGACCGACGCCGGTCCCGCTCGGCAAGGGGCCGAGGGCGACGTTGGCCGGGAACTCGGCGTGCAGCACGGCCGGCTTCCCGGTTATCGCCGTCTCCGGATCGACCACGACCGGCAGGGGCTCGTAGTCGACGACGATGGCGTCGGCCGCGTCGCGCGCCACGTAGCGATCGCACGCCACCACCACCGCGACCGGGTCGCCAACGAAACGGACCGTGTCGACCGCAACCGCGCGGTGCTCGGGCGACGGGTACGGCGTCCCGATCGGCATCGGGGCGAGAAACCCGGCGACCTGCGCCCCGGTGAAGACCGCCTCCACCCCGTCCATCGCCCCCGCGGCGCGCGTATCGATGGACCGGATCCGGCCGTGCGCGATGTCGCTGCGCTTGAACGCGAGGTGCTGCATGCCGGGGATCTTGACGTCGTCGACGTAGGTGCCGCGCCCCTGGATCAGGCGCGGGTCCTCGCGCCGCTTGACGCGCTGGCCGACGAGCTTCGGCAGGACGGACGCTGCGGCCATGGTCTGTCGCCGGTCCGCGTCGTCCGCGGCGCGGCCGTGCATCGCACCGTAGGGCCTCCGGTGCTCGGGATTACGAGCGCGGACTCAGGGCCCGGGCGACCTCTCCCCCAAGAAACAGGTCTCTCGGCCGACGTGCAGCTCCACGTCTGCGACCGCTCAAGACCATCACGGTTGGGGCTTCTCCTCTTGGATCTGGATCAGGTTGCCGCACGTATCGTCGAATACCGCCGCGATGACGGGCCCGAGGTCTGTCGGCGGCTGTACGAACCGCACACCCTTTGCCACGAGACGCTCGTGTTCGGCCTTGACGTCGTCGACCGCGAAAGAGGTGTAGGGGATACCGTCCTCGACAAGCGCCTTCTTGAACGGACGTACCGCGGGATGGCCATCAGGCTCGAGGACGAACTGCGTCCCCTCCGGAGCTTCCTCGGATACAACGGTGATCCAGGCGTACTCTCCCAGGGGGATGTTGTGCTTCAAGCGGAAGCCGAGCGTTTCCGTGTAGAAACGAAGCGCCTTCTGTTGGTCGTCCACGAAGACGCCGGCCAGGTGGATTCTCATCTTTCGAATGCCCTTTCATCTGTTCAGGATCGGCCAACGCTCCGCGATGGCCTTCAGCGGGCCGCCCTCGAACCAGTGGAGCTTCGACCGCCCCTCGCGCCTCGTGCGAATCAGCCCGGCGGCCTCCAGGACGTCGAGGTGTTGCGCGATCGCCTGCCGTGAGGAGTTGATGCCGTGCTTCATGGTCAGGCGCCCGCAGAGTTCGAAGAGCGATTGGCCTGACCGATCGACGAGTTCATCCAGGATGGCTCGCCTGGTCGGGTCGGCGATCGCGCGATACACGTCCACTAGTCCGGTCTGAGGCAAGCGTTCGCTTGCATGTCAGCCGCCATAATAGGCAAGCACATGCTTGCATGTCAACCTGCCCCTCCTGGAGCGACCGGCCCGCGCCAGCCGCATTTCCGGTCACCGCGCCGCGGACCGACTGACGGTTCCCCTCGCGGAGGTCTGTGGCCGGTCGCGGCGTTGCCGAAGTCGGCCGGCCGACCCTGCGCGCGGCGTTGCCGCACTTCGTCGCGCTACTTGTGGCGGAGCGCCGCCATCGGGTCGATGCGGGATGCCCGGTGCGCCGGCACCAGGCCGCCGCCCAGGGCGACGGCGGCCAGCGCCAGCACGGTGGCGGCAACGACCGCCGGCGTCGGACCCTCGATCTCGTAGAGCAGCGACCGCGCCAGGCGGGCGACGCCGAACGCCGCGGCGAGCCCGACCACACCGGCGATCAGCGTCATGCGCCCGACCTGGCGGAGGACCATCGCCCGCACGCTCGTCGCATCCGCGCCGAGCGCCATCCGCAGGCCGAACTCGCGCGTGCGCAGGGCCACCGTGTAGGCCAGCACTCCATAGAGACCCATTGCCGCCAGGAGGGTGGCCAGTCCGGCGAAGGCAGCCGACAGCACCGTGATCACGCGATCCTCGAACGCGGCTTCCTCCACCAGTTGGGGAAGGGTCATCAGTTGGGAGACCGGCAGGTTGGGATCCAGTGCGCCCACCAGCGGGCGGACCGTGCGGAGCGCGGTCTCCGGGGGCAGGGTGCTCCGCGCATAGAACGCGAGCGAGCCGACCATGTCGGCCTGCCGGTACGGCACGTAGAGGAGTGGCGGGGCCGGGGTCTTGACGCTGTTGTACCGGGTGTCCGCGACGAGGCCCACGATCTCGG
>Ga0209544_1002739_pt1 | contig 14963 bp, 13 predicted proteins | sample MesohylPK_FD_187297 | JGI IMG/M metagenome (GOLD analysis project Ga0209544, IMG submission 187297) | Host-associated microbial community of the marine sponge Aplysina aerophoba from Gulf of Piran - sponge mesohyl, lysed by proteinase K... | ecosystem: Host-associated > Porifera > Sponge >...
GGAGGCGAAGGCCCCGAGGAGGAAGTACTTCATCCCCGCCTCCTCCGACTGACGGGAGTGGCGCCAGGCCGAGAGGACATAGACCGCCAGCGACATGATCTCGAGGCCGAGCAGGAGCACGATGAAGTCGCCCGCTGCGGCCATCACCATGGCCCCGGTCGCAGCGAACAGCATGAGCGGGTAGTACTCGGGGTGGTCGAGGTCGCTGCGCTCCAGATAGTCGTAGCTGAGCAGGATGGCGAGGGCGGTGCCGAGCAGGATCACGAAGTTGAAGCCGGTGGCGGGGAGGTCAGCTAAGTAGCGGAGCCCGAAGCCGCTCTCAGCCTCCCCGGAGCGTCCCTGCTGAAAGAGGATCAGGTTGACCACCAGGGCGCCAGCGAGCCCCAAGAGGCTCAGCAGGGCGACGCTGCGCCCGCCCGGGCGGAACAGGGCGAAGAGCAGCCCGACCGAGGCGGTGATCAGGAGCAAAAGCGGCGGCCAGAGGGGGGCCCAGCCGATATCGGGGATCGGCAGGGTCATCGGTCGCCCCCCAGCGTGAGCCCCGCCGCGGGGGGCCCCAACTGGCTCAGCACCACCCGGGACTGGACCTCGATCCGCTCGAGCTGGGGGTTCGGGGCGATTCCGAGCCAGAGGATCCCGGTGAGGATCGGGATCAGCACCAGCAGCTCGAGCGGGCTCAGGTCGCGCACCCGCTCACCCCCGGTGCCCTGGTAGAGGCGCTGATAGAGGTTGACCCCGTAGACCCCGGCCACCACGACAGCCAGGACCCCCACCACCCCGACGACGACACTCGCCTGGAACCCCCCCAGCAGGCTCAGGAACTCACCGGGGAAGTTGGCCAGGCCCGGTACCCCGATGCTGGCCAGCAGCACCAGCAGGCTGAGCGCCGCCAGCGCCGGAGCGCCCTTAGCCAGGCCCCCGTAGGCGCCGAGCTCAAAGCTCTGACGGCGCGCAAAGAGCATGCCTGAGACCAGGAACAGCCCACCGGTCGAGAACATCTGGGCGACCAGCAGGTAGATGGCGCCGTTCAGCCCAGCTAAGTGGAGGCCGAACAGCCCCACCCCGATGAGGCCCATATGGGAGAGCGAGGCGAAGGCTAGTAGCCGCTTGAGCTCGCTCTGCGCCGTCGCGATCACCGCCCCGTAGAGGGCGGTGAAGGCAGAAAAGCCCAGCAGCACCGGAGCCACCACCCCGGCCCCGGCGGGCAGCAGCGGCAGCGCCCAGGCGAAGAAGCCGAAGCCCCCGACCTTATACAAGGTGCCCGCCACGTCGGCGGCGCCGCAGGGGTGGTTCTGCTCGTGGAAGTCGGGCAGCCAGGAGTGGAGTGGCCAGAGCGGGAGCTTGACCGCGAAGGCGGAGCTGAAGCCGAGCAGCAGCCAGACCTGGCTGGCAAGCGGAAGGGTCGGGGTGGCCGCCAGCAGATCGGCGATCCGGTAGCTCGCAGCGCCGGAGAGCGGTTTGATGGCCAGGATGGTGATAAGCATCAGGAACGAGCCGGCCACCGTGTAGAGCAGGTATTTGAGGGCGACCTGACGGCGCCGCTCCCTGCCCCAGACGCCCAAGAGCAGCAGGCTGGGGATCAGCGTCGCCTCCCAGAACAGGTAGAAGAGCACCAGGTCCTTAGCCAGGAAGAGCCCGTTCAGCCCCGCCTGCAGCAGGAGCAGCAGGGCTAAGAAGCCGCCGGGACGCTCACTCACCCGCAGCCCCGCCTGCAGCACGGTCGGGATCATCACCAGGGCCGCGGCCAGCACCAGCAGGCCGCCGGCCCCCTCGGGGCTCAGCGCGAAATAGGCGCCGAAGCCTGGGATCCAGGGGAGCTCGATGCCGGGGTCTCCCGGGAGGAAGAGGGCAGCCACGAAGGTGGCGATGGTGGCGAGCAGCGCGGCGGCGCGCTGGCGGGCAGCGCCGCCTAAGAGGGCGACCAAAGCTCCCCCGACCAGCGGGATCAGCAGGACGGCTACGGTCATGGCCAGAGCCCCAGGGCCACGATCACCGCGAGGACCCCCACCCCCAGCAGCATCGCCAGCGCGTAGCCGCGGACGTAGCCGCTCTGCAGCAGCCGGACCGCCCGACCGAGCAGGCCGAGGGCGCCGAAGCCGGTGCTGAGGCCCTGATCGACCAGGCTCCGGTCGAGCTGCCTAAGCCCCGCCGCCAGCCGCTCACCCGGTCTGATCAAGAGCGCCCGGTAGAGCGCGTCGAAGCCGACACCGCTCCGGGAGAGCCGGGCCAGGGCGCTCTCACCGAGCCTGCGCGCGGGCCGCCCCTGCCTGAGCGCATACACCCAGTAGCCGACCCCGAGACCCAGGGCAGCCGCGACCAGGGCGAGCAGGGTCATGAGCCACTCCAGCGCCAGCGCCGGATGGGCGAAGCTGGCCGCAGCCCCGGTGACCGGTTCGAGCCAGGGGGCGATGGCGTTGGGGAGGGCGAACTCGGGGAGGCCTACGTAGCCAGCGCCGACGCTGCAGGCGGCCAGGATCACGAGCGGGAGCGTCATCACCGCCGGCGACTCTCGCACCTCGGGCCGGGCCTCACGCTTGCCGGCAAAGATGCCGTGATACCAGCGGAAGATATAGCAGGCGGTCAGGGCGGCGCTAAGCAGCAGGATCAGATAGATCGCCAGGGCGCCCCGACCGGCGAGCAGATCGCTCCTTAAGGTGTAGCTGAGGATGGCATCCTTGCTAAAGAAACCTGCGAACAGGGGCACCCCGGCGAGGGCGAGGGTGGCGATAAGCGAGGTGGTGCCGGTCAGGCGCAGCCGCCGCCCCAGCCCCCCCATCCGCCGGATATCCTGCTCGCCGCCGAGGGCGTGGATGACCGAGCCGGCGCCGAGGAAGAGCAGGGCCTTGAAGAAGGCGTGGGTGAAGAGGTGGAAGCCGGCGACCCAGTAGGCCCCCGCCCCGACCGCAGCGAACATGTAGCCGAGCTGGCTGATCGTCGAGAAGGCCAGAATCTTCTTGATATCGGTCTGGGCGAAGGCGGCGAAGGCGGCGATCAGGGCGGTGAGCGCCCCGACCCAGGCGACCACGGCGGAGGCGGCGGTCGCCTCGGCGAGCAGCGGCGCCGCCCGGATTAGCAGGTAGACCCCGGCGGTCACCATGGTGGCGGCGTGGATCAGGGCCGAGACCGGGGTGGGACCGGCCATCGCGTCCGGTAGCCAGACCTGGAGCGGCAGCTGCGCCGATTTGCCGGCGGCGGCCAAGAGCAGCAGCAGTCCGGTGGCGACCAGGATCCCGGAGCCGACCCCGGTCGCAGCCTCATTGACCGCCGCGATATTGAGGGTCCCGAAGCTGCGGATAAGCAGGAACATGGCCAGCAGGAAGCCGGCGTCGCCGATCCGGTTGACGATAAAGGCCTTGCGGGCGGCGTCGGCGTTGGCCCGCTCCCGGTACCAGAAGCCGACCAGGAGATAGGAGCAGATCCCGACCCCCTCCCAGCCGATGAACATCAGCAAGAATGAATCGGCCAGCACCAGCACCAGCATCGCCGCCACGAACAGGTTGAGCCCGGCGAAATAGCGACTGAAACCCTCGTCTCTGTGCATGTAGCCGATCGAGTAGAGGTGGATCAGCAGGCCCACCCCGGTGATAACCAGCATCAGCAAGAGGCTAAGCCGGTCGATCACAAACCCGAGCGAGAGGTCGAAGCCGCCGGCTGCGAGGTAGGGCCAGAGTTCGACCGCGACGCCGGTCCCTGGGAGAGTAAAGAGGGCGAAGAGGGTGAGGAGGAAGCAGACAGCGACCGCCAGGGTCGCGATCACACCGGGCAGCGGCTCCCGCAGGCTCCGACCGAACAGGGCGTTGATGGTCGCCCCCGCTAGGGCCACCAGGGGGGCGAGCGCTGCCAGCTCGCCGCTCACCGGGGCCTCACAGCCGGAGCTCCGCCAAGGTGTCGACATCGGTGCTGGCCCGGTTGCGGAAGACCGCGACCAGGATGCCGAGCCCGACTGCGACCTCGGCGGCGGCGATCGCTAGGATGATAAAGACCGCACTCTGCCCCGCCAGGGCCCGCTCGACACCGGCAGCAGCCCACTGCCGGGCGAAGGCGACCAGGGCGAGGTTGGCGGCGTTCAGCATCAGTTCGACCGAGAGGAAGATCAGGATGGCGCTGCGCCGGGTCAGCACCCCGGCCGCGCCGATGGCGAAGATCGCCGCACTCAGCGCCAGATAGTACTCAGTCGCTACCAGCGCCCCCACCCCCCTCGACGCCGGCGAGCCGCCTGGCCTGCTCAGGCCAGTCGCCCCGGAGCTCGGGCAGCCGGGCAGTAAGCTCCCCCTGCTCCACCGGGGCGAGCGCGGCGAGCTGGGCGAAGCTGGTGATCCCCAGGCGGTTGAGCCTCCGCTCGAGCTCGGGCCCGATCCCGTCGATCCGCTTGAGATCATCCCGGCCGCTCGCCCGGCGCTGCACCAGGCCGACCGCCCCGACGATCCCGGTAAGGAGCAGCACCCCCACCAGCTGGAAGGAGAGCATGAACTCGGTGAAGAGCGACTCGGCGATCTCGCCGGCCCCGCCCCCGCCCAGGACCTCGCGGACCAGCGTGAGCTCAGGTAGCGGGCGGGCGGCGCCGAAACCGACCACCGCGATGGCGGCGGCGGCGAGCAGGGCCACCAGCGAGGCGGCCGGCCGCAGCCAGCCCAGCGAGACCGCCGGCGCCTCGCTCTCGACATTGAGCAGCATGATCACGAAGAGAAAGAGCACCATGATGGCGCCGGCGTAGACGATCACCTGGACCGCAGCCAGGAAGTGGGCCTCGAGGGTCAGGTAGGTGACCGCCAGGGTCAGCAGGGTTCCGACCAGCGAGAGCGCGGCGTGGACCGGCTGCCGGAGGGTGACCACCCCGAGCGCGCCCACCACCATGACGGTGGCCAGGACCAGGAAGGTGAGCATCAGTAGTCGACGCCCTCCAGTTCGGGCCGGGGCCCCGCCTCGAGGCCGACCCGGACCTCGTCCCCGCTCTCAGCGGCCTCGCGGCGCTGCCACTTGCTCCCCTTGACCCCCACCATCAGGTCCTCCCTGCCGTAGACGAAATCCTGGTAGCGGAAGTCGGCCAGCTCGAACTCGTGGCCGAGGACGATCGCCCCGGTGGGGCAGGCCTCCTCACAGAGGCCGCAGAAGATGCAGCGCAGCATGTTGATCTCGTAGATACTGGCGTAGCGCTCCCCGGCCGAGACGGGGTCCTCGGGGTCGTTCTCAGCCGCCTCCACGTAGATGGCGTAGGCCGGGCAGGCGGCGGCGCAGAGGCTGCAGCCGATGCACTTCTCCAAGCCCGTGTCGGGATGGCGGAGCAGGTGATGGCGGCCCCGGAAGCGGGGCTCGAGGGCGACCGGCTGCTCCGGGTAACGGACCGTGATCGGTCGCCTGAAGAGCTGCCCCAGCGTCACCCCCATCCCTTTGGCGATATCGTAGAGACTCATAGGCTACACCTCCACTAGCGGGCGGGCGCCTTTAGATGACAAAGGCGATCACCGCCCCCGTCACCAGCGCGGCGCCCAGCGCGATCTCGAAGAGGTAGATCCAACCGAACCGCATCAGCTGGTCGTAGCGGAACCTCGGCAGGGTGGCCCGCAGCCAGATAAAGAGAAACATGAACAGGGCCATCTTGAGGATCAGCCAGACCAGCGGCCAGCGGGAGATCCCGGGGATCAGGCCATCAAAGAGGGCGGGCCCCCGCCAGCCGCCTAAGAACAGGGTGCTGACCACGGCCGCGACGGTCAGCATGTTGACATACTCGGCCATCTGGAAGAGCGCCCACTTGATCGACGAGTACTCGGTCAGGTAGCCCGCCACCAGCTCCTGCTCCGCCTCGGGCAGGTCGAACGGGGTCCGGTTCACCTCGGCGATCCCGGAGATGAGGAAGGTCACGAAGGCGACCGCCAGCGGCAGCCAGAGGAGGGGGTGGACCGCCCAGAGATCTAAGTCGACGATCTCCCGTAAGTTGAGGGTCCCGGCGATCAGCAGCACGGTGAGCGCCGAGAAGCCTAAGCCCAGCTCGTAGGAGATCAGCTGCGCGCTCGAGCGGAGGCCGCCGAGCAGCGCGTACTTGCTGTTCGCCGCCCAGCCGCCGAGGAAGATGCCGTAGACCCCGATCGAGGTCGCGGCGAAGATATAGAGCAGCCCGATATCTAAGTCGACGATCCAGGGGTCGAAGCCGAACAGGCTGTCCGCCGGGCCGGCCGGGATCGCCCCGAAGGCGGAGAGGGCGAAGGTGATCGAGATGAAGGGGGCGAGGTAGTAGACGAAGCGGTCGGCGGCGGAGACCACGATATCCTCTTTGAAGATCGACTTGATGGCGTCGGCGATCGGCTGCAGCAGCCCGAGCGGACCGACCCGGTTCGGCCCCAGCCGGTTCTGCATCCGGGCCAGGATCCGGCGCTCGATCACCGTCATGTAGGCGAAGACGCCGAGCAGTACCAGACAGAGGAGGAGCGCCTTGAGGAAGGTTACAACCGGCGGGTCCATCAGGCCAGCTCCAGCGCGGCCCGCTCGACCTCGACGCTGGCCAGATCGGCGACGGCGAGGCCGGGGGGCTGATCGGGCAGCGACGGGAGCTGCACCAGGCCGGGGGGCAGGGCGTCGCTGAGCCGGACGGCGACCCGGCGCCTAAAATCCCCGACGGCGATCCGGATGATGTCGCCCTCGCGCAGGCCGTAGCCGGCGGCGTCGGCGGGGTTGATCCTCAAGAGCACCCCACCGGTCACGGCGGCGAGGTGGGGGTTGCGGTCCAGGTACTCGGGCCGGACCATGCTCCTGGTAAGGACCGCGTTGCCCTCCGGTCGAGGCTCGGCGGCGGCGACCTGCCGGGCCGGCGGCGCCGCCGGCCAGTCGAGCAGACCCTCATCCGGCAGCTCCCCGAGGTCGAACTCGAACCGCTTCCGGAGCACCCGCCGGGCGCTCCGGGCGCTGCGGCCCTCGAGCCGGACCGCCAGCGCCTCACCGAGCCGCCTGACCAGCCCGGTAAAGTCTTCGGCCTGACCGGACTCCACCGGCACCGGCCGGACCGGGAGGAGCCGACCCTCGAGGTTCACGACCGTCCCCTCCTTGCCGTAGCCGCTCCGGGCGGGCAGCACCACCTGGGCCCGCCGGGCGGTCTCGGTGAGGAAGAGGTCGTGTACCACCAGCAGCCTGGCGCCGGCCAGCGCCCGGGCAGCCCCGGGCGCCTGCGCCGGGTCGAGCCCGGAGAGGATCAGGGCCTTGGCCTCGATCATCGCCGGGTAGCTGTAGCGGTCGTGGCTGGGGAGGACCCCGATCAGCTCGAGGCCGAAGCTATTGGCCATCGGGCCGAGCAGCAGCAGCCGGGCGCCCACCAGCTCCGCTAAGCCAGCAGCGGCAGTGGCAGCGGCCCGGTCGGCGAGGACCAGGCCTCCGCAGATGATCACCGGGCGCTCCGCAGCGGCCAGTCGCTCGACCAGCGACTCCGCCGCCGCCCGAGCAAGCCCCAGACCTTCCAGACCGTCCGCCGGCAGCTCTCCCCCGGTCGCCAGCGCGGTCAGGGCCCCGAAGAGACCGGCCTCGCGGCCCGGCCGGTAGATCGCGGCGAGCCCCGCATGGCGCATCAGGTCGGTGCGGTAGGGGGCGGCCACGGCCAGGCGGTCCCGCTCCCGGACCATCCGCTCCTGTAACCGGAGGTCGGCGATGGGAACCCCGTGGGGCAGCAGCTCGGGCGGGGCCACCCCCTTAAGGGCATCCTTGATCCGCAAATCGACGGCGGGGACCTCCTCGGTCACGTCGGCGACCACCAGGAGGGCGTCGGCGCGAGCGACATCGCCCAGGGTCGCCCGCGGCCCCGCCGGGATCACCGAGGCCGGGGCGCGCGGGTAGTGATCGACCTGCCCCGTCTTCAGCTGATCGGCCAGCGCCAGCGCGGCCACCCCCTCCTCGAGGGTCGCGTCCGCCCGGATGGCCACGCCCACATCCTTGCCGCCCAGCCCGCTAAGTTCCGAGGCTACGAAACCGACCGCTTCGTCCCAGGTGACCGGGGTCAGCTCCCCCCCCTTACGCAGCAGCGGGGTGTCGATCCGGTCGTCGGCGCCGGTGTACTCGTGGCCGAACCGGATGCCGTCGTCGATCCAGCTCTTGTTCAACTCCGGGTGCAGGCCCGACCTGATCCGTTCGATCCGACCGGTGCGGGCGTCGACCAAGATCGCCGAGCCGCTGGCGTCGTCGAGGCTGGTGGTGCGGGTCTGGTCGTGCTCCCAGTTGCGGCCCCGGAAGCGGCTGGTGGTATCGAGCAGCGCCCCCACCGGGCAGATATCGGTGATGTTCCCGCTGAAGTTCGAGGGCAGACCGGCCTCTACGTTCCCGATGTAGGTGTGACCTCCGCGCTCGATAAAATCGAGTACCTCGTCGCCCGGCACCTCCTCGAAGTAGCGGACGCAGCGCTTGCAGTGGATGCAGCGCTCGCGGTCTAAGGTGATCAGGCCGGAGAGCGCGTGGTGCTTCTCCTGGTGCCGCTTGTCGAAGACGAACCGACTCAGGCCGGAGCCGTACTCGTAGGCGCGGTCCTGCAGCTCGCAGGCCCCCCCCTTGTCGCAGACCGGGCAGTCGAGCGGGTGGTTGATCAGGGTGAACTCCATCATGCTCCGCTGAGCGGCGCGGACCTCTTCGGAGCGGGTGTCGATCACCATCCCCTCCATGACCGCGGTGGTGCAGGTGGCCATCAGGTTCGGGAAGTAGAAGATCTTCGGCTCGCCGGTCTCCTCCTCGAGGATCCAGTCGCCGCTGACCCGGTCCCGGCGCGGGGCGCCGAGCCGGGCCAGGCAGAGGCGACAGGCCCCGATCGGCGACATATACTCCTGCGAGCAGAAGTAGGGGAGGTCGAAGCCGGCGGCGAAGACCGCGTCGATGGCGCTGGTCCCCGGCGCGAGTTCGAGCTCCACCCCGTCGACTCTGACCCTCATTCAGCCCCACCAGTCCGATTTCGGGTACCTGGGCTCCCCCTGCTCGACCAGGTGCTCGTACTCGCTGCGGAAGTGGGCAAAGCTGGCCTCGACCGGCATAGCACAGGAGTCGGCGAGCAGGCAGAAGGCGGTGCCCTTGAGGTTGTGGGCCAGCTCCTCGATCAGGGTCAGGTCGCCAGCGCTGCCGAGGCCGGCGAGGAGCTTCTGGTAGAGCCTCGGCAGCCAGGTCGCCACCCCCTCGCGACAGGGGGTGCACTTGCCGCACGACTCGTGGGCGTAGAAGCGCACGAGGTTGTAGATGGCGCTGACCATACACTTCTCCTCGGGGATAACGATCACCCCGCCGGTCCCCAGCATCGAGCCCAGCTCCGCCAGCGAGCCGTAGTCCATCGGCGTGTCCAGATAGGCATCCTCGAAGGGGAGCATCGGGGCGGACGAGCCGCCCGGGATGAAGGCCTTGGCCGGCATGGTCGGGCCGCCGGCGAGGTCGAAGATCAGCTCCCGGAAGGTCGCGCCCAGCGGCAGCTCATAGACGCCCGGGCGCTCGACCGGGCCGCTGATCTGGTAGAGCTTGGTCCCCTTGGAGTCCTCACTGCCCATGGCGGCGAACCAGGCCGCACCCTGGCCGATGATATGGACCACGCTGGTCAGGGTGGTGACGTTGTTGATGGTCGTCGGCAGCCCGTAGATCCCCACCTGGGCCGGGAAGGGGGGCTTGAGCCGGGGGTTGGCCCGGAGGCCCTCGAAGGAGTTCATCAGGGCCGTCTCCTCCCCGCAGATGTAGGCGCCGGCGCCCCGGTGGAGGATCAGATCGAAGTCGATCTCGGTGCCGAACAGACCCCGGCCGAGGAGCCCGGCGCCCCGGGCCTCGGCGATAGCCGCCCGCAGCCGCCGGTAGCCGAGGTAGTACTCGCCACGAATATAGATCACGCCCAGGGTTGCCGAGATCGCATGACCGGCGATGATCATCCCCTCGATCAGCTGGTGGGGATCGTCCTCGAGGATATAGCGGTCCTTGAACGAGCCCGGTTCGGACTCATCCGCGTTGCAGAGGATGAAACGCTGCCGGCCGTCGACCGGGGGCATGAACGACCACTTCACCCCGGTAGGGAAGCCGGCCCCGCCCCGGCCCCGGAGGCCGGAGGCCTTGACCTCGTCGATCACCTCGGTGGGGCTCAGCCGGGTGAGGGCCCGCTCAGCCGCCCCGTAGCCCCCGTGGCCGCGGTAGTAGTCGAGGGTGTGTGACCCCTCCACCCCGACATGGCGGTACATGGTCACCCGGTAGCGGGGGTCGTGCCGACTGGTGATCGGGGAGGTGGGGTCGGGAGCCGCTCCCGGTCTCCCGCCGGCGCCGAAGGGCTCCGCCTCCTCCAAGCCGAGGCTGTCCCCACCCCGCTCGCGCTGAGGTTCGGGCTGTTCGCCCCCCCGCAGCGCCTCGAGCAGGGCCTGGCAGCGGGGGCGGGTGACCCGCTCATAGTAGTCGTCGTTGACCTGAAGGACCGGGGCGGTGCCACACGAGCCCAGGCACTCGACCTTCTGAAGCGAGAAGAGCCCCTCAGCGTCGGTCTCGCCGTTAACGATCCCGAGCTCCTCGACCAGGAAGTCATACATCTCGTCCGACCCGGCGAGGGAGCAGGGCAGGGTCGAGCAGATCTGGAGGTGATAGCGACCGACGGGCCGTTCGTGGTAGGTCGAGTAGAAGCTCATCACCCCCTTGACCTCGGTGGCGGTCAGGCCTAAGATCGCCGCGATCTCCTCGACCCGGGCCTCCGACACCTGCCGCTCAGCGCGCTGAACCGCCCAGAGCAGGGGCATGATGGCGCTCCGGCGGCCGTACTCGGGATAGCTGCCCAGGATCTCGCTCAGCAGCTCGCTCTTAGCGGCGAAGAAGGGGGGCTGTGGCTCGAGCTTAGCCGCCATCCGCCTCTCCAGCCCTGCGGGTGCCGGCACCTGGAGCGGGAACGATCTTGCCGCTGGCAACCCCGGCGCCGAGACCCGACCGGTCGATCCGACTCACTTGTCCACATCTCCCATCACCGGGTCGATGGTGGCGATGTTGACCACCATGTCGGCGAACAGGCCGCCGATGCAGGCCGGCTCCAGGCTCTGGAGGTTGATCAGACTGGGCACCCTGACCTTGACCCGGTAGGGCATCGAGCCGCCGTCGGAGACGAGGTAGTAGCCGAGTTCACCCCGCGCCGACTCGGTCGCCACATAGACCTCGCCGCGCGGCGGGTGGAAGCCCTCGGTGACGAGCTTGAAGTGGAAGATGACCGCCTCCATCGAGCTCTCGAGTTCGGAGCGGGGGGGCAGTGAGATGCGGCGGTCCGGGTCGTTGATCGGCCCGGGTTCGAGCCCGCCGAGCGCCTGCTCGACGATCCGGAGACTCTGCTCCATCTCGAGGAAACGGATCATGAAGCGGGCGTAGGCGTCACCCTCCTTGGAGGTGAGCACCTCGAAGTCGTAGTGCTCATAGCCGCTGTACGGTTGGGCCTTGCGAAAGTCGAGCGACACCCCGCTGGCGCGCAGCGACGGTCCGGTCAGGGCGTAGTCGAGGGCCCGGTCGGGCGGGATCCGGCCGACGCCGCGGGTGCGACTTACGAAGATATCGTTCTGGGCGAACATCGCCGCATACTGATCCATCATCCGCGGGAAGTCGTGCAGGAAGCTGCCCACCGCCCCTTCGAACCCCTCGGGGAGATCCTGCGCGAGGCCGCCGACCCGGAAGTAGCCGTAGTTCATGCGCACGCCCGAGACCGATTCGAAGATGTCGAGGAGCCGCTCCCGCTCGCGCATGGTGTAGAAGAACAGGGTCAGCGCGCCCATGTCGAGGATGCCGGTGCCCAAGAAGATCAGGTGGCTGGCGATCCGGTTGAGTTCGGTGAGGATCACCCGCACCCGCTGGGCCCGTTCAGGGACCCGGGCCCCCATCAACTCCTCAACCGCCAGGACGTAGGCGAGGTCGTGGCCGAACCCGTGCAGGTAGTCCATCCGGTTCGAGTAGGTGACCACCTGCTGATAGGTCCGGTTCTCCATGGTCTTCTCAAAGCCGGTGTGGAGGTAGCCGATCTGCGGCAGGATCCGGACGATCCGCTCGCCCTCGAGATCGACCACGAGTCGCAGCACGCCGTGGGTCGAGGGGTGCTGGGGGCCCACATTGATGCGCATGTGGCGGGTCTCGAACTCACCGGTCCCCTCGCGGCGAAGCTCCTGGACCTCGTAGCCGGCGTCGCGGATGGTCACGCCTCGTCCCCCCGCTCGCTCCTGACCCCCTTGCGGGCCCCGCCAGCCCAGCCGGTGAGGCCCTTATCGCGGCCCATCATGCCGGCCCGGAAGGAGGCAGGGTCGAGGAAGCGCCCCTCATTAAATAGCGTCGGCGTCTCGCCGAGCGGGAAATCCTTGCGATGGGGATGGCCCTCGAGGTCCTCCGGGGTGAGGAGCTTGCACAGATTCGGGTGGCCCCCGAAGACGATGCCGAACATGTCGTATACCTCGCGCTCCATAAAGTCGGCGCCGCGCCACAGCCCGGTGATGGTAGGCAACTCGGGGCCCTCGTCGAGGTCGACCCGCAGGAACAGCCGCGCCCCCACCTCGATGGCATAGAGGTTGTAGACGACCGTGAACCGCTTATCCCGGTGTCCGGGGTAGTCGAGGTAATCGATGCCGAAGATGTCGGAGAGGTGGTCGAAACCCGCACCCTTCACTGCCTCCACCGCCCCCACGAGCCGGTCGGGTTCGACCGTAACCGAGACCATGCCCTTGAACTCCGACGGCGCTCCACCGAACGCCTCAAGGGTCACTAGAACCCCCTCAATCAGCTCCTTGACCTCGCTCACCGCGACCAACCCTCCACCATCGGCAGGGCGACGCCCTGCTGGTCGAAGGCCTTGCCCCGCACCCTCTTCTGGAGCTGCATCACAGCGTAGACCAGGGCCTCGGGCCTCGGGGGGCAGCCGGGTACGAAGATGTCGACCGGTACCACCGAGTTGACGTTCTGGACGATAGCGTAGTTGTTGAACATGCCGCCGGAACTGGCGCAGGCCCCCATGGAGATGACCCACTTCGGATCGGGCATCTGCTCGTACACCCTGCGCATGACCGGGGCCATCTTCTTCGACAGGCGCCCCGCTACGATCATCACGTCGGCCTGCCGGGGGCTGGCACGGAAGACCTCCGAACCGAAGCGTGCCAGATCGTTGCGGGAGTTGGTCGACTGCATCATCTCGATAGCGCAGCAGGCCAGACCGAAGGTTGCGGGCCAGAGGCTATTGCTGCGCCCCCACGCGACCAGCTTCCCCAGGGTCGAGAACAGGATGCCGTCGGTCTCAAGTTCCTGCACGTCCCGTTCGAAGAGATCTCTCAAAGCCATATCATTTCCAGTTCAGCACGCCCTTGCGCAGGATGTAGAGGTAGCCGACCGCCAGAATAATAACGAAAAGGATCGCCTGTGCAAACAGGAATTCAGGAGCCGCTTTGAACTTCACCGCCAGCGGATAGAAGAAGGCCGTCTCGATATCGAAGATGATGAAGAGCATCGCCACCAGGTAGAAGTGGACCGGGAAGCGCTCGCGGGCACTCCCCGAAGCCGGGACCCCTGACTCGTAGGCAGCCAGCTTGGTCGCCCCTCCCCTCTTCGGTCCCAGCAGACCGCCGACCAGCAGTGCGGCGGCGCCGATGAAGCCAGCGGCCAGAAACATCAGAAGCAGGTTGGTGTACAAGGGATCTCCTTACCGATCGTCCACGAGTACTCCGCCACGCCTTGTGCCGTATTTCACAACACAAGGCTCCTCAATCTTACCACCGGCTAGATGTCCAAACAAGGGGTGACGCTGCCCGTTCGGGCGCTCCCGGCGCCGGGAAGAGACGAGGCCCTCAGAGCCACCGTTTCAGGGTCACGGTCGCCCTTGACAGCCCCAAGACCGCCTCCATATACTGGCGAGGCTGCGCCAGCCTCCGCAGCCTCCGTTGGAAGGGTCGTTAGCTCAGTTGGTAGAGCAGCTGACTTTTAATCAGCGGGTCATAGGTTCGAGTCCTATACGACCCACCACAGACGTACTGTACTGCCTGTACTGCGAACTCGCCCGTTCAGGGCGACCTAGGCGGTGTCCGCTCCCCCTATAGGAGAGTCCTCCGGCGTGGGTATTGAGTAGACGATTGCCGCCTTGCCGGGATTGATCTCTATCTCCTTGACGAAGGCTCTGGTCTCGGTCAACTCGCTGGTCTTGAGGAGTTCGGTCATCTCCTCGGCAAAGGTGGCGATGGTGTCGGCGCTGTCCAGGAACTGCGGCCGCTCGGCCAGCAGCGCCCTTGCCTCCTCTGCGGCCATCTCCAGCTTCTCCTTGCGCTCCCTGTGTTCCTTGATGCGCTCCGAGGAGTCGGCCATCTCGGTGTCGGTCGTCTCGATGACGTTCCAGATGCGGCTCAGCCTCCGCTTCACGTCCTCAAGCTCCTCCTCGATGCTCTCCAGCCTCTGACGCTGCTCGGCGGCCACCCCGTCCATCTCCTCGACCAGCAGCTTCACCAGGTCGCGGATGTTGGACTCGGCGAGGACATTCTCCCTGATCTCTCCGACGATGAGGTCTCGTGTCCTCGAAGTTCTTGGCGTTGAGCCTGGGGGTCTTGCAGGCGCCTCTGCCACGCTTCAGCAGAGAGTGGCAGACGTAGTAGGTGTACTTGCCGCTCTTGGCCTCGGCTGCGGTCGTGGCCTTGCCGCAGGTCTCGCACTTGAGCAAGCCCGCTCAGCAGGTAGGGGCCGGAAGTGCGGCGGTGGCGGTCCTGCTTGGCGAGGTGCTGCCCTGCTAGCGCCGGCTCAAGCTGTCAGTGAAGGCGATCCTGACCGATCCAGCGAATCCGTCCTTCAATGGGCGCGAGTTCTGTGGTGGCGAGAGCCATCGCTACCAACTCTAGCTGGAACTTAGTGGGATCGAGCAGCGCCGGAGTGAGATTCGGGCCCGAAGAGCCCCTCCTGCCCCGAAGACGAACGGATTGGTGGAGCGCGGTCCTGGCTGAGTTCTTCCGGATCAAGCTAGCCGAGACCTGCTATGAGAGCGTCGATCTGCTCCCAGCCGA
>Ga0209544_1002751_pt1 | contig 14923 bp, 13 predicted proteins | sample MesohylPK_FD_187297 | JGI IMG/M metagenome (GOLD analysis project Ga0209544, IMG submission 187297) | Host-associated microbial community of the marine sponge Aplysina aerophoba from Gulf of Piran - sponge mesohyl, lysed by proteinase K... | ecosystem: Host-associated > Porifera > Sponge >...
AAGCTGATCCCGAGCCACATTTCGACGGTCGTGGCTGGCGGAACGGGGCTTCTGGGTGCCAAGCCGAGACGGGCTCGGACTTCTGCTTTGATGGGAGCTATTTTGTAGTCGGTGGTGCATTGGCGCCAGTTCATCCCTGCTGCCTGGCCGTTCTTGTCAGCGAGGAATGCGGGGATGGTGAGCCACGGCCGTCACTATTGGGAATGAGACAACCGTTTTGAGCCAATTCACGTTCTCGTACACCGATTGGGGTTCCCATCCTGTATCCGCGAAGATGGCCACGTCGGGTCGGTGTTTGAAGTATCCTCGTTCGGCTAGCAACGCCAGTACCGTGGATTGTGTTCCGCCTCCCAGTGACAATACCCTCAGGGCGGGGGGTGGTGGGAGGCGTCTGCTTTTGGGGGCATCACCCCCTCGACACGTTGCCGTAGTTCATCGCCCGAAAGAACGTCCAAGCTGATAGCGCCAGCTTTTCGGTTCAATGCCCGCAGCATGTCGTTGGTGGCAACGGTCTTGTTTTGACGAAGAAGGCCATTGCTCAGAGAGACATCGACGACTGTTGCACGTATACGGTCGGATGCCATTAGGTACGGATGTGCGAGCATGCGGTGGTAAAAATTGACGTGCCCAGCCAATTCCCGCAACAGAAAATCGGTGGAGTGCTCGGAGTATTTAGCGGTGCGTCTGGAAAATTCGTACAACCACCACAAACGGGCAGCCGTGTTGGACGCTTTGTCGTGTCTGAGCCAGTGACTCGACACGAATTTGGCTGCGTCTTTGGGATCGACCGATCTGCTGAGATTGCTAAGTCCCCATCTGGTTTCAACGTATTGGCCTTGTACCTGGAAACAGTTTATGGAAGCTAGGACTCTCGGGTCGGACATGTCCGCTGCTGTGACGGTGGGTAGGGCATGCCAAAGATAAGCGGCGTGTTCATGGTCTCTTCCCGGACCTTTTGTGGCGTTTTCTACTAACACTTGTAGTGATTGTTGAGGCTGAGCGAGTCGACCTGCTGTGAACAACGGCGTTTCGGCTTCTGGAAGGTGCTGCCGTCGTTTGTTCATCTCTTCCTTGAGATGCGCACTGTCGTCCTCCCGGAAGAGACTCGGTTTGTCCGCGGCGATTTCTCTAAGCAGTTGGTATCCCACATCGGTGAGCGCCCGCAGCGTTTCGGTCATTGGTTTTCCTCCTCCTCGTCGTCAGGGGGTGGTGCCTGAAGTGGGTCACCGAGCAATCGTTGAGCCACCCACGCTGACGAACGACCATCGGGTCCGGCCCTGAACATGGGATCTTGGTCGTCGCTGCTGACCTGAATATCGAGTCCTGCTAGGCGGCGCTTGATGGTTCCTACCCACCCTCCAGAATAGGACGTTTCATCCTCTTCTACGTGTCTCAGGTACACATTCAGCGCCTCGGTGAGAGCAGCCAAGTACAGAGTTTGCATGGCCCATTTGCTGTCCGTTTCTCGTTGGTCTTTGAAGAATTCTATGGTCGGGCGGTCGGCGGCGAGTACGATCGTGGCTTTGTCGGGATCTGGGCGCACTTCCCACGCGGTTCCGCTGTCGGGATCCTCCATCCAGCTGAAGATGTCTTTGATTGTTCGGTCACCATCGAGCAGTGGTATTGATGTTGGCGGTTGAACGGCGAGGGGGGTTCCGGGGGGAAGGACCAAGGGTTCTTGATCGAACACCCTGTGAGCTTCTTCTGTGTCAAGCGTCACTTCAGTGGTTGTCATAACCTGCGGATGCGCTTCTACCTTTCCCCGAATTTCGCCTATTGGGACATCCGCTATAACCTGGTGCCGGTTCCCATTGTTCTCGGCTTTGAAGAATTGCCGGTACGAGGTAGCTGCACAGTAGACCCATACTCCGCACACGGCTCGTTCTTTGGCGATCAGCCGTTCGATAGCGGCAACGTCCAAACGGAACCGTGTCTCGATCGTTAACTTGGGGCCGCCGTTCTTGCCGAAAGATTGCTTCAAATAGACCTTGATCGTTGGGGCGAAAGATTTGGCGGGCCACAGGAATTCTTGTTGCCCCAGCACGGGGTGGAGGAAGTTCCGGTTTGACGCGTACTTCACGTTTGTGAACTCTCGGATGTGTCTAGGGGAATGGCTGTCACGTCGAAAGCCGTTTCTTCAATGGGTTCGTTGGCTCGGATTTTCAGATTCAATCTTGATGTCCCAGCCGTGAGAGATGCTGGGACAGTGAAGGTTCCCTTTGTTTGGTCCGCCATTTCGAGAGATACGTTTTTGGACTTAACGGACATCAACCTGATCGGTGTCTGGCGGGTGTCTTCGAGCACAGCAGTTACCCGTATCTGTAGATCTTTGTTTCTCATTCCACTGGGAATGGCCAACGCTACTTTAAAAGCGTGGGTGTCTCTTTGCCCGTTCTCTCCTGTGAAGGCGGATGTGAAAACCGGTCTTAGGTCAGGCCTCGCCACCTTCTTGGTGGTGGTCCTGGTCGTGGTTGGTGCGTTAGTGGGCTTGTCCGGGTTCGGGGGTCCAGGGGGATCATCGGGCCCTAGCTGGCGGCGTTCACCCTCGGGAACATAGACATCACCGGGTTCCTCCTCACCACTGGGATCGTCCACTTTCGTCTCGGTGGGCGTTACATCAAAACCCAGGTTGGTGGTCTGACGAGGTATGTGTTTGGTAACCCGGACGTTGCCCAGGCGAATGCTCCTGCCCTTCTTGTCACCTCCCGGACCTCCGCTGGCATCGCCATCCTGGTCGCTTTCCACAAACAGGCCCAGTTCAATCAACCCGGGATCGTCCCAATCATCAACGCTGTCCCGGCCAGGGTTGGCATACTTTTCTATCTCCTCCTTCAGCCAACTCTGCACTTGTCGGAGTGCCTTGCGGGCATCTGACCGAGTTTTGGTTTTCCTTGTCGTGCGGATCCTGCCAACGTCTATGGCATTGTGCGCTGGGGTTTCGCAGTCCCGCAACACCCAATCGCCGTCTTTTCCGTTCTGTCTGTCCTCTCCTTTCCGGGGTTTGACTGTCACCACGGCCGTGAAGTCCTTCCAAAACCGAGGAATGGTGGGGTTAAGGTCCCGTCCCAGGTGTTTAGCGGCGTCGGTGATGAACAAACCCGGTTCTCGTACCAAGGCAATATCTCGATGTCCGCTTCCCTCGATTCCCACACCTATCCGCAATTCCACATCCCCCACGCATGGGAAGTACCTTTCAGCGGCGGGGTTTTGGTTCGAGATGTCTATGTAGCGGAGAGTCTTGTTGATGTCCCTACTGAGGTTTCCCTTGTTCCCCATCTCCCTGAGCATCCGTCTTGCTTCCCCTCCTGGCAGCAGCGAGTCTCGCTCCAAGAACAAAGCGTCATTGTCTCCTAGCACGACCGTAAGGTGATTGTTGAGAATGGCCCAGAAGAAATTGGCTGCGATCACCCGCAGGGCGCGGCTTTTCCACTCGTCAGCCTTGCCGCTGGACTCCCATCCAGGAATAAGAACCTTCGTCCCTCGAGCGGGCATCTGGAACCGGGCGGGGATGTCGTTGTCCACCAGAGCATCGGCCCCATCGCCCAAGAAACCGTCGGGCGATAACTTTCTTCCCTTTTCGTCATAGTGGGTGACCAGGATCGACCGGCCGATAAACCTGCGTTTTGCTGGATCGGTTTGATAGCACGTCGAATACAAGACGGTTCTGAGAGGCGTCACCGCAAAAGCGGCGTGTTTCCCTAACCCGAAAGAACCAAGGGTCGATCCGCCTTTGTGAGCGGAATGTCCCACTGTGGTCGTAAGACCCTCCCATGGGGTGACCTGGCTACAGTCATCGTCCGAAGCCCCGGTGGTTTCCGAGTCCGTTATCTCAAGGGTCGGGATGGACTCGTGCGATAGCAACTCCAACGCCCGTTGGAACTGTTCCCTCCCGTCATCATCGTTGTACTTTGACTGGATACAGCGTTCTAATGTTTTGGCCAGTCCCTTCCCGTCAATCCGGTTGGTCTGTAGATCTACAACTGCTATTTGCACATGAACATTGGAGTCGGAAGATGTAGTGGCATCCAGGGAATTCTGGATGCCACTCTCGAAACAATGCCGTATCTCCAGAAGCAGCGAAGTGGGTCACCCCAGCGTCGTTGATCCCGCGTCCGATGCCGGGCACATGGGAAAACAACCAGTTCATCGGCCCGTCCTAACGGCCACTGGAGTCCGACACGGATGGGACTCACTCCCGAAACAACGCTCCACGACTGCGTCATTCTAACGCCCCTCTGTGACATCAGTTAACCAAAACAGGATTACTCAGACGAGTTACCACCATCTCTAGTCAACGACCCAGCAAAGCAGCACCCGTTAGCTACTACTAGTCGAAAGAACGCCGGCTGCTCAGAAGCCCGATTTCGTGAAGGTCCCGCCAAATCCATTCATAGACCAGGTTGGTTGCTGGTGTCCCGCTGGGGGGATGGAGAAGTTGTATGGAGTGGAAGGTGAGCCGAGCCCACTCAGCGGTTTGGGGATGGAGGCTACGGAGTTGCTTCATGCGTGATGTGTAATCTTTCCCGTGTTTTTCCCAGTGTTCTTCCCAAGTTGTGGAACTGTTTTCATCGCTGGCAAGATCGACTGTTACGCCGAGACCCTCATCTGTCTCAACAACGGTTTCTTTCAATTCCAGCCCATACGGTCCGCCTCGGCCAACGAGGTGCATCGGTCCTGGTGGACTCAAGATGAGGTCTAACCGAATTGGCATAGCGGCTCCCCATCCCATAGTCGGCACCCACTTCGGGAACCACGTTCGAGAAATATGGTCATACGCAGCGAGTGCCGCCATGTATCTGCTCTTGATGAGTTCCCGCATCGCTTCTTTTGAGTAGAGTCCCGAACTACCCCACTCCTCCGGTGGGTTGTCTGGTGACGGCCAAGGTTGAACATAGGGATCGTTCTCATGTTTCTTCGCTTCCGATACGAACCTGAACAACTCTTGATATTCGAGAGTCTTCCCACCGAACGAAAAACTCGACAGCGGATCATGGTCACCGTAAGACAGCATGCGCTGCCCTTTTTCGATCACATGTTGAGCATCAACTGAGTAGCCCCTCCCGAGGTCGCCGACGAGGGCACGAGCAATATCCCAGTCGTACTCAGCGCGCAAAGGCCCGTCTGGTGGTAGTGGAAGCCGTTTGTCCTTGAGAATCGATTCAATCGCGCACGCCACCCATCGTAAGACCCAACGCCAAGGCCATCCGTTTTCGTCTAGTGGTGGAGGTCCCTCAGTCAGAATGGCAAAGGAGTTGGGAGTGACATCCACATCTCCCGGGTGATCTAACGCAAAAGCCCCACTGGATGGAAGGGCCTCTCCGAAGCCATACCCGGCCGACACCACCCCGCCACGACTCCAAACCCCAATAGCGGGAAGTCGGCCTGTGTTGTCAACCAGGCCAGCAAATGGGGCGATCTTCTCTAACCACCCAGTCATCGCGCTGAACGCCCTTCGCAATCTCCTTGCGCATTCAAGGGAATCAGGAAGCCATTCCTCGTACCTTCTCGTGGGAAAACGGGGCGGTGGGGGTGGATTGGTCGTAAGAAAACTTGAAGGACGGCCATCTTCGAAATTCATCAAACGGGTTCGTTTGGATACCGCCTGGTTGATGACCCAGCAGGCCGCTCCAGGCCAACGATGCCCTAGGGCCTCGACTAGGTCGGAAATCTTCTCCCAAGAGCCGATACCTACGGCGATCACGAAGGCATACCGCCAGGATTCGAACGCTCGCAAATCCCGAAGGACCTCAGCAACTGGAATGTGTTCCCGAAGCAGCGCATAGGCACCGAAATACTGTTCAAACACAGGTAGCGCGAAACGAAACACATTGCCATCTCGAACAATCATCCGGGTTGCAAGAAGTCCCTCTACAGCATCTGGCTCAAGGTCGTGTTCTCGCAACACTCCAGAGCGTGGCATGCTAAGAGCGGCCACTTTGGCAAGAGTGTCCAGGGAGGACATGATGTCGTCTTTCCTGGGCTGTAGCGCATCTTTGACGAACCTGTCCAGAAAGAGAGCCCGGCTGGACGGCAATCCAGCACCCTTAGCGAGAAGGCGAAGGGCAATGATTGCGAAGAGTGGGTAGCGAATGGCATCTTTCACCGGATCGGGCACTCTCGACAGGGCATGCCGATCATGACCCAAGCGTTCCGACAGGTCTGCTAGGGCTTCGTCGCTCAACTCGGCCATTGGGAGTCTCTCATCTTTCCGTAACCTCAGGCCGGGGCGGGCAGTGATTAGAACCCGGGTGCCCGGTCTGGATCGGGCTAAGACTCGGGCTTCCTCCAGCAACTCTGCCCTCAGGGAACCGCCGACCTCGTCAAGGCCGTCAAGTATCAACCGGAAAGAGCGACCAAATACGTCGGAGCGGGACGGCAGTGCCCTGCGCAATGACTCCTCCAATCCCTCCATTGCTCGTCTGGCTCGCAGAAAGACCGGGATAGCCTCATCGTTGTTAACAGCGTATGCTGTCACATCCTCAAGGTGAACCCGCTCAGCAGCAAGGGACTTACCGGAACCGAAGTCGCCGGTCAGCACCACGACCCCTTCATCTGGAACCTCTCCCCCGAGTCTTCCGACCGAAGGGTTCTCCGCCATTTGCTCAGCCGCTTCTTCCGGAAGACCGACTGCACACCACCTCTCGATCATGCGGGCTCTTGATGACCTCCGCATTTGTTCGATGTAAACAGGATCAGTGCGCTTATCGTCTCGAAAATCGAATTTGTCCTTTCTGTCCTCCAATCGTTCAATCAGCTTGGCCCTGTCCAAATACCCACCCCTTGTGCGTACTCGGGCGGTCTCAGCCAACAGCGAATCCCACAAGTGTTCGCCCCCACCATCCGACGCGAGTGCTTCCTGACAGAACCCCACCGCCTTGTCCCTATCTAGGGAATTGACCTGGTTTAAGTCAAGATCAAGGTATTTGAACCGCTGAAGAAGATAGTCGGGCGAAGCAGGCAACTGATGCGAGTTGCCCGGTTTGCGAAAACGCTCCCACAGTCTTCGCTTGCTGCCACTGACGGGCTCCCCATGGTCAATCCGAGATTCAGGTTTCTCAGCATTCTGCTCCTCGGCCAATTTCAGCAGTTCCTCCAAATCCGATTTCGTGTCGCGATGTAGTGGGGGAATCACCACCCCTACGTAATCCCGACCTGGATTGAAACCGCTGGATGTGCATCCAAGCACCTCCCTCCAAGCTTTCTTAACAAACTCTCCCGAAGGCCCACCTTTGAATTCGGCTTGACGATCCCTGATCGAAACCGCCCACCTGCGAGTTGCCTTGCCCTTGCCAGGAAAAGAGACAAGCATGTCGTCCAGCACCCAGCCAAGAATCCCGACTTGAAAGCAGATCCTCACCGGCGGATCCAAGCCCCCAATCACAGGATTCTGCGAAAGCATGGCAGCAGCCACATATGCACCTACCAAGTCTTCAAAAAGGAAGCCGCCCCCGCCGGCGCTTTTCACAGATGTCACTGCACTCACAAGCAAGGGATGTTATGAAGAGCCGCCTGGTGAAACAAGCCCTTACTAATACCGAAAATAGCGCTCGCCCGCCGGAACGCGATCACATCCGGTTGCGACACATTACTTTTCTCTGTGCCCGGTGTTCGCCCAGGCACGGCATCGGAATCGGTTCTCTGGGTGAACCGCCCGTAGGCATTGAGTGTGCTGGACTGGTTGGTGACAGATCCGGCCACCGACGGGAGTGCCGGGTTCGGGGGAAGGTCACTGACACGCCGCCATGAGGTTCCGCCGCCTCGCAGCAAGGGATTTGCACATCAGGATGCCTTGGTCACGACTTGGGTGCCTGTTTTCAGGTCAGCGAACCCACGTTGGTCAGGATGGAGATATCCGAGTCCATAGAGGATCAACACCGGAAAGAAGAACACCGCTACGTGCGCTCCGAGCAAGGCCTCCAGACCTAACATCCCAACCACGAAGAGCGGAACATACAACACGAAACTTCGTTTGAAGGCCCTCCACCGGGATAAGCGGGAACCGTCCTCAGCCGCCAACCGCAGACCGACCCGCCACTTGCCATATGTCGTCCCACCGAACCCCAAAGCACAGACAGCCTCGTACAAGAAGGCCACCAAAGCAACTTCTATCAACCAGGATCCCGGTATCGGCTCCTGTCCCCTGATCAGCATGGTAGCGAGGTCTGCCGCAACCAAGAGGGCCACCACCCGATTGTCTTTCCGGCGGGCTTTCCTGATTGTTTCCCAGTGGGCAGACTCCTTCCATGCATCCATTGCCTCAACCAGTTGATGGCCGACCAGTGCTATAAAGGGGAATCGGACAAGCAAAGTGAAGGCCAGCACGACCCACATCAGAGCAGCACCACCCAAAAATCGTCCAATCAGCTCTCCGCCGAGCATCGACAGGACGGCAACGTTGAGCTCGGGGATCAGGCTATAGGCCAGCACACCAAACACCGCTCCGATGGTGCCTACGAACAAAAACAGAACCAAAAGAGTTGCAGGGCGTTCCTCCGCCTTGAGAGAGATCCCACCAATCAAGGCTTTGACCACATCGTAAAAGTGTTTGAGCCCGAAACCCACCAGCACTGCCATCGGAGTCAGCGATAGATACAACGTGTTGCGCAGGACATCTGGATCGCTGATGTACCCAACGAGAAATCCTGCCAGAACAGTGGCCAACCCCGTCTTCCCGAGCAACAGCATCGGCACTGAGTTCGTCAGCCCATCCCAGCCAAATCCCTCACGTTGGGAAGCCGATGTGCCTTCTCCGTGCGGAGCAACACCTTCACCTTCCGAATCGGAAGGTGTTGTAACGCTGCCTTTTCGTTCGGCACCGCCCCCTTGCCCCAAGCTACGATGGCTGTCTTCTGGGGGCATTGCCGTTTTGGGTTCAGTCATAGAGCCTGCTCCTTTGCCGATAGTCGTTACCGAAAGATATGGCAGGCCTTAGCGATCTCCCGGGTTGCTCTAGCTTCCAGGCCGAGCGCTTCGCATCAGGCGAATGGGAGGGTCTGGTATTCATACCGCTAATTATCCCCTGTGGCTGTGACAACTCATTGCTAAACACCGTTTTTCTGCCGTGCTGGGCCGTCGCAGTGGGCCTGCGTCTTGGTTTAGGTGGGGTATAGGGGCTCCACACTTGGAATTCGTTCGCGTCAAGCCCCTTCGCTAGTGGTATGTCGCGGTTTTGGTTGGGTGGTGGAGGGTTGCGCGTCCTCGTTGGACTTTTTTGATGATTTCTTGGGCGGTTTTGTGCCAGATGAAGGGTTTGGGGTCTTGGTTCCAGTGGTCTGTCCAGGTGTTGATCGCCCCGATGAGCTGACCCACACTGGTGAAACTGTCCCGGCGTAGCCGCTTTTGGGTTAGTTCCCGAAACCATCGTTCGACCAGGTTCAGCCACGACGCCGAGGTGGGCGTGTAATGAACATGCCAACGGTTCCCACGGCGGGGATGTTCCAACCAGCGGGTGACGTTGGGATGTTTATGAGCAGCGTAGTTGTCGATCACCAGATGCACGTCCAACTCGGCAGGGACGTTGCGTTCGACCAGCCTCAAAAAGCCCAGGAACTCCTGGTGACGATGGCGGGGTCGGCAATCTGTGATCACTTCTCCCGTGGCGGTGTTCAACGCCGCGAACAGAGTGGTTGTGCCATGCCGCTTGTAGTCGTGGGTCATGGTCCCCGCCCGCCCGGGTTTGAGAGGAAGCGACTTCTGGGAACGTTCCAACGCCTGGATCTGGGACTTTTCGTCCACACAAAGAACCACCGCCCGTTCGGGCGGGTTCATGTACAAACCCACCACATCCACCAACTTCTCCTCAAAAAGGGGATCGTTGGACAACTTGAACGTCTCGGTTCTCCACGGTTGCAATCCCCGCGCCTTCCAAATACGAGCAACGGTGTCCTTTCCCACCCCGTGACGGGCGGCCATCGTCCGGGTCGACCAATGCGTCGACCCGTCCGCCGGACGGGTATGCAACGTGTCAGAAACTATCTGTTCCACCACCTCTTGCCCGATCACCGGTTGACGGCCCCTGCCCGGGCGGATCACCCCCACCCCTTCAACGCCGTCCTCCAAAAAGCGTTTCCGCCAAGCCCGAACCGTGTCGGCCTTCACCCCCACCCGCCGGGCTATCGCCTGGTTCGGTGTCCCATCAGCCGCCAACAACAACCCCCTCGCCTGCCGAACCTGCCGAAACGGCGCCGATTCCGACCTCGCCATCACCTCCAACGCAGCACGCTGCTCAACCGACATCTCCAACGGGGGCGCAATAAACACAGGCATACCCAAACATTAACCCACCCAACTACCAAACCGACGGACCACTAGCACAACTGGGAACCGGGATTTCGTAGTTTCGCTCCAGCGCCGGGCTGCCATCTGCTAACCGAGGTTCTGGCAGTCGCCGCGTACGACGATGCGCTCGCTCTAGGTCGGCCACCGACTGCGCCGCCAGCAGCGGGTCAGCCTTCGGGATGTAGTCGGCGTAGCGAGGGCACCACGTCCGAGGCAGTGGCAATGAGAGCCTCGGAAAGCCAACGTGTCCTACAATAAACTCTCGGTATGCGGCGGAATATGTTACTTGTCCATCAGTTGCTGAGACGTGTGCAGAACAGCAAGGGGGTGGTGTCGACTCCAGAGTCGATGCCCGTGCCTGGAGCGAAGATTTCGTTCACGTCGGAGGAGATCCAGTACCACGTTGGTTTGTGTCATCGGGCCGGTTTTCTCTGGGGTGGAGACTTCGATGACACGACCGGTGTGTATAGGACTGTTGGTTCGCTGACGTGGAACGGTCATAATTTGGTCGAGGCTCTTGCGAACCGAAGGTGGCGGCAGTTTCGTAAGCGGGCTAGGCGCCCGGCTGGGTTCTATTCTGAACGTCGTTGATCAGAAGCGCCGACAGCCTCACCCCACGGGCACCGCCCGGCTAGAACCCCTGACGCACCCCAAGCGCCGACAGTAAACCCTCTTACGGTCGGCTTTAGAGCACCCGAAAAGGCCCAAACCAGCCACCCGCAAGCCCCGACATTCACCCCATGATCCGGGTCGCAGCTTTGATGCCCCTGCTAGCTGGATGGGTAGTGCCGCAACTCATAGGCTGGCAGTTCTCCAAATCGGTGCCCAAGACAACGCCCTCCGCAACTAGTCTCCGAGGGGTGCTTTTGGCTCAGGAGATCACCGTCGTAACCGAGACGGATCCGCTCACGTTGTGGGTGTCAGTCGTTGCTGTTGCCATCGCCCTTGGAGCAGCGGTGCTCACTTATGTCCAGGGCAGAGCGATTCGCCAGATTGAGAGCCGGGAGCATGTGTGGGAGGCAGAAGCCCGCCGCTCGGCCGCCATTCGGGTACTTCCCCAGAGCGAGTGGTACAGCGAGGAATTCTTTGGGGACAACCGCTCGACACGGGAAACTTGGATTCGGCTCGAGAACATCGGCCGGGCAGAGGCTCGTGATGTCGAGTGGTCGATCAGCGATAACGGACCTTGGTTTATGACCCAGAGATTATCGCTAGAGGTGATTCATCCCGGCGAGTACTACGACATCCCCTACGGCACGCCTATCGAGAGCGAGCCAGAATCGGTCTTCGCTGTGAGTTGGAGCGACGAGTTGGGACGACACACAACTGAGCGCATTCTCAGCACTTAGCCTGAACTCCGCCGGGTTTGTGTGAGGGTGGGGGTCAAATGCGGCGAAGTGCCTCTCTGACCTGGGAGAATAGCTGTAACGATAGGTGACTATTGCCCTGGCAAAAGATGCACGCCTCGCTCTACGATATTCACGGGGCGGTTCAATTCCGGCCTGTCGGATTTGCTGAGAGTTTCCGGACAACTCACCGGAGGTTCGGCGCGATTCAGAATGGGGTGATATCTGACCTTTCCTTGCATAGAGTCCCAGGCAGGTTAGGTTCTGGGGGAGGATAAGGTGGAGAAGCCGCCACTTTGAGAGCAACCATGCGGAGAAAGGTGTTCCGTGGTGAAGAGTGACGAAGATTCCCCACCCGCGTCTGGGCGGTGGAGGGAATGGATAAAGCGAGAAGGGACACTACTGGGGTCAACATGGGTCAGGTGGTGGGTCGTGTTAACCATGGTGGGTCTAGCGGATCTTGTCTTCGGAATCGTCCGCCGGTTGGAGTTCCCGTGGGGTTTTTGGGAATACCTACTGGTTGCCTGCCTGACAGCGATAGTCGCCTTCCTGGAGTGGGCGGTAATGCTCGGCTTCCGATTGGTTGGTTGGGCGTGGAAGAACAGAAAGCGGTGGTGGTAGGTCGAGACGAACCCCAGGTCGCCAAAACGCCAATCGCGCCATCCTCGAACCAGCGCTTATCGGCACAGGTGCTACCCCACGGTTGGCTTGTGAGCAAGAGACGGTTCTCAGCCACCAGGGACGACAACGGGCTAAAACCTGGATGGATCGCATCCTTCAGTCTCGCCGACACACGGTAGCGAAGTGTTAGTGTCGAAACGGGGCCTGACTTTCCAAGAAGCTGGCGGTATCAGCTAAGAGTTCAGGGCGGGACACCTGTGGGTTACGCTCCAGAAGGATGTGGAGTACGCCCTTAATCGCAACAACCAATATGTCAGCAACCAGTAACCTCTCCTCTTCGCTGAGATCATCAAGGGGGTGACGCACCAATAGTGCTTCATCGATAGCTAGGTTGACGCCTTCCGCTGATTGCGCCAATAATTCATGCAGATAGTTAGCGTCCCGCAAGACCGCTGCCGCAGCGAAAGCCCTCTCTTTCGGATCGTTCAGGTTGGTCATGAGTTTCTGGCCGAGTCAAACGCTGCAGCGAGATGAGATAACGATTCGTTCTTTCGGAGTCGCTTCAGACAATCGTAGGCATTTTTGCTTAGTGTCTGCTGACCCTTGGCTGCACGGCCCAGAAGACCGGCCACCGCTTCTGTTGCATCGGGCAGCATCTCCACGATGAGTTCACTGACGCGGCGGTTGTCCCGTTTGGCACCCTTATCAATAGCGTGTCGGTAAACACGGAGAGCCGATTCTGCTACTGGGTTGGAGGATGGGAGGGATGCGAGTGCCGCTGATGCTGCCTGTTGGAGACCGTCTTGGTCGCATGAGGCGGCGATGGCGAGGATTACGGTGTCGGGCACACTCTCGGTTTTGGTAATGGCGATTAACGCCACTCCGGCCACCTTGGTTCGTCGGTCCGCTGGGATAGCCTCCAGGAGTCTTTCGATGGAGGCATCGCTCGAGTGGGCAGCGAGTATTGAAGCGATCTCGTCGTTGTCGCACTCTTTCAAGGCCGAGGTGACCGAACCGTGGATTCCAGCAGCTGCGGCAAAAACCTGTCCCCTCTGTTCCGAGGACAAGCGGCGGAGTTCCTGTGTTGCTACAGCTGAGGTTCGGCCTGCTGGGTACTCTTCCACATGCAGGACTAGCCGCTCGTGGAATCGGGCCACGACATCTGAGGTTCTGGAGTCTCTGAGTACCAGCTCGAAAACAGCATGTCGGTCATCCTCGGGCACGGTTTTCCAGTGTTCGTCCAAACGCTGCAGAGCGTTTGAGAGATAGCCGTCGTTGTCGTTCCATGGGAAGGTTGCCAGAACCCGCAGCCTTTCAATGCGTCCGTCGCTATTGCCAAGGTAACCGGTTACTTGGGAATACACCTGCGGGACAAGTGGTGTAACGATCTGCGGAGCAGCCTCCTCTAGGGCGCGGAAACCCTCGATGAGCGCCCTGTCGTCGTGTTTCCCGTACTGCATGATTCTGTCGGCCCACCGTCTTGCTTCGTTTTCGAGTGCTTGCTTACCGTGGTTGAGTCCGGCAACTCGGGGGATGATGCGACAGGACATTTGCACGGCGGGGCTGGTGGGATCGGCCTCGGGCGAAATGGGTTCCAGCAGCGTGCGTACCGCTTCGTTAACGGTGCCGTTAGGCATGGGTCCGAGAGCGTCAACAACGCTGACGGCGATGCTCTCTGCCTGCTCGTAGTGGCCATCGTCTAAACATGCCTTGACCTGATTCGCGATATTTAGGACTAGGGGCTTGGATCGGCTTTCAAGGGCATCCGTGAGGTGTGGCAGATGCACACTGATTGGGCTGAGCAGATCGGGTTGGGAAATGGCTTCCACCAGAGCAGCGATTATTTCAGGAGCGACGGCCGCTTCGCTCTGCCCTTCGGGTTGTCGTGTGGCATCTTTCCACTCATCTACCCAACGGGATACCAGCTCGATGGCGAGGATTCGCTCAGCGAGGTCGAGAGCGGAAGTCGTGACGGCTTTGGCGGCGATCAAGGCATCTTCGGCATCCCCCTTGTGGCCCACCACCTTCCACGTACGAACGAGGGCGGACATTACATTCGGGCCGGATGAAGCGATTTGCTGACCTTGCGGCACTACGCCAGTGTTGGGAACCCTCTCTATGAGGGCGACAAATCGGTCGGCATCTTGACTGGTGAAGTCTTGCTCTGTTCGAATCATGCGTGACATTGCGCTTATAACGGGTCCGAGCAGGCGGGCATGCTCGTCGGTCTTTAGTGTTTCTGCGACATCGAGCCAGGGCCTGGCTAGTTCCCATCCTCCTTCGGTGGCCATTTCGGCGACCCATTCGAGTATCGCCGGTTCAAGGCGTTCTCGAACCTGGGGTCGAGTGGCGAGGTATGAAGCGGCGTGAGCCATCCTCGCGTTGGTGGGGACGGGATCTTCGTCGTGACGGACGAGACGATCACAGAGCAGCGGGTAGCGGCCGGGGTCTGAACCTGGATCCACCGGTGGGTTTGTGGGGTGTGGGGGTGAAATGCGGTGAAGTGCCTCTCTGACCTGGGAGAATAGCTGTTACCTAAGACGGCTGTCACCCAGACAGAGGAGGCACTTCTTGTGAACAGGATACCTGATATTGACCGGTTGGATGTGAGGTTCGATGAGGGGTCGTTAGTGGCCGACGCGGGGTTGTTGGTAGCGGCAAGTTTGTTGTCCCGTTTG
>Ga0209544_1002753_pt1 | contig 14921 bp, 13 predicted proteins | sample MesohylPK_FD_187297 | JGI IMG/M metagenome (GOLD analysis project Ga0209544, IMG submission 187297) | Host-associated microbial community of the marine sponge Aplysina aerophoba from Gulf of Piran - sponge mesohyl, lysed by proteinase K... | ecosystem: Host-associated > Porifera > Sponge >...
TAGAACCAGCACATGAAGGTGAAGTAGTCCCGCTGCATCCGGGGCACGTCGCCCACGAAGCCGTTCTCGTAGTTGCCGAAGAACTCCAGCCACGCCGCCACGTCGCTGGCCACCTGGTCGGCGTCGGCATCCAGGGACATCGCCTGGCCCGACAGCCAAAGCGTCCGCCCGTCGTAGGACAGCGACGTGGCCGGCTTCGCCTCGTCATGGCGCGAGGTGGCGATGCGGGTCATCTGCTTGACCACCTGGGGCACTATCTTGAGCACACCCTTCCGGTCGGGGCGCAGGTCGGCCAGCACCTGGCGGTGCACCGGCGCGATGCGCTCCACCTCCCGGAGCACGTGGGGCGCGTTGAACTGCACCTCGTCCTCGGTCTGGGCCGGCAGGAAGATGGTCACCCCGTCGGGACGCTCCTCGGCATCCCTGAGAGCCGGCGTGTTTTCCACCAGATCACCCGGCAGCGGTTCCGCCCTCAGGGGCATGTTGCTGGTGGCCACGCTGCGCACGTCCTCATACTGGCGACTGAATTGCTCCCACGCCACCAGGTCGTCGTCAAACACCGTCAACGTCTCCGCCTGGCGGCCGGAGAAAGCGTTCTCTGACAGGTTCGCCGAGCCGACAATCACCCGCCGCTTGTCCTCACGCTCCAGCAGGTAGATCTTGGCGTGGGCCACCGCGTCCTTCACCACCAGGAACCGGGCGCTGCCCTCGGCCGCCCGCCGGTAGATCACCTCCCGCCGCTCCGGCGAGATGCCGCGGGCGCCCACAAAACCCTGGTTCAGCCTGCTCTGCACCACGTTCTGGAACGCCAGCAGGTCCGCGGCGTCCCGGCTCAGCACCCCACCGTGGCCGAAGACGCACTCGAAGTCGTCATAGTCGTAATCCCTGAGCAGACGGAGCACCATGGGGATGCTGGAGGTGTAGGTGAGCGCCCGCATCCTGGTGAACCCAGCGAACAGGTCCATGTTGAACGGTTCCACCCGCAGAGCCTGGGCGTACACCGCCTGGAGATGTGGCGAACGGGTGCGGGAGTCGGGGTCGTCAAGGGCGAACCCGAACTGCGGCATGGTCTCCTGATCGGCCACGTTACGCCCGTTGCGGCTGGTCATGGTTGACGCCCTATCCTCCCGGCAGACTGTCGGGCAAATGAATTGCGTTGTAGTGCTTACCCGGCCGGGCCAATGCTAACACGGCGACTTTCTCACATCGGTCCGGTATCAGCGATTGTCAGTCATTATCATGGATTTCTGACAACCCCGCGCCGGATGCCACCATGGCCAGTTTGCCCCATCTGATCACCCAACTAGTATTCGGTCAAACTGGCATCGTCATATGGAAGAAGAAACCGGCCATGGTCACTATCGTGAGTGGCAAACAGCGGTGCAGGAGGTGCGGCGTCCATGGCTCAGGAGAAGTTTGCGGTACGGTTGTCGGAGGAAGATCGGAGCCAACTGGAGCGGTTGATCCGTAGCGGCCAACGCTCGGCCCGGGTGATCAATCGAGCTCGCATTCTGCTCAAGACCGACGAGGGTTGGAGCGCGTCCCAGGTGGCGGCGGCGCTGGACACGTCGCCCCGAACGGTGTTTCGCACCAAGCGGCGGTACGCCGAGGAGGGATTGGACGGTGTGCTCCACGACCATCCCCAGGCCAACCGGTATCGCAAGCTGGATGATCGTGGGGAAGCCCATCTGATTGCCCTGGCGTGCAGCGACGCTCCCGAAGGTCATGACCACTGGACGCTGAGATTGCTGGCCGACAAGGTGGTGGAGTTGGGCGTGGTGGAGAGCCTGTCATACGAAACGGTCAGGCTCCGGCTGAAAAAAACACCCTCAAGCCCTGGCAGAAACAGCAGTGGTGCATCTCCCAGATGAACGGGGAGTTCGTGGCAGCCATGGAGGACGTGCTGGACCTGTATGCCGAGCCCTGCGACCCCAACCGGCCGGTGGTGTGCTTCGACGAGACTTCCACTCAACTGTTGGCCGAGGTGCGGGAACCCTTGCCCGCCCAGCCGGGACGTCCCCGACGTCAGGACTACGAGTACCGACGCGGCGGCACCCGCAACCTTTTCCTGTTCTGCGAGCCGCTGGCGGGCTGGAGCCATGTGGCTATCACCGAACGTCGCACCATGCAGGACTTCGCCCACCAGATGCGGTGGCTGGTAGACGTGGCCTACCCCGACGCCACCGTCATCCGCGTGGTCCTGGACAATTTGAACACCCACCGCATGGCGTCGTTGTACGAGACCTTTCCCGCCGCCGAAGCCAGGCGCATCGTGAAACGCCTGGAGTTTCACCACACCCCCAAACACGCCAGTTGGCTGAACATGGCGGAGATTGAGTTCAGTGTGTTGAGCCGCGCCTGTCTCAAGGGCAGAAATCCCGACGCCGATGCCCTGCAACGTGCCATCACGGCCTACGAGACCCGGCGCAACGCTGAGCACATGCCGATCAACTGGCGCTTCGGAACCGATGACGCCAGGATCAAACTCCATCGCTTCTACCCCTGCCTTTCCAACGTTGACTAACTACTAGCTGAGGAGTCACCCGAAAGTACTCACCTGTGTGCAAATGTGCATCCGCACACGTGTGCAGACGCAGACCAGTTTTCCGCTCCCGCTCGAGTACCCCGCTTCCGAAATCTCGGAAGACAGATCCCATCAATCAGGCATAGCCCGAAGGGACCGCGGTTTCAGGCTGATCAGCAGCACTCTACGATGGTGGTCTCCGCCAATACCGCTAATACTCGATCGGGACCAGTGCACCGACACCGAAACTGGCGCAAAATTGCACCCCTAACACTTTCTGAGGCGACGCCCTACGAGTATCATTGTGTGCAAATGTGCAATTGGCACTTTGCACAAAAGGCCAAGAAATCAAGCACACCGGAGTTGCTCTATGCCGGTTGTTGCGATCGTGAATCAGAAGGGAGGAACGGGCAAAACGACTTTGGCCACCAATCTGGCCTCAGTCCTGGCGGAAAAAGGGACGGTCTTACTCCTTGACGCCGATCCGCAAGCCAGCTCCCAAAACTGGGCCGCCAGCGATTGGACTTCGCCCGACACCTTGGCGGTCAAGGGAGTGGGGAATGGCAATCTGCTACAGCGGGTCCGATCCGTGGCTCGTGACTACGACTGGATCATCATAGATGGACCCCCTGGAATCACCAGTGCCAGCGCCGATGCCGTACGGGCTGCCGACCTAGTGCTGATACCGGCGAAGCCAAGCCCGTTGGACGTCTGGGCAGCCTCGGAGATCGTGGCGGCCGTACGAGCTCGTCAGAAAACAGCCAAGGGGATGCCCAAAGCGGCTTTTGTCATTACTATGGCGCAGCCACGCACTCTCCTCGGGCGCCAGATTGACACTGCGCTCACCGAGCTGGGAATCCCCGTGCTACAGGCGCGCACGACCCAGCGGGTAGCGTATCCCAATGCTATCAACGAGGGAAATTCGGTCGTAGATGGCCGCGATCAGACCGCCCGCAACGAGATCCTTGCCATCAGTGGCGAACTGGAGAGTTTGACCCATGACGATTAGACGCAATCCCAACCGCGGCAATCAGGATGATCGGGACGCTTTCGTCGACCGGGCGGGGGAGGAAGAAACCGCGCGCCTCCACTGTTTCATTCCGGCCGGTCTCCACCACCAGCTGAAAGTGATGGCTCTAGAGGGGCGCACTAACATGACAGCGCTGGTGGTGGAAGCCTTAGAAAACTTCGTCGCCGAGCGGCGATGACACAAAGATCGATGGCCTTCACCCGAGATTATCGAGTGGAAACATTGTCGCCGATGGTCCCGAGCACGTCGTCGTTTGGGAAGCAGTCCAACAGATTGCAGAGACCAACGAGTTAACCCAGTGGACACCGGCAGGTCTCCCAGCAGCGCGGCAACCTCCGGTCTAGACCGGTAAGCACTATCAACTTTCAGGACTGCGTAGATCAGCAACTGGCATCACGTGCCAGGTGACTCTAAGAGCGAGTTTCGTCGCGTTTGTGTCCAGCCACAACAAACGTAGAGGCCTTCATAGTTTACGTTGTTCCGTTTGGAAGCGGTTGTTTCGCTGCATATCGGCCCCGTGGGCGCCAACCTTGACCAAACAGAACCGTTCACCTGACCATTCCGCCCAGTTGCGCTTGCAGTGTGCGCCCCGCGGCGGCTGCCTTCGCCGCTGGCCAATGACAGGGACACTGTATACGGCCTCGGTCGGAGTACAGGGCGCAGGCGCAGCCCGTCTTTGCGCAATGGACCCGCTCGATGACATCCAGGCTCATCCCCGAGGTCAACATTCCGGCCAATGGGTGGCGGCACGGCCGGTGTTCTAATTTTGCGATCGCACCGGCGTTTTCGCAGAACCCAGAGTCCCTTCCGATCGGTTTCAGGGCCTTCAGGAGGCTCGAATCGCGCCGGTTTTCTGTCGCTATCGCCGAAATCGCCGGTTTTCGGGTGTGCTCTAAATTGGCGGTTCGCACAGGTGGGTCAACCGGTGTCGATAGCTCAACCTCCGCATCCGATGGAATCTTCCGCGGAGAGGCTTCTGGATCAGACGTGTTGAGGTAAGGCGGGTCTTCCCAGGGCAGACGTCCGTAACGCTGGACGTAATCTTCGAGGTAACGCCCCGGTCTACGTTCCCAGTCAACCAAATCCTGAGCATCCGCCTCGACATCAGGCGTTACCAGTTCCGGCGCCCAACGCTTGAGGGCGTTCAACCCAACACCCATCGGAGACGCGCCTGCCAGTCCTCCATGGGCCTCTCCATGGGCCCTCAGAGAAGTGAGGTACGCCACCGGATTATCGGCGGTAGCGACGTACTGGGCCTTACGGTCAAAATCGAAACCAACCGCCTGCACAGCGTCCCGCACCAGCTCGGCGGAAAGACCCTGCCCATGGTTGTCGATGCATGCCATCAGGTAGGCAGCAGGGTGTTCTTTCGTCGTACACCGCCGGACAATCACCTCGTCGACCAGCCACAGCAATCCCTGGCCGTTGGGCAGCTCGTTGCCTGCTTCTTCCGCCGCTGCGACCCGGTCGGCAAACTCGATCAGTCGGTCAGCACGTTCCACGCTCAGGTAAGTTCCGACGTTGGCGTACCAGCAGGTCAAGGCCCAGTGCTGGGGCGGTGCATCGCCAACTTGAGCGAGCGGCGCATCATCCGAATTGCATGAACCTTCTAAAATTCCGGGAGACGACTTTATATCTGGAGATATATCAAGATTATTAAAATCGTTAGAAGACCCTGTGATGGTTCGTGCAAGGTGTTCTGACCCGTTACGGGTCAGAACACGCGAGATCGTGGAGGGAGAATGCCCCAGATGTGGCCAGCGGATAGCGCATTCGCTGGCGATCTCTGTTCCGTCCAAGCCTGCGGCGTTCGCATCTATGATGAACCGGTCCCGCTCCGAGCATCTGCTCCGGCGGGCCCGGCCTGATGCCTCACCGTTCTCCCGCTGCCATTCGCGGAAACCCTCTTCTGACGGTTCATTTCCCGGAATATGCGTGTAGTCTAGGGCAGCCTGAGCCGGCCTGATGCATTGTCTGGGGGAAAAGGCGTAGATACCCCAGCGCTTGGACGTATACCGGTAGAGTCGGTCCGCCAAATCGTGGGCTGCTGGGTACAAATCTTGGTAGCGGGCGGAATGGGCATACTGGTTGATCACAGTGCACGCATAGCTGATCAACTGGCGGTACTGACAACAGTCCAAGCCGGTGCGGTCGATGGGTGGGATGTCCCAGGGCAGGGCCGTCCCTTGATTACTGTGGAGGCGGCTGATTTCCGCCACAACCCCCTTGGGGAGCGGGTCAGTGGGATCGTCCGAGAACGGGTGGTACCCAAGTTTGTCGGGGAATGCGTCTCGGAAAGCCAGCTGGACCTGATGGTCCGAAAGCTCAATGTCGACCGGCTCTGGGCACGATTCGATTGGGGAGGAAATACGGGGAGAAGGACCCGAAAATGGCAAATCAAGTGCGCGACTGGGACCCTTCCCCGGCCGAGGAACTGGTTGGAGCATTGTAATGTCCCGGCGGGATGGTCAGTCCCGCTTTTGAGGATTGAGGGAGTGATGGCACGGCATCGATTAGCCGTGCGCCGACAATTTATCATTCCGGTTGACGGCGGATCAATTACATAACTTGCTGAATTGGACACTTCTCAGGACGGGAATGCCCGTCTCGAAACGTGTGCTGGGGCGGGACGTTCGGTCCGGATAGAGTGGACGTTAAGGTGGCGGGATTGAGCAGCACGTAAGATCGAAGTTGCGGCCGTTTGTCGAGTTATTCTTGAATGATAAAGGCTTCCTTAGAGGCGCTATTTTTAGCCTTGAAAATTCCTCTCCAAGCGTTGATTTTCCTCCTTCAAAAGGGGTAACATGGAGGGGCACAGCCTGCGCGAAGGTACGGGCCTGAGCATTGTAATAGTGGCGCCTCGCCGCGGGGGTGGTTCCTTGCAAAAATGGCGAGGCGTTGCTATTTGTATTCGACAAACGGCCGCAAGGATGGCGGGAGCCTGTTTTTCGGGTACAATCCCGGAAAATCTCGGGGAGCGTACCTCATGAACGTCCCGAATACCACCGGCCCAGAGACTCGTCCCTGCCTATCGCCTTCGCCTTGGGATGCAGTCGTACCCGACCTCGAGGATCTCTGGCACCAAATCGCTGTCCGCTGCTGGCAGCGGGTCCATCCAGACCGGGAGCACGGAGACGGTGATATCCCCACGCCTGTAGAAGTTGCCGAGTGCCTTGGGCACACTGGCCCGCTGGCCAGCGGGCCTTCTTGGCAGGGGTTTTTGTCCCGTTGGAACCGGCTGGTCGCGACCGCGATTACCAACGTCTACTCCACCACCGGCATTTTGTTTCCTCCGGAAAAGCATTGGGGCGATGGTGAATTCGACCCCGAACTGGCAGCCATTACAATAGGCCACTTCGTCCATTGCGCCTCATGGCAAGACTCCGACGTTGCGGACGAAATAGAACAACTGTCGCGCCATCCAAAGATCTGGGAGTTGACATATCTGGCCCGCTTGGTGAGATTCACCGAGCAGGGGCCGCCCTACCTTTACGTAGATTGCGCCGAGGCGCTAATGGGGATCACCGCGGCCCATGCCGCGGTGGCTGGCCCCTTAGGGGGGCCGCCACCAGTGGAGCCGCTGATTGAGTCTTGGCAACAACGCGTTGTTGCCGCGCGGATCCGCCAGGTGGAGCCGGACCTGCGGACGACGGGGCGGAGGTTGCCGGCCAAGCTGGCTATGGTTGAGCCTTCGCACCGACGAGTCAACGAACTCTGGTCACCGGCGGCGCACCTTACTCTATTGCCTCAACCGCTGTCCCAGCCGTTCCTCTTCGATCGGGGGGCGCCGCTGCCGGCACGTCAGTCGGCACAACGAGTGCTCCCCGGGTTCGGGGATTGGCAGCCTGGCAGGACGCCGGCGCTGCCTCTGCAGATGTGGGAACTCGGGGCGGCTAGGGTGATGTCTGGAGGTGGGCAGGGAGCTCCGCTGGCGCTGCGGCTGTTTGTCGAGTGCATTTTGGGTCTGCCTGCAATCTGGCGGGATGGAGAGGCTGCGTACGAGATTCCCCTGTCCGAGTTGCGACGTAAACTGTACCCCGTCGACTCTCGGATGAGTCGTCGCGTTTTCTGGGAGCGCCTGATGCGCGCTGTCGAGATCTTGGACTCGGATGCGGCCCGCATTCCTTGGTATGACTCAAAGACCGGAAAGGGAGACCGGCGTCGGATCGTCAATATCACCGGTCTCCCACATTTTCCCGAGGCACCCGACGCTCTACTGAGGATCGTCATCGACCTGCCTCCAAACTCCCAGGCCGGCCCGCGAATCTCGGATAACCTGGGCAGGTGGGGATTGCACTCTGCGCCGGCGTACCGTGCGCTTTTGAATCTGTCGTACTTGTGGTTTGAGCCAGGCCGCACCCATTATCCTGTTGAAACCGGACACGGTCAGCATTGGGTACGCTCCTACGACCCCGAGCAACACGATCCGCTGACCGACGACGAGCTCATTGGGTTGTGCTATCCCACCGGGGTGGTGTCGCGTAACCGCCACCGTCAACTTGAGCGGTCGCTGGACACCATGAAGCAACTTGAGGAGGCGGGTGAGGTGGTGGTCGAGTCGGTGGGAACGTTAGGGAATGAGCGCCGCATCCTGCCCCCGCACTTCTTGAAGTGATGCGTTCTAATCGCAGGCCCCGACAGACGGTTGCGGCTTGTCACCGGCTGAGACGGCCTGGCGATGCGATGCGGTATGAACAGCGTTCACCTCGTATGCACACTCGCTCATAACAGGCATGAACCTCCGTCTTGCAGCTCGCAGTCCGGTTCGCTGATGCGGATGACATGGCGGCAGCGGCCGCCGATTCCAGAGCAAAATGTGAGACTCCTTCGGCTCGAATTCCTTGGCTTCTACGGGGCTATCAGCCTGCATATGTGCAAATATGCATATGTGCAAATACGCAAGTGTGCAGATGCAAAAGAGCTATCCGCATACCCTTTTTGGTGAGCGAATGGCAACAGAATCGCATCGTCGTGAGGTGTTACGGCCTGATGTAGGAGTAAACGCTGGGGCCTTTTTGCTCGAGGCACAGAGACGTCGGCGGTTTATGACGCAGTTGCCAAGGTCGGATTGTCTCGAAGAAGCGGCGACGACGGAGGAAAGTAGTTGGTCAAGGCAGCAACCAGCCTGCGGCCCCACATCGTGCAGGTGATGGCGACGTGCCAGGGGCGCATCCTGACCACCGAGGAAATTTACGGGCTGGTGGCCGATCTGGGCGTAGCTGGTTTCAACCCCAACGCGAAGCGGGACCGCAACCTGGTCAACCGGGAACTGTCCGATCTCGCGGGTCATACCACCCAGGGCCACAGCAAGCCGGCGCCAAAGTTGATCATGCGGGTCAGCCGCGGCCGCTATCTGTACCGCGAGCCCGATCGTCCGATGGACGTAGCGCTGCTGCGGGAGTACCTGGAGCCGGTGGAGGCGTACGAGAAGCGACCGGCCCGCCGGCGTGGTGACGGCAATCGCCGTCAAAGCGTGCCGGAATCGGTGCGGATGGCGCTGTACTCGGTGCAGCGGGGCGTGTGTCCCGGCTGCGGTTTCCACCAGCCGCATCATCTCAGGTTCGAGATCGACCACATCGTGGTGCTGAGCGACGACGGGGAGCACGAGACCCGCAACCTGCAGCTGCTGTGCGGGTACTGCAATCGGGTTAAGGGAACGCAGGGGAGCCACGGGTTCCGGATGAAGATGGCGGAGTGGCGGGCCAACAACGTGGGGACGGGTGTGATGGTGGACGAGCGGGAGGCGGCGTTGACCGGCCGGAGGTTGGCGCAGTACCACCAGGAGAAAGGGAATACGGCGTCCTGATGGCGGAGGCGGGGCGCAGTAACGGGGTGGGTACGCGAGGGCGAGGCGCGTGTTTTGGTGTCCCGTTTCAGCGGATCAGCCTGCTGAACGGCAACCAACGGCGACGGCAGCCCAGCGTCGTTAGGTGTTACGCCCTGCTGCGCTGGCTCGGGCAGCGCATTGCACCGGCGGGTCGAGCGCCGACCGTCTCAGACGGCGTCGCCGGAGGGATCGGGGGTGTCGTAGTCGCGCAGGCCCTCGTTCCAGACGCGGCGAACGATGTCGGCGGGAATAGCCCGCACCTCGCGCTGCCGGGGGAATCCCACGTCGGGAGTGCCGGAGAATACCAGCTTCACGAACTCGGTCTCGTCGGTGGTGATCTCCACGCGCAGGCTGGCGTCGGCCCTGAGTTCCTCGACCAGGTTGACCAGCCGGTCCAGGGCGTCGGCCAGGGCGAGCTCGGTTACGACAGGCTTATGTTGTTCAACCATCAGATCCCCCACGGCGGAAGGTCTGCGGTGAGATTGCCCGTCCCGTTCACGGGCGACGACCGGCCCGCCGGGGCAATTGTCGCACAGAGGGACGCCCGTTCCAACGGCGGGGACGGCGCCGCGGTGATCGCCGGAGCCATGGCGCAGGAGGGCGGCGGGTACGCATTCCGACCTGCAGGAAATCGTGGCTGGAGTGGTGATCGTGGCCCGAGCGCTGAATGACGTTACCCCGTGCAGGGCTGGGCAATCCCGCAAGGTCCGGGAGGACAGACGGGTGTCGGCGCCTGGGGATTGATGTTGACGGAAGTGGGACGGACTGGCGAGAATATCACCGGATTAGAAGGGAATAAGGAGCGTGGAGCAAGTCGGGGAGTAAGTCAATGAGCACTGCCAGCATTCCTGAACTGCGGAAAGCGCAGACTCGCGCCCGGGCGCGATTGGCCCGGGCGGCGGCGCGGTACGGCAGGCGTGCGCTGGCCCGTCGCGGTTCCGGCGAGGAGGGTCCGCCTTCGGACCAGGAGGAGGCGCGGCTGCGGGAGTTGTTGGCGGCGGCGGAGGCGATGACGACGGCGGCCCGGGAACACCGGTCCGCCGTCAACTGGCAGCCCCAGCCGCAGCCCTGGGCGGGCGTTGCGGGAGCCAACCCTGATCCGCTGTCGGGACTGTGGTGGGCGGCGTTCCGGCTGGATGGGGCTCGGGCCGCCGGGGATCCGGTGATGACCGTGGAGGCTGGCCGGGCGTTGCGGGAGGCGGCGATTGAGGTGTGGGAACGCGGGCTGAACCGGGCGCCCCGGGCGAGCGGGGTGTCTGACGATGCCGGCGACTCGGCTGCTGGTTCGGGTTGATTGCGGCGACGGCGACGGAACGGGCAGGTCCGATGACGCTACCGGGTAGATTGGGAGCAGCTATTGCCCACTGGGACGATGCCGCCGGAGGCGATGGTGGTTGACGAGGACCGTCGTCTCGACTCAACGGAGTACGGGGACTGTTTCAGGGGCAGGGCGCCTGGGGAGCGGACCCGCGTAGGGTGTGGGGAGGCGCTGGAGGAGTCCTGCGACGAGGCATGAGCCGCCTCGTCGCATTCCGCTCCGACGGCGCGGTTGGCTCAGAGCATGGCCGCGGGCTGCGAGGCCGCCAGGCTGCAGATGAACCAGCCGTCGCCGTTGCGGTATGGTTCCCAATGCAGCGCCGAGCCGCAGGCCAACCGGATGGTGAGGCCCGACCCACGGAAATGCAGGTGTTCGCTGGTGAGCGCCAATTGTCCCCGCGCCACGGATTCCCAGTCCTGGTCCGGCGCCTGGCGATCCACGAACGACCGCGGCGGCCTGAAAGCTCCCGTTGGTCAATGGTCCAGCTGATGCGGCGACAGGAACGGAAATTCAGTATGTCGGTTGGTTCTTTGCCGCGGTTAGCCATGACCATGGCCTTGACTGTGATGTCGTCGATCCTGCTCACAGCCTGCGCTGCAGCCAGTATGACTAAGGAGGAATGCGCGGACGGGAGCCGGGAACTCAGGCTTGGCTTCTACGCGCACTTTGCGCCCGTCAGCTACAGCGCGGACGGGAGGTCCGGCTCCGCCGGATTCGACATCCACCGGGGATACGAAGCCGACCTGCTGACCGCCCTTGAAGCCATGGACGGAGTTGGCGTCTCATTCTCCAGGCGCGGTATCGGCGCCTGGGACGAAATCTGGCTGAAATCGTCAGGCTCTGATTTCGACGTCATCGGGGGCGGGATAACGATCCTGGAGTCGCGCACCCTGGATTCCGAGGGACGGGAGAGGGTCGTCTTCACGTCGGGACACATTGCCTTTCGCCAGTCGCTGCTGGTGCGGGCCGGGGACCGGGATCGCTTTACCGGTTACGAGGATTTGACGGGCGACGTGCGGGTCGGCGTGCTGTCCGGCACGACCGGAGAAGCACGCCTGCTGGAGATCACGGGCCTGACCGACTCCGACGGGGTTCTGGCTTCGGGCGTGGAGGTCATTACAGCCCGAGGGCCGGTCATCGCGGATGGGAGCGCGGATTACTTCATCACCGCCGCCGCCGAATCAAACAGCCTGGCAGGAAGGCGTCATCTGCGTCCGCCGTCAGACGAAATGCCGCAGGTGATATACCTGGGAGACGAGCTGGGTGAGATGGAGTTGCTCTCTGCGCTCTCCGACGGAGGGATCGACGCGCTGGCCCGGGGCGAGATAGGGAATCTGGACGCGGTGCACACCTTTGGAGACGCGTTCACGGTGGCATTCCTCGATGACGCGGTTGAATACGGCGGTTTCACGATTGGCGTTGCGGACGCCGGACTGGCGACCTGCCTGGGCAACCGGATTGATTATCTGACCGACGACATGAGCATCGGGTACGTCCAGTGGGCCCGAGATCCTATGGTGTTCATGAGCCGCGCCGAAATGTGGAATCGTCAGTAGGGCCGACGATTCCACCGCCAAGGTGAGTTGTGAGGTATTTCCGGAACCTGAGACGTGGAAACCCGGGTGTGATGGGCAGCAGAGATCGACACTTTGACGGTGGCGCGCCAGCGGGGCTGATCCTCAGGTTAGGTGCGTTTCCCGCAGGGAAGCGACAGCAACTTGTTGACTGTCCTTGGCACGGTTGCCGGACGTGGTGAAACTGGACCCGGCGGCCGCTGGCGTGGTGGACCTGCGGAATGAGACGTGCGACATCTGATCGCCGCCGGCACGCGATGCATCACCGTCCTGACGGTACGGTGGGCTCAGACCCAGGGCCGGCGCTTGGAGAAAGCCTTGGCGGATTCAGTGGTGGGCAGGCCGCGCTGTTCCAGGAGCATGAGGGTCAGGCGGCGGAATTCCTCCCGGTCGTGGCCGGTGATGACGGCCTGCTCGTGGGCCTCGGAGATGGCCACTGGATAGCCCAGGCCCAGTTCGCACTGCCTGACGAGCATGGCGTGGCTGAGGGCCAGGAGTTCGGGATCGTCGGCCAGCCAGTCGGGGACCTCGACGCGGGCGATCTCGGAGCCGCCGTTGAGGTAGTAGAAGTGGCTCCACTCCTGGCCGGTGGCGAGGCCCAGGGCGAAGCGTGCCGCCAGGTGGCTGGAACGGTAGAGGGGCGAGCGGTGTCCCGGTTCCAGCGCCAGCTCAAACACTTCTCGATCGTCGAAGCCGGCGGCGCGGTCGCAGGAGGGCAGGTCGGAGCGGCGGGCGGCGCAGAGGCGGTTGCAGGCAGCGTCGGTTTGGTCGTAGAGCATGAGGCGAAGGGCGCCGGCCACCTCGGTGGTGCGGGGCCGGGAGGTGTAGGCGGCCACGGCAACGGGACGCCGGTTGGTGGACGCCGCCCGCAGGCGGGCCAGGGCGGGCTGCAGGCGCTCTCCGATGAGCATATCGGCCACGTGCGAGGATACTGCCCCCGCTGCAGGTCCCAGAAGGCCAGGGTGCCGTCCAGCAGGGCCAGGGCCGGCCGATCGTCGGCAGGCTTTCGACGGCGTCGGCCAGGCGCTCCACCTCGCGCACGGTGCGCAGCGCGCCGAGCAGAGGGCCGGCGATCAGGGTCTCACCGCGCGCGCCGTCGCCGGGTGCGCCGTTGGGAGAGCGGAGGTACAGGTCAGCGTCCTCCACAGCCAGGGATGGCTCGCTGAACAATTCGCAGCCGAAGTCCTCACCGTAGGTGATGACGCAGCCGCCCAGGTTGGTGAGGTGGCAGCGCAGGGGAAGGTGGCGGTCCACGTCGATGTGGGAGCCGTCCACGGAGATGGCGGTCCAGTCTGCGGGAACGTCGGGCGGCGGCCGGCTGCCCAGCAGGCCCTCGGGACCGGTGCGGGCGGAGATGTAGGGACGGCGGCCCACCGCGGCGGTGCGGAAGGCGGCCTCGTCGGTGGGTATTTCCAGAGCGTGGTCGACGGCATCGTCCAGGCGGCGGCCGCGGGCGACGGCGGAGTCCACCACGCCGTCCAGGGTGGACAGCAGTTGGTGAGTGGCGAGGCCCAGGTCCAGCGCCATGACGGGCAGGTGATGAGGACGGTCAGGGCAGGACGCCGATGCGGAACTTTTTGGTGCCGCACTCCGTGCAGACGGATCGGGTGGCGGGACGGCCGTTCTTCATGGTGACGGCCTCGATGTCCCTGGAATCGGTCTTGGCCTTGCACTTGACGCAGAAGATCTCGATGGATTCGGAGGGGGTGGTCATGGATGAAAACTCCGGCATTGGATGACATAATTCTAACCCATGAGGCCAGAGCATCGGCGGCCACGCCGTCATGCGGCGTCCTCGTCGGCATGGTTGCGGAGCGGGGAGCAAGGAAAACGGAGTGATCGGCATGGCGAGGATGAGCGTGGAGATCGAGGGCAGCGTCGACGAGGTGATCGGTGTGCTGCGGCGGCTCGGGACCGCAGGGCGCCGATCAACCGTGGGTGATGCTGGCCGGTCAACGGAGAGACCTGGTGATGGCGGCAGCCGACGAGGTTCCTCTCGTTGAATGGACGGAGACCCTGGCCCGCGACTTCCTGTCCGGGCTGCCGCCGGCAGCCCGGCGGATGGCGCTGCACGTGTGGCGTGCCGGCGCATCGGGCATCCATCGGAGAGACCTGTGCCAGCGTGCGGAGCTGACGCCCACGGAGCTGCGCTCGCTGTCGCTGCGGATGGGCCGCGCGCTGGCAAGGTTCCAGCGGGAGCGGGGGATTACGCTGTCCCGGCCGGTGGCGGCCAACAGCCCGCTGCAGAGCTACTTCATCGATCCCGAATTCGCCGTGGTGGCGGATTCCGAGATGTTCGGTGATGGGATGCCGGACGGGCTGGTCAACCTGTTGACGGCGGATGGCCAACTGAGGGGGTAGTGGGTCCTGCGGCAATCTTCACTGGCCTTCACCCCCCTGACAAGCTCCCAACCGCCCTCAAAAGGGGGTGAAATGCTGGGGGTGAACGAAATCAGACCAACCCGGGACAGTGCATTTCGGCCCTTGCCCGGCGGTCAGACGCAATTCAGGGACAATTGGCCTAGTACCGGGTCAATCTAGGAATTGCATGGATAGAGGCGATGGAGTTTGGAGCGGGCGTCCTGGGTGCTGAAACCCCAGTTGATAGTGGCTTTGGCGGCGTTGCGTCGGATCTCATAGGCGTCGAT
>Ga0209544_1002760_pt1 | contig 14891 bp, 11 predicted proteins | sample MesohylPK_FD_187297 | JGI IMG/M metagenome (GOLD analysis project Ga0209544, IMG submission 187297) | Host-associated microbial community of the marine sponge Aplysina aerophoba from Gulf of Piran - sponge mesohyl, lysed by proteinase K... | ecosystem: Host-associated > Porifera > Sponge >...
CCAGATACCCACCGTCAGGCCGTCGGGCTTGGATTTCCCGGCCACGTAGTGTCCCGCCACCAGCGTGCCCGCGCCGGGCCGGTTGATGACGACGACCGCGGGGTTTCCCGGCACGTATTTGCCCAAGTGACGCGCCGTCAACCGCGTGTAGGCATCATAACCGCCGCCCGGGGGCGCCCCCACCACCAGGCGGATGGTCTTGCCCTTGTAGAAGTCCTCTCCGTGGACGACCGCGGATGCCATGAAGGCAAGCGACAAGAATGCGAGAAACCCTGTGAGAATCGAGCCCTTGTACATTGGAACCCTTTCCTTTCCGGCTGGTGGCGCCTGGTGGTCCTTCGACTTCGCTTCGCCGGTCCCGGGCTTGACGAACGCTCAGGACGAACGGCCCTTGGATAGACCAACCCGTTCGTCCTGAGCGTAGCGGAGCGAAGTCGAAGGACGCCATTGATCGGAATTTGCCTAATCGATACCGTACAGCCGCGCCGCGTTCCCGCCCAGCACCGCCTCTTTCTGATCCTGGGTCAGGTCGTCCCGCTGCAGCAACTCGTCGATCTCGTGGCGGCACGATGCCGCGTCGAATACCTCGTGGGGAAAGTCACTGGCGAACAGGAAGGGCTCGGCGCCGGCCTGCTGCACGGCAAAGGCCAGGCCGGCGTCGTCGCAATCGAAGCCGACGAAGATCCTCCCCTCCCGGACGTGACGCTTGAAATGCTCGCTGGCCTTCTCGCCCGGCCGGGGGCCGGGGACCGGGTCGCCGGCGAGGTCGATCTGCAGATGCCCCTCGTTGTAGGACCGGTCGAGCCGGTCCATGAAGAACGGCACCCAGGTGGCGCCTCCTTCCAGGAATGCCACCCGCAGCCGGGGGAAGCGCTCGAAGATTCCGTGGCTCAACATCGCCGCCGCCTGCACCATGATCCCGAAAGGATGGCCGAGGGCGTGCACCGGATAGTACACGCTGAAGCCGTCGAGGCCGAGGTGATGGTGCGCGCCGCCGTGCACGGTGAGACAGCAGCCGAGCTTCTCCGCCTCTTCGTAGATCGGCCAGTAGGCCTTGGCCCCCAGATGGCCCTTGATACCCTCGCCGTTGGACGGCAGCATGGCGCCGACCATGCCCAGCTCCCGGATGCAACGGTGCAGCTCGGCGACCGCGGCCTCTTCGTCCTGGATCGGTATGAGGCCGACGCCCTTGAGACGCGGCGTGGTGCTGGTGAAACGGTCGTGCAGCCAGTTGTTGTAGGCCCGGCAGGCGGCGATGGCCCACTCCACCGAAACGATGCGCCCGACCCCCAGCCCGGCGCTGGGGTAGAGCACGCTCCAGGCGATGCCGGTCGCTTCGATGAACTCCAGCCACTCCGCGGGGCCCGGCGCGGTCTTCATGCTGCCGCCGACGTACTTGGGCACGCGGTTTTTCATCAGGTAACGGAAGTGAAGGTGGTCGAACACCGGGAACATCTGGCTGAACTGGTTCCCCTCGGGCATGTATTTGGCGATCTCGTCGCCGAAGAAGTAGTCGTTGATGTGTCCGTCGGCGTCGTTGATGGTTGGCATGGAGAGTTCTCCTTTCGGCCCACCGCCTGTTATCGCAGCCCGTGAAGACTGTCAACTCGTGTTGCTGACTGATGAAATATGAAACGGGGGGATCAGGCGGAATAAACAGAGCAAAGATATTCGCTGGGCCTCCGCAGTACAACATCGGAACAACAACGAATGAGGAGAGAACCATGGCGAACCAACCCTATTCTGCGAGCTTGAGCCGGACCCAAGGTCGGTCTGGTTACTCGATCATCTTCCGACATCCGGTAAGGCTGGACCCGGCGACGGGCAAGCCAGGTATCCGGGTCCGTCGCGGACTGGGGACTCGGGACAAAGTTGAAGCCGAACCTTTGCGAGATCAGCTTAGCGCACTCCTCTCCGACACGAAATACCACCAACTCAGCGCTCGCACTGAAGCCGCGCGGCGTTTCGATCAGCGAGTCGTCGACATCTTCTTCGACAACATGGTCCCGGAACCGACAGACTTCGAGGCGCTACGCGAGGCGGTGATTCGACTCCCTTCATCCGAACCCGACGGATATCGTCGGGTGCTCCTTCTCGGTACGACCGGAGCCGGGAAGACCACGCTGGTTCGTCAGCTTATCGGTACCGACCCTAAAGAGGAGCGCTTTCCATCCACGTCTACGGCCAAGACTACTACCCACGATACCGAGATCGTGATGAGCGATGGTGCTTGGCGGGCGGTCGTAACGTTCGTCGGAGTCGATGAGATTCGTGAGGCCCTGAACGAATGCATTTCGGCGGCAGTGCTGGCGGCGGCTAGGGACCCGGACGATGCCGAGATACTCCGGCGTCTTCTAAATCACGTCGATCAGCGTTTCCGCTTCAACTATGTGCTTGGCAACGGGCAGAAGGTGTCCAAATCCAACCGCATCGTCGACTTCGACGACGAGGATGAAGAACCGGACGACGAGGGAGAGTTTCTTGCCGGAAACGGACTTGGCGACGTCGACTTGGCCGCCACGAATAGAATCCTGGACGAGACTGTCGGGAAGTTGCGTGAGCTGGCGCACAGACATCGCGACCACGTGCGAGAGACGGTGGACGCTCAGGAAGAAAAAGATAAACGTGTAGCCGACGAGATCTTCGAGGACGAGCTCGATAATCTGCTGCGAGACGACGAGGACTTCCACCATGTGGCCGACGCGCTGATGGATCAGATTGCGAACCGCTTCGAAATGTTTCCTCCAGGAAAGGTTCGAAAGACTCGACAGGGCTGGCCCCTGTCGTGGAGCGGAGAGTGGCCTGTCGAGAATCGTGCCGAGTTTCTTAGGGCGATCTCGCGGTTTTCCAGTAATTACGCTCCCCTCTTCGGTCGGCTCCTGACGCCTCTCGTGAGCGGAGTCCGTGTGGCTGGTCCCTTCGTTCCTGGTTGGAGCGCCGGACAAGCGCCAAAGTTGATCCTGCTTGATGGCGAAGGACTAGGCCACACACCGACATCCTTATCCGCAGTACCGACCTCGGTGAGTCGTCAAATCGACGCCGCCGATGCGGTACTTCTGGTGGACAATGCGACCGAGCCGATGCAGGCCGCACCGGTGGCCGCAATGAGTGAAATTGTGACGACGGGTAACGCCCGCAAGCTCATTCTCGCATTCACGCATTTCGACCAAGTCAAGGGCGATAATCTCCCTAATGCCTCCGCCAAGGCTCTACATGTCCTGGCATCGGCGGAAAACGTGCTTGCAGCCTTCGGTGTGCAACATGGCCCGTTTGGTGAGCGGGCTTTGCGTCAGCGTCTGGAAGAAGCGCGCTTTTTCCTCGGCGGTCTTCAAGAGCCACTCGCTCAAGATGACAAGGAAGGGAAGCGAACTATCGATCAGCTACACAAGCTTCTCGCCGCTGTCGACAAGGTCACCGAGCCACCGGAGCCCGCCGGTGCCCGCCCCGTCTACGACCGGCTGAATTTGGGGTTTGCAATTCAAGACGCGGCCAAGGATTTCCACGCAGTATGGCGCTCGCTCTTAGGGCTCGAATCCGGGACCTTGCCCAAGGAACACTGGACACGGATAAAGGCTCTGAACCGGCGCTTGGCGGAGGGCATGGAAGACGGATACAAGACTCTGCAGCCAATCGCGGACTTGCGAAAGGAGTTAAAAAATAGAATCCACGTGTTCATACAGAATCCGCTGGAGTGGAATAGCGCAGATAGCACCCAGAAGGAACAGGAACCGACCGAGGAGGAGAAGCGAAACACCTACGACACCTTTGCGAACGAAATGAGCCAGAAACTTCTCGAACTATCGACCCGACGGTTGCGGAACGAATTCATCGGCAAGTGGCAGGATGCCTACCGGGAGCGGGGGCTAGGGTCCACATTCTTGCGCGCCCGAATCATTGGAGACCAAATCTACCGACCAGCCGCACCGGTTCCGGATGCGACGCCGTCACCAGACCAGAACCAATTTTTCCGGGAAGTTATCGACATGGTCGAAACCGCCGCAAAGAAAGTCCATGCGGAACTTCGGTAGGACAATTACCCACCGCAGGAGATTCTCCCCATGAGTTGGCTCCTTTTCCTTGACGAGAGCGGCCATGACCACTTGACCACGCCTTATGAGGTGAGAGGTGGTGTGGCACTTCATGTGACTGAGCTTTGGCACTTCGTCCAGAGCGTGCAACGTCTGGAGTTGGCGGTATTCGGGACGGCACTGAGCCAGTTCCGAGCGGAGTTGAAGGGTTCCAAACTGCTCGACAAGGATCGATTCAAATGGGCTGCCCAAGGGCGCCAAATGTCCGACGAGGAGCGGCGGAAACATTGCCGTGGCTTTCTCACCAAGGGATTGGAGAAGAAACCGCCATCCCGCGCGGAGTTCACAGCCTATGGCCAAGCGTGCCTGGAGATGGCGACGGGGATGTTCGAGTTACTCGTGAATCACAAGGCTCGTCTCTTCGCGTCTGCTATTCCATGCAACGTCGTCAAGCCGGAGACGTTCGAGGCCGAGGAATTCTTGAGGAAGGATCTCGTCTTTCTGCTCGAACGCTACTTCTCTTTGCTGGAGCAGGAGAAGGAGTACGGCCTTCTGGTCATGGATGAGGTGGAGAAGACCGCCGACCGGCGATTCGTGCGCCAACTGGAAGCGTACTTCCGCAAGTCTCAAACAGGACGATACCGCTCGACGTGGATTGTGCCCACGCCTTTTTTCGTATCTTCGGACATGGCGTACCCCGTTCAAGTGGCTGACTTGGCCATCTACTGCGTGAACTGGGGTTTCCGCGTCCCGACTCGGGGCATGAACGCCGTAGTGCGAAGGGAAATCGCCGATAGGTTCGGCCGCTGGCTAGCCCGGCTTCAGTTTCAGGGACAAGCGTACAAAGGCGGCTCAGTCCATGATCTCTACGGCATCGTGTTCGTGCCAGATCCTTACAGTGCGAGGCAGGATAACGAATAAAGAAAGGAGGCAACGCCGTCGGAGCCACCCGAAAGCAGCCCCTAGGCCGAGCCTCCAACAGAAGTATTATCTATTGAGCTGCCCCAAGTCAAGTGTGCACTGACGTTGTTGCTGGCGTTGCGTTACGGGACGCCAGTGGCGAGCCGGTAACGTCCCTCGGCGTCCTGATCTATTTCGCCGACGGCGTGAAGCTCACCCATGGCGCGAGCGACACCCGGGAAGTCGACTTCGCATACCTCGTGCGCGATTTCGCTGAAGTACAAGGGCCCAGCCGTGAGCAGCTCGCGTATTCGCGCGGCGGCGGCGTCGACGCTTGCGACGCCAGCGCTTTCCGCGGCCCCGTGGACCGGCTTATCGGCCTCCGCCTCGCCCAGGTAGGCGTCGAGGTCCAACTCATCCGCGTGGGGATAGGTGATGCGCTGGTACCGCGCCCTGGGGACACCGTCGGGAATGGTGGCGTCGATGCCGCACTTGGCGGTGGTGGGGATTCCTTCCGACAGCGGCAGGCTCGGGTCCAGCGGCTTGGAGCGGGCGTCCGACAGGATGGTGATGTCGCGGTCGGCCTGCACCCGGGTGGCCATGGCCCATTCCACCTCCATGGCGTCGTAGACGTCGATCTCGTCATCGACGATCACCACGTGCTTGAGGTCCGCCACCGACAGCGCCGCCATGATGGCGTTCTGGGGATCGCCCGGCTGTTTGCGGATGGAGATGACGGCGTGCCAGTGGCAGCAGCCTCCGGGCGTGACGTTCACCGCGGTCACCGTCACGCCGGCCGCGTCGAGGACCCGTTTGAGCACCGCCTGGAAGCCGTGCTCCTTGATCCAGATGTTCTCCCAGGGCATGTGCAGCGCGTAGTAGATGGCGTCCTGGCGGCGCGAGATCGCCTTCACCCGTACGTGCGGGTTGTAGTGCACGTCGCCCATAAGGCGCGTCATCTCGCCGAACCGGCCTTCCTGGCGGGTCCAGCCGGTGGGCAGGATCTCCGCCTCCAGCACGATTTCGGCGTCCGCCAGGCACGGCGCGTCGACGGTCCGGCAGGCGCCCAGGCGCACCGGCCGGCCCAGCATGCCGCCGGCGATGGCCAGCTCGTCGCGCCCCAGGGGAGCCTTGTAGAGGGACGCCATCAGCTCCACCGGATGGGTGCCGATGTTGATGGAGATGGGCAGCGGGGCGTTGGCCGCCAGGGCCTTCTCCGCCAGCCTGCGAAGATTGTTGGGGGTGACGATGTCGATACCGGTGAGGTTCCTCTCCTTCACCTGGAAACGATAGGTGCCGGCGTTCAGCCCGTGTTCCGGATCGCGGGCCAGGGTGACGCCCGCGGTAATGGTGGGGCCGCCGTCGAACTCCGAGAAGACCGGTACCGGGAGGCTGAAAAGGTCCACGGCGGCGCCTTCGCGGAACCAGCCCCGCTCGCCTCCATCGCCCGCCTCCACGGGATCGATGGGATGATCGAGGGCATGGCTGAGCCGCTGCTCCATCTCGCCGTAGTCGCAGCCCGCCGACAGGGCGATGCGCCCGCGGTCGTTCAGTAGCCCCGAGACCACGGGCATGCCGTAGCCGCGTACCGTGTGGAACAACAGCGCGGTGGACGATTGGTCCACCAGCGCGGCGATGTGCCGGACATCCACCGGCTTGTGGATGTCCACCAGCTCGCCGGCGTTCCGCAGATCGTCCAGAAAGGTCCGAAAGCTCTCCATCCGCTCACCCGGTGGCCTGTCCGGTCAGCTTGCTCATGAGCCGGCGCGCCCGATCCACTGCCTTCGGCTCGATGGAGAGGGTCGAGGCGAACTCGCCCAGGGGCTTGGTGGCGTCGATGCCCATCTTGGCGGTGATGGCATCGGTGGCGGAGGGGTCCAGCAGCGTTCCCATGGCCTCGTCGACGATGAAGACGTCCCGGTTGGCCTGCATCCGGGTGGCGATGGCCCACAGCACCTGTTGCTCGTCGAAGATATCGACGTCGTCGTCCACCACCACCACCAGCTTGACGTAGTGGTCGGCGCCCATGACGCTGAAGATCGCCTGCTTGCCCTGTCCCTCGGCGGTCTTGCGCATGGACACATAGCAGTGGAAGCTGCCGATGCCCGAGCGCACCGGCACATGCACCGCCTTGAGATTGGGAATGGTCTTCCCCAGCACGTTGGTGAACTCCACCTCCCGCGGCATCGACAGGCAGCGGCAATGCTCCATGCTGTCGCCGCCGTTGATGTCCTGGTAGACGGCCCCGTTGCGGTAGTGCAGCGCGGTGGCCTCGAAGACATTCTCGGTGCTCCGGCTCGAGGCGTAGCCGGTGAACTCCCCGAACGGCCCCTCCTTCTCACGAACCCCGGCAAGGATACGTCCCTCGATGACGATCTCCGACCACCGGGGCGCGTTGACGTCCACGGTGGCGCAGGGCGTCAGCTCCAGCGGCTCGCCCAGGAGCCCTCCCTGGAGTGCGAACTTCTCGACTCCCGCCGGCGGCAGCGTCAGCGCCCCCAGGGACATCAACGGATGCACGCCGATGCAAATCGCGGCCTCCAGGGATTCCCCCTTTTCCTCGGCGCGGCGGAAATACTCGAACATGCGCCGCCGGGAGTGCAGGCTGACCCCGAGTCTGCGCGGCCCCTTGAGCTGCATCCGATGAAACCCCACGGTGCTCATGTCCGACTGCGGGTCCCGCGCCACCACCAGACCCGCGGTGACGTAGGGGCCGCCGTCCTGCTCGAAGTGGGTGAGAATGGGTAGCTGCCCCAGATCCACCGCCTCGTTCAGCAGAGTGTTGTCCTGAAAGGGCGCGTCCTTCACGACCCTGGGGGCAACCGGCCGCTGAATCCGCTCCTTGAACTCGTGGACCAGCCGTTCCTCCGACGCGTCGAAGGCCCAGGCCAGCCGCGGACGGTGCGCCAGCACGTTGGCCGCCGTGGCGAATTCGCTCCCGGCGATGTTCCGGAACACCACCGCGGGACAGGACGGCAACCGTTCCGCCTCCATGACCATGGCCGTGGCTTCGAACTCCCGGGACACCGGCTCGTCGACCTCGAGCAACTGCTCGGGGCATTCGTCCTTCAATCGTTTCAGAAAACCCTGTAAGTCCTGTGGCACTGAAATCTCCTCGCCTACCCTTTATTCCCTCCTTACGTCATTCCCGCAAAAGCGGGAATACCGGTGGAGGAGGGGCCATTCAGGCGTTGTACCCGGCTCGATCGTGGCTCACCGGATCCCGATCCTTGCCCGCACCGCCTCGATGGAGCACTCCAGCGGCTCCGGCGGATCCACTGCCCGCAACGCCGCGTCGACGTCCTTGAGCCCGTGTCCGGTGGACACCACGACGATGCGCTCCGTGGACGAGACCTCGCCCTGGTCCACGAGCTTCACCAGCGCCGCGGCGGCCGCGGCGGCCGCAGGCTCGCCGAAGAGTCCGGTGGTCCTGCCCAATAGCGGCATGGCTTCGAGAATCTCGCCGTCGGATACGCTCACGGCGCTTCCGCCGGAGGCGCGCAAGTCCTGCAACGCCATCACTCCGTTGCGCGGTAACGATACGCTGATGCTGTCGGCCAAGGTGTCTTCGTTCACGGGACGAATGGTGCCGTCGCCGTCGAACGCCTGCTTGATGGACTGGGAGCCCTCGGCCTGGGCCGCCACCAGCCGCGGCAGCCGGGAAATCCAACCCAACCGGTGAAGATCCGTGAACCCCTTCCAGATACCGCTCAGGATGCAGCCGTCGCCGGTGGCGACGATGACGGTGTCGGGCGGTTCCCAGCCGAGCTGCTCGGCGATCTCCAGCGCCACGGTCTTTTTCCCCTCCACGGTGTAGGGGTTGTAGCCGGTGTTGCGGTTGTACCACCGGAAGCGGTCGCTGGCCTCCACGCACAGACTGAAGGCCTCGGAATAGCTGCCACGAATCGACAACACGTCCGCGCCGAAGATCAGCAGTTGCGCCACCTTGGCTCTCGGCGCCGACTCCGGCACGAAGATGTGGCAGGGCAGCCCCAGGGCGGCCGACAGGCACGCCAGCGACGCCCCCGCGTTTCCGGTGGAGGCCGTGGCGAACTCCGTGCGTCCCAGCTCCTGCCCCTTGAGCAACACCACGGAGCTGGCCCGGTCCTTCAGCGAGGCGGAGGGATTGGCGGTATCATCCTTGACCCAGAGGCGTTCCAGGCCCAGGGCTCGTCGCAAGCCGGGGACCGGGTAGAGCGGCGTTGCTCCCACCGCCAACGGGAACTCACTACCGACGCCGGCCAAAGGCAGCAACGGAAGATAGCGCCAGTGATCCCGGAACGGCAACGCGGCCAGGCCGTCACGGCTCGCCGACGCCTTTATCCGGTCGTAGTCGTAGGACACCCGCAGGGTGCCCAACTCCCCGCACTCGGGGCAACTGTACTGGTCGGCACCTTCCCGGTAGGCGGCGCCGCACAGGACGCAGGTGAGGCTTTCGGGGACGGGCATCGTCAGTGTCCTGTCCGAACGGCGTCCTTCGACTTCGCTACGCTCAGAACGAACGGTTGTGGAAGTTCCCCGTTCGTCCTGAGCGCAACGTAGCGTCACCGGTGCGGAGTTGAAGGACGCCGTTCTGGACAACAGAGTTCACTAGCGCACGATGTGAAGGTTCCGGCGCGCCAGGTTGGCCTTGTCCTCTTCACGAATGGGATGCTCGCGGTCGGGGATCTCGACGGTCTCCTCGTTGCCGAAGAGCGGCGTAGAGAAATAACGCATGCCGGTGTCGTTGATCATGGTCACGATCATCCTGGTGGACGGCAACGCCGCCGACAGCTTGTTGGCCGCCGACACGTTGCAGCCGGACGAGATTCCGCACAGGACCCCCTCTTCCCGTGCCAGGCGCCGGGCCATCGCGATGGAATCCTCGGAGGAAACCGTCACCACCCCGTCCACGTAGTCCAGGTCCAAATTCTCGGGGATGAAACCGTCGCCGATGCCCTCGATGGCGTGGGGTCCCCAGGTCCCGCCCGACAGGATCGGACATTCGGCGGGCTCCACGGCGTAGATCCTGGCGTTGGGGTTCTGCTCCTTGAGATACTTGCCGACCCCGGAAACGGTCCCGCCGCTGCCCTGGGACGCCACGAACACGTCCACCTCGCCATCGGTCTGCTGCCAGATCTCCGGACCCGTGGTCTCGTAGTGGGCCGCGATGTTGTCCCGGTTGGAAAACTGGCCGGGCTCCCAGTAAAGGTCGGGGTTGGCGCGCTTGAGCTCCTCCACCTTGTCCAGGCACAGATCCACGTCGCTCTCCGCCCCGGGGGTCAGCACCAGTTCGGCGCCGTAGGCGCGCATGGAGGCCTTGCGCTCCTCGCTCATGCCCTCGGGCATCACCACCACCACCGGGTAGCCGCACACCGCGCCGATCATCGAGGTGGCGATGCCGGTGCTGCCGGTGGAGGCTTCCAGGATGGTCATGCCGGGCCGGAGATCCCCCCGTTCCTCCGCGCTCCTGACCATGCGGCGCAGGATCCGGTCCTTGAGGCTCGACGACGGGTTCATGAACTCGAGCTTGCCGCACAGAGTCTGCGGTCCCACCGCGACCTTGCCGAGCCGCAGCAGCGGCGTCAGTCCGGCCGCCTGGGTAATGTCCTCCGCGATCCGTCCCCGGGATGCCCAATCCGTCATGGCTGTCCTTTCCGGCCGTCCGTCAGAGCCCCAGCATCGCCCTGGGGTTGTCGATAATGAGCTTCTCCACGTTCCTGGGCGAGACCCCCTTCTCGTACAGGCCCTGGGCGTAGAGCCACAGCGCCTCCGGCGGCAGCGGGTTGTGGGACTGGCCGGTATCGCTCATGACCACGCAGTTGTCGAAGCCCATGGAATCCATGATGCCCTTGGTGAATTCCAGGTTCACGTAGGCCCACATCGGCGAAATGGTGCAGTAGCCGAACTCGCCGATGGCGCCGTAGCGCATCATCTGCTTCAGGAAGTCGAGGTTCATCCCCGCGGGCACGCGGAAGTAGGGGTGGGTGATCAGGATTTTCTTCACCCCCCTTTCGTGGGCCGCCTTCACCAGCAGCTCGATCTCGGCGAGGGACAGGTGCGCGGTCCCCAGGATGGCGTCGTGCTTGGCGATGAGCTCCAGCACCACCAGGGCCTCGTCCACCACCTTGCCGTCCTTGACCGCGGAGATGGGGTCGCCCCAGACGAAGTCCGACCCGCTGGTCTGGGTGTCGTAGCTGCCCCGGGCGCCGTGGATCTCCACGTGGTGCGCCGCGTCGATGGTGGGCATCCAGATCTCCTTGGCCCCGAGCCGCAGCCCGACCTCGGCCGCCGCCGGGTTGATGCCGCCGACGAACTGGTTCATCACCACCCCGCCGAAGACCTTGATGTCGGGAAACTCCTTCTGAATGAGATAGGCGCGGCTGACCGTGCTCTCGTGATGGCACTTCAGCACGATGGCCGCCATTCCCGCCTCCGAGGCGGCCTTCACCGCCTCCCGGTCATCCACCCGCCGCTGGAACACGCACGGATAGGAGTGCACGTGCAGGTCCACGGCGCCGTCGAGTTTCATGAATTCCATGGGGGTTCCTCCATCGTGATGCGATCCTTGCGCGCTGCCGATCCCGGGCGTGACCGCCGGTCGCCCCTACCCGTGCCGGCACCGTTGCGGCCGTGGCCCGCGGTCATCCCATGCCCACGAGGTCCAGGTCAAGCGCCCGGCCCACGGCTTCCAGGGCGGCCTGGTTGCTGGTGACGATGGGCAGGTCGTAGGCCTCCTTCAGGCGCGGCAGCGTCGCCACCGCCTGATAGTTGGTGCAGGAGATGAACAGCGCATCCACCGGCGGATGCGCGCCCAGCTTCTCCCGGGCGAAGGCGAGGATCTCGGGCGGCTCCACCAGGGCCAGGTTGAAGTTGACGCTGATTCCCATGCCGTGGATCGAGGCCACCTCGATGCCGTCATCCTCCACGCTGGCCTTGATGCGGACGTTGAGGTCCTCGATATAGGGCGTCAACACCGCTACCCGCCTGACCTTCAGCGACGCGAGCTTGCGCCGCACCGATTCGATGACGCTGACGGTGGGCTTGCCGGTGACGTCCGAGATGCGGCGGCACAGCTCGGCGTCGTAGTCGTTGCCCCGCAGCGCCCCGGCGCTGGTGCAACCGAACACCACCAGGTCGGGCTTGGCCGTGGCCACGTCGCCGGCCGTGGGCAGGCAATACTCGTCGAGCATCTCTTCCTCGCCCTTGACCGTGGTGGCTTCCATGTACATCCGTCCGGGGTGGACCGTGGCCGACGCCGGCAGGTGCCGGTAGAAGTCCACTTCCATGACCGTATTCGATGAAGGAATGAGCAGTCCGACCCTTTGACCCAATTTGCTTCCCTCCTCTTGCCTGCTCAGTCGTCGCTGAACTCGCCCCGGGCCTTGGCCTCCTGGATGGCGAAGAAAACCCGCTCCGGGGTGATGGGGGTCTCGGTGATGCGAATGCCGATGGCGTCGTAGATGGCGTTCAGGATCGCCGGGGTGGTGGGGATGGTGGCCGGTTCGGCCACACCCTTGGCCCCGAAAGGCCCCTTGGGATCCGGCACCTCGACGATCTCGCACTCGATGTCCGGCACGTCCATGGATGTGGGCACGAGATAGAATGCCAGCGACGACGTGCGCGGTATGCCGTTTTCCAAAATGTGCTGCTCGTAAAGGCCGTAGCCCAGGCCCATGGCGGCGCCGCCCTCGATCTGCCCCTCCACCGCCACCGGGTTGATGGCCTTGCCGGCGTCGGTGGCGGAAACCAGCTTGGTGAGTCGGATGCGCCCGGTCTCGGTATCCACCTCCACCTCCGCCAACTGGGTGGCCCAGCCGTAAGTGGCATAGGCGTCCCCCTGGGAGGTCTCCGGGTCCACGTCATCCGTGGTGTTGTCGTGCCAACCCCAGGCGGCCGCCCGCCGGCCGTGGAAGTGAAGTTGATGCGCCACCTTGCCCACGGACACCAGCGGCCGGTCGGTCTCGATCTCGCACACTTGCCCCCGGCGTACCTGGAGGTGCTCCTTCGGGCATTCCAGCATGCGCGACGCCATGTCGAGGATCTGTTCCCGCAACTCCCCCGCCGCCCGCTGCACCGCCACGCCCTGGACGAAGGTGGCGCGGCTGCCCGAGGTCGGCCCGGCGTCCGGCGTGCTGCCGGTATCGGCCGCCACCACGCGAATCTGGTCGGGCTCGATGCCCAACTCCTCCGCGGCCACCTGGGTGACCACGGTCATGACTCCCTGGCCCATATCGCACGCCCCGGAGTAGACCGTGGTGGTGCCGTCCTCGGCCATCTCGATCTCGGCCGAGCCGATGTCGGCCCGGCTGAAGCCGTAGCCGATGCCGTAGTACATGGAGCCGATGCCCAGGCCTTTTCTGATCGCCATGGCCGTCTAGCCTACCAGCCTCACGAAGCCGCCTGAGGCCGCTTGAAGCGCAGATCGTGAGCGCTCATGTAGTCCTTGATTCGTTGCAGCGTCGCCTCGATGCCGCAGCCCTCGTTCATCAATTGGCCGGTGGAGGAGGCGAGCCCCGGCTTGAGACAGTTCTTCAACCGAAATTCCACCGGCGACATGCCCAGGCGATGGGCCAGTTGGTCCATCTGCGATTCATGGGCCACCGCCGCCTGCATCACCCCGAAGCCGCGCATGGCGCCGGAGACGAGATTGTTCGTATAGAGCGTGTAGGTGTCCACCCGGATGTGGGGTACGTCGTAGGGACCGGTGGCGTGGATACCCGCCTTCTTGATGACGTAGGCGCCGAGGGAGACGCCCGCGCCGGTATCGCCGTAGATGTCGCCGTCCAGAAAGGTCAGCTTGCCGTCGGCGCTGGCGCCGGTGCGGAAACTCATGGCCATGGGGTGGCGCTTGGTGTTGGCGATGAGGGACTCCTCCCGGGTGTAGACCAGCCGCACCGGCCGGCGCGTCTTCATCGCCAGCAGGCCCACGTGGATCTCGGCGGTGATGTCGTCCTTGCGGCCGAAGCCGCCGCCGATGGGCGCCTGGATCACCCGCACCTTGTTCATGGCGAGATCCAGGGCCGGTGCGATCTGGCGGCGGTCGCGGTAGGGATACTGGGTCCCCACCAGGATATTGAGCACGCCCGAGGGATCGAGATAGGCCAGCCCCGCCTCCGGCTCCATCGGCACGTGGTCCATCCGGTGGGTGTGGTAGGAGTCCTCCACGATCACGTGCGACTCACGGATGCCCTGCTCCAGGTCGCCCTTGCGCACCGTCGTATGCTGGAACACATTGCCGCCCTCATGGACCGACGGCGCGTCCGGGTCCAGCGCATCCTTGTAGGTGAGGATCGGGCGCAACGGCTCGACGTCGACCTTGATCCTCGACACCGCTTCCTCGGCCGCCTCCTCGTCCTCCGCCGCCACCAGCGCCAGGGCGTCACCCGCGGACCGCACCTTGTCGTCGGCCAGCGCCCGCTGGTCGAGCACGGCGAGGCCGTAACGGTTGGTGCCAGGCACGTCCGACGCGGTCAACACGGCGGCCACGCCCGTCACCTTGGCGGCCTCCCGGGTGTCGATGTTCCGGATCACCGCGTGGGGAGTCCCGGCCCACAGGATCTTGGCGTGAAGCATACCGGGCACCACCATGTCGCCGACGTACTCGGTGGCCCCCAACGCCTTCTCCAGCGCGTCGGGCTTGGTGACGTTCTTGCCGATCCAGTGGTACGGGCCGGCGGTTTCCTGGGAGGTGTCTTCGCTCATGTTCCCTCGTTGCCGAGCTCGACCGCGGCCGCGCGCACGGCCTTGACGATCTTGCCGTATCCGGTACAGCGGCAGATGTTCCCGGAAATGGCGAAGCGGATCTCCTCGTCCGTGGGGTCCGGGTTTTCCTGGAGCAGCGCGTAGGCGCTCATGATCATTCCCGGGGTGCAGTAACCGCACTGGACGCCGCCCTGCTCCACCATCTGCCGTTGCACCGGGTGGGGGTTTCCGACCTCCCCGAGGGCTTCGATGGTGACGATCTCCTTGTCAACCGCGTCC
>Ga0209544_1002761_pt1 | contig 14887 bp, 8 predicted proteins | sample MesohylPK_FD_187297 | JGI IMG/M metagenome (GOLD analysis project Ga0209544, IMG submission 187297) | Host-associated microbial community of the marine sponge Aplysina aerophoba from Gulf of Piran - sponge mesohyl, lysed by proteinase K... | ecosystem: Host-associated > Porifera > Sponge >...
CCCCCCCGATTCACGTCCGCGTTCACCACCAAGCCCGCTTCCGCGATGGCATAGATCACCCTGTTGCGCTGCATCGCTTGCGCAACCGTGAATCTCAGGCTGGGGTCGAATGGAGAAACCAGTACAAGCCGCTCCTCCAGGAGCAGATTGCGATGCTCACGGGTCATGGCCGTCCTCTCCAGGTCTCCGGGCAACACACCCACAACGCTGCCGCCAGCCTCCAAAGCGCCGTTCATGGCAGCACGATCAACACCCCGCGCACCGCCCGAGATCACGGTGAAGTCCGCTCGGGCGATCAGGGCTGCTGCCCTCTTCGTGTATTCGACGAGCGGTTCCGAAACGTCGCGTGAACCAACGATTGCGAAGCTCCGATTCTGCATGATGTCCTGCAATCCACACCCGTAGAGCACGCTCGGCGCATCGTTCTTCAATCGCTTCTTGAGTGATGGCGGGTATGCTCCATCGGCGCGGCTCACCACCCAGATCCCCCGCGCGTGCCATCGTTCGACCGCCTGGCTCAGCTGGAATCCTCTGTTCAGCAGGGCGGTCAGGCGGTTCTCATCGACAACCTCTCCGCACCGAGCGAGGAGCCGGTCAGCCCCAGCTTCCAGCAGGGCTGCCGGCTCGGATTGGTGCGAGGCCAGCAACGGGGCCAGCTTCCGGTACTCCCCGGCGGTGAGAATCGGCGCTTGGGACCGGCGGCTGCCGACGACCAAGGGAGCCGTAAGCAGCAGAATCGCCGTCGTGTTTGCAGACAGGCCGTCCGTTCCGTTCATCATCGCGCGCCGCCCGCGTCCGCCAGGGCAAGCGGCCACACCTCCCCGCAATGGCGGCGGCGAAGCTCCCAAGCGATCACGGTAAACGTCCAGCGTGAGTCTACCATGTCATCCACCAGAAGTACGGGACCAAAAAGCATCTGGGCCTGGTCGACGGCCAGCGATCGGAGGACGTTATGTGCCTGTTGGTAACTGTTCTCCATCGTCTTCTGCTCCGGGCGCTCTTCTTTCCGCTCAAGTACTTGTCTGAAAGGAAGTTGCAGTACCGCCGCCAGCCGTCTGGCGAAGTTGGACACCAGTTCCGGACGACGGAGGGACGGGACGGCAGTAACCCAGGTGGGATAGGGGGCGGGCTGCCACTCCCGAACCAGGGCCGCGCCCGCGTCGACAAGTTCGTCGGCGAAATAGTCGTCTCGGTACTTGCCCTTGTGCACGAGTCGTCCCCAGCCGGCGTCTCCCCAGCTGCAGAGCGCCCGGCCTGGCTGCGCACGATGCTCGCGAGCAATCGACTTCCCGTTCGGCCATCGCTTGCGAGCGACGGTCGCCAAGCTCGCGCTGCGGAGGAAGGAGATAGCATCCCTGATGCTGGCGGGGTGTACCGCTGTCGGCAGATCCCGAGTATCAGGCGGTCGGAAATCGCCAGGGTCTCCGTCCAGCGCCCGAATGAGAAACTCCATATGATCCGAGGAAAGGTCGACGTACTCCTGCATCTGGCGCTGTTCTGCTTGTCTGAGTGCAGTCAACCGCTCCGTTCGCTCCCAGAAAGCCTCGCCGAGTCTCGTCGCCGTGAGCTGCCACTTCCCACCCAGCATCGCGATCGGTGCCGGTGACTCCAGAGCCAGCAACTTGATCGTCTTCAGTATCGTCCCGTAGCTCAGGTTGACTCTGGATTCAATTTCACGCACCGACAGACCGTCAGTAGCGGCCTCCAACGCGCTGAGAACTTCAGCAACCTGGGAACGGGTCGGGAACGCGCTCGCTATGAAGAAGTCCGTGATGTCTGTTTCCTCGGCGCCGCTGAGCAGCACACCGTAGGCCGCATCGAGCGCCCTGCCGGCGCGTCCCACCTGCTGATAGTAGGCGACCACCGAGCCGGGCGTCTGGTAGTGGATGACAAACGCCAAGTCCGGCTTGTCGAAACCCATTCCCAGTGCCGTCGTCGCGACCAGCGCTTTCACCTGGTTGTCAAGGAGGGCCTGCTCCAGCACTGGACGGCGCTCACCTGACTGTCCGGTGTACGGCGCGGCGTCGATGCCCCGTGTCTGGAGCCATCGGGCCACCTGCTCCGCGTCACGGACGGTAAGCGTGTAGACGATTCCGCTGCCCGGGATCTCCAGCAGACGATCGGACAGCCAGGCGAGCCGCTCCGCCTGACCGGGCATTCGAATCGTCTGCAGTGCAAGAGAGGGACGAGCGAGATCGCCACGATGGGTCGTCAAGTGCGGGCCAAGTATGTCCCCGAGATCCTCCATGACCCGGTTGTTCGCTGTTGCCGTCGTTGCCAGCACGCGCAGGTTCGGCGGCAAGACGCGGAGGGTACGTTCGATTCTTCGATAGTCGGGGCGGAAATCGTGGCCCCAATCTGAGATACAGTGCGCTTCGTCAACAACGAGTAGCGCAACCGAACTGCCGATCTGAGACAACACTTGGTTGTTGAAGCGTTCGTTGGCAAAGCGCTCCGGCGCGACGAGCACGATGTCCACCTCGTCGCGGCGTATCGCGGCCTCTACCTCACGCCAACGCTCCGAGTTGTCCGAGTTGATGGTCTCGGCTCGCACACCCATGCGCTCCGCGGCAGCGATCTGGTTGCGCATGAGCGCCAGCAGAGGGCTGACGAGCAGCGCCGGGCCAGTGCCGGCCTCACGTAGCAGCTTGGTCGCGATGAAGTAAACGAAGCTCTTGCCCCAGCCCGTCTTCTGCACCACCAGCAGACGCCCGTCCCCTCGGAAGACATGCCGAATCGCTTCTTCCTGCCCAGCCCGAAACCGCACCTGCGGGTCTCCTACACCGGCTCGCAGCAGCGCCAACGCTCGTGCTGAAGGGAACCTTCCCGGTGCCAGATTCACGTTACGTAGGTCGGTGTTCGCGTGATGTTCGCCTATCCGCACTCACGATGGTGCAACCCCGTGCAGTATCTCCAGCGCCTCGGTGCGATCCAGGTGCGGATGGGCGAACTGATTCCGATAACTTCGCAGGCAGCCGTAGCAACTTGAATCGCATCCGCACATGCCGCTCACGCGGTCCCGGGCATGCCGCAGCACATCGCCGAACACATCTTCGTGCTCCAGCTGAGCAACCAGTCCCGCACCGCCGGGTACGTTGTCGTATAGCACTATCGAGGCGGTTGTCGACGCGATGGTTGCGGTCATGTCGACTCCGGCTATGGTAACGTTCAGGTCAGTGTCCGGCACGCCCAACCGTTCGGCAGCTCCCAACAGGAGAGCGTAACCCATGGAATAGGCCGTCCACTCGCCGTCCAGACGGGGCACCTGCAGCCGCACGACATCCGTAACCAGTTCGTGCCCCAGCGAGAAGTGCCGCAGCGTACCTGTGCACGGAGTATCGCCCGGGGTTCGGTGATCATGTTCCTGTTCAGTGAGGTGGCTGCCGCACGTGAGACAGATATAGAATCCCTGCCGGTTGTGCCCCTCGCAGAGTACGACGAGCGTACCCGGCGCGGCCTTCGTGACCGCGATGCCGAGCAGATTCTTCGTCTCCGGGACATCAGCGTCGAATCCCTTGAAGAAGGGGCGAGTCGTATAGAGCCGGCGCACGCGTCCGCGCGGCTCCTTCGGTGGCTGAAAGAGCGCCGTAACGAACCCGAACTGTGGGATGAGATACTGTCTCATCCCTGGAGGCCGCGGCCCCCCGTCTTCGATCTGTTCGAAGTTCCGCGCCTCGTTGTAGTCGTAGTATGGCGTCTGCAGAGCCTTGCCCGGTACGATCTTTACCCCCACCGACTCCCACTCTTGCTTGTCCGCGATCACCTTGCCACCGGGCGCGTACTCGGCGATCGCTTGCGACAGGTCCCTCTGCAGAGCCACACGGTTGGACCCGCGCGACTGACCGCTCCGGGTGTCGAGTTCCACCACGTCTACCGGAAATCCGTACTTCGGGATGGCCGCCTTGCGCGACAGAAAGCTCAGGGTCTGCTCCTCAGCAATGGTCTTCATGCGGCGCTCTATGTGTCCGATCCTGGTGGTCCAGCCCTTTGGCTGCTCACGTATGAGCGTATCCTTCGTGTTCTGCATCGCGCGATAGTCTGCGCACACCTCGGCCTCGACCTCGGCAAGGCGGCAATCCGGTCCGGCGACGTGATCGATCCAGCCATCACCGGTCAGTCCGGTGGATTCGTGGATGCGCTCGGGTACGATGTCGCGCAGTGCGGACTTCACCGCATCGACAGCACCACAGAAACGTCTCAGTTCGGAGATCGCGTCCGGGTTCTGCCAGTCGCCGACGAATCCCTCTACGTTCTTGAAGCGAGCACGATTATCGCTGTCCTTGAAGAACGAGGACAATGCGCAGGCTGCCATGTGACGTACCACGATCTTCGCATTGGTTACCTGCAGGCGCGGCGGCTGAACAACACTATCGATTATCCGGCCGACCGGATTCTCGTAGTGATAGAGATCGTGTGGATTGCGCCGGCAGTAGGTAACGGCGAGACCGGGAGTCTCCCGTCGACCGGCACGGCCGACTCGCTGCGTGTAGTTGAACGGTTCCGGCGGTACGTTACGAACGAATACCGCCTCCAGGTCGCCCAGGTCGACTCCCACCTCAAACGTGGTCGATGAACTGAGCAGGTGGATGTCGCCATTCTTGAACCGCTCCTGACGCTGCCGAGCTTCGTCGCTTGCGATCTGCGCCGTGTGTTCCTGGGCGTGCAGCGTCGGCGGCAGTGACGCGCTCTCATAGAGGATTCGGTAGTGGTTACTACACAGGCGTTCCTGATCAGCGGGACGCAACGTGCCGGGACAACGGTTTCGCGGACACACGGCGCGAATATTGTGCATGCTGATGCTCGCGCACGTGTCGCACTCCCAAATCTCGTCGCGGCGCGCGAGTCTGACCCGCAGCCAGCGCGAGTTGAGACGAAACGTGCCGTTCGCACTCCCGCGAGAAAGCACCTCATCGGCGGGTCGGGAGGTGCGGTCGCGGGTTCGGACGGCTTCCCACAGATTCCTCATAAGCCGGACGGACATGGACTGCTTTTCGCCATCCGACAACCGGCTGTCCGCCAGCAGCCGGTGCAGGAAGTGGGTAACGGCAGCAGACGCCCCAGAACCCCACTGCCTGACGTTCCTGCGTTTGCGAGGAGCCCCGACTCCGTATGATAGCTGCGGCCAGGACGAGACGTCGTTCCAGGCCGGCGCACCGGCCTCTGCAGGCAGTTCCAGCGCACCGCGCAGACGAAGCTCGTCGAGGAGATAACCAAGCAGTTGGCGAGTGTCTTGCTCCGACAGGTTCCACGGCGGCATCCCGGCGATCGCCGGCAGCGCGACATCGTCGGGAATCTTGACGCTCCACTCGACCAGTCCGACGCCGCTCAACGAGAGCCGCCGCTCGTCAGTCAACGCCTCGCGCAGAAGCGACTCCAACACCTTCCGGTACCTGCCTTCGGACGTGTCGGCAGCACTGAATAGCCCAGCGTGATCCCATTGGTTGAGCAGTCGGGACCTGAAGTCGTCGATGGAGAGCCCGTCGGGGGCGATCGGGCCAGCTTGCAGAGCACGCAACATGAGATTCCGGTCGCGCAGCTTGCGGTAGGAATCCTCTGCGTACCAAGCGAAGAATGCAGCTTCCTGACGGCTGTCCGCAAACGCCAACAGCTTGCGCCCCTCCTCCGGCAGAAGCTCATGCAGAGCGGTGGCGATAACCGCATTCGGTCCATCCGAACCGTGGACGATCTCCAGTACCGGATCACCCACGCCGCCGCGCTGATAGCCGCAGGTTGCACACTCCTTCAATTGATCGGCCTGATCCTTGTGCGACGCGCATTTCACAACGTAGACCACCGCAGAATCGTCGCACTTGCACGCCTGCGAGGCATTTGCGGCGACGGACAGACGGCCACAACGGCGACACAACACGTGCGAGGCGCCGGCACTCGACTCCAACGGCCGAAAATACTCAACTCCAAAGCCCGGCTGGCTCGGGTCTCGCACCGCCTCCTGCAGGCGGGCGCCGCGCTCCCGACCAACGTAATAGTGCTGTCCACATTCGCGACACAGTGCGATCTCCAGCGGCACGGATTCCATCCCGGCTGCGCACTCTCCCTTGCGGTTGAGAACCACCTGGTCGCGGCCCTCTTGGTGTACCAGGAACGCACCCTCAAGCGCGCGCAGGAACGCATGGTAACGCCGCGGCGACCGCCGTTCGCGCGACTGTGACGAGCCGAAGATGACGCCGGACGAGGAAAATGATTCTCCGAACAGCTCCTCAGCGAACTCCGCCACGGCGGTCTTGTCATCCTCGCCCTCGCCGGACGATAGCGTCGCGCTGGTGGCGATGCATCGGAATGGGTCGCTTCGTCCACCGGCGGTCAGCCGCTGCTTCAGGCGCCGAATCAACATGCCCATCTCCATGCCTTTGGCGCCTCGGTACTGATGCGCCTCGTCCAGCACAATGAACTGCCAACGCGTACCGCGTTCGCCATCGAACAGCGGGCTGTCATCGGGCCGAATGAGCAGGTACTCAAGCATGGAGTAGTTGGTCAGCAGAATATGTGGCGGCGTACTGCGCATTTCGTCTCGGAAGACCAACTCGCCGGATAGTCGTTCTTCCTCCCGATCTGCCGCGTTTCGCCATCTATCGCTTCTGTTGTTCGGCGTCTGGCCAATGTACTGCCCGAACGTGGGTCGGAATTCGGAACCGGCATCGTGCAAGAAGTTAGCTATCTCACCGAGTCGTTCCCGCTGATCGTTGGCAAGCGCATTCATTGGATACAGAATCATTGCACGCACGCCAGGTTCACCGAGCTCGCCGGAAAGATGTTGTCGGTACAGCTCAAACAGAATCGGATAGAGAAAGGTCTCCGTCTTACCGCTCGCGGTGCCGGTCGCCACGACGACGTTGCGTCGCTCCCCGTAGGCAGCCCGAATCGCGCGCTCCTGGTGTACGTACAGCGATCCCTTCCTCAGTCCCGGAAGCAGTTCGCCCGCCCCTCCCGGAAACGACTCTCGCGCCAACTCGTACGCCCCCGTACCTTGCTCGAAGCCGCGGTCGTATTCCTCGTACGGCCCCTTCAGCAAGCTCTCGCCCTCCCTCAGGGCCGACTCGAAGGAATCCCGCAGTCCGCGATCCTTGAAGAAGAACGATGTCTTCAGGTAACTCTCGTAGCGACTTCGTATGGTGTCAGTCCAACGTTGGACGTGTTCAGCTCGAGGCATGTGGTTACGCCCCCTTCAGAGCGTCAATATTTGAGCCGTATACGGTCCGACGTCGCCAATCGATCGGAATGCCTACTCGTTTCGCATCAATCTTCGTCAGGCCGGCAGCCCAGATCTCCCTTGGGCTAAATCCTTTTCCTCTCCGGCTGCCACGCCGTTTCCCCTTTTTCACGGTGGCACTCAATCGACGTTTACCGCGTGGACGAATCACGTCCACTACTGCGTGTCGCGGTTGCGGCAAGGACAACTCACCAAACTCCGTCATGATCGCTATCGTATACCTCGTTGTGCGTTCAGGGGTAACTTTGATGCTGCCGGTACGTGGAACCCTACCGATCGCCGGTCTGATGAATACCGACCCCGGCCCGGCTTTCCGGGTGGTCCAAAAAAGAGTTGCGCTCTCCCCGGGCCTCACAGCTACTGGCCGCGCACAGAACAAGACAATCTGTGGAGTAGGCGAATCTACCCTAGACCGAACCACACGGGATCGCGGCTCTCTGATCGGGTGAGCCACGGTCACAAGTACGGGTTGCGTCAATGGCTGGAGTTGCCCCGCTTTCGTGGACACATTAAGAGTGACGCGGGAGGAGGAGGCAACGATGCCGAATACACATCGACCGTACGCGCCTGAGTTTCGCCAGCAAATGGTCGAGCTGGTCCGGTCCGGGCGCACGCCTGAGGAGCTGGCGCTGGAGTACGAGCCGTCAGCGGGGGCGATCCGCAATTGGGTGGTGCAGCAGGAGCGTGACGCTGGGCGCCGCGATGACGGGCTGAGCAGCGATGAGCGCCAGGAGCTGCGCCGGCTGCGGCGGGAGAACAAGCAACTGCGGATGGAGCGTGACATCCTAAAAAAAGCAGCGGCCTGGTTCGCACGGGAGAGCGACTCGATCCCGGAGCGGGGTTCGAGTTCGTGAAAGCCAACCAGGCCAGCTGGCCGGTACGCACGATATGCCGAGTGCTGGGTCTCTCCGCCAGCGGCTACTACGCGTGGGTGGGCCGAGAGCCGTCGGCGCGAGCGCGGCGGGATGGACAGTTGGTGGAGCGGATCACGACGATTTGGAGAGCCAACCGCAAGGTGTACGGTCGTCCGCGGATCCACGCCGAGCTGCAGGCTGAGGGCGAGCGAGTCGGGCAGAAGCGGATAGCGCGGCTGATGAAGCAGGCCGGCATTGAGGGTGCCAGTCGGCGCCGCTCGGCCAAGACCACCACGCGCGGCGAGGCGAGTCGTCCGGCGCCGGACTTGGTGGATCGAGACTTCAGCGCCACCGGGGCGGACCAATTGTGGGTGGGGGACATCACGTACGTGCCGACCTGGGCTGGGTTTCTGTACCTGGCGGTGGTGCTGGATGCCTGGAGCCGTCGGGTGGTGGGCTGGTCGATGGCCGGTCATCTGCGTACGGAGTTGGTGCTGGAAGCGCTGGAGATGGCGATCTGGCAGCGACGCCCCGAGCAAGTGATCCATCACAGCGACCAGGGCTCGCAGTACACCTCGATCGCGTTCGGGGCGCGCTGCAAAGAGGCCGGCGTGCGCCCGTCGATGGGCTCGGTGGGCGATGCGTACGACAACGCGCTGTGCGAAAGTTTCTTCGCGACCCTGGAGTGCGAGTTGCTGGACCAGCGCAGATTTCGCAGCCGTGGCGAGGCGCGCTTGGCCGTGTTCGAGTTCATTGAGGGGTTCTACAACCGGCGCCGGCGCCACTCAGCGCTGGGCTACCAGTCACCGGTCGCGTTCGAGGCCGCTCGGGCAGCAGGAGCGGCAGCGTGAGCGCCGTCAACGCCGATTCCGGGCACCGCTGGCTCCGCCGCGGCCGCGACATCACCCCGCACATGTCTTCCGTTGCTTGGCGGAACGGGCCGGGCACCGTCAAAGCCGGGCGCTCGGACGACAAGCCTGCGCCAGGGGCCCCATCACCACGGTCAGATCCTCACAGATCCGAGGTCTTCCAACAGCGCCCTTCGAGGCCCCTTGACCGACCCGGTTTTCAGGTCCAACGTTCTCTCAAGAAGAATCAGACCTCAGCAGTTACCTGTCCACCAAAACGGGACAACTCCAGGTATCCCATGAAGAAAGCGCTTGTTGTGTTTCTGGTGCTTCTCTTTTTCGTTTCAGGTGCAACAATTATAGCGGCGGGTTCCGCGCAGGAGAGCGCCACCGAAGAGGCGGCGGCCATAACGGCCGATACGGATATCGTCCTGGTAGGAGGCCGTTTCACCTGGCCTGCAAACTGGCTGCAGGCCCCGACTGCTTCCGAGCTCGGCATCACGGAGTTCAGCGAGGCTCCGACGTTGGCAGCGATGGTGGCCCGCGGAGAGCTTCCACCGGTCGAGGATCGGCTTCCGGACGATCCCCTGGTGATAGGCTCGTACGCCGAGATCGGTGAGTACGGCGGCGAGTTGCGGGTGGCCCGCAAGGGACCGAGAGACTACGGTGACATGCTCCGGGGCAAGCATGTGTTTCTGTTTCGAGCAGATCCAAGTAGCGCGGAAATCATTCCTTCGCTGGCCAAGGGATACGAGGTGTCGAGTGACAACCGAACGCTGACCATCTACCTGCGCGAGGGAGCGAAGTGGTCCGATGGTATGCCGTTCACCGCCGACGACATCATGTTCATGTACACCTATGTCATGGCAGACCCCGATGTGAATTATTGGGTCACTCGCGGATGGACATTCGAGGGAGAACTCTCAAAGTTCCAGAAAATAGACGACCATGCCGTGCGGATCACGTTTCCTGTGCCGGTGTCGCCAGCCCTGTGGAAATCTCATCTGAATTGGTTCAGAACCCGGCAATCCTTCCTGTTCACTGCTGCGCACTGGGCGCAAGAGTACCACAAAGCATTCAACTCGGAGGTGGAGAAGCTCGCCAAAGAGGAAGGACATGAGTCCTGGGATGCGCTGTTCCTCGCGGCCATCGATACGCAGCCCAGCCAGAGCTTCGTACAGCCGGAAATGACCACGTGGATCATCGAGAGTCGCGACTCGTCCGGCATTCAGCATGTGCGCAATCCATATTATTGGGCGGTCGATCCGGAAGGCAACCAGCTTCCCTACATCGACAGCTTGTACGCTGAGTTCTTCGCGGATTCCGAGGTAGCCATCCTCAACATGATGCAGGGCTCGATCGACATCGGCGGTCGCTTGATGAATCCCGCGGATTTTCCGCTGTACAAGGAGAACGAGGGGATTGGGGATTACACGATCCGAGAGTGGCAGGATACGAAGACGGGCCGCGTGGTCTATGGGTTCAATCTCAACATCGAAGACCCGGTAAAGGCTGCGATCTTCCAAGACGATCGATTCCGGCACGCCATGTCGCTGGCCATCAATCGAGAAGAGATCAATGAGTTCGCGTTCCAGGGACTGGCCACGCCTCAGCAGTTCACGGTGACTGCTGCAGCGGAGTTCTATGATCCCTCCTGGGCCAGAGCCTATGCGGATTACGATCCCGAGCGCGCGATGCAGCTTCTCGATGAGTTGGACCTGCGCGATATTGATGGAGACGGTTTCCGCGAAGGCCCCGGCGGTGAGCCGTTCCTGATCGAGTTGAACATCAATACCTCATCGGTCATGGGAACCATGGGCTTCAGCACCACCGAGCTGGTCGCCGAGTATTGGCAGGAAGTCGGAATCAGGACGGATTACAAGCAAATCTCCTCAGACCTCAATCGCGAGCTGCGCGATGCAAACCAGCTTGATGTCCATGTGGGTGTTGCCGAGGGCTATATGCCGACCCGTGTCTCCGTCCCCGGCAACTTCACTACCGGTGCAACCGGCTACGCGCTGAATTGGCGGGACTGGGTGAGCCACCAGTACTGGCTTGACGCCGGCAGCAAAGGCGACGAACCGGCACGAGGAGAAGAACCACCGGAGAAGTGGAAGCGATTCGTCGAGACCAAGAACGCATGGGTCAGTGCCCAGAGCGATGACGAGTTCAAGCGGCTCGGCAGGGAGTACTGGTCGATGCAAGCGGAGCTCATTCCGGTGATCGGCACGGTCGGATATGCGCTGCGTCCGATCCTCATCAACAACAGAATTCGCAATGTGCCAGAAACGCTGCCGTTTGCGTGGGAAACCGTTCTCTGGGTAAACGCGACGCCAGCTCAGTGGTTCATCCGCGACTAGCAGCCCGTGAGTGCCGTTTGGCATGGGTCAGCAGCCGCAGCAGCCGCATTCTCGTTCGGAGGTGCGGCTCGTTTCTTCCATAAGCAGGGGCTGCCATGATTCGTTGGCTGACCAGAAGAGTCATCAACATGTTGATCGTCTTGTGGCTCATCTCTGTTGTTTCCTTCATCATCATTCAGCTTCCCCCGGGTGATCTCTTGACCGCCACGCTCATTGCGCTTGAACAGCGGGGTGTCGAAATCACCGACGACCTGGTCGATGATCTCAGGCGGCAGTACGGACTCGACAAGCCGCCCGTGCTTCAATATGTCCACTGGATCAGCAGGTTCGTCCAGGGCGATATGGGAAGGTCGTTCGTATGGAACGCACCGGTAAACGAGCTGGTGGGAGAGCGAATTGCCCTGACATTCGTCATCGCCCTCTCGTCGCTGCTGTTCGTTTGGATAGTGGCGTTCCCGGTGGGCATTTACTCCGCCGTGCGGCAGTACTCGTGGGGTGACCATACCGCGACGTTCCTCAGCTACATTGGACTCGCCACTCCCAACTTCCTGTTCGCCCTCATCTTGATGTACGTGTCGTTTCGGTACCTCGGCCTCGACATCGGCGGCATGTTCTCCCTGGAGTACCGGGAGGCGCCCTGGTCGTTCGCCAAGGTCCTTGACCTGCTCGCGCACCTGTGGATCCCGACGGTCGTGCTGGGCACGGCGGGCACCGCCGGGTTGGTGCGAATCATGCGTGCAAATCTGCTGGATGAGCTGCGCAAGCAGTATGTCGTCACGGCGCGTGCCAAGGGGCTGACCGAGACCACGTTGATCATGAAGTACCCCGTCCGCGTGGCACTCAACCCGTTCATCAGCACGGTGGGCTGGACGCTTCCGACGCTGATATCCGGGGCCACCATCACCGCCATCGTGCTCAATCTGCCCACCACCGGACCGTTCCTGGTCGGCTCGCTGCTGTCGCAGGATATGTTCCTGGCTGGCAGTTTCATCATGCTGCTGAGCATCCTCACGGTCGTGGGCACGTTGCTTTCCGACGTTCTCCTCGTGATGCTGGATCCGCGGATCCGATACGCGAAACAGGCGGCCTGAGGGTGACCGCGAATGGCGGTGCGACGGGCACCGAGGCGGGTCATGAAGTCAGACTGCGCATACGACGCCCGTTTCCACCTGCCGTATCGCCTCTACCGGAGGGCGGCCGGGACGAGGCGGCGGAGAACAGAGACGACTTCTCCTCGCAGTGGCAACTCATGCGTCGTCGCTTCCTCAAGCACCGGCTGGCCATCATCGGGTCGGTGGTGCTGCTTTTGATGTACCTTGCGGCGCTGTTCGCCCCTTTCCTGAGCCCGCACGACCCCACGCAGAGGAACGTCGCCTATCGTGAAGCGCCGCCGCAGCGGGTGCGTTTGTTCGCGGATGGACGACTGCGAGGACCTTTCGTGTACGCCTTGATCGGAGAAAAGGACCGAGAGACCTACAAGACCGTTTACCGGGCAGACCGTTCGCGGGCGTACCCGATCCGTCTCTTCGTCCAGGGACACAGCTACCGCCTTTTCGGCCTGGTCCCGATGAAGGTCCACCTGTTCGGCACGGGCGTCGAGGACGTCCCCGTGCACCTGTTCGGAGCTGACGCTCTGGGCCGTGACGTGCTCGCGCGCACCCTGCACGGAGCGCAGATCTCACTGTCGATTGGGCTGGTTGGAGTGGCCATCAGCTTCTTCCTCGGCATCTTGATCGGCGGGGTGGCCGGCTACTTCGGCGGCACCGCGGACGAGGTGGTAAACCGCCTCATCGACCTCCTCATCTCGATTCCCAGTTTGCCGCTGTGGATGGGTCTGAGCGCAGCGTTGCCGCGCGGGTGGCCGGTGGCGCAGACCTACCTGGCCATCACCATCATCCTCTCGCTGCTGGGATGGACCACTCTGGCGCGCGTGGTACGGGGCAAGTTCCTGGCGCTGCGCGAATCCGACTTCGTGGTGGCCGCCCGGATCGGCGGTCGGCGTGACCTGCCTATCATCTTCATTCACATGGTGCCGTCGTTCTTGAGCCATATCATCGCCGCACTCACCCTCACCATCCCCGGTATGATTCTGGCTGAGACGTCCCTCAGCTTCCTCGGGCTGGGCATGCAGGCTCCTGCAATTAGCTGGGGTGTGCTGTTGAAAGCGGCCCAGAACGTCCACACGCTGGCGTTGGCGCCGTGGCTGATGATTCCCGGGCTGTTCGTGATCGTTACGGTTCTCGCCTTCAATTTTGTCGGCGACGGACTCCGTGATGCAGCAGACCCGTACGCCAACTGATCGCGGTTGGGGAATATTCAGGGGAGGTTACTTGTAGGGATCCGCCGCGTCGCGCAGACCGTCGCCGAGGAAGTTGAAGCAGAGCACGGTCAACACCACGAACAGAGCCGGAATCAGCAACCACGGGCTCAGCGCCACGGTCCTGATGTTCTGTGCCTGCTGCAGCAGCACGCCCCAGCTTACCGCCGGCGGACGCAGCCCGATGCCGATGAAGCTCAGCGCGGTCTCGCCCAGGATCATCGACGGCACCGCCAGGGTCAGGTGCACGATCAGGTAGCTCATGAATCCCGGCAGCAGGTGCTTGCCGATAATGCGCATCTCGCCGGTGTTGGAGATCTTCGCCGACAGCACGTAATCCTCTTCACGAAGCTGCAGTATCTTGCCGCGCACGACACGCGCCAGCCCGGTCCACCCGACGATCGAGAGAATCACCGTGATCATGAAGTAGATGCGTATCGGCGGCCACGCGGTCGGCACGGCGGCCGCCAGTGCCATCCACAGCGGCAGCGTCGGAATCGAACCGAAGAACTCGATTACGCGCTGAATCAACATGTCCGCCGCGCCGCCGAAGTAGCCGGAAATGCCGCCCAGAAGGCAGCCCAGGATGAAGCTGATCGCAACACCCACGAGGCCGATGGTCAGCGAGATACGCGCACCATGGAGCGTGCGGGAATACAGGTCGCGGCCCAGTTCGTCGGTGCCGAACAGGAACATCACGCCCGGATCCTCCACTCCCAGCAGGTGAATGTTGGCGGGGAAGATTCCAAGCAGCTTGTAGTCGCCGCCGCGCACCAGGAGACGGATCGGGAACACTGCCTCCTTGTCCACGACGTAGATGCGGCGAAAGGTCTCCGGATCGCGCGACGTTGCGAGACCATAGACGAACGGGCGGTGGGGCCGGCCCTCGTGCAGGACGCGGATGCGCTGCACTGGCGACAGAATGTAGTCGTTGTTTCGTTGCCCGAAGTCGTGGGTCGAGAAGAACCCGGGGGCGATGACCCCGGTCAGGTACAGCAGGGCCAGCACCGAGCCGCCGAGAATCGCCAGCCGGTGCTTGACGAGGTTGCGCCTCATCAGCGTCCAACTGGAAGCGGTGAAGTAGGCTTCGTCCGCTGCGGTTTCGACCGCTGCCGGCACGGGGACTTCCGACGTCATACGCAGCTATTCCTGGTTCTCGAATCTGATGCGGGGATCGATCGCGACCAGCAGCATGTCGGAGATCAGGTTGCCGATGATGCCGAGGGCGCTGAGCAGCATCAGCATGCTGCCGGCAAGGAACATGTCCTGGGCGCGCAGCG
>Ga0209544_1002762_pt1 | contig 14887 bp, 11 predicted proteins | sample MesohylPK_FD_187297 | JGI IMG/M metagenome (GOLD analysis project Ga0209544, IMG submission 187297) | Host-associated microbial community of the marine sponge Aplysina aerophoba from Gulf of Piran - sponge mesohyl, lysed by proteinase K... | ecosystem: Host-associated > Porifera > Sponge >...
CGCCTGCCGGCGGCGCGCCGCCGCTGTCCGGCACCGTCGAGCGCATCGTGGAGGGAACGCTGCCGCATGCGCTGCTCCGGATCGACACTCCCCTGCCCGGCATCGCCACGCCGATCGTGTACTCGATGGACGACCGGGTGATGACGTCGTTGGGCATCTATCTGTACGGCGACGATGCGCCCGCTGTCGCCGCCCGCGAGGATCCGGCGTGGCAGGCGTGGATGCAGCACCGGTTCCCGCAGCCGGAGACCAAGGAGACGACATGACCGTCAAACGTGATGAGTCCGGCCGCCGTTCGGTCCAGGTCGAGACCCTCGTCCCGGGCACACCGGAGGAGGTCTGGGCAGCCATCGCCACGGGACCTGGTATCTCCGCCTGGTTCTGCCCGAGCGAGGTCGAGGAGCGCGTCGGCGGCTCCGTCCGCTGTCGCATCGGACCCGGCATGGAGACCGACGCCGCCGTGACCACCTGGGACCCGCCGCGGCGGCTCGCCGCCGACAGTCCCGGCCCCACCCCCGACGCGCCTCCCATCGCCACCGAGTGGATCGTGGAGCCACGCTCCGGCGGCGTCTGCCTCGTGCGTGTCGTGCACAGTCTGTTCGCGAGCACTGACGACTGGGACGATCAGCTCGCGGGCAGCGAATCGGGTTGGCCGTACTTCTTCGGCATACTGCGGTTGTATCTGACCCACTTCCGCGGGCGGCCCGCAGCGGTCATCCGGGCCATGGGGACCACACCGGGTGCTGTCTCCGATGCGTGGGACAAGCTGACCGGCGCGCTCGGCATTCCCGGTTCCGCCACCTCGGAACGCTGGAGCAGCCGGCCCGCCGGCATCCGGCCACTCGCCGGCGTCGTGGAACGCATCACGGAGGGCAGGCAGCCCTACGCGCTCCTGCGGATCGACGATCCCCTGCCCGGCATCGTCGCGCCCAGCGCCTTCGCGGCCGGCGATCAGGTGATGATCACGCTGGGAATCTACCTGTACGGCGACGCCGCGGCCACAGCAGCCGCCCGCGACGAGCCCCTGTGGCAGGCGTGGTTGAACGAGCTCTTCGAGTGACGGCGCAGCGCCGCCGCGGACTACCTTCCGCGGCTGGTCTCGCGCAATCGCCGAATCTGCTGCACTGCCGCGTCGATCTGCAGCTCCATGATCTGCCGGCCGTACTCGGCAGTCGCCCGCGTCGGGTTCCCGGAGACACCGCTGCCGTCGCCGCGCGTGCCGGGCGCCATCTGGTCGACGCGCAGCAGGGACGGCTCGAGGAACAGCAGGGTCGACGTGTCGTGCATGCCGGCGTGCGAGCCGACATCCTCCTCGCGCTCGCCCTGCGCGATGAGCCACTCGTCTCCCGGCCCCGGGTAGTAGTCGGTCAGATGGTGCACGCGGGCCGGCGTGTCCGCCCACCCCTCGTTGAGCCGCTCGGCCACCGCCGCCTGCGACGCCTGGTTGCCGCCGCTGTCGCCCATCAGCGCGATATCGACGAAGCCGTGCCGCCGGAGACTCCGCGCGGCGTACTCCAGGACCTGCTCGAACACCTCGGGCGGCGTCGTGATGGTGCCGGGAAAGCGCATGTGGCCGGTCGGCGGGTCCACGTTCCCCTCGGGCACGTACGCCATCACCGGCGCGACCAGCGCGTCGCCGAGCCGCCGCGCCGTCTCCCCCGCCTTGTGCCGAACCAAGTAGTTGTGCTTGCCCAGCACCATGTGCGGCCCGTTCTGCTCGGTCCCGCCGGTGGGGATGATTACGGTCGTGACGCCCGCCGCAAGCTTGTCGCGCACCTCGGTCCAGGTGAGCTCTTCGAGGAACACGGTGTCGGGCGCCTGGGCCAGCGGAGCGACGGCCAGGCAGAGAATCAGGACGGGAGTGAATCGCATCGAGCTCCTCCGTGTAGGTCAGTCATGCCCGATCCAGCGCCTCCATCGCAGCGCGAGGCGAAATGATGGATGCGAAGTCGGGCGGTTGCTCAATCAACCGCCGGTCCCCGGTGACCAGCGTAGCATCCGGCACGGCGTGGAGGAGCTGCCAGAGATGATCGTCACCACGGTCGGGCGCGCCTGGCGCCTGCTCGCCGGACGGATCGCGGAGCCGGGCGTTCATCACGATCCCGGTAGCCCGGCACGCATGACTTGGTGCGCCGCGTGTCTCGATGCACAATATTTCATCTATCTGACAACAGAAACATTATGCTCTAACGCATGTCCGCCGTCCTTGTCGCCTGGATCGGCCAGACGGATCTCGACTGCGCGAACGGCAGAAGGCCCGGCCCCGGCCCCATCGGCAGCGTGGTGGCCGCCCGTTCCTTCGACGCACTCGTGTTGCTATCGAATTACGAACCGCTGAAGAACCGCGCGTTCGTGGACTGGCTGGCTGAGATGAACGCACCTCCCGTCCATCTGAGACCGGAGACGCTGGACGACCCGACCGACTATGGCGCTATCCACGCCGCCGCGGCTCGGGCGCTGGAGTACGCACGCGAGACGTTTGCCCCGCAAGTCGATCTCTCCATCCACGTCAGCCCCGGCACGCCGGCCATGCAGGCGATCTGGGTGCTGCTCGCCAAGACCCGCTACCCCGCCGAGTTGCTCCAGTCGCACGAGAAGACGGGCGTCCGGACCGTCTCCGTACCCTTCGACATCGCAGCGGAGTACGTGCCAACGCTGCTGCGCGAGACCGACGACAAGCTGACGCGCCTGACCGCCGGGCTGCCGCCGGAGTCGCCCGCGTTCGACCGCATCATCGGCCGCAGCCCGACGATGGACCGCGCCCGGACCCGCGCGCGGCGCATCGCTCCGCACGACGTCACCGTGCTCATCGAGGGCGAATCGGGCACCGGGAAGGAGCTGTTCGCGCGCGCGATCCACGCGGAGAGCCGACGTCGCCGTGGTCCGTTCGAGGAGGTCAACTGCGGCGCCTTGCCGGAGGGGCTCGTCGAGTCGCTGCTCTTCGGCCACGCGCGGGGCGCATTCTCCGGCGCGGTTCGCCCGCACGCCGGTCACTTCGAAGCAGGCAGCGGCGGGACTCTCTTCCTGGACGAGATCGGAGAGCTCCCGCTACCCGCGCAGGTCAAGATTCTCCGCGCGCTGCAGGAGAAGACCGTCCGCCGGCTCGGATCGGACAAGTCGATACCCGTCGATGTTCGAGTCGTCGCCGCCACGAACCGCGATCTGCGGGCCGAGGTAGCGGCCGGCAGGTTCCGCGAGGACCTCTACTACCGCCTCGCCGCCGGCGTCATCCGGCTCCCGCCGCTCCGCGAGCGCCAGGGCGACCTGACGCCGTTCATCGATCACTTCCTCGCCGCCGCGAACCGCAAGTTCGCCGACCAGCCCGGCGTCGAGCAGAAGACCCTTTCCCCCCCGGCAAGGAACCTTCTGTTGCGGCATCCGTGGCCGGGGAACGTGCGTGAACTCCAGGCGACCATCGACCGGCTGGTACTGTGGGCGCCCGGCGCGTCGGTCGCCGCGGAGGATGTCCGTGAAGAGCTGCTCAGAACCATTCGGGACGAATCAAGCGACCTGCTCGGCCGGCCGCTCGGCAACGGCCTGGAGTTGCCCACCCTGGTTGCCGAGCTCGCGCGTCACTACCTGGAACGCGCACTCGACCAGGCGAACGGGAACAAGACACGGGCGGCCGAGCTGATCGGCCTGCCGAGCTACCAGACGCTCTCGAACTGGATGCAGCGGTACGATGTGACGCTTCCGGACCGAGCGCGCCGCCGATGATGGCACGCTCGTTGCTTCTTCGATGGAACGAGATGGCGGACAAGTCCATGCCGGATGAACGCAATCGACACCCGGACGCAACTGCCCCGACGGGCGCCGCTGACGACTGCGGCGACGCCTCCGTTGCCCGGACCTCCGAATCGGCCGTCGCAGCGTCGAAGGACGGGAACGAGCGTGTCGACGCGCCCGAGCCGCCCTCGACGAAGGTGTCGGCCCCGCTGATCACGGCCGTCGAGATCGAGAACTTCAAGGGCATTGGGCACCCCATGCGCGTGGAGTTCAGACCGATCACCCTACTGTTGGGCAACAACAGCGCCGGCAAGAGCACCGTGCTCCACGCGCTCTGCTACGCGCACGAGATCCTGAGCCATCGCAACGTCGACGTTCACGAGACCGAGATCGGGGGTGACAGAATCGACCTGGGCGGATTCAGCAACCTTGTCCACGCGCACGATCCCGCTCGGCCGGTGCGGCTCCGTTTCGATTTGAACCTCGAAGATTGGAGCATTCCCGAAGGGCTGGACGAAAAGCTCGTATCACCATTGGACCCGATGGGCGGAGACGCCCACCGGTCACTGTTCCACGGGTCCGAGAGACCAAGTTCCGGATGGATCGAGCTCCAAGCCAGGCTCACGGACGACCAGCAACCGGTACTCTCCAGCTACGAGCTCGGCGTCAACGATGCACGCGTCGGTCGTCTCCTCCGACGACAGCCGACCGGCGTGTCCCTGGAGTTCGACCCGACGCACCCCCTGCTCGAACGGAGTCTGCGACCTCGACGCGTTGTGGACTGCAACATACCCGAGGGAACAACCGAGGTACCGGAGGCGGACAGGCGCGCCAGTCGCGTTCGGGAATCAACCGGGGCGGACGGTGGCGGCTGGAAGGAATCCCGCATGGAGGTGCTGGGGCTGTTCACGCCGCTGCCTCACTGGAACGAGATCCCGCTCTTGGACGACCATGGGCAGAGCGACGCCGGTGGATACGACCTGGACGAATTCACGGCGATGGTCTCGGCTCTGTTCGTTGGCATCGGCCAGGCCCTTCGCGACGAGTTGGCGCGCGTGCGCTACATCGGTCCGGTCCGCGACCTCAATCCGAAGACGACAATCGCATCATCGGCGCGCCGTCGAGCATTCGAGACGTTCGCAGCCGACTTCATCCACGGCGGCGGCGCCAGCGGAACCCGGCCGGCCTACCCCGCATCCTGGGCAGACGGGTCCGCCGCCTGGATCTACCTCCACGACACCCCTCACCGAACCCTCCTCGACGAAGTGAACACGTGGCTGGAGCGCCGCGACCGACTGGACACCGGCTACGCCCTGCGCGTGCGGTCCAAGGTGACGATCTACGAGGACGAAGCTGGCGTCCTGTCGGAGATGCGTGAGTACCATCAGCTTCGACAGACCTTCGGGAACGCGGAGGGCTCGGTCGACCTCGCCGCGTGGTCGCGGGCAGAGGCGGAGGCCATGGTCGACACTATCGATCCTGACGGCACCAAGGCTGCGCTCGGGCACTGCGATCAGCTCCGCGAGATTTTCGCAGGCGCCGCCGAAGGAACATCGATAGCCGAATCGGTGGACGAGTTGGCCCGCGAGGTGCTCCAAGACATTATCGAGAAGTTCGAGAGCATCGACATCAAACCTGGAATACGCAGGGAAGCCGAGAGAAACCTGCGTCTGGTTGAAGACCTCCGGCGCCTGCTGACCTTGTCCACGCAGGAGATCGAATCGCAGATTACCGGCGCGGGTGAGGACATGGTCGACTCGTCGGAGAAACTCACGGATGCGTACTGCCGGCGCCTGAGCGACCTGCTGCGCAGGTGGGAAGGAGACGCACCGAAGTGGATCTACATGGCAGGTATCGTCGACGGACTCCGCGCGATGTTTGGCCGTGACGACTTGCCTGACGAAGTCGAAGCATGGACACGCAAGATGGAAGACAGTCGCGACCAAGCGGCCGTCTCCGGCGAGGTCGAGCGTTTCCTCGGCGAGTTCCGTGCGGCGCTCCAGGCGAGCGTAGCGTCCGCCAATCGGAACTATCGCCGTCTGACCGCACTCGTCGCCAAGATGGAAGGCGGAAGACTCTCGTCGCCGGAGATCGACAAACTCGCCGCCGCGCTTGCGGCCCGCCAGCCGCAGCGAGAGGTCGATCTCGTCACGACCAGGAACAGGTTGCCTGTCCGGGTTCCCGACGTCGGTGTCGGCATCTCCCAGATCCTGCCGGTCGTCGTCGCCGCCCTCGATCCGGGCAGCCCCGGAATCACCGCTATCGAGCAGCCGGAGCTCCACCTTCATCCCAGGATCCAGGTCGAGCTGGGCGATTTGTTCGCGCAGCAGATCAACAGGGGCGGCATCTTCCTGATCGAAACCCACAGCGAACACCTTCTCCTGCGATTCATGAAGCGCATGCGACAGACGAGTGACGGCACTTTGCCCGACGGCTCTCCCGAGGTGCGGCCGGAGGACATCGCCGTGCTCTTCGTCGAGACCGACCCCAACGGCGAGCAGACCCTGATCCGCGAGATGCCGCTGAACGAGCGGGGAGAGTTGGTGAAGGCATGGCCCGGCGGCTTCTTCGAAGAAGACCTGCAGGAGATCTTCTGATGCCCCTCCTCGCAGAATGTGCCATCACGCCCGACGTATTCGACATGAACTCGTATTCGACCCCGGACGAGTGCGCAGCCCGCATCGAGAACATCAGGGAAACGATACTGACCGGTGGTCTGGTGCGAGATCTTTGCGACGGGTCGTGGAGTGCACTCTTCAACACCGGCCAGCGCCAAGTGCGACGCCACGCGGCCGCGGAAGCGCCCACACCATGGACAGATTCGGGCAAGCGCACGTGGCATCGCCGGGGAACCGAGCTCGTCAAGAAACTGACCATGCAGAAACGTCTCGTCCCGTACCGGCCGGCGAACCCCGGTCCGCCTGCTGACGATGTGGGTTGGTGCACGGAGGCGCTGGCGACCCACGCCACACAGCCACTTACTGGCGGCGTGATCGTGACGAAGCCGCTGAAGGACCAGTATGCCAGCGAGCGAGTCGTCGCCCGAATCGACCGGTTGTCGAGCGCACAATGGTGGAGAGACATGCAAAGCGCATCGATCAGACTTACTCGCACATGTGCCGACTACGAATGGCACCTCGACCCAGTGCTACGCTGCTCGAACTCGCTCATGTTCATCGACCCGTATGTGGATCCGACGGAGCCGGGATACCAATGCCTTGGAACGCTCCTCCAGCGCGTCGGTCGACGGACACCCGCGCCGCTGATAGAAATTCACCGCCGAGTTCCCACGGACCGAGACATGGAGGAATTCAAGTGCCAGTTTCGCGACGCCCTCTTCGAACCCTTGCGCGCCGCTGGCCTGAACGCGAGAGTCTTTATGTGGACAAGATTCCATGATCGTTATCTGATCAGCAATCTGGTCGGAATCTCGCTCCCGTACGGCTTCGACACCGGACGAGGACGCACCACATGGACTCGCCTCGGCATGGACGACCGTGACGACATTCAGCGCGAATTCGATCCGAACAGCCTACAACGGAAGCTGGTGTCGGATTTCACGATTCCATGACACGGACTGTGGTGAGCAAGCGCCTGTAGTCCTTCCCCACGAACATGCGCGCCTGACGACACGTGTCGATGACCAGCGACCCCCAGCGCTCGACCTAAACCTAAACTTAACGCGGACGAAGGCGGGCAGCTCGCGCTCGCACTTCTGGCGGCCGTCGTAGAGGCGATCCGCTTGTTCGTGTCGTCAATCCGCCGGTTCATGTTCTCGAACCCGTCGTCCATTCGCTGGTTGATGGAGACGACCGCGTCGGTGATGCGGGTGTTGGTTGAGCAGGTGCCGGTGGCGAGCGTGACGATGATCAGCCGGCCATCGTCCGGGAGGTGCGCGAAGCGGCGGCGCGTTCCGGGGAAAACCAACACGCGGTGGGAGGAAGTCGATCTGGCGGCGAGGGTGTGGACCGTGCCGGCCGAACGCATGAAGGCCAACCTCAGCGCGCACCGGGGTGCCGCTGTGCGATCGCGCCGCTGAGATCCTGAACGATGGGCGAGCCTTCAGCGACGGACATCGCTTGGTGCTCCCGAGCTCACGGGGGAAGGCGCTGTCGGACATGACGCTCTACACGTGTGGGCAACAGCACTAGCAGGCCAGTTTGTTTCTGGCGTCCTTCAGCATCGAGGTCAACGCGGCGCGCGCTTCTTCGGGTGTGCTGACCGGCTTGGTAAACGCCAGGCGGACGGGCCGCGGGCCCTCCGTGGTCTTCGCCGACATCTCGAACCCGTACCGATCGACGCCTGTCATGCTGGCGGCGGTGACCTGCGTCGCCTTCGAAAAGGCCTTGCAGTAGAGCACCATGGCCTCCGCGTGGTCGGCGTTCATGTGCGCGATCGTGCCGGCCGCCGACGGACCGAGGGGATCCGGCTCGGCGGCCTGCCACTCGGCCTCGCTCACCCACGACATCCGCCCGTAGCCCCCGATGTACCGGACCGAAGCCACTTGGAGCCTCCAGAACGCGAAGTCGCGGAAGTCGGCATAGTACGAGGCGTTCGGATGGGAAGTCAGGAAGGCGGCACGAGCGCTGCCCCTGTCCCTCTCGACGCGGGTGCACGGACCGAGCATCGTGACACGGCCGTTGGCGAGGGGGTCTATCGAGCCTCCCTCGGCCACCAGCAGGGATGCGCGAGAATCCCGCTCCAGGTTCTTGGTGTGCTCGGCGAGTCTGCTGATGAGGAAGACCGGGTTTCCATCCTCGAAGGCAACGGTCACGAACGAGCCGTAGGGGTAGCCGGCCGGCTCCAGCGCAAGAGTACACAAAGTCCCGGTCGAGATCCTCGCGACCAGCGTTCGCGCGCGCTCAGCGTGCGTGGGAGTCGGAACATCTACGTCGTACAGCGGCTCCGGCGCGTCGCCTGACGGCCGGGAGTGTGCGTCTTCGCTCATGGTTCTCGTTCAGGGGGCGGGTCGCCGCCACGGCCAGGTTCCACGATGAGATCGAGCCGCTTGAGCGGGCGGGCGCGTCGGTCGTTTTTCAACGTCTACGAGAAGGCCGGCGCCGGGTTCGCCGCGCAGGTGGCCGCGCAAGACAGCACTCCGCTGATCCTGCCACGAGGAATCGGTTGATTCCGCGGCGAACGGAAAGGCGGGTGTCGGCACCGAGTCCGGCGGGGCGGGGCCACCGACGCGCGTCGGTGGCCCCCGCTATCAGGCTCTAGCCCGACAATCGTCGCCTGCGGCTCCGCTTGCCGCCCAACCGGGCCTGACTAGGAGTCTACGCCGTTCTACGGCGCAGACTCCTAGGAACAACTGGACCCGGTTCGCTCCCCGCGAACCCACCCGGCCAGCATCTGCCACTCCGGGTCGTCACGATTCTGCCAGCGTCGCGGGCCGTTGTGCGTGTAAGCGCCGCCGCCGTCGGGATGAAGGGGCTTCAGCAGAAACCGACTCTGCTCAGGGTTGCCCGGCGTGATCACGCGGGTGATCAGCCGATAGGCTCGCTGGGCCTCTTCGTCGCTCCACTCGTCGCCACGTCCGGGAGCCGGCGCGAAGCCGATGAGACCCCCGGAATGGCAGTTGCTGCAGCGGAGCTGCCCTTCGCGCGGATTCGCGAAGACGGGCTGAACGCACGCGCGGAAGAACTCGAAGTCGATCTCGGGCTCCGCCGGAGGGACGAAGGCGTCATCCGGCATGCTTCGAATCCAATCGAGCAGCGCAACGTACTCCGGGTCGTCAGCGGAGGTCCAGTAGGTCCCCCCAGTGTGAGTCAGTCCGCCCGCATCGGGTGACAGGGGCTTCAAGAGCAGCCGGCTGCTCTCGGGGTCGGCCGTGTTGATGAGCTGGCTCACCACCTCGAAGTTGCGCATCGACTGCTCGCTGCTCCAGCCGGCATTGGAGTTCGGGGTCTCCAGACTGAAGCGCACGCTCGTCTGCCACGTGTGACACATCACGCACGACGCATAGCCTCGAGTCGTGCCCCCGCGGTCTTCCATGAAGACGCTCTCGACGGTGCCGCGATACGTCTCCAACTCGTCAGTGCTCAGGGTCTGGGCGGCGACCGGCGCGACAATGGCTGGCGGTAGCGCCACGGCCGCCACCGCAGCCAGACAGCAGATCAGCCCCAGGCCGACTCTCGTCATCATGACGCCTACTCCTCCTCCGACGACCGCATGTTGGTGCCCTTGGGATTCACGCGGTCGGGGGGCAGGATGACCGTGCTGATGCGGGCCGGCCGCGAGCCGGTCGTGATGCTGGCGACCACCTCGAGCTTCTCCAGATCGACCGCCAGCGTCTGGTCAGTCCCGGACACCGCGACATACATGTACTTGCTGTCGGGTGTCGACGTCATCCAGTTGGCACTCGGGCCCACCTTGACGCCGCCGATGAACTCGAGGTCGGGCAGACTCCACCCGTAGATGCGGCTGTCGAGCCGGCTCGAGGCCCACACGGCGGAACGATCCGCCAGCACCTCGAGACCGTGCATATCACCGGACTGTATCCCGTCGGCGTTCTTTTCCCACAAGGGCAGCTCGGGCGGCCACAGCATGTCGACGACCTCACGGCTCTCCCAGTCGACGACCCACACGGCGTTGATCCCGGTCGCCTGCGCGAAGATCCGTTTGGTCGACCCGTCATCGTTTGCCTCGAAAGCCATCGGTCGCACCTCGTGGTGCGTCCGGCCGTATTGCTCGTATCCACTCAGCCCGAGCGACCAGGCCACCGTGTCGGTCTCGGGGTCAATCACCTGGATCGTCGGATCGTCCGGCCCGGCCTCGCCTCTGATACCGAGCACGATCCACCGTTCGTCAGGGGTCACGAAGACGTTGTGCACCGGATAGTGCACCTCGATACTTTTGACGGTCTCGTGCGTGTCGATGTCGATGACATCGACGAGCGCTGGCGCCGCCCGGTTCGGATCGACCTCGACCCCGGGGCCGAGTGGATTCGTCGACCGCCGCGCGATCCCCGCATAGATCTTCCGGTACTTCTTGTTGACCGCGACCTTGTTCGGTCGCTGCGACAGCTTGATCTGCTCGACCAGCTCGAGCGTCTTCGTGTCGAACACGTCGACCGTATGGTCCTGCTCGTTCGCGCAGTAGTAGTAGAGCGCGTCGGGATGCATCGTCAGGTTGTGCGGATTCGGACAACCTCTGATCAGCCCTACGACCTCGTTCAGCTCGGGGTCGATGACATGCTGGATGGTGCCCGCGTTGTTGCTCTGCAGGATCCGCACGACCACCCCGTCGTAGGAATCGAGCTGCGGCACCGCCTGTGCCGCCGCGGACGAGGCGAGAAGCAGACTGCCGACGACGACCCAGAGTGCGCGGCCGAAGAGTGAACCTGTCATCTGAACCTCCGTGTCATGGCCCATGGCGCACCGGACTGCTGCGCCGCACGACCGACCTGGTCCTGTTCGGACAGCCCATGATAGCGGAAACGGACGTCCGGCGTCCTGCCCACACGAACCCGCCCGTCTGGCGTGATACTGTGAGGGTTCGATGTCTGGAGGAGCTTGACATGCCCAACCCGAGCGCCCCGCAGACCGACCGGCGCCAGTTCCTGCGGATGCTGGCCGCCAGCCCCGCCCTGCCGTACGTCGCGCTCTCCCCGAAGATCCTCCACGCGCTCGGCCAGGAGCCGTTCCGGGAGGGCGGCCCCGCAGGCGAGCTGATCGCGTCGCCGGAAGAGGCGCTGACGGTCTTCGACTTCGAGGCCGTGGCCAAGGAGAAGCTGCACTACGGGCACGTGGCGTTCCTCGGCGGCACCGAGGACGAGGGGACGTACCGGGCGAACCGGGAGGGGTTCACGCAGTACCAGCTCCGCGTCCGGCGCCTGGTCGACATCGGCCGCATCGACATGTCGCTGTCGCTCTTCGGGTCGAGCGCGCACTCCCCGATCCTCCTCTGCCCCTGCGGCGCACTCAGCGCCTTCCATCGGGACGGCGAGGTGGAGGTGGCCCGCGCGGTGCACACGCGCGGCCACATCATGGCGCTCTCGAACGCGGCGAGTCAGCCGATCGAGGACGTGGTGGCGGCCCGCGGCGGGCCCGTCTGGTTCCAGCTCTACCGCGACCCCGACTGGAGCCGGACGCTGGCCATGATCAGGCGGGCCGAGGCGGCCGGCTCGCCCGTGCTGGCCTGGACCATCGACAGCCAGGGCGGCGGCAAGCGCATCGTGCACGCGCGCGCCCGGCGCCGCGACCGCGCGTTCTGCGGCACCTGCCACACGCTGAACCCGGACGATCGCGGCCTCGCGCTCCCCGGCTTCCTGGGATCGACGATCAACCCCGAGGGCAAGCCGATGACCACCACGCCGCCGCTCGGGCCGCCCCAGCTCGACGGGCGCATTGCGACCTGGGACTACGTCAAGCGGCTGAAGGACGCCACCTCCATGAAGGTGGTGCTCAAGGGCATCGTGACGCGCGAGGACGCGGAGCTCGCCCTGGAGTACGGCGCCGACGGCATCTGGGTGTCGAACCACGGCGGCCGAATGGAGAACAGCCTGCGCTCGTCGGTCGAGTGCGTGCCCGAGGTGGCGGCCGGCGTCGCCGGGCGCGCCCCGATCATCGTCGACGGAGGCTTCCGCCGCGGCACCGACATCTTCAAGGCGCTGGCTCTCGGCGCGACGGCCGTGGGCGTGGGGCGCCCCTACATCTTCGGCCTGGCCGCGTTCGGGCAGGCCGGCGTCGAGACGGCGCTCGACATCCTGGACAGCGAGCTGCGGATGGTGATGCGGCAGGCCGGCACCCCCAGCCTCGGGCGCATCACGTCGTCCTACGTGCGCGATCGCCGGATGCCGGCCTGGTAGGGGTAGGTCCCGGACGCGAGGCTGGACGTGCGCAGCAGCGAGGTGGCGCTGCAACCGTGGAGCACTACGAGTTGGTCCCTGGGTCGCGACCGCATCATGAAGCATTCGAGACAGATGCAAGAACCCCGATAACCGCCCGATCGCGGACTACGTCCCGGATCCGGCGCCCGGCTGCGACTTCGAGACGGACGGCCCGCCGCACAGCTCGTAAGCCTCGGCCAGCCAGTCGGTGATGGGTGGCTCCACCTCGTCCCGATGGCGGACGGGAATCGTGTGCCGCAGCTTGGACTTCGACACGCGGTCCACACGGCGCACCTGCGGGGCCTCGATGGCGCGGCCGAGGAAGACACACAGCTCAAGGAAGGTCCGCTTCGGTCGGACGAAGAAGTAACAGGACTCCCTCGCAAACATGATCGACTTGTGCGACGCGTAGATCCGTTGGTCGCCCAACTCGGCCGCAGTCTCGCGCAGCCGCTCCCAGGCCTCCTGCAGGTCCTCCGAGAGGTCGGCCGTCAGCGCCGCCTCGGTCGTCGTCCAGCAGTCGTGCGCCTCGCCTTCCTCGACCCACTGGTTGCAGTGGTAGCAGGCCTTACCGCTCATGCCGGGATTCTACGGTCCGCGCCGATAGCGCCCACGGCTGCGAACAACTGCGAGCAGCGCCGTCCGATGTTCATGAGTCGAACCCCAACGCCCCCGCGGCCCCGGAGAGGCGACGACCGTGCCGGTGTCGCGCTTCTCGTGATTCAACCTGATGCCGTACCTTGCTCGTGCCGGCCAACGTCGATGTCGTCTCCCCCGATCATCGCCACGGCCATGCCTACTTCACCTCGTCGTCCTGCGCCCGCGCGCCGCGCAGGACGTTGGTGATCGCGTAGTTCCCCTCGTGACAGGCGAACTCGAACAGCTCCCCCGCCGCCACGCCGCGTGCCGACTGGTCCTGCGACAGCGGGAAGCGGACGGTCCAGGACCGCGTGAAGCGCGTGGGGTCGGTGATGGTGGCCTCGTAGTCGATGGTCTCGGCGTCGACACGCGTGAACCGCTCGACCAGGTGCAGCCGGCTGGTCGGGATGCGCCAGGTGTTGTTCCACCGGTAGTGCGGGCGGTCCGGGAAGTCGCGCGACTCCACCACGAGCGTGTCGCCGTCCCAGCGGCCACGCGGTTCGCCGTTCCACTGCGCGATGTTCGCGTGCGGGCGCCCATCCAGCGGGATGATGCGCCGCTGGTGGAACATCTCGTGGAAGATCACGACATGCTCCGGGGTCTGCAAGATCTGATGGTTCGGGTTGTAGCCGAACCAGATCTGCGGCAGGCCGTCGCCGAGGCAGCGCTCGCCGGTGTCGAGGTCCAGAAAGGAGTTCCAGGGACCGGAACCGTACGGACGCTCGTTGTCACGCGCGGTGGCGGTGTACGGAATCCGGCCGTCCGGCGGGTCGACAACCAGCGACGTGCGCCGGCGCGGGTCCCAGGCCGTGCCGCCGTCCAGCCACAGGTTGTTGTAGAAGCCGGGCGTGCCGTCTGCCCGCCGGTCTACGCTGCCGCCGGCCGTCGTCGCCTCGGCGGGGCGTTCCGCAAGCCGGACGTTGCGCGCAACGGCGCCGTTTTCCAGCGCGGCGACCTCCTCTTCCGTGAGGAACTCCCGCCCCTCGAATTGCGGTGGCCGTTCCAGCGGCGTAAGGGTGGAACCGACCCAGACACCCTGCAGGTCCGGATCCCCCCAAGACGTCCGGAGCACGGCGCCCGGCGCTTCACCCGGGGGCGACTGCGCGTGTACCGCGGCGGCGCCGAGCCCCGCCGCGATTGCAGCCGCTGCGACCACGCACGACAGACCGGAAATCAGACGTTGCATCGCGAACCTCCTTGACCCGAACAACACAGTGCCCGGTAAACCCAGGTCGTCTCGCCCGTGGCAGGGTCGATGGCGGCCGTCACCTCCAAGGAGCCCAACGGGGCGATTCTATCCTGCGGCAGGGGGAACGCCGAGCAAAGGCTGGGCGTGTGCGATAGCCGGACACCGCCCGCGCCCGCGGCTGCGCGTCATCCACGTTGATGACGTGCCGGTGACGAGAATCGTGTCGGCGGGACGAAGTGCCCGGGCCGACGACGCGAGGCCGACGTCACGAAGGACTTCGTGCTGCCGCACGACGTTCGGATCAGCGGCGTGTTCGAGGTCTTCATCGCCCTGTCGATCGTCTATCGCGGCCACTCTCACCGGCTCGCGAGTTGACACCCGCGGCAAGAGCGACTCGACACCCTACTGTTCTCGCCGCAGGACGGCGTCGAGGAACCACTCGACGGCGAACGTGCTTACCTGCCCGCAGGGGCCCCGGAACAGGTAGTCGCAGCCGTGCGTCG